>Ga0208138_100070_pt1 | contig 81170 bp, 78 predicted proteins | sample AntRauMetaRauer3_FD_184786 | JGI IMG/M metagenome (GOLD analysis project Ga0208138, IMG submission 184786) | Saline lake microbial communities from Rauer Lake, Antarctica, in enrichment culture - Antartic Rauer Lake 3 Metagenome Rauer3 (SPAdes)... ... | reverse complement strand
ACGTTCGACGGCCGCGTCCGCCTGGGCAGCACCACGCTGGACCAGCTGACGGGCACCGTCGCCGCGGACGCGGGTGGCAACGAGACCACCACGACCACGGCTGACGACACGACCACGACCACCGAAACGACCACCGAAACGACTACCGAAGAGCCCGCTGACACGACCACCGAAGAGCCGGCCGACACCACCGAGGAACCGGCCGACACTGGTGGCGATGACGGCGGCGAAACCAGCGGTTCCATCCCCGGCTTCGGTGTCGGCATCGCGCTGGTCGCAATCCTCGGCGCCGCGCTGCTCGCTCTGCGCGAGTAACGCACGCTGAGTAACTCCAGCGGCTAACACACAACTCCGATTTTTCTTTCGCGCGCTACGATACCCGACAGCGACAGCGACGCGCAGCCTCGACGCAGGCAGACGCCCGGGGAGTCGGCTCCGTTCTACTCGGAGACGCACGCGCCAGGGCAGCAGGCCCGCCGCCTGATTGTCGACCGAGCGGCGGCGCTACTCGGCTGCGCTGACCGACCGAGAACCGACGCTACGGGCTGGCTCTCCGTCGAGTATCTGGGACCGCCGAGGACTTCCGGTGGTCGTCCTCGTGCTCCCATTTCACTTCGCAAAAGTGGGACCGCCCGAATTTGAATCGGGGTCACGGGCACCCAAGGCCCGAAGGATACCAAGCTACCCTACAGTCCCGCAATCGTCTGTACCGCGCGGTCACGCCTAAGCGTTTCGTTCGGGAGGCCACAATCGTTTTCGCGTCACGGCGCCTCTCCGTCGGTATGGCGGCGACTCTGGAGTTCGTGGTGGTGGCGCTCGTGCTGGCGGCGTTGTTCGGCGCCTACCGGGTGATCCGGGCGGTGAAGCCGTTCGTGGTGAACGCCGTCGTGGGCTTGCTGGTGATTCTGGTCGCGCAAGCGCTCGGCGCGGAGGTGGCGGTGACGCCGCTGGCGCTGCTCGTGGTCGCCATCGCGGGGTTCCCGGGCGCGCTGCTCGTGATTCTGCTGGCGTACGCGGGCGTGGCGTTCGTGCCGGCGCTGGCACAACTGCCGCTGGTCGTTGCGGTGTAAGCCGAGACGCCGAACAGGACCCGCCCGGAGCCCGCGCTCTTACTCGTCTTCGTTGAGTTCTAGGTCGGCGATGATGCCGTAGGGGTCCCGGCCCTTCCGGACGCCGTCGAGGATGCGGAACGCGGAGTCGGGGTCGAGGAAGTGGGTCGTGACCGCGCGCCCGAGGTTCGTCGGCTGGAGGCCGTCGATGAAGCCGTACTCCAGGAGCTTGCCGATGGCGTGCTTGGTCGGGACGTCGCCGACCATGCGGTCGTTGAGGCGCTTGGCGGCTTTCCCGCCGACGGTGACGTTCGCGAGCGTCTCCTCGACGGCGGCGTCCTCGTCGTAGTGCGTGACGACGTCCTCCATGTCGCCCTTGAGGAGTTTGAACGCGATCTCCTCCTCCGTGCCCTCCATCGAGGAGTGATAGGATGCGTCGGGCTCGACGAGCACGTACACCTTCCCGCGGTCGTGGTAGTCGGGTCGGCCCGCGCGGCCGAGCATCTGCTCGAACTCCTGGACGGAGAGCCACTCGATTCCCATCGCGAGCGTGTCGAAGATGACCTGGTTCGCGGGGAAGTCGACGCCGGCCGCGAGCGCGGCGGTCGTCACGACCGCGGCGAGGTCCTGGTCGCCGAACTGGCGCTCGACGGACTTGCGCTCGCCGTAGTCGAGGCCGGCGTGGTAGGGCCGCGAGGGGTAGTCGAGCTTCCGCGAGATCTCGTTGCAGCGCCGCCGGGAGTTCGTGAAGATGATGGTCTGTCCCTTGTACCCCATCGAGGATTCCTGGTCGAACTCCCGACGAACGAGCTTGTTCTCGATGTCGGGCTTCTCGGAGCCGTCGGCGAACGTGACGTGGCGCTCGATGGGGACGGGGCGCTCCTCGAACTCGACGAGGTTCGCGCGCAGTTTCCCCGCGAGTTCGCCGGGGTTGCCGACGGTCGCGGAGAGGTACACCCACTGCGCGCCGTCGTAGCCGGAGTGCTCCTGCTGGCGCTGCTCGCAGTAGTACTTCAGTCGCGAGATGAGGCCGTCGAGGCGGTGGCCGCGTTCGTCCTCTTTCAGGGTGTGGACCTCGTCGATGACGACGGTCCCGATGTCGCCCAGGTCGCGGCCCGTGCGCAGCGCGTGGTCGATGCCCTCGTAGGTGCCGACGATGATGTCCGCCGACGGGTCGAAGGCGTGGCCGTCGTCCCGAATCCGGGACGACCCCACGCGGATGGTGACGTTCGCGAGGTGGCCGTATTCGTCCTCGAAGTCCTCGTGTTTCTGGTTCGCGAGCGCCACGAGGGGGACGAGGAACAGCATCTTGCCGTTCCCCGAGCGCAGCCGGTGGAGGCCCGCGATTTCGCCGACGAGCGTCTTCCCGGTCGCCGTCGCGGAGACGACCATCTGGTCGTCGCCCTCCACGAGTCCGTTCTCGACGGCGAGGCTCTGGACGGGCAGCAGCTCCTCGAAGCGGTCCTCGAAGAGCCCCTGGACGTCCGGGTGGAGGTCGAGGTCGGAGACGGCCACGGGGTCGACCTCGTCGGTGGTCGCGGAGACCTCGTCGTACTTCGTCAGGTCGGGGTCGAGGTTGCCGCTCAGTAGCCCCGTGACCTTCGCGAGGTCCTGCTCCTCGAACAGCAGCTCTTCGAGGCGGTCCTGGGCGGCACCCGACACGGACCCCGAGAAGGAGAGTTCGCGCTCCAGTTCCCGCACCGCGCAGTCTCGGCAGATGTGCTCGCCGTCGGCCTCGATGGCGGTCTCCGACGTCAGCGGTGAGTACCGGCCCTTTCCCGCGCAGTACCGGCACGTCCGCACCACCTTCGCGTCGAGCTGGTAGGCGTCCAGTAGCTCCCGCAGCTCGTCGCGTCCCTGATTCGAGGTCTGCTGGCTGATGCGGATGCGGCCCGCTCGTCGCGCAATCTCCACGAACTCCTCCGGGTTCCGCGGCTCCTCGCCCCCGCTCGTCTTCCTGCGGAACCGGCCCGGTCGCGGTCCCGCGCTCTTCTCCGCGACTTCCAGCTTCGCGCGGAACAGCCGGTCGCCGTCGCGGTTGGCGACGGCGAGGTAGTCGTCCCCCGTCTCGTGGAGGAACAACGTGTCCACGCGCTGGACCTGCTCAGACACGAATACGGGTAGACGACGGCGGTATTTCAGCGGTTCGCTTGGCTGGCAGTGTCTCTCGCGAGCGCCACCAGCGAGCCACGGCAGCGTCGGGCACACCACCGGGAACGGTTTCACGGCGGGCGTGCTCTCCTCGCTGATGACCGACGACGCCCTCCCTCTCGCCGACCTCGAAGCCTACCTGGCCGACGAACTCGGCGAGCGTGTGACCGACACCGAGGTGCTGGACGGCGCGCTGAACGTGATGGTCGCCGTCTCAACGGAATCGACGGAGGACGCCTACGTGGTCCGGCAGGCCAGCGAGATGCGGGACAGCGACCTGTTCGTCGACCTCGACCGCGAGTACCGCGTGCTGGCGGTGCTCGCCGACACTGACGTCCCTGTTCCCGAGCCGGTGGCGTACTGCGAGGATGAGTCAGTCCTCGGCGCCCCGTTCGTCGTCACGACCTTCCTCGACGGCGAGCCGGTCCCCGTGGGGTCGCCGCTCCCCGGGCGGTTCCAGACCGAGGCCGGCCGGCAGGCGGTCGGCGAGGAACTCGTGGACGCCCTCGCGGCCGTCCACGCTGTCCCAGCCGAGCGCTTCGAGGGCGTCTGCGAGCGCTACGCGCCGCTGGAGCAGGTCGAGCAGTTCGCCGACCGCCTCGACCACGCGACAGACGCCAGCGGCCGCGACGTCCCCGACCTCTGGCGCGTCGTCGACTGGCTCCGCGAGCACGCCCCACCGGAACACGAGACCCGGCTCACGCACGGCGACTTCAAGTCCGGGAACGTCTCCTTCGCCGACGGCACACCGCCCGAGATTACGGGTGTCCTCGACTGGGAGACGGCGGTCCTCGCCGAACCCCGGACGGAACTCGGCTACCTCCTGTTCTACTGGCGGGACGACGGCGACCCCACGCCGGGACTCGACGCCATCGGCGAGCAGTACGGTGACGACTACCCGGACGCCGTCGCGGACGTCGAGGCGGCCGCCGAACAGGGGTTCTACCGGTACGCGAACCGCTCCGGCAGTCCCAGCCGCCGGGAGCTCGTCGAGCGCTACGAGGCTCGGACCGGCCTCTCCTTCGAGCACGACCGCTTCTATCGAGCGCACGCCGCGCTCGGGCTCGCCGCCGTCTGGGAGGACATCTACGCCCGGCAGGTCGACGCGGGCGAGGACTCGGACTGGGAGCCGCTGCTCGACTACACGGCGGCGGTCACCAAGCGCATCGTCGACGGAGACTTTGAGATCTGACGGTGCGTTACTCCTCGACTAGCTGGATATCGTCGTCTCCGTTCGGGACCACGCAGATGAACGCGCCCGTCTCGTCGCCGTCGTTCTCGTACCAGTGGACGGCGCCCGCGGGAATCAGGAGGCTGTCGCCCTCGCTGACTTCGTAGGTGTCGCCCTCGATGCCGACGGTGTAGCTGCCCGCGAGGACGTACTGTTCGTGTTCGACCTCGTTCGTGTGCTCGGGCACGCTCGCGCCCGCATCGAGTTCGAAGCGGCGCATCGCGAAGTTCGGGGCGCCGTCGGACTCGTCCAGCAGGACGCCCTTGTGCATCCCGTCAGCCGCTCCGACGGCCTCGTACTCGGCGTCCGCGCTGCGCTTGACGACGTGTGCAGTCTCGCTCATACCGGGGCGTTCGCACGCCCGGGATTTAGCCTTAGCCGTCCAGGGGCCGCCCCCTCCACGTCACTCACTCGCTCCTCGTAGCCTGAGTAGCTCGCGGGCCTCGTCGGGTGTCGCCACGGGCCGCCCGAGTTCTGCGGCGAGGCCGGCGACGCGTTCGACGAGCTGGGCGTTGCTCTCGGCGAGCTCCCCGGCCTCGTAGTAGACGTTGTCCTCCAGGCCAACGCGCACGTGCCCGCCGAAGAGGATTCCCATGGTTGCGAACGGGAGCTGGTGGCGGCCGAAACCGAGCGTGTTGAACGCCGCGCCCTCCGGGAGATTCGAGACGAGATTGAGGAAGTTCCGGGGGCGGGGTCGGGTGAGGGTGCCGGGGCCGCAGATGAGCGTGGCGTAGGCGGGGTCGGCGACGTCGCGGCGCTCCAGGAGGCCGTGGACCTCGTTCAGGTGGCCGTCGTTGAACACTTCGAGTTCGGGCTTGATGCCGCGCTCGACCATCTCCGCGTGCAGCGAGTCGACGAGCCCGCGGGTGTTCTCGCTGGTGAGGTGGTCGTAGCGGTTCAGGGGCCCCATGTCGAGGCTCGCCATCTCTGGCGCGGGGTCGGTTCGAAGCGGCTGGTGCCGGAGGCCGTCGGGGGCGCCCGTCCCGCCCGTCGAGTGCTGGATGACGACGTCGTCCGCATATTCGCGGATGGCGTCGTCGACTTCCTGGAAGCGCTCGGTGGCGAACGAGCGCTCGCCGTTGTCCTCCCGGGCGTGGACGTGGACCACTGCCGCGCCCGCTTCCTCCGCGGCGGCCGCCGCGCGCCCTATCTCTTCGGGCGTCTCCGGGAGGTTCGGGTTCGCCTCCTTGCCGTGGACGCCACCCGTGAGCGCCGCCGTCAGAATCACTGGCTCCCCGGCGAGGTAGTCGGCGTAGGTCACGACTGCCCGCCCTCCGAATCGGACGACTGCTCCGAGTCCTCACTCGCTTCGTGGGCGAGGAATATCTCGCAGTCGGTGGCGTGGTCGAGGTCGTAGCGGTCGTTGCAGACATCGGCGCGCATCGCCTGCACGAATCGGTCGGCGGCCCCGCAGTACGCTCGCGGCGCGTCGAAGCGCCCGCTGTCGTCGCGGTACTCCAGGTGGGGGCAGGTCATACGCCTCGTTCGCCGGCTGGCGTGTTAACGATTAGCTGGCGCGGGCGTCCGGTGGTAACCCGGCCGTCACCCGGTGACGGGGCCGTCCGGGAGGACATAGGGGGCTGTGGCTCCTACTGGTGTGTATGCCGACCACTGCCGGACTCCACCACGTCACGGCCATCGCGGGCGACCCGCAGGCCAACGCCGACTTCTACGTCGGAACGCTCGGTCTGCGGTTCGTCAAGCGCACCGTGAACCACGACGACACGGCCACCTACCACTTCTACTTCGGCGACCACGAGGGGACGCCGGGCACGAACATCACGTTCTTCCCGTGGGGCGAGCGCGGCCGGGACGGCGAGTTCGGCGCGGGCCAGACCAGCCACACCGCCTACCTGATTCGCCCGGACTCCCTGGACTTCTGGCGGGACCGCCTCCAGGACGAGGACGTCGACGTCGAGGAGACGGAGCGGTTCGGCGAGCCGGTCCTCCAGTTCGCGGACCCGGACGGCATCGGTCTCGAACTCGTCGCCAGCGAGTCCGCGGCCGACGCCGACACCGTCGCCTGGGCGGACAGCCCGGTCCCCGCCGAGCACCAGCTCCGGGGGTTCCACAGCGTCACGCTCGCCGTCGCGGAGTTCGGCGCCACGACGGAGATTCTCACGGACGTTCTCGGCTACGAGCACGTCGGCGACGAGGACGGCCGGCGGCGCTTCCGCGCGCCCGACGGGGGACCGCACTCCCGACTCGACCTCGTGGAGACCGACCAGCCCCGAGGACGGATGGGCATCGGAACCGTCCACCACGTCGCGTTCCAGGCTGAGGACACGGACGAAGAGGAGCAGTACCGGGAGGCCTACCGAGCCCACGGCCTCCAGCCCAGCGGCGTCATCGACCGCAAGTACTTCCAGTCCGTCTACGCCCGGGAGCCCGGCGGCGTGCTCTTCGAAATCGCCACCAACGGTCCCGGATTCGACGCGGACGAGCCGGTCGACGAACTCGGCTCTTCGCTCGTGCTGCCCGAGTGGCTGGAAGACGAACGCGAGCGCATCGAGGCCGAACTGCCGTCGTTCGACCCGCCGAGCCACGGGGGCGACTGATGGCGCCCGACCGCGACCCCCGGACCGGGCGCCCGTTCCGCTTCGACTACGAGTCCTCCGTCCTCCGATTCGGTGCCGGAAGCACCCGCGACCTCGGCGACGAACTCGACGCCCACGACCTCGACAGCGCGCTGGTCGTCACCGGCTCGACGGTCGGTGACACGCCCGCCGTGATGGACCCCGTGCGGGAGGGGCTGGACGACCGGCTCGCGGGCGTCTTCGCCGAGACCACGCCCGAGAAGCGCCTCGCCACGGCGTTCGAGGCCGCCGACCGCTTCGCCGAGACGGGCGCCGACGCGTTCGTCGCGGTCGGCGGCGGCAGCAGCATCGACGTGGCGAAGGTCGCCAGTGTCCTCGCCGCCTCCGAGCAGTCGAAGGAAGCCGTCTTCCGCGCGTTCGAGGACACGGGCACGATTCCGTTCCCGGACGGCGACCTACCGCCCGTCGTGGCCGTCCCGACGACGCTCGCGGGCGCCGACGTCTCCCAGGTCGCGGGCATCACCGCCGGTCCCGACTCTGGGTTCGTCGACGAGGAGTCGGGCGGTGGCGTCGGCGACCGGCGCCTGATGCCGACCGCCGTCGTCGCCGACCCTGAACTCGCCGCCACCACGCCCGAGTCCGTGCTCGCGGGGTCCGCGATGAACGGCTTCGACAAGGGAATCGAGACGCTGTACGCCGCGAACGCGACGCCGGTCACGGACGCCACCGCGAGTCGGGGCCTCGGCCTGCTCGCCGACGGCCTCCGCAAACTCGGCGAGACGGGGCCGACTCCCGAGACCCTGGAGCCCGTCCTGGAGGGGCTGTTGCTCGTTCAGTACGGCATCTCGCGGCCCGACGGCTCCACGCTCTCCCTGGTCCACGCCTTCGGCCACGGCCTCACCAGGACGGGGGCGCTCCAGCAGGGTGTCGCGCACGCAATCGTCGCCCCGCACGTCCTCGACTACCTCTTCGACGAGGTCGACGGGCGCCGAGGCCTGCTCGCGGACGCGCTCGGCGTTCGGGACGCCGACGACCCCGCGGCGGCCGTCGTCCGGGAGGTCGAGGCCGTGCGGGACGCGCTCGGACTGCCGGGCCGCCTCCGGGACGTCGACGGCCCCGACCCCGCGGACTTCCCGGCTGTCGCCGAGGCCACCGTCGCCGACTCCTTCGTCGCGAACGCGCCACCCGGCCTCGAATTCACGACCGCGGACGCCGAGGCCGTCCTCGAGGCCGCCTGGTGACGGCTTCGAGGCACCCACCGGACTCGCCGTCGCCCCCGAACTTAACACGGGTCGACTGATAGCTATCCGCATGCGCAGCTTCCGAATCGGGAGCGTCTTCGGGATCCCCATCAAGCTCGACGTCACGTTCCTGCTCATCCTGCCGGTGTTCGCCTACCTCATCGGCACCCAGGTCGACCTCTGGATAGACATTCTGAACGACCCGCCGTTCGACGCGGCACTGAACGCCGAGTCGCTGATCGCCGGCAACGGCCGCTGGCTGCTCGGCTCCGTCGCCGCCGTCGGCCTCTTCGTCGGCGTCGTCCTCCACGAACTCGGCCACTCCGTCGTCGCGATGCGCTACGGCTTCACCATCGACTCCATCACGCTCTGGATTCTCGGCGGCATCGCCAGCCTCAGCGACCAGCCCGAGGAGTGGAACCAGGAGTTCTACATCGCGCTCGCCGGCCCCGCCGTCAGCGTCGCGCTCGCCGCCGGCTCCTACCTCGCGCTCCACGCGCTCCCCGCCTCCCTGGACTTCGCGCGGTTCGTCTTCGGCTACCTCGCGCTCATGAACATCGCGCTCGCCGCGTTCAATCTCCTCCCCGGCTTCCCGATGGACGGCGGGCGCGTCCTCCGCGCGCTGCTCGCCCGCACCCGGCCGTTCGCCCGCGCCACTCAGATTGCCGCCGAGGTCGGGAAGCTGTTCGCGCTCCTCATGGGCATCGTCGGCCTGCTCTCGTTCAACCTCATCCTCATCGGTGTCGCGTTCTTCATCTACGTCGGCGCCTCCGGCGAAGCCCAGCGCACCGTCATGAACGCCGCCTTCGAGGGCGTCACCGTTGAGGACGTCATGACGCGCGGCGAGGACGTCCACACCGTCGACGCCGGCGACTCCATCGCCGACCTCATGGACCGCATGTTCCAGCAGCGCCACACCGGCTACCCCGTGATGCGCCACGGCGAGGTCGCCGGCATGGTCACGCTCGACGACGCCCGCTCTGTCGAGCCCGTCGAGCGCGACGCCATCCGCGTCGAGGACGTCATGACCGACGAGGTGTACACCGTCCCGGTGTACGCCAACGCCACCGAGGCCCTCGAAGCCCTCCAGCGCTACGGCGTCGGCCGCCTCGTCGTCGTCGACGCCGACGGCGAGATGGTTGGCCTCATCACGCGCACCGACCTCGTGAACGCCTTCGACATCATCCAGTCCACCGACTACCAGGCCACGCGCCAGGAACTCGACCTCTCCGGGCGCTGATTGCTTGGTGATTGCGACTAACCCGGCTGCAGTCATCTGATTCCCGCGTTATCAATCGCTATACTCTGGGGCGAAGTCTTTAGTCCTGACATCTCTGCTGGGGGAGTATGTCTGTCTCTCGCGGTCGAGTTGTCGCGGCAATTCTCGTCGCAGCGCTCGTGACACTGTCGCCGCTCGTGGGCGCTGTGTCGGGAGTCACGGAATCGAGCGAAGGGACGCGAACTGGCGAGACGCTGACCCCACCGAGTGTCGACGCGCCGAACGTCACCATCGACGACACCACGACCTCGAACATCACGGTGTCGTACAACCTCTCCGGCGCCGTCTCGAACGGCGACCTCGACCTCTTGCTCACGTCGCCGAAAGGACTCGTCGGCATCAACCACTCCCTGCCAGCCAGCGGCAACGCCACGTTCACCATCCCCGCGGACGAGTTCGGCGGCGGCGAGTTCCAGTACGTCGTCTACGGGTGGAACAACTCCTCGGGCGGCCCGATTAGCGGGAGCTTCGAGTCGGCCTGGCTGAACGTCACGTCGAACGCATCCGTGACGTCGTACGACGTGAACCGCACGACCGTCGCCAAGGGTGAGAACGTCACGGTGAACGCCACCGTCACGAACCCCGGCTCGACCGCCGAGAACGTCACCGTGGGTCCCTACTGGGAGATGGCGTCCGGCCAGACGAACTACCTCGGAGAGAACCTCGGTCGGATGGTCGAAGTGCCGGCTGGCGAGACGACGAACGTCTCCTTCGAAGGGGCGATTCCGCAGTCGGGGACCTTCGACCTCTGGGTGAACAACCAGTCTGCGACGACGGTCACCGTTGAGGAGGCGGCTACACCGCTCAGTGACGCGAACACGACCGTTGCCGACCTGAACGTCACCACCGACGCGGTGTCCGTCTCGGAGACGGGCACGGTGAACGTCACGCTTCAGAACCCCGCCTCAGTCGACGAGACTGTCGATTTCTGGGTCAACGCCTACAACCAGCGGAGTGGGTCGCTGTTCGAGACTCACACCGCGGCGGTGAACGCCAGCGAGACGAAGACCGTCTCCGTCCCCGTCGACTACACCGAGTTCGGTGATTGGACGACGAGCGTCGGCGGCATCTCGGACACCGTGGACGTGCTCGCCAGCGGGACGAACATCGTCTTCGAACCCGGCTACGTCTCCGACAACGAGACGGTCGTCGCCGGCAAGCCACAGTCGTTCTTCTCACAGGTGGCGAACTACGGTGATACCGCCGGCACGTCGATAATGAACCTCACCTACGGGAATGGGACGCTCATCGACAACCAGACCGTCACGCTGGACTCCGGGAACACGAGCAGCGTCTACTTCGAGACGGCCTTCAACCAGACCGGCGAGTACGTTCTTCACTACGAGGACGACGGGGAGACGCTTGTCCAAAATCTCACCGTTCGTCCGGACGTCGTCGAGTCGACGAACCTCACCGTCGTCAGCGGTACCGAGCCGACCGGCACGGTGAACGCGAGCGCCTCGTTCGACTCGAACGGCCTCAGCGTCAAAGCCGTCAACGCCATCGGGCAGTCCGAACTCGCCACCGAGGGCGTCGACGCTACCACGACATTCCGGCTGAACGTCACTGTCGAGAACCTCACGTCGCGCGTGTTCGTCGGGAGCGCGCGCAACGCCACCTGGGAGCGCATCAGCATCAACGACACTCACACGAAACACGTCTTCGAGGGGACGCCCGCGGAAGAGCAATTCCTCGATGGTGCACCGAGCCTGGACGCGTGGCCGTCTGACGGCACCATGCAGGCGACGTTCGCTCGCCAGCAGACGTTCTCGTTCACGGGTTTCCAGCTGGAGGGCGCGCCGAGTGACCACCAGACGCGGCTCGACGGCACGCTAATCGCTACTGACGCCCAGACGTTCGGGACGCCGCGGTACGTCAACCTCAGCGGCGAAGAACCGAAGTTCACGATCGAACTCGCGGCACCACACTACAAGGCCAACGAGGTAGATGGCCAGAAGGTCGTCAACGACGGATACTACGAGGCCCAGCTACCGAGTCAACTGGTCGACGATTGGGGCGTCTCAGACCCCGAGAGCGAACTCAGCGCGCTCTATCAGGGCGCCAGCCAGACGTTCTCGGCGTCTTCGCTGTCCGATGGCGGCCTCGCAGTCTCGCTGGACCTCCACTACTCTGCGGGCACCGTCGCGGTCTCGCCGAGCGACACGAACGACGACTCGACGACTGACGATTCGACCAGTGACGACTCGACCAGTGACGACTCGACCAGTGACGACTGGGACGACGATTCGACCGACGACACGTCCAACGAGGACGACCAGACGGAGTTAACCGACGACACCGACGCCGCGGAGGACGACACCGAGCGCGTCGTCGAACTGCCCGAGGACGCCCCGACCGACGAGCCGGTGTCGGTGGTGAACGTCACGGCTGGGACCAACGTCACCATCGACTTCGGGATGGACGCGACCGAGGAGTCCGTCGGCGACGCGGCCGAGAACGTGACGGACGACGGGAACGGCAGCGAGGCCGCGAACGCCGGGTCGCCGGCCGACGTGGAGTCGCTGAACGTCTCCGTCGATTCGAACGCCTCGTTCTCGGTGAACGTCTCGACCAGCCAGCGCGCGCCCGAGACAGCCAGCGACGAGACCGACTCGCTGCCCGAGAACCACGACACAGCCGCCTACGTCTCCGTCGAGCACGACGGCCTCACGAACGCAGACATCGGCGGCGCAGCGATGACGCTGTCCGTCTCGAAGGAGCGCTTCGACAGCCGCAGCGACGCCGCGAACGCGACGGTGCTGCGGCTCCACGACGGTGAGTGGCAGCACATCGACACTACACTCGTCGGTGAGACAGGCCACAGCTACCGGTTCCGAGCCGAGTCGCCTGGACTGTCCGTGTTCGCGGTCGTCGAGCCCGAACCGGATGTCTCTGTCGCGGACGCGACTCTCGACGCCTCGGCAGCCACGGTCGGCGACACGCTCACCGTGACCGCGACCGTGACCAACGACGGCGGCGCGGGCGACGCGACTGTCTCTCTCTCCCTGGACGGGAGCGAGGCCGCGACCGAGACGTTCTCGCTCGGCGCGAACGAGAGGACCACGGTCGAACTCGTGTTCGAACCCGACGCTCCTGGCGAGGTTTCGGTCGCGGTCGGAGACGCGAGCGCCGGCACGCTCGAAGTCGCGGCGCAGACGACCACCGCGACCACGACAGAAGCGGCCCAAACCTCGACGACCACGGACGAAGACGGCGAGTCCGGCGGGAGCGTCCCCGGCTTCGGTGTCGGGTCTGCGCTCGTCGCGCTTCTGGCGGCCTGCCTCCTCCGGGTCCGCGGCTGACCGTCGACCGGCACCCTCTTCTCGGTCCGCGGGCTACCTCGTCGTCCGATGACCGACGGCGACGCTCCGGACGTCACGCCCCTCTACGAGGAGTGGTCGCTGCACGGCGCCGACCGGTACGCGACCGACGACCTTCGGGCGCTCAGCCGCTACCTCGGCCTGGAGGGCGACGACCTCCGGGCGTGCCTGACGAACGCGGCCGACGTGGTCGACGTCCCCGACCAGGACGGCCGCGGGACGGTCGTCCCGTTGCACGCCGAGGACGCGCCCGAGCCCACCGACGAGTACGTCGTCTGGGACGCGGAGAGCGACGCCGTCGGCTACTTCGACGAGAGCTTCGGTATCAGCGGCGCGAACAGCCGGTCGCCCCTCGACGACGTGGTCGCCACCGAGATAGCCCACCGGGTGCGGTTCTGGCACCCCGAGCACGCCCCGGACGAGGAAGGGGGCGACGCCCTCGCCGACGTCGACGCCCCGGGCTCGATTCCGGCCACCGACCCCCTGGCGGGCGAGCAGCGCCGCGCGTTCTTCGACGAACTCCGGGAGACGGTTCGGGACGAGCGGGCGGCCGAGCGCGACGGCACCCGCGAGGCGCACGCCGACGCCGAACTCGGCCAGCTAATCGGCGAGCGCGCGGTCGACGGCCCGTTCGTGCTCGTCTCCACGACCGCGTACTCGGACCGACCGGCGGACGTGCGCGTCCAGTACGCGCCCGACGACGGCGTGCCCGCGGACGTCGACCTCGTGTCGGCGTTCGACCTCTACCCCGACAATCACGTCCTGCTGGACGCGTTCGACGACGCGCTGCCGCTGCCCGCGCGAGTCGCGAGCGTCGACGGCCCGGTCGTCACGCTCCGTCCCGCCTGGGAGCGCGTCGACGACCCCGAGCGGACCGCTGCGGCCCTGGAGGAGACAGACCCGTTCTGGCTGCGCGGGCTGCTCAACCCCGTGCCGTACGCCCGCCGCCTGGAGGCTGTCGACGCCGTCTGGGACACCCCAGCGAAGCGCCGCCTGCTCACGGGCGAGCGCGACCTCTCTGTCTCCCGGCCGCCCAGCCGCCGGCGCGCCGACCTCGCGCTCGACGACCACCAGTCCCGGGCGCTCGCGCTGGCGGTCGCCGCGGACGACGTTCTCTGCATCCACGGGCCGCCCGGCACCGGGAAGACCCGGACGCTCGCGGCCGTCGTCGCCGAGTCGGTCGCCCGCGGCGAGCGCGTGCTCGTCACCGCGCACTCGAATCAGGCCGTCGACAACCTCCTCGTCGGCGACAGCACGCCCGACGAACCCGACGAGGCCTCCCTGCACGGCGTGCTCGGCGACGACCCGAACGTCGACGTGGCGCGGTACGGCAGGCACTCCCGGAACCGCGTGGTCGAGGAGCACTACCGCCAGCGCGGGGTCGCCACGGCCGACGTCGTCGCGGCGACGACGAACGGCGCCGCCACCTTCGACCAGGACGCATTCGACGTCGCGGTCGTCGACGAGGCGACCCAGGCCTCCCGGGCCGCCACCGCCATCGCCGTCAACGCCGCGGAGAAGCTCGTACTCGCCGGCGACCACCGCCAGCTCCCGCCGTACGGCGTCCGCGAGGGCGGCGATGGCGAGATGCGGCCGTCGCTGTTCGAGACGCTGCTCGACCGCTACGGCGACGACGCCGCCGTGCTGCTCGCGCGCCAGTACCGGATGCACGACGCCATCGCGAGCTTCCCGAACGAGGCGTTCTACGGCGGCCGCCTGGAGACCGCCGAGGCCGCGGCCGACCGCACCGTCGACGGCCTCCCCGCCGTCGAACTGTTCGACGTCACCGGCGACGAGCGCCGGGAGGAGCGCGGTGCGAGCGTCCGGAACGCCGCCGAAGCCAGCGTGGTCGCCGACCGCGTCGCGACCGTCCTCGACGCCGGCGTCGACCCGGGAGACCTCGGCGTTATCGCGGCGTACAGCGGCCAGGTCTCGGAGATACGGCGCGCGCTCTCGGACCGCGGAATCGACCAGGCTGCGCTCACCGTCGACACCGTCGACTCCTTCCAGGGCGGCGAGCGCGAGGCCGTCGTCGTCTCGTTCGCGCGCAGCAACGACCAGTGCGACGCGGGCTTCCTCGAACACCCCGAGGAGGGCCCGCGCCGGCTGAACGTCGCGCTCACCCGCGCCCGCCGGCACCTCTCGCTCGTCGGCGACTGGGCGACCCTGACCGAGCCGGCCAGCCACCGCGACCCCGGGGAGAGCTGCGCGGACGTCTACGCCGCCCTCTACGACACACTCGACGGTCTCGACGCATCCCGGCTGACCAGCCGGTAGGCTGCCAGGCACCCGCCTCGTCCTCTCGCCACGCCACACCCACAGCCAAGGCCCCGGACGGCTTACTGTCGCCCGTGACCCTGCTCGTCTACGGCGCCTACGGCTACACCGGCGAACTGGTCGCCCGAGAACTCGTCGACCGCGGCCGCGACCCGGTGCTCGCCGGCCGGAACGACGCGAAACTCGGGCGCGTCGGCACCCGACTCGGCTGTGAGACCCGAGCGTTCCCGGTCGACCGCGTCGCCGCCCACCTCGACGGCGTCGACGTCGTCCTGAACTGCGCGGGGCCGTTCGTCGAGACGGCCGAGCCGATGGCCCGGGCCTGCCTCGCCGCCGGCGCCGACTACCTCGACGTCACCGGCGAAATCCCGGTCTTCGAGTCGCTCGCCCGCCGCGACGACGAGGCCAGCGAGGCCGGCGTCACGCTCCTCCCGGGCGTCGGCTTCGACGTCGTGCCGACGGACTGCCTCGCCGCTCACCTCGCCGACCGCCTGCCCGACGCCACCCACCTCGCGCTCGGCTTCGAACCCCACGGCGGGCTCTCGCCCGGTACCGCCGCCACCGCCGTCGGCCAGTTCGGCGAGGGCGGCGCGGTCAGGCGCGACGGCCGACTGCTCTCCGTGCCGCCCGGCCACCGCGAGCGCCGCATCGACTTCGGGAACGGCGCCCGCAGTGCCGTCACCTTCCCCTGGGGCGACGTCTCTACCGCCTACCGCTCGACGGGCATCCCGAACGTCGAGGTGTACGTTCCGGTGCCGACCGCCGCCCGTCGCGCGCTCCGCGCCGCCCGGTACCTCCGGCCCGTCCTGGGTGCCGAGCCAGTCCAGGACGTCCTCCAGGCGCTCGTCCGGCGGTTCGTCGACGGCCCCGACGCCGCCGAGCGCGAGGCCGGACGGGCGTTCGTCTGGGGCGAGGCCAGGAACGAAGACACCGGTGAAACCGCCGTCTCGCGGCTCGTCACGCCCGAGACGTACGCGTTCACCGTCGGCGCCGCCAGCACCGCCGCCGAGCGCGCTCTCGACGGCGACGCCCCCGCCGGCTACCAGACACCCTCGACGGCCTACGGCGCCGACTTCGTCACCGACCTCGACGGCGTCACGCGGACCGACGACTAGTCGAGCGCGCCGACCGTCACGTCCCCGTTCTCCGAGGCCACCGTCACCTCGTGGGTACCCTCGCCGAGCACGCCCCGGATTTCGGTCTCCGACACCTGGCTGTCGGTCAGGTCCAGCCCGTTGACTTCCACGTCGCCGTTCCGGGTCGACGCCACCAACGCCGCGTCGACGTCCGGCGACACCATCGCCTCGGCGTCGCCGTTCGTGCTCCGGACCGTCACGTCGCCCGGCCGTGGCGCCGGGAGCTCGGCATCCACGTCGCCGTTCTCGGTTCTCGCCGTCCCGAAGGGGCCGGCGTCCCGGACCGAGACGTCCCCGTTCCGCGAGCGCGCCACCGACACCGACGCCACGCCACGGACGTCCACGTCGCCGTTCTCGCTCTGCACCGACGCCATCTCGGTCCCCTCCGGGACCTGCACGTCGAGATCGGCGCTCACGCGACTTGAATCGCCGTCCACCCGAACGGCCACCACGAACTCGCCGTTTGACGCGTCGCCGTCGACCGTCACGTCCCCCAGGCGCTCCTCGCTCGGCGCCGTCACGAGCGCGTCCACGACCACCCGCTGGCCGTTGTGCGTCGACACCGCCACGTCCCCGTTCTCGTTGTGGACGCTCACCGGCCAGCCGTCGTCCGACGGCAGGAACGACCACTCCCGTTCTTCTTGGACGACGTCACCTAGCAATGGTCCCGCACACCCAGCCAGGACCGCCACCGACCCGGCCGCGACACTACCGAGGAGGGCTCTGCGCTGCATACGCTAAGGGCCAACGCCGACGTGTAAATCGCTTCCCGTCCTTCGCTCGAACTGACACGCCACCGCACCTCGCGACACGCACAGCGGTCGCTCGCGGTTCGAGTGTCGAAGATGGTCCAGGGGCGAGAATCGAACCGTCGTGAGGCGGTCGCCTCGTACGCTCGGCGCTGCGACTCACGGGGTTCGGATTCTCGCTCGCTGGACTGTACGCTCCTCACGTTGTTCGTCGCGAAAAGGTCCAGGGGCGAGAATCGAACCCGCGTCTCAGCCTCCACAAGGCTGAAGGATAGTCCACTACCCTACCCCGGACACTGCACTCGGTCGTAGCGCGCTCGTAGGCAAATACGTTACGACCTTAGGCAGACGATACGCTTTTCCACGAACCGGGCGTATCGACGGGTGACTGTGGCCGTCACGGACAAGATCTACGTGAAGAACCACCGGCAGATCGCCTCCCAGCTCGACACCCGGTTCCCGAAGTCGGCGTTCAGCGGCGCGACCCTCGACATCCTGTTCACCGGGGACCTCTCCGAGCTGAACGAGGCGACTCGGGACTCCGTCCTGGAGTTCGCCGAGGACTTCCTCGACTGCTCGTGTGAGTCGAACCCCTACTGCGGGCACCCCGAGGAGAAGTTCGTCGAGTACCTGCTGGACCTCCGCGCGCAGGGCCTCGACCCCGAGTCGATGGTGGACGTGATGACCGACGACTACATGGTGTACGCCTACCCGGGCGACCTCTACTCGTTCCTCGACGACGCCATCCGTACGCTCGAAGCCGTCGAGGAACTCGCCGACGTGGACGGCCGCCCCGACCAGGCCGACCGCGCCAGCCGGAAGAAGCGAGAACTCAGTCGGTAACGCGAATAGAAGACCGGATTCTCGGCTGCGAGCCGCTCCCTACCCGAGCTGGTAGGGCTCGTCGTCGCTGTCCAGCTCCTCGAGGTGGACGACCTCCTCGACGTCGTCCCCGCCCTCTAACTGGTCCCGGAGGTGGTCGATGTACGCCTTGTGCTCGTCGAGTTGCTCTCGCAGGTGGTCGGCCTCCAGTTCGAGGCGTTCGTGCTCGCGCACGAAGCTCTTCGACACCTCGACGGTCGGCGGGAACTCGTCGCCGTCGCCGCTCCCGGAGCCGTCCTCGGGGACGACCCGGACCTGGCCGTCGTGGGTGACCAGCGAGTCGACGTAGTCCCGGAACACCGCAGAGAGCGAGAGGTCGCGCTCCTCGGCGATGTCTCGGAGCGCGTCGAACGTGTCCTCGTTCACGCGGAACGAGATGGTCTTGTTCTTGTTCCCCATTTGGCAGGGACTGTCGGCCGGAACGTCTTAAGCGTTTGTCAGACGTTCACGCGTCCGGTGCTGGCGACTCCTCGCTGCCGCCGTCCGGCGCGCCCGGCGCGTCGTCGAAGTCCTCCAGCGCTTCGAGGACGGCGTTCCGGTACGCGGAGAGGTCCTCGCCGTACTCGGCGCGGGCGCGCTCGGCGTACTCGTTGCCCTCCTCGTCGAAGGCCTCGATGCGGTCGAGCGTGCGCTCGGCCGCCTCCACGACCCAGCGGTCGCGGACGGCCTCGTCGACCATCGTGATGGACTCCGGTCGCAGGGAGACGTTCACGGACCCGTCGTCGGTCTCGAAGGTCCGCGGCTTCCCGACCACGGCGACGTACGTCGGCGTCTCGGCGTCGCGGAGCGTCGACGCCGCTTCGGGCTGGTACTGGCCGGCGTAGACGAAGAACGTCCCCGTCGGGTCGACGACGCGGCCGCGCCAGTACTCCGAGTCCTCGCCGATGTCCTCAGTCTCGGTGAGCGTCCCCGAGACGAACACGCGGTTCGCGCGCTCGCCGGTCGGGAGCAGCGCGTACAGCGGCGCGCGCTCGTCGTCGGATTCCTTGAACGTGAACGTGGCGTCGTTGAACTCGGCTGCGAAGACGCGTCGCGCGACCTCGCGGGTAGGTGCTCCACTCATTTAGATCGACCTCGCTCGGATCAGCACGGATTCAGGGTCTGGCTGGTCGTCCAGCAGTTCCGTCTCGTTCGCGAGCACGTAGCGGCCGAACGTCGGGCCAGTGACTCGGTAGTACTTCCCCAGGATCTTCGCGCGCATCTCGTCGGCGACGACGGTCGTGTCGAGGGCGTCTTTGGCCATCTGCTTGGCCTCCTCCAGACCGATGCCCGTGAGGTCCTCCGTGGCTTCCTCGTCGAAGATGACCTCGTGGACGTCCGTGCCGTCGTCGAGCACGCCCTTGATGCGGAGGTCGAACTCGCCCTCGACCTCGCCGTGCTCGTTGCAGCGGCCGTTCTGGAGGACGCGCGTGCAGTCCTCCTCGGGGCAGCGCTTGATGAGGCCGCTCCCGGACTGCACGTCCACGAGCGCGCCCTCGACCTCGTCCTCGTTGTCGCCGACCTCGAACTCCTCGTCGACCTCTTCGATGGTCGTCGTCTTGTTCAGTTTCACCGAGTACCGGCCCTGGTACTCGTCGGTGACGACGTTCCCGAGGCGGTAGGTCTTGCCCTCCTCGAGGTTCGCGAGGTCGGACTTGGCCCACTTCGTGAACTTGATGGTGCCAGTCGGGTCGCCGAGCAGGCCGACCTGCCCGACGGAGTCCGAGCGGGGCTCCCAGAGTTCCACGACTTTCGCCGTGATGTCCACCCACTGCTCGGCCTCGTCGACGTCCTCGACTTCGACGGTGTCGTTACCGCCGCCGCCGGCGAGGTCGTCGCGGTCGAGGCCGGCCTCGTCGAGGTAGTGGTTCTCGACGCTGCGGCGGGCCTCGTCTACCGGGACCTTGTACTCCGTAACCAGTTTCTCCAGCCGTGCTTCTACGTCGTCGACGGTGGCGTCGACGTGCTCCGAGAGGTCGTCGTGAACCTCCTGAGCAGTGTCTGAAAGGTCGCTCATGGTCGTGTGTCCGTCTCCGCGTGTGTTTCGATGGGAGACGTATCGGCGTTGGCTCCCGACCACCTTTAAACTCTCGCCACCGGGGCGAAAGTGGTCGGCAACGGGCCGGAGACAGGCATTTGGGCCGCCGCGTCGAAGGCGCTCCCATGCACCATTCGGCCCGGGTGAGGACACCGTGACGCGCATCGTCGCCGTCCTGCTCGCGGGCGGCACCGGCACCCGGCTCTACCCGGCGAGCCGCAGCCACCGCCCGAAGCAGTTCCTCGCGCTCGGTGACGACGACCGCAGCCTCCTCCGCCGCACCGCCGACCGCGCGAGCTTCGCCGACGACGTCGTCGCGGTCACCCGTGGCGAGTACGCCGACCGCGTCCGAGACGAAGTCCCCGAGTCCACCGTGCTGGTCGAGCCGGCGGGGAAGGACACGGGCCCAGCGCTCGCCTTCGCCGCCAGCGAGGTACGGGAGCGATTCGGCGAGGACGCGGTCATGCTCTGTCTGCCGAGCGACCACGTCGTCGGCGACGGCTTTCAGGAGACCGCCGAGACGGCCGTCGACGTCGCCGCGCGCAGTGGCGCCCTCGTCACGCTCGGTGTCGAGCCGGACCGCCCCGCGACCGGCTACGGCTACATCGAGCCCGGCGACGACCGCGGCGACCACAGCGAGGTCGCCGTCTTCCGCGAGAAACCGGACGCCGAGACGGCCGAACGCCTGCTCGAACGAGGGTGTCTCTGGAACGCTGGGATGTTCGCGTGGACGCCCGGCGCCTTCCTCGATGCCGCCAGCCCGGGGCCGCTCGGCTCACTCGTCGACGCCCTTCAATCAGGGACCGACCCCGAAGCCGCCTTCGAGCGCGTCGACCCCGTGAGTGTCGACTACGCCGTCCTCGAACGCGCCGGCGACGTTCGGGTCGTCCCCGCGGCCTTCGACTGGGACGACGTCGGCGCCTGGGACGCGCTCGGTCGCCTGCTCGACGGCGAGAACGCGGTTCTCGGGGACGCCACGACCATCGACGCGACCGGGAACGTGGTCGCCAGTGACGACAAGCACGTCTCGGTCGTCGGCGTCGACGACCTCGTGGTCGCCGCCTACGACGACCGCGTGCTCGTCGTGCCCAGGGACGAGGCGCAGCGCGTCCGCGAGGTGGTCGCAGAACTGGAGGCCGACGGACTGTTCTGAGGGCTATCCGCGCAGCCGACCGCCGTCGACCGGGAGGCTGACGCCGTTCACGAAGCTCGCGCGGTCGCTCGCCAGGAACGCCACCACGTCGCCGAGTTCGCCGGGGTCGCCGACGCGGCCGAGCGGGATGTCGTCGCTCCAGGCCGCCAATCCCTCGTCGTAGCTGTCGTACTCGCCGCGCTCGACGGAGGCCTCGACGAGTTCCTCGATGCGCGGCGTCTCGTGAGCGCCAGGCTGGACGACGTTCGCGCGCACCTCGGGCGCCCACTCGCGGGCGACGGTCTTCGCGAGGCCGACGACGCCCCGCCGGACGGCGTTCGACAGCACGAGCCCCTCGATGGGCTCGCTGACGCTCGTCGACGTGATGCAGGTGACGGTGCCGCCGCCGTCCACGAGGTGCTCGTGGGTCGCTTCGAGGGTTCGCACGACGCTCATCACGAGCAGGTCGTAGGCCTCGTACCAGTCGCGCTCGCTGGTGTCGAGGAACGGCCCGCTCGGCACGCCGCCCGCCGACGTGACCACGTGGTCGAGGCCGCCGAACGCGTCGACGGTCGCCTCCACGACCGCCTCCACGTCGTCGGGGTCGGTGATGTCCGTCGGGACGGTGACGACGTCACCGGTCGCGTCCTTGCGGACGTCCTCGGCGGCTGCGTCGAGTCGGTCCTCGTTGCGAGAGCAGAGCACGACGTCGGCGCCCTCGCGGGCCAGCGCCGCCGCGCTCGCCTTCCCGAGGCCGCTGGACGATGCCGTCACGAGCGCCGCGTCGCCGTCGAGTGCCAGGTCCATGCCAGCGACTGCGCCGGCCAGTGGCTAAGTCGCTTCGCCGCCGGCAACCCCGACGACCACGCTCGCGGTGAAGTCTGCCACTGAAACGCTTATCCGCCGTGCGGTCTGTAGAGAGACGCAATCGGTCGGCTGGCCGAACAGGGCACCGTGACGATACAGTTCGACGTCGTGGACGAGGGTCGGACGCTCCGGGTACGGGACACCATCGAGAGCGAGCGCTTCGAGTTCCGCGCCGACAGCCGCATCGAGCCGACTGCGGTCTCCCCCGACGAGCTCGTGATGCCGGTCGGCGCCGCGGTGGCGTTCGAGGCCGGCGAACTCCACTACCCTCTCTTTCGGCCGGCCGTCTTTTTCCGGGACGGCGAACCGATCCATCGGGCCGGAGAACGAACGACCAGCGAGTGGCTCGACGACGATACCTACGAGGTCGACGCCTCCCCGCCCGGCGCGAAGACGTACGTGAAAGTCTGTGACGCGAGTGTTCGAGTGCGCGTCGAGGACAACCACACGGTCCTGGAGGCCGACCGCAGAACCCGGTTCGTGGTCGGTATCCGGTCTCACCACGAGCAGCCCGCTGCCACGGTCACGACCACCGAGGACCCGCGGGACGTGATGGCGGCGGTGTCGACGTTCGGGTCGGCGCTGAAAACGCACTCGCCGGACCGGTCGTGGCCGACGCTTCGGGGCCATCCGCCAGCGCTCGAACTCGGGTCGCGTCTAGAGGTGCCAGATGTCGTCGACGCGCCCGACACCGGGATAACCATCGAGGTGCCGCCCGAGTACGGCGCCATCTACACGGTCGCACCGCTGGCGTACTACCTCGGTGCCACCGTCGAGGCCGGCACCGAGCCAGCACTCTCCGCTGCGGGGCGGGCGAGACGCTTCGACCCGGACGCGCTCGCGAGCGAGGTCGCGGACTGCCTGGAGCACTGCTTCGTGCTCGACGGCGTGGTCCGGGCGGCCGGCGTCTTCCCCTTCCGCACTGAGCAGGCCGAGACCCTCGACGACAGGGCCGACTTGGAGTACGAGGCGCTGTTCGACCTGCCGCTCGACGAGCGGACGGCGGCCTATTTGGACGTGCCGCGGTCGGCGACCGAGGACCTGGTGGGCTGGCACCTCACCGCCGACGTCGCGCCGAAGCCTCACTACGCCCCCGCATTGCCGCACCTGGCCGCGGAACTCGTTGCGGTGCGGAGCCCGCCACCAGCGCCGACGCGGGTCGAGCGGTCCCCGGAACCGGACGCCCTCGCGCGCTCGCTCGCCAAACCGACTGGGGAACCGACCGACCTGGTCTACCCCGAGCCGACCGACGCCCCCGGCCACGTCTGGGTCGGTGAAGGGTTCGCGGTGGACGCGGCGAACCCGACCGTGGGGTCGTTCTGGCGAGGGTTCGAGTGGCCGTCCGGAGACGGGTCGATCGACGTCCACGTGGTGTACAACGACGAGCGCATCGACGCCCCGGACGAGCTCGCGTACGACACCCACGAACTCGCGGACACCGACGTCCGGGTGTCGCGCTCACTCACGACGACCGAACTGCGGGAGGCGCTGCTGTCGGAGACGGACTTCCTGCACTTTGTGGGGCACGTCACGGAGCGCGGGATGGTGTGTCCGGACGGGGAACTGGACGTGCGGACGCTACCGACGACTGGGGTGGGGGCGTTTTTCCTGAACGGGTGTCGGTCCTACGAGCAGGGATTCGCCTTGCTGACGGCTGGCGCTGCGGGTGGTATCGTCACCGTCGACGACGTCGAGGACGAGGTCGCGGGGTCCATCGGGCACGACGCCGCGATGCTGCTAGACGCTGGCTACCCTCTGTACGGGATACTGGACGCTCTAGATCGAACTGGCACGGACACCAGCCGGTACACGGTGCTCGGCGACCCGACGCTCGCGCTCCGTCGGAACCATTCTGGGATGGCGGGATTGTGGGGTGCCGACGCGGACGAGCGGGGTGCCACGGACGACCCGTCGTTCACTATCTCGTGGTACCCGAGCGGCGAGAACGGTCCCGGAGCCATGGTCAGCACGAACTACGGGCCGTCCCGGCAAATCCTCGGCTCAGCCCAGCGGTCCACGCAGACGCTCCCTCGTGCCGCCCTCGCCGACCTCCTGGACGCGGAGACGGGGCCGCTGCTCCTCGACGGACGACTCCGGCGCCCCGGCGACCTCTCGGTGAACGACTTCGTGTAGCTCTCCCGACCGCCCCGGCGGACAACGCTTATCCACCCGACGGCGACTACGCTCTCGAGAGTAGTCGTGGGGACAGCGTGACGATACAGTTCGATACCACCGACGGCGGCTGGTCACTCCGCGTGCGTGACACTGCCGAGAGCGAGCAGTTCGCGCTTCGCGCCGACCGCGAGGTCACACCCGAGCCGGCGTCGGTCGACGAGTTCGCGATGCCCGTGGACGCCGCCGTCGCCGTCGACGCCGGCGAACTCCACTTCCCCGTCTTCCGGCCGGCCGTCTTCCTCCGTGACGGCGAGGTCGTCCACCGGACCGAGGACGACGCGTCAAGCGAGTGGCTTGACGCCGACACCTACGAGGTCGACGCGTCGCCGCCCGGCGCCAAGACCTACGTGAAGGTCTGTGACGCCGCCGTCAGAGCGAGGTTCGAGGACGACCACACCGTGCTGGACGTTGACCCCGCGGCGCGGCTCGTGGTGGGTGTGCGCTCGCACCACGAGCAACCGGCTGGGACAGTCACGACCACCGAGGACCCGCGGGACGTGATGGCGGCGGTGTCGACGTTCGGGTCGGCGCTGAAGACGCACTCGCCGGACCGGTCGTGGCCGACGCTCCGGGGGCACCCGCCGGCGCTCGAACTCGGGTCGAGTCTCGACGTTCCGGACGTGGCAGAACCACCGGAGACTGGGGTGACAATCGAGGTCCCGCCCGAGTACGGTCCGATATTCACGGTCGCACCGCTGGCGTACTACCTCGGCGCCACCGTCGAACCGGGGCCGGAGCCCCGGCTACGGGCCGCGGGCACGACCCGCGAGTTCGACCCGGACGCGCTCGCGAGCGAGGTCGCGGACTGCCTGGAGCACTGCTTCGTCCTCGACGGGGTTGTGCGGACGGTCGGCGTCTACCCGTTCCGCCACGAACAAGCCGAGACACTGGAGGAGCGCGTCGAACTGGAGTACGAGGCGCTGTTCGACCTGCCGCTCGACGAGCGGACGGCGGCCTATTTGGACGTGCCGCGGTCGGCGACCGAGGACCTGGTGGGCTGGCACCTCACCGCCGACGTCGCGCCCGAACCGCGGTACGCTGGGGCGCTGCCGTACCTCGTCGACGAACTCGCCGCGATTCGGAGCCCGCCGCCCGAGCCCACGCCCGCGGCGCGCTCGCCGGACCCGGACGCGCTCGCCAGAACCGGGCGCACCACGACTGCTTCCCCGGCCGACGTCGTCGTTCCGGAGCCAGTCGGCACGCCGGGCCACGCGTGGATCGGCGAGGGGTTCGCGGTGGACGCGGCGAACCCAACAGTGGGGTCGTTCCGCCGGGGGTTCGAGTGGCCGCACGAGGGCGACGGCACCCTCGACGTCCACGTCGTCTACAACGACGAACGCATCGACGCGCCGGACGAACTCGCGTACGACAACCACCCGACTGCGGAGACGAACGTCCGCGTGTCGCGCTCGCTGACCACCGTCGAACTGCAGGAGGCCCTCCTGGAGGAGACGGACTTCCTGCACTTCGTGGGCCACGTCACGGAGCGCGGGATGGTCTGTCCAGACGGGGAACTGGACGTGCGAACGCTGCCGACGACGGGCGTGGGGGCGTTCTTCCTGAACGGGTGTCGGTCCTACGAGCAGGGATTCGCGCTACTGACCGCGGGCGCCGCCGGTGGCATCGTCACGGTCGACGACGTGGAGGACGAGAACGCCGGACGAGTCGGCCAGCAGGCGACGATGCTGCTGGACACCGGTATCTCACTGTACGGTGTCCTTGACGTTCTGGGACGGACTGGAACAGACACGAGCCGGTACACACTGCTCGGCGACCCGACGCTTACACTCCACCGCTCGACGTCCAGTTTCGGAATGATCAACTCGTTCGACACCGGCACGGTGGGAACGGGCGACGATTCGTTCCCAACCTCGACGTATGTGTACCCAGCGGGCGAGAACACTCTTGGCACTTACATGACACTGTCTCATCTCGAGAGGGACAACCAACTAGCCTCGGCGAAGACGCTCGCCAGTTACATCCCGCGAGAAGAACTCGCGTACCACCTCGATGAGGACCCGCTACCCACACTTCTCGACGGTGACCTCATCCTCAACACGGACCTCTCCCTCGAGGACTTCGACGCCTAGTTGCCCCAGAAGTTGTCGCGGCTGCCCAGCCGCTCCATGCCGCCCTCGTCGTCGTCATCGTCGTTCTCGTCGTCGTCGGCTGCCTCATCGCCCTCCTCGGCCTCCTCCTCGTCCTCTTTCTCGGGGAGCTTCTCGATGAGGTCGGCGCGCGCGTAGTTCGGCTTCACCTTCGAAATCTCGGCCTTCACGCGGGCCGGCGGCAGCACGCCGTCGACCATCACGATGAACCCCGAGTCCTCCTGGCGGCCGACGCCCGCGCCGCTCTCGTGCATGTCGTCGACCTCGATGACTACCTCCTGACCGGGAACCACGGGCGCCGTCTTCAGGTCCGAGATGGGCTGGCTGTAGTGCTGGCACCACTCCATCCCACCGCGGTCGCCGTAGTGCTGGCACCCCATTCCCTCTATCTGTTCCTGGAAGCTGGGGCACTCGTCGGCGAGGGGGCAGTCGGCCATACGTCTCCTTGCTGGCCACCCGTCTAAACCCTTGCGGCACGCCCATTGACGCCGCTCGCGGCATCGCGAGCCTCTGTGAGACAGAAGACACATACAGCCGGCAGTGGACAATCGACGTGATGGAGTCCCTCCTCGCCGCGTACTGGCTAGCGGCGACGCTCGCGTTCGCCGCCGCCGCCGTCCCCCTCTCTGCTCGACTGTTCCCCGGATTCCCGGCGAACGGCGCTGGACTCGCCCCCGGCGTGGCGTTCGCGGCGCTCGCGGTCGTCGCGTACTGGGCCGGCCACCTCCACTGGGGCCGTTCGGTCGCCGCCGCGAGCGTCCTCGTGGTCGTCGCTGCGGGCGCGCTCGCCGCCCGGGACGCCGACCTGCCGGACCCACGGACGGTCGCACCCCCCTTGCTCGTGTTCGTCGCGGCGTTCGCGTTCTTCGTCGCGGTGCGGGCCGTCGACCCCGCAGCGCACGCCGCCGGTGGCGAGAAGTTCCTCGACTTCGGGCTGCTGCGGGCGCTCACGCTCGCCGACTCGCTCCCGCCGGAGGACATCTGGTTCGCCGGCGAGCCCGTGCGGTACTACTACGGCGGCATCCTCTCTGTCGCCGCGTTCGCCGACACCATCGGCGTCTCCCCCGCCTACGCGTACAACCTCGGGATGGCGTCGTTCTACGGCGGTCTGGCGTCCGGGGCGTACGCGCTCGGCACCGCCGTCGCCGACCACCGCGACCACTCGAATCCCCTGGCGGGCGTCCTCGCGGCCGCTATGGTCTGTCTCGGCGGCTTCCTCGCGACGCCGGTCCGCTTCCTCGCCGGGCTCCTCCCGGAGGCGTTCGCTCGCGACTACCTCGGCTGGGCGTGGGCGGGACTCCGGAGCCCGGAGCCCTACGTGGATGCGACGAACCCCGGCCAGTGGGGCTACTGGCTCGCGCGCTACGTCGTTCCGGACACTATCACGGTGACGCCGTTCTGGTCGTACCTGAACGGCGACCTCCACGCGCACGTGCTCGCCCCGACGTTCCTCCTGCCCGCAGTCGGCGTGGCGTTCGCCGCCTGGCGCACCGACAGCCGTCGGCGCCGGGCCGCGCTGCTGGGGACGCTCCCGTTGTTCGCCGGCGCGCTCGCCATCACGAGCACGTGGAGTCTCCCCACCGTCGCGGGCGTCGCGTTCCTCGCCGTCGCACTCGCCGACGCCCACCCGGTCGACCTGCTGCCGGAAACGGCTCGCCGGCGCCTCTCTACGGTTGGGGTGTCGGGCGAACTCGTGCGGTACGCGCTCGCGGGTGGCGTCGGCCTCGCCGTCGCGCTCGGCGGCCTCGCGCTCGCCGCGCCGTTCGTCCTGTTCCACTCGCCGGTGAACCGCGGCGTGGCGTTCCTCGGGCCGCGCAGCCCGCTCGCGCCGTACGTGCTCGCCTGGGGTGGCTTCGTCGCCGTATTCGTCGCGTACCTCGCACAGCGCGCTGGCCTCGACGCCGCCCGTACAGCCGGTGTGCTGGTCGCCTGGGTCGCCGTCGTCGCCGCGAGCACGCTCGTCGGCCTCGGCTCGCTCGCGTTCCTCGTTCCCCTGATTGCGGCGGGCTGGCTGCTCCGGCGGACGGGCCGCGGTGGCTTCGTCGCCGTGCTCGCGGTCGCCGGCGCCGGCCTCCTGGTCGCCGTCGAACTGGCGTACGCCCAGGTGTGGCCGTACGACCCGAACGCGCTCCGGTGGAACACCGTCTTCAAGGTCTCCATGCAGGCGAGCGTGCTCTGGGGAGCCGGCGCCGGTATCGCCGCTGCAGGGCTCCTCCAGCCTCTCGTCGACCGCCTCCGGACTGCGGGCGGGGGCGCTGCGACCGGGGTCTCCGCGAGCGACGCGGCCGGCGTCGCCGTCGCCGTGCTCGTCGTCGCCGCCTCGCTCACCTTCCCCGCGATGGCGCTCTCCGACCACTTCGGCGACCCCACTCTCGACCCCGCCAACGCCACCACGGACGCCACCCAGTTCGTGGATACCTACCACCCCCAGGAGGCCGAGGCCTTCCGGTGGCTGCGCGCCAACACCGCAGGCCAGCCCACGATGGTGACCGCCATCGGCGAACCCATCTACAACTGGGTGAGCGCGCCCTCGGTGTTCACGGGCATCCCGACCGTCGTCGGCTGGGAGCACGAGGCCGGCTACCGCGGCGCCGAGGCCTACGAGACCCGCGTCAGCGACGTCGAGACAATCTACCGGGGCGACCGCCGCACGCAGGCCATCCTCCTCGACAAACACGACGTCGAGTACGTCTACTACGGCCCCCTGGAGCGCGAGCGCCACCCCGACGCCTCCTTCGGCGGTCCCGGCGTCGAGGTGGTCTTCGAGAACGAGGCCGTCACAATCTACAGCGTCGACACCGACGCCGCCTGCGAGGCTTGGAACGCCACCTGCTACGGGTCCTGACGGCTGCACAGAGCGGGCCGACTCGTCCCGAGCGTCGCCGCCAGCCCAGCACGTAAGCAGCCGCCGCCCGAAGGACGCGCACTGTGGCCCACCAGTCTGCCAGCGGTCTCTTCGAGGTGCCGCCGCCGTCCATCTCCCGGAACCAGGGGAAGTTCCGCATCACGGTCAACCACCCTGGGACCGCGCTCCCCGACCACGGCGACCACGGCTACGGCCCGCTGGCGGCCGTCGTGGAGTCGTTCATGGACCCGGACACGCTCATCTCGATGCACCAGCACCGGAACGAGGAGATCATCTCCTGGGTGCCCGCGGGCGTGATGCGCCACGACGACGGCGAGAGCAACGAACTCGTCACCGACTCGGAACACGTCATGGTGATGGGCGCCGGCAGCGGGTTCTGGCACGAGGAGCGCACGCTCCCGGACGACCCGCCGCTCCGCATGCTCCAGATATTCGTGCGGCCCCACAGCCTCGAACTCCCGCCCGGCATCCAGCACGAGCCAGTCCCGGACTCCGTCGTCGGCGAGTGGCGCCACGTCTTCCAGCCCGCGGGCGACGGCGGCGACGCGCCGCTGACGGTGCGCAACGACGCGCACCTCTACGACGTCCGCCTCGGCGCCGGCGACACCGTCGACTTCCCGAACCGCGACGGCTGGGACACCTACTTCTACGTCTTCGAGGGCGCCGTCGAGGTCGACGGTGTGGGCTTCGAGACGGCCGACAGCGGACTGCTCGTCGACGACCCCGACGCCGCCGTCGCCGCCAGCGAGGACACGACGATGGTCGCGTTCCTCCTGAACCCGGACGCCGAGGTCACTCGGCAGGGGACTATCGGCCGGTAGAAGACAGAAGCGTTCGCTACGCCAGGGGCGTCCGTTCGACGACCTGGCCGTCGTACGTCGGGTACTGTTCGACGATTTCGCCCTCGCCGATGTCGCCGTCCTCGACCATCTCCTCTAGGAGCCACCACGCCACCTCGACGTGGTTCGACTTCACGGTGTAGAACTCCTCGGGGACGCCGAGCGCGCGGAAGCGCTCGGGTTCGACGGTCGTCTTCCCGTAGACGAGCGTGCCGTCGTCCGTGACCTCGTCGAACTCCCGGCGGACGTTCCGCGCCATCCGCTTCAGGCGCGAGCGGTGCTGGGCGGCGTCCTTGAAGACGCTCGTGCAGAAGTACACCTTCTCGTGGTCGGCCATCTCCTCCAGGATAGCGTCCTTCGAGCCGTCGACCGCGCTCATGTGGTCCTCCTGGAGCTCGAAGCCCTCCTCCTGCATGCGCTCGTAGTTCCCGTCGCTCATCTCGAACTCGTTGACGTTGCAGAAGTCCGCGGCGCCCTCGTCGAGGAAGTCGAGGAACTCCTGCTCGGCGCGGATGCCCGGAATCTCGAACGCGGGCGTCAGGCCCTCCTCCCGCGCGATGTACAGAATCTCCTCCCACTCCGTCCCGTGCATGTCCCCCCACAGTTCGTAGGGCGGGTGGAACCGTATCTCGTCGAGGCCAGCCTCGCTCAGGCGCCGCATGTTCTCGCGGCCGCCCGTGATGCCCGTGTAGAGGTGCGTGTGGTGGTCCTCGCCGAACTCGTCTTTGAGCAGGCGGAGGTACCGGCAGGTCCGGTCCAGCACTTCCTGGGGCTCGCCGCCCGTGATGGAGGTGCCGAGGGCGTCCATCAGCTTCGCCTCCTTCACGATGTCCTCGTCGTTCTCGACGGGGCGCTCGTTCGCGTGCACCTGGTGGACGTTCTTCCGGTTCTCGCCGAGCGGGCAGTAGAAGCAGTCACGCTGGTCGCAGTAGCCGTAGACGAAGAGGACCATCTTCCCTCCGTTCGCGCACTGCTCGCAGCCCTTCGAGATCATTCGTTGAACCACTGTTACTGCTCGGAGACTCAAAAAGCGTGCGAAAGAGGCCGGCAGGCCGCCGAACCCGCCGACTCCCGGTGGCTCCGGGCTGCCGGGCGCGCTTCCCAGTCCAGGCGGCCTCGGAGGCGGCGTCTCGGCAGCGACGTCCGAAACCTCCCCGAAAGCAAATATACCACTGCCGCCTACGACCCGACAGATGCTGTTGGTCCTCTGTGTGGACCTCGACGACGACCTCGGGCGCAAGACTGGGGTGCCGACGCCCGTGGTCGGCCGCAACGAGGTCGAGCACGCCGCGGTGTCGCTGGCCGAGGCCGACCCCGAGGACAGCGACGTGAACGTCCTCTTCGAGGGCGTCCACCTCTACGACCAGTACAGCACCGAGGAGCAGGTGGAGGTGGCGGCCGTGACGGGTGTCGAACGCGGGGACGTCGCGGCCAACCGGAAGGTCGGCCGGGAGGTCGACGAGGTGCTGGCCGGACTGTCGACGGACGACCCCGTGCGGGCGGTGGTCGTGACGGACGGCGCCCAGGACGAGTCCGTGGTGCCCGTCATCCGCTCGCGGGTGCCCATCGAGGCCGTCAAACGCGTCGTCGTCCGGCAGGCTCAGGACCTGGAGTCGATGTACTACACGCTCAAGCAGGTGATGAACGACCCCGAGACCCGGGGAACCATCCTGGTGCCGCTGGGCATCCTCCTGCTCATCTACCCGCTGGCGGTGCTCGCCGACGTGCTCGGGCTGCCGGGCGCCGTCCTCGGCGTCTCCTCGGCGGCGGTCGGCCTCTACGCCCTCTTCCGCGGATTGGGACTGGAGCGCGTCGTCGACGACGTCGTCGGCCGGGTGCGGGAGAGCCTCTACACGGGTCGCGTGACGCTCATCACGTACGTCGTCGCGGCGGCGCTGCTCGTCATCGGCGGCGTCGAGGGCGTCGACCAACTGGAGACGGTGCGCGCTCGGACGAGCGTCGACCTCGCGCCGTCGACGGTCGTGGCAGCGCTCACGTACGGCGCCGTCCGGTGGTTCGCAGCAGCCGGCCTCACGACGAGTCTCGGCCAGGTGACCGACGAGTACCTCGCCGAGCGCTTCCGCTGGCGGTACCTGAACGCGCCGTTCTACGTGCTCTCCATCGCCGCCGTGCTCCACATGCTGTCGGCGTTCTTCCTCGACTACGTCACGCTCACCGAACTGGCCGCCGTGCTGACGGCCGGCACGCTGGTGAGTGTGTTGTCGACGCTGACGTTCGCGGTCGTCGAGACGTGGCGGGACGGTACGGACACGGCCGCCGACGCCGCCTGAGTCAGGCGTCCCGCTCGACGACGAACTCCGCGAGGTACTCCAGGTAGTCCTTGGCCTCGCCCGCCGGCAGGTCGAGGTCGGCGAGCGCCCCGAGCGCGCCGTCGGACTGCTCGCGCGCCAGGCCGTTCAGCTCCTCGGGCGACCGGTCGGTGACGCGCACGATGCTCGGGCGGTCCATCTCCTCGTCGAGCCCCGCCGGCTTCCCGAGCGCCTCGCTGTCGGCGGTCGCGTCCAGCACGTCGTCGCGAATCTGGAAGGCGACCCCGACGCGTTCGGCGTACTCGCCGAGCGTCTCGACGGTGCGGCCGTCGGCGTCCGCGGCGATGGCGCCGAGTTCGGCCGCCGCGCGGAACAGCGCGCCCGTCTTCCGGCGCGCGAGCTCCATGTACTCCTGTTCGGTCTCCGGGCGGTCGACGAGTTCGATGGCCTCGCCCTCGCCGAGTTCCACCAGCGAGTCGGTGACGCACTCCATCGCCCGGGGGTCCCGGGAGAACAGCGCGAACGCCTCCCCGAGCAGGCCGTCCGAGGCAATCAGGCCCGGGCCGTAGCCGTACTCGGCCCACGCGCTCGGGGAGCCCCGGCGCACCTCGGACTGGTCGATGATGTCGTCGACGACCAGGGAGGCGTTGTGGACGAGTTCGACGCCCACGGCGTAGTCCAGGGCGTCCTCGCCGTCGGTGGCGAGCACCGTCTGCTGGCCGCCGTTGGCCCCGTCGACGGACTCCCAGACGTCGCCGCCGGCGGCCTCGCAGACGAGGACGGTGAGCGTCGGTCGGACGCGCTTGCCGCCCGCCAGCACCACGTGTTCGAGCTGGTCGCCGAGCTCCACCGGCTCGACAGCGCCGACAGTGGCGGCGATTCGCTCCTCGATGGCGGCCCGGCGCGCCTCCACGTACTCCATCACCCTCGAATCGGGGTTTCCCGGCCAAGTACCTGACGGGACGTGTCGGTACTCGGGGTCAGTAGTCCGTGACTTCGGCCTGCACGCGACCGTCCTCGACGCCGTCGGCCCGCGATTCGCCGAGCAGGTCCGCGAGTTCGTCCCGCGTGACGTCGTCGCTCTCGTAGAGGAACGCGATTTCGGGGAGGGACAGCGACTCGCCGTCGTCGACCTTCTCCCGGAGGTGGTCGGCGTCGAGCGCGTGGAAGGTGACGTCGTAGTCGATGGTCGCAGCGCGGTCGTTGGCCGCCTCCGCGAGGTTCACGCCTTCCCGGAGCACGGTCTCGAAGTCGAGGTCGGTCTCGTCCAGGCCGCGGTAGAGGAACGCCAGCGTCGACACGAACGCGTCGAAGGCCTCGGTGCCGTCGGCGTCGCTCGCGCGCTTCCCGAACACCAGTTCTCGGTCCCGGTCTTCGAGGTGTTCGACCAGCACCTCGAAGTCGAGGAGGGCGTCGTAGACGCGCTCCCTGATGCGCGCTCGAGCGTTCCGTTCGGCCTGCACGCTGGACAGGTCGCGGTCGCCGACCAGGTATTCGCGGTCCGCCGCCGACAGTACGCCGCGGTCGCGCTCGCCAGACCCAGGCATAATCGTATACGGATTACGCCACGGGATACAGGGATATATAAGTAACCCAAAACGGATTATCTGCGCCGATTCGTGTCTGTCTACTTGGACAACGCTTATCGGTGTGTTCCGGCTGGCGTCTGGCACGCGGACTCCGGCCCCGGCCGGCCGCCCTCACGACTATGACCCAGCAGACGACCACTGACGACACGACCCAGCGCGCACAGCCGCCACGCGACCCCGCCTTCTCGGCGGTGGCCGACCCCGACACGCTCACCACGGTCCTCGACGCCCTCGGCGCCATCGTCGACGAGTGCGTCCTCGCCGTCGACGACGCCGGCGTCAGCGTCGAAGCGATGGACCCCGCGACCGTCGCGATGGTCTCCTTGGACCTCGACGCAGCGGCCTTCGAGGCCTTCGACGTCGACACCGACCGTCGTCTCGGCGTCCCGCTGGACCGCCTCCGGGACGTCGTCGGCATCGCCGACGCCAGCCAGCCCGTCGAACTCGCCTTCGACGCCGAGACCCGCCTCCTCCACGTCCAGGTCGGCGAACTCGCCTACACGCTCGCCCTCGTCGACCCCGACGCCATCCGGTCGCCGCCGGACCGCGTCGACCTCGCCGACCAGTACGAGGCGACTGCCACCCTCGACGGCGCCGGTGTCACACGCGCCGTCGACGCCGCCGACATGGTCGCCGACCACCTCGCGCTCGGTGCCGCCACCGATGGCGAGGACGGCGACGCGCTCTACGTCCGCGCCGACGGAGACACCGACTCGGTCGAGATCGAGTTCCCGGGCGAGGACTGCGAGGCCTTCGACGCCCCCGAACCGGTCGAGTCGCTGTTCTCGCTGCAGTACCTCGCGTCGGTCACCGGCGCCACGCCCGCCGACCGGCCAGTCGACCTCCGATTCGGCGACGAAGCCCCCGTCGAGGTCGCCTTCGACGTCGCCGGCGGCGCGGGGCGCGTCGCGTTCGTCGTCTCCCCGCGGATGACGCGAGCCTGAGCAGTCGCTACGCGGCCGAAAAACCGGAGAAAATCGGATTCCTGCCGCGCTTCAGACGCTCGGAGGCTCGCCGCCGAACTCCTCGATGAGCGCCGGCACGACGTCGAAGAGGTCGCCGACGATGCCGTAGTCGGCGATGTCGTAGATTGGCGCGTTCGGGTCGGTGTTGATGGCGATGATGGTGTCGGCGCCCTTCATCCCGGCGACGTGCTGGACGGCGCCCGAGATGCCGATGGCGAGGTAGACGTCCGGCGTCACCTGCTTCCCGGACTGGCCGACCTGCCGGTTCTTCGGGAGCCAGCCGTTGTCCACGATGGGTCGCGACGAGGAGAGCGTCGCACCCGTCGTCTCGGCGAGCGCCTCGACCAGTTCGAGGTTCTCCTCCTCCTCGATGCCGCGACCGATGGAGACCAGGAACTCCGCGTCCGCGATGTCGACGTCGCCGCCGCCGACCTCCTCGAAGCCCTTCACGGTGGAGCCAACGGCGTCCTCGTCGACGTCCAGGTCGAACGTCGAGATTTCGGCGTCGCCGACGCCATCCGCGGCCGGCCACTCGGCGCCACGGATGGAGACGACGAACGGCCCGTCGCTGACGTCGACGGTCGTCTCGACCTTCGAGCCGTACATCTCGCGGGTGACCTCCAGGCCGCCGTCGTGCGCCAGGTCGATGGCGTCCGAGACGTACGTCCTGCCGGTCCGGGTGGCGACGGCCGGCGCGTAGTCCAGCCCGTTCACGCTGTTCGGCACCAGCACGAACTCGGCGTCGACCTCGTCGGCGAGCGCCTCGACGGCCTGCACGTAGACGTCGTGGTTGAACTCCTCGCCGTTCGGGACGGCGTGGACGTGGTCGACGCCCTCGCGGTTCAGGTCGTCAGCGAACGACTCCGTGTCGCCCGAGATGACGGCGGTGTGCAGGTCGGTGCCGGCGGCGTCCGCCAGGTCGCGGCCTGCAGTCAGCAGTTCGAAGCTCACGTCGCGCAGCTCCCCGCGGCGGTGGTCGGCGACGGCGAGAACAGTCATTCGCCGACCACCCCCTTCTCGCGGAGGACGTCAGCCAACCGCGCGGCCTGGTCGCCCGCGTCGCCCTCGATGTACTCGGCGTCGCTCTCGGTCTCCGGCTCGTACATCGCCGTCACGTCCAGGCTGGACTCGACGACGCCCGCGTCCAGGCCGAGGTCGTCGAGGCTCTTCGGCGCGATCTCCTTGGACTGCGCCTGCCGGATGCCCCGCAGGCTCGCGTACCGGGGCTCGTTGATACCCGTCTGGATGGTGAGCACGGCCGGGAGCTCCACGTCGGTGAGCTCCTCGACGCCGCCCTCCAGCTCGCGGCGCACCGATGCGATACCCTCGTCGAGGACCTTCTCGGTGTCCAGGGCGTTCACGACGGCCGCCCACTGGAAGCCGAGCTCCTCGGCGAGCGCCACGCCGGTCGCGCCGAAGCTGTCGTCGTTGGCCTGCACGCCGGAGAGGACGATGTCGGGGTCCTCCTCCTCGACGACGGCCGCCAGCAGCTGGGCCTTCGTCTCCACGTCCAGGAGCTCGACGTCCTCGATGGCGTCGTCCCAGACCCGTACTGCGCGGTCGGCGCCCTTCGCGAGCGCCATCCGGATTGTCTCCTCGGAGCGCTCCGGCCCGACGGTGACCGCGACGACTTCCACGTCGTCGCCGGCCTCCGCCAGCTGGACGCCCTCCTCGACGGCGTAGTCGTCCCACTCGTTGAGGTCGTAGTCGAGGTACGTGCTCTCGATTTCCGTGCCGGAAATCTCGAAGTCGTCCTCGACGGCGGCCACCTCCTTGACGGTGACGAGAACCTTCATCACCCAGAAAATCGCGCTTCCCGGGGGTAAACGTTTTCGGAACCGGTGGCGTACCGCTCCGAGTTTTTACCGGCTGTCAAGGCGAATACCCCGGGGCTTGACCCTCGGGGGTGAAGCCGACAACCCGTGACACAAGCCATTAAGTGAACACATCGATAAACAAATGACAGCGATGGAATACAGTCGCCGCTACTTCACCTACCCGACAGGAGAGGTAGCGGAACGACTGGAACACCATCTCGACGTTCATCGCCAACTCTACAACCACGTCCGCTGGGACTACGAGAACAGTCCCGAGGACGACAAACCGTCAGAGTACGACCAGAACAACAAACTCACCGAGTGGAAGCGCAAATGGCCTGTGTTCGGTGAACTGTACTCGAAGGCCGCACAAGCCACCGTCGCTCGCTTCCACCACAACCTCTCAAACCTTCGCAAGAAGAAAGAGAAGGGATACAACGTCGGTCGTCTCAAACGGCAAGCGCCTACCGATTATCGAAGCGTGACGTACAACCAGTCCGGTTTCGACCTCGATGAAAAGAGGGGCCGCGACAGGTTTGCATACGTCCGTTTCAGCAAGATTGGGTGGGTGAAAGTCCGTTACCACCGCCCAATCCCCGACCACGCCACGATCAAAGAGGTCACGTTCAAGAAAAAGACGACTGGAGGGTGGTTCATCTCCTTCAGTCTGGAAACCGACGATGCTGACTTGCCCGAGAAACCCGATGTGGACTCACTCGACGCGAGTAACAGCGTTGGGATTGACCTCGGCATCCAGAACTACATCCACACGTCGGACGGGAAGACTGTGGACTGGCTCGACCTCGAAGACGAGTACGAACGGCTCCGACGCGAGCAACGCAAGCTGTCTCGCAAGGAGCAAGGGTCGAACAACTACGAGAAGCAACGCCGGGAAGTGGCGAGGGTGAAGTGTCACATCAAGTGGAAGATACTGGACTATCAGCACAAGATTACGACTTGGCTCGCCGGCGAGTACGACGCCGTGTTCGTCGAGGACTTGAACGTGAAGGGGATGCTCGAACAGTCGCATAATGCTCGGAACAAGCAGGATGCGGCGTGGCGACAGTTCATCACGCTCCTCGAATACAAGGCCAACCTGTATGGCTGTCACGTCGTGCAGGTCGAAGCACGAGGCACCACGAAAGAGTGTGCGTCATGTGGCGTGGAGACAGCGAAACCTATCTGGGTCAGGGAACACTCCTGCCCGGCGTGTGGATTCAAAACGGATAGAGATGCGAACGCGGCGATGAACGTTTTGCAGAGAGGCTTTTCTGAAATAGGGCTGGGATGGCCCGAAGACACGCCCGTGGAGACTGTGACCGCTACGGACACGACTCACTTCGAGTCCGTGTCTGCAAGTCACGTCGTAGAAACGGGAAGCCTCAGGGCTTGACCCCGAGGCGATTCACTCGTCGTCGTATCCCTCGCCCGGCAGCGAGATGAGGTTCTCGCGGCCGATGCGGAGCTTCTCGACGCGCCCGTCCTCGTCCATCGCGGACAACAGCTGGGAGACCTTTGCCGTCGACCACCGGGTCTCCTCGACGATCTTCGACTGCTTCATCCGGCCACCGTTCTCCGCGAGCAGCCGCTCGACGCGCTCCTCGTCGCTCAACAGCTCGGGGTCGACACCGCCGCCCCCGGCTGCCGCCTCCGCCTCACCGCCCGCACTCCCGGCGGCCGCGCCCGCGCCGGTCGCGGCCTCGTCGACCGGCTCGGTCGCCGGCTCCGGCTCGCTGCCTGCGCCTGCTCCCGGGGTCGGCGCCGGCTCTCCGTGACTGTCCCTCGCGTCCGGCTCGGCGTCGCGCCGGCTGTAGGCCCACGCGGCCACGCCGGCGATGCCGACCGCGGCCACGACGCCCACAACAGCGAGCACGGGGAACCCGCCTGCGGGTCCGGCTGCGGTCGTGAACACGAGCGACGGCTCGCCCGTCTGGAACGCCTGCGGGCCCTCCCACCGGTAGGCGCCGCCGACGACGTTCGTGTTCGGCTCCACGGTGTCCGGGTCGTACTCGGCGGGCGGCCGGATGCTCAGGCTCTGGCCCGCCCGGAGGTCACCGAACCACGTGCCCGAGAAGCCGTCGACGGTCAGCGTCTCGTTGTTCACCGCCGCGAAGTTCGTCCACGTGAACTGTAGTGAGAGCACGCCCGTCGAGTTGTTCGCGCGCTCCACGGACGCCGCCGTCCGGCGGGCGTCCGTCACCTCCATCGACCGGCCGACGCGCTCGCTCACCCCGGGCGCCGCCGCACGAAACACGTCGACGGAGAAGCCGTTGTCCGTCTCCCCGGCCTTGAACGCCGCCGCCAGTCGCTCGAAGGCGGCCGTGTCGTTCTCGCTCTCGAGGTCGTAGGTCGCGGAGACGTTCCACCTGGCGTCGCCGTCCTCCTCTAGCTGGACGGCGAAGTGGACGCCCTCCTGTTCGAACGCGCTGTCCTGGAGCTGTGGCTCCGGACCGTCGGCGACGTCCACGGCCGTCGTGGCGTCGACCGCGTCCGCAGCGACTCCTGGACTGGCGGCGCCGACGCCCGCGAGTGGCGCGACGACGAGACACGCGAGGGCGACGAGGAGGGCGGCCTGCCGCATACACCGTCACTGAACGACGCTCGGGCAAAGTACTTTCCATCCGAGCGACACTCCTGGCTCCAGCACGGCGAGAGAACGCTCCACATCGTTTTTGAGCACCCCCCTCGAACGGTCCCCCATGTCCCGCGTCCGCCCCGCCCTCGCTGCCCTCGTGCTCGTCGTCGCTACCGCGGCGACGGGATTCGCCGCGACGGGCGCGCTCTCCGCGCCGGTCCAGCCCGGCGACGAGCCGGCTGTCGGCGTCTCCGAGAACACGAGCCGCGTCCTCCTCCTGACGCGGGCCGACGCCGCCGGCTTCGAGAGCGCCGACCTGTCGGTCACCGACTCCCTCGACGCCGGCCACGAGGGGCTGACGACCACCTATCGGATGGAGCGCCTCGACAGCGCGCTCGCCGCCGCCGACTCCGAGGCGACGCGCCGCGCCCTCATCCAGCGGGAGATCGACTGGGCGTCGAATCGCACGAGCGCGCTCGCCGAGCGCGAACGCGAGGCCCGCGAGGCGTACGCCGCCGGCGAGGTCAACGCGACGGAGTACCTCACGACGGTCGGCTCCATCCACGCCGCTGCGGAGAGCGTCGAGACGTATCTCGGCGACCCGACGAGCGTGCGCGCACTCTACACGTACGCCGACCCCTACGACGGACTGAAACCCCAGATCAGCCGGACGCGCGCCCGCCTCCAGTCCGTACTCGGGCCCGTCCGGGACCGCGCCGCCGCGGTCGTGCAGGGCGAGCGCGGGAGCGCGAGGATGCACGTGACCGTCGGCGACGGCGTGATGCTGTCGACGATCGACGGCGGCAAGTACGTCCGCGAGACCTACCGCCCGGCGAACCTCGACCAGGCGCTCTCGGGCTACGGCGACCCGATCGCCTTCGTCCGCGAGACCTACCCGTGGGTGGCGAACAACTCGCGGGCGCCCTCGTACTCGCTGCTCGGCCGGTACGCCGTGCTGTTCTCCACGAGCCACAGCCACGGCGAGCTCGAGACCTACTACGACGTCTCGACGGAGCGCGTCTACGTCGAACGCCAGCACCGGCGACTCCCCCAGACGCCCGTGACCTACGACTCGTCGACGAGCGTGAACAACACCACGCTGCTGGTCTCACGGACGTACACCGGCGGTCCGGTGAACGTCCGCGTCGAGAACGCGACCGGCGGCGGAATCGAGGTGCCCGTCACGCTCGACGGGTCCGACGTCGGGTCGACCGGCGAGGACGGTGAGCTGTGGACCGTGAGCCCTGGCGGCGAGTACGAGGTCTCCGCCGAGGTCGACGGCGAGACCCTCAACGCCACCGTCGTCGCGAACCCCCGGCCGCCGACAGAGGAGACCACCGGGAACGCGAGCGCCGGCGGCACGTAGCGCGCCGAACTCGCGACACGATTCTCGGGGGCCTGTCCGAGACTTCTTGACCGAGGCCGGGACCACCTGAGCCGTGGCACGCGCGTACGCTCCAGTCGCCGCCGTCCTGCTGGTGGCGGTCACCGTCGTGGCCGCCGCCGGCGTCCTCGCCTTCCTGCCGTCGCTGCCCGGCGAGCCGCCGGACCGCCGCGGCGTCGCCGCCGAAGCGACCAGCGACGGCACCGTCGCACTGACACTGCTGTCCGGACCGCCGGTCGACCCCGGCCCGCTCGACGTCCGCGTCGAAGTCGACGGGCAGTCGCTCGCCCGCCAGCCGCCGGTCCCGTTCTTCTCCGCGTCGGGATTCGTCAGCGGTCCCACCGGCGCGTTCAACTCGGCCAGCAGCGACGACTGGGCCGTCGGTGAGACCGTGACGTTCCGCATCGCGGCCACGAACGACCCCGTGCCAGCCGCTGGAGCCGCGGTCCGCGTCGAACTCAGGGTGCGGGGGCAGCTCGTCGGTGTCGCCGAGGCGACCGTCGAATCAGCTACGCAGAACCAGACCGAGGTCGCTGTCAGTCCTCGTCGCGCTCCGGCGCCCGCGCGACCGAGACGATAGCGGGCGGGCTGCTCTCGTTCTTCCGGAGCACCCGGTGCTCGATGTCCTCGAAGCCGGCTTCGCGGAACATCCGGTCGGCCTCCTCCTCGTCGTAGAACAGCATGATGGCGTCCGCGAGCTTCTGGAAGACGGTGGACTTCGGGTAGTCCGGACCGACGACCAGCACCTGGCTGCCGGGCTTCGCGACGCGCCGTATCTCCCGGAGTCCCTCCACGGGGTTCGGCCAGTACTCGATGGAGCCTGAGGACCACACGACGTCGAAGCTGTCGTCCTTGAACGGCAGGCGCTCGGCGTCCCCGAAGTGGAAGGCGACGGGGTCGTGTTTGCCGAGTTTCGCCCACGCCTTCTCCAGTTGGTGGGGGCTCTGGTCGAGCCCGTAGACGTGCTCGGTGTGCTGGAGCAGGCCCTCGGTCCCGAAGCCCGTCCCGCAGCCCACGTCCAGCACGCGGTCGTCGTCGTCGATGTCCAGCATCGACAGCGCCTCCGCGCGCATCTCCGCCGTCCAGACGAACGTGTTGACGCGGTCGTAGACCTTCGAGAGGTACTTGTAGAACGTCCGGGCCCGCGACTTGTCTTCGAGGACTCCCATCGGGCGAATGTTGGCCTGAACGCCCATAATAGCTTCCGATGCCCCCGGAACTTCGCAACTACCATATAGCCCGTGGGCCAACTCTCGCCTGGTTAGAGCGTATGCCAAGGCCAGAGGTTCTCGAAGACATCAAATCGGCAGAGTCCGACGCCGACGACATCGTGGCCGAGGCGGAGGAGGACCGCGAGCAGCGGCTCTCCGAAGCCCGGTCGCGGGCCGATGAAATCCGTAGCGACGCGGAACAGGAGGCCCGCGAACTGAGAGAGAAACGACTCGCAGAGGCGCGCGAGGAGATCCAGGCCGAGCGCGAGGAGATCCTCGACGGCGGCGAAGCAGAGCGCGAAGAACTCGTCGCCGAAGCCGAGGACAGCGAGGACGAGGCGGTCGAGTTCGCGCTCGAACGGTTCACGGAGGCGGTACATGCTCAGACCTGAGCAGATGAGCAAGGTCTCGGTGGCGGGCTCCCAGCGCGTGCTGGGCGACGTCATCGAGGCCATTCACGACCTCGAGCTGGTCCACCTCTCGGACTACGACGGCAACATCGAGGGGTTCGACAACGGCGACCCGATTGAGGGCGCCGACGAGGCCGCTGAGAAGCTCGTCACCGTTCGCTCCCTGAAGTCCATCCTCGACGTCTCCGAGGCGGACGCGGGCCCGACCCGCATCGTCACGGACGACGCCCTCGAGGAGGAACTCGAGGAGATCCGCGTCGAGGCGAACGAGCTCGACGACCGGCGGGGCGAACTCGAGGACGAGCTCCGCGACGTCGAGGAGCGCATCGACGAGGTCGAGCCGTTCGCCGACCTCGGCGTCGACCTCGACCTGCTGCGGGGCTACGACACCCTCCAGGTCGCCGTCGGCGAGGGCGACGAGGCCGGCGTCCGCGCCGCCCTCGAGGCGTCCGAGCGTGTCGACGCCTACGAGGTCTACGCGGGCGACGACACGCTCGGCGTGTTCGTCTACCCCGAGGGCGACGACGAGACGGCGCTCGACGACGCGCTCGTCGGCGTCGACTTCACGCGCATCGAGGTGCCCGACGCCGAGGACAGCCCCGGTGCGTACGTCGAGGAGCTCCGCCACGAGCGCGAGACTGTCGAGTCGGAACTCGAGAGTGTCGACGCGGAACTGGAGGAGTTCCGCCTCGAGCACGCCGGCTTCCTGCTGGCTGCCGAGGAGAAACTCGCCATCGACGTCCAGAAGGCCGAAGTCCCCCTGCAGTTCGCGAGCACCGAGCGCGCGTTCGTCGCGGAGGGCTGGATTCCGACCGACGAGTACGACGCCTTCGACGAGGCCGTCCGCAGTTCGGTCGGCGAGCACGCGGCCGTCGAGGAAATCGAACGCGCCGACTACGAACCGTCGGGCCACGGCCACCACGCGCCGACCGACGACGGGTCGGCGGTCGACGCCGAGGCGGCCACCGACGGCGGGACGAGCGCGGAGTTCGACGAGAGCGACAGCCCGCCCGTCGTCCAGAACAACCCCGGCCCGGTGAAGCCCTTCGAGTCGCTCACCGAGGTCATCAACCGTCCGAAGTACACGGAACTCGACCCGACCGTAATCCTGTTCCTGACGTTCCCCGCGTTCTACGGCTTCATGATCGGGGACCTCGGGTACGGCATCCTGTACACGACCCTCGGCTACTGGCTGTACAGTAGCTTCGACAGCGACATGATCACGAAGCTCGGCGGCGTCGCGATGTGGGCCGGCGGCTTCACCGCGCTGTTCGGCGTGCTGTACGGCGAGGTGTTCGGGCTCCACCTGATCACCGACTACATCTGGGAGCCGATCGTCGGCCTCGGCGACGCACCCCTGAAGAAGGGGCTGCACGTCGGCGCGTTCGCCGAACTCTGGCTCGCAGTGAGCCTCGTGTTCGGTATCGCGCACCTCACCATCGGCTACGTGTTCGGGCTCGTCAACGAGACGCGCTCGCACGGCCTGAAGGCCGCCATCACAGAGAGCGGCGGACAGATGCTGCTGATGCTGGGCGTCGGCGCCTGGCTGTTCAGCTCGCACATGCAGTCCGACGGCGGCCCGCGCCCCGAACTGCTGTACAGCGTCGTCGACCTGGTGCCCGGTATCACCGGCGGGCTCCCGCCCGTCGTGGGTATCGTGGGCCTGGTCGCCGCGCTCACCGGACTGGTGCTGGTCACCATCGGCGAGGGCGCCGCCGGGTTCCTCGAGAGCCCGACGTACGCGCTCGTCAACACCGTCTCCTACACGCGTATCGCCGCAGTCCTGCTCGCGAAGGCGGGAATGGCGTACGTCGTGAACCTCCTCGTGTTCGGCGCGTACGACGTCGACCTGACGAACGAGGCGGCGCAGTCCCACGGGTACGAGCCATACACGGTCGAGTACTTCTTCGGCCTGTTCTCCACGGACATCACGCACGAGACCCACTTCATGCTGTTCAGTGGGCCGGAGGCACACCAGGCCGAGTACTACTCGGTCCTGTTCGACGGCCTCATCCACATGGGGTGGGGCGGCGTGCTCGCCGGCGTGCTGGTGCTGGTCGTGGGGCACGCTCTCGTGCTCGGGCTCGGCGTAACATCCGCCGGCTTACAGGCTCTACGCCTCGAATACGTCGAGTTCTTTAACAAGTTTTATGAAGGCGGTGGCGAGAAGTACAACCCGTTCGGTTACACACGCAACTACACCACTGAGGACTAAGTAAAATTAAAAATGTTCGAAACTTTGTCGACAATCCTGACGCAGACCGGAGGTAACATGCCCGCAATCACCCCGAAGTCCGCGGCCGCCCTCTCAGTCGGCCTCGCCGCCCTCGCCGCAGGGTACGCGGAGCGCGGCATCGGTTCCGCCGCAGTCGGCGCCATCGCCGAGGACCAGGACCTCTTCGGTACGGGCCTCATCCTGACGGTCCTCCCGGAGACGCTCGTCATCCTCGCGCTGGTCGTCGTCTTCGTCGTCCCGTCCGCATTCTAACTACCCCCGCAGTCTCCACTTATGAGTCTGGAAACAGTAGTTGAGGATATCCGAGACGAGGCCCGCGAGCGCGCGAAGGAGATTCGTGCAGACGCCGAATCGCGCGCCGACGACATCGTGGCGGAGGCGGAAGCCGACGCCGACGACGTCGTCGCCGAAGCCGAGGCTGACGTCGAGGCCGAGATCGACCAGGAGCGCGAGCAGAAGCTCTCTAGCGCGAAACTCGAGGCGAAGCAGATGCGCCTCGAGGCGCGCCGGGACGCGCTCCAGTCGGTCCGGTCGTCCGTCGAAGACCGCATCGCGGCCATCGACGGCGACGAGCGCGAGGAGCTCACCCGCGAGCTGCTCGACGCGGCCAGCACGGAGTTCGACGACGACGACGAAGTTCGCGTGTACGGTCGCGCGGACGACGAGGCTCTCATTTCGGACGTCCTCGACGACTACGACGGCTACGAGTACGCCGGCGAGTACGACTGTCTCGGCGGCGTAGTCGTGGAAAGCGACACGTCCCGGGTCCGAGTGAACAACACGTTCGACTCGGTCCTCGAGGACGTCTGGGAGAACAACCTGAAAGCAATCAGCGCCCGCCTGTTCGACGAGGAGCAATGAGCGCGTCCGGACCGGCCAACTACGAGTACGTGGTCGCCCGGGTCCGCCACCGCCGAGCCAGCCTGTTCGGCGACGACGAGTACCGGAAGCTCCTGCGCATGGGCACCGGCGGTATCGCGCGCTTCATGGAGGACACCGCCTACGAGGACTCCGTGAACCGCCTCGGTTCGCGGTACAGCGGCGTCGACCTCGTGGAGTACGCCCTCAACGACACGCTCGCGCGCGAGTTCGACGCGCTACTCCGCTGGAGCGAGGGTCGTCTCTACCGGCAGGTCGTCAAGTACCTCCGGAAGTTCGACGCGTGGAACGTGAAGACGGTGTTCCGCGGTCTGTACTCCGACGCGAGCGCGGAGGAGATCCGCGCGGACTTCGTCGACGCTGGCGAGTTCAGCGACGAGTTCCTCGACCGGTTGGTCGCGGCGGACTCCATCGAGACGGTCGTCGAGACCCTCGACGGGACGCTGTTCGAACCGTACCTCGAGTCGGCGTTCGCCGACTACGAGGAGTCCGGGACGCTCGTCCCGCTGGAGAACGCCGTCGACCGCGCGTACTACGAGAACCTCGTGCCGGAACGAGTCACGAATCAGGACAGTCCGCAGGCGCTGTACGCGGAGTTCCTGACCGCGGAGATCGACTTCCGGAACGTCCGGAACGCGCTGCGGCTGGCGCGCTCGGGCGCGTCGGTCGACCCCGAGGAGTACTTCATCGAGGGCGGGACGCTGTTCGAGGCCTCGGAGCTCGGCGCGCTCGTCGAGCGGAAGTCCGACCTCGTCACCCGCATCCGGGAGAGCCGGTACGGTGACGACCTCTCGGGCGCGCTCAACGACCTCGAGGAGGCGGACAGCCTCATCGGGTTCGAGCACGCGCTCGACCGCGCGCTCCTGGAGTACTCGGACCACCTCTCGTACGTCTACCCGCTGTCGGTCTGTCCGGTACTGGCGTACGTGCTCGCGAAGGAACGGGAAGTAGACAACATTCGCGCCATCGCTCGCGGCCGGGAAGCCGGCCTGAGCGAGGACGAGATTCAGGAGGAGCTGGTCATCCTATGAGTCAGGAGATCGCCGTGGTCGGCAGCCCGGAGTTCACCACCGGGTTCCGATTGGCGGGCGTCCGGAAGTTCGAGAACGTCCCGCAGGACGAGAAAGACGACCAGCTGGACGGCGCCGTGGAGGCGGTCCTCGAGGACGGCGACGTCGGCATCGCGGTGATGCACGACGACGACCTCGAGCACCTCTCCCGGAACGTCCGGCAGTCCGTCGAGACCAGCGTGGAACCGACGTTCGTGACCATCGGCGGGGGCGCCGCCGGCGGCAGCGGACTTCGAGACCAGATCAAGCGCGCCATCGGGATCGACCTGATGGGCGACGAGGAGGAAGGTGAGTAACATCGAATGAGTCAAGCAGAGACAATCACCGACACTGGCGAAATCGAGAGCGTGAGCGGTCCGGTCGTGACCGCCACGGACCTCGACGCCCAGATGAACGACGTCGTCTACGTGGGCGACGAGGGTCTGATGGGCGAGGTCATCGAGATAGAGGGCGACGTAACCACCATCCAGGTGTACGAGGAGACGTCCGGCATCGGGCCGGGCGAGCCCGTCGAGAACACGGGCGAACCCCTCACCGTGGACCTGGGCCCGGGCATGCTGGACTCCATCTACGACGGTGTCCAGCGCCCGCTGGACGTCCTCGAGGAGGAGATGGGAGCGTTCCTCGACCGCGGCGTCGACGCGCCCGGCATCGACCTGGAGAAGGAGTGGGAGTTCGAACCCACCGTCTCCGAGGGAGACGAGGTCGAGGCCGGCGACGTCGTCGGCAGCGTCGAGGAGACCGTCAGCATCGAGCACAAGGTCCTCGTCCCGCCCCGCAGCGAGGGCGGCGAGGTCGTGGCGGCCAAGTCCGGCTCCTTCAACGTCCAGGAGACGGTCGTGGAACTGGACTCCGGCGAGGAGATCCAGATGCACCAGGAGTGGCCGGTGCGCCGCCAGCGGCCGACCGTCGAGAAGCAGACGCCAACGGAGCCGCTGGTGTCCGGCCAGCGCATCCTCGACGGCCTGTTCCCGCTCGCGAAGGGCGGGACGGCCGCGATTCCGGGGCCGTTCGGGTCCGGGAAGACCGTCACCCAGCAGTCCCTGGCGAAGTTCGCGGACGCGGACATCGTCGTCTACATCGGCTGCGGTGAGCGCGGCAACGAGATGACCGAGGTCATCGAGGACTTCCCGGAGCTCCCCGACCCGCAGACCGGGAACCCGCTGATGGCCCGGACGTGCCTCATCGCGAACACGTCGAACATGCCGGTCGCGGCCCGCGAGTCCTGCATCTACACGGGCATCACCATCGCGGAGTACTACCGCGACATGGGGTACGACGTGGCGCTGATGGCCGACTCCACCTCGCGGTGGGCGGAGGCCATGCGTGAAATCTCCTCCCGGCTGGAGGAGATGCCGGGCGAGGAGGGCTACCCGGCGTACCTGGCCGCGCGGCTCTCGCAGTTCTACGAGCGCGCCGGCTACTTCCAGAACTTCAACGGCACGGAGGGCTCCATCTCCGTCATCGGCGCGGTCAGCCCGCCGGGCGGCGACTTCTCCGAGCCGGTCACTCAGAACACGCTGCGCATCGTGAAGACGTTCTGGGCGCTGGACTCCGACCTGGCCGAGCGCCGGCACTTCCCGGCGATCAACTGGGACGAGTCCTACTCGCTGTACAAGGACCAGCTCGACCCCTGGTTCGAGGACAACGTCGTCGCCGACTGGTCGGAGCAGCGCCAGTGGGCCGTCGACATCCTCGACGAGGAGTCCGAGCTCGAGGAGATCGTTCAGCTCGTCGGCAAGGACGCGCTGCCCGAGGACCAGCAGCTCACCCTCGAGGTCGCGCGCTACATCCGCGAGGCGTGGCTCCAGCAGAACGCGCTCCACGACGTGGACCGCTACTGCCCGCCGGAGAAGACGTACGCCATCCTCTCGGGCATCAAGACGTTCCACGACGAGGCCTTCGAGGCGCTGGACGCCGGTGTGCCGGTCGACGAGATCACGGCCATCGACGCCGCGCCCCGCCTGAACCGTCTCGGCACGACGCCTGACGACGAGCACGAGGCCGAGGTCGAGGAGATCGAGGCGGAGATCAACGAACAGCTCCAGGAGCTCTACTGACAATGAAAGAGTACCAGACGATCACCGAAGTCAGCGGCCCACTGGTGTACGTCGAGACCGACGAGCCGATCGGGTACGACGAGATCGTCGAGATCGAGACGCCGGACGGCGAAGTGAAGCGCGGGCAGGTCCTCGAGTCCAGCCAGGGCTTCGTCGCCATCCAGGTCTTCGAGGGCACCGAGGGCATCGGACAGGACGCCTCGGTGCGGTTCCTAGGCGAGACCCTGAAGATGCCCGTGACCGAGGACCTCCTCGGTCGCGTGCTCGACGGGTCCGGCAACCCCATCGACGGCGGCCCCGACATCGTCCCCGACGAGCGACTCGACATCGTCGGCGAAGCGATCAACCCCCACGCCCGCGAGTACCCCGAGGAGTTCATCCAGACCGGCGTGTCCGCCATCGACGGCATGAACACGCTGGTCCGCGGCCAGAAGCTCCCGATCTTCTCCGGGTCCGGGCTGCCCCACAGCGACCTGGCGCTCCAGATCGCGCGGCAGGCCTCGGTCCCAGAGGAGGAGACCGAGGGCGAGGAGAGCGAGTTCGCCGTCGTCTTCGGCGCGATGGGTATCACTGCCGAGGAGGCCAACGAGTTCATGGAGGACTTCGAGCGCACCGGCGCGCTGGAGCGCTCCGTGGTCTTCATGAACCTCGCCGACGACCCCGCGGTCGAGCGGACCGTCACGCCGCGGATGGCGCTGACGACCGCCGAGTACCTCGCGTTCGAGAAGGACTACCACGTCCTCGTCATCCTGACGGACATGACGAACTACTGCGAGGCGCTCCGCGAGATCGGTGCGGCCCGCGAAGAGGTGCCGGGTCGGCGTGGCTACCCCGGCTACATGTACACGGACCTGGCGCAGCTCTACGAGCGCGCCGGCCGCATCGAGGGCCGGGAGGGGTCGGTCACCCAGATTCCCATCCTCACGATGCCGGGTGACGACGACACGCACCCGATTCCGGACCTCACCGGGTACATCACCGAGGGCCAGATCATGATGAACCGCGACCTGAACAGCCAGGGCGTGACGCCGCCCGTGAACGTCCTGCCGAGCCTCTCCCGCCTGATGGACGACGGTATCGGCGAGGGGCTGACGCGGGACGACCACGGCGACGTCTCCGACCAGCTGTACGCGGCGTACGCGGAGGGCGAGGAGCTCCGCGACCTCGTGAACATCGTCGGTCGCGAGGCCCTGAGCGAGCGGGACAACCGCTACCTGGACTTCGCGGACCGCTTCGAGGAGGAGTTCATCGACCAGGGCTTCCGGACGAGCCGCTCCATCGACGAGACGCTGGATCTCGGCTGGGAGCTGCTGTCGATGTTCCCGAAGTCGGAGCTGAACCGCGTCGACGAAGACCTCATCGAGAAGTACTACGTCGAGGACGCCGCCGAGGAAGCCGCGACCGCCAACTGACCGCGGCCTCCCATCCACATTCTCTCCGTATTCTCGCCGACCGTCCAGCGACCGCTACCTGAACTGCCCGGGTCCTGCTTCCGACTGCTCTTCGTCGACACGCGCACACGACGCACGGGGCCGTGGATGGACCGCACGCAGAACGCGCTCTGAGCCCCGACTGAAAACGTTTACCTCCCCGCAGGGAGAAGACCACTCCAAGAGACCAGTATGGCCCAGGACATCAAGCCCACCCGGAAGAACCTCATGGAGATCGAGGACCGAATCGACCTCTCCGAGCGGGGCCACGACACGCTCGAACAGAAGCGCGACGGCCTCATCATGGAGTTCATGGACATCCTCGACCAGGCCCAGGACGTCCGGGAGGACCTCGAGGGCGACTACGAGGCCGCCCAGAAGAAGATCAACATGGCGCGCGCGATGGAAGGCGACATCGCCGTCCGCGGCGCCGCCGCCGCCCTCGAAGAGCACCCGGAGATCACCGTCGAGTCACGGAACATCATGGGCGTCGTCGTCCCCCAGATCGAGTCCACGAAGGTCCGAAAGAACCTCGACGAGCGCGGCTACGGCATCCTCGGGACGAGCGCGCGCATCGACGAGGCCGCCGAGGCCTACGAGGACCTCCTCGAATCCATCGTGCTCGCGGCGGAGGTCGAGACCGCGATGAAGAAGATGCTCACCGAAATCGAGACGACCAAGCGCCGCGTGAACGCCCTGGAGTTCAAGCTCCTGCCGGAGCTGTACGACGGCAAGGAGTACATCGAGCAGAAACTCGAGGAGCAGGAGCGCGAGGAGATCTTCCGCATGAAGAAGGTCAAAGCGAAGAAGGAAGAAGAGGAGAAAGAGGAGGCGGAAGAGGCGGCCTACTACCTCGAAGAGGAGGGCCGCGCGGAGACACGCACGCCCGGCGACGACTGACCGGCCTCCGACCGTCACCAGCCCGAACCCCTCGACTACGGCCGGGCCGGGCCACTTAGGGCCCTCCCGGTCGTCGGTCGAGCCATGGACTGTCCGAACTGCGGCGCCGACCTCCTAGCGTTCCCCGTTCCCGATGCTGTCCGGTCCCACTTGCCCGACGACCGGGCGAGCGCCACCATCTGCACGCACTGTCTCCAGGTCGCGCCGAGCGACGACGTCGTCTCCGAGTACCCCGATTTCCCCCGTGCGAGCGACGCGTTCCCCGAGGACGGTGAGACGGCGGCCGTGCTCGCGAGCCTGCTCGCGCTCCTGGACCGCCTCGTGCTCCACCGCCAGGACGCCGACGCCGTCGCCGAGATTGCGGAGCGCCGCGGCGTCGACGTGCTGCTCTTTCTGGACCGCGTCGCCACCGACGACGCGGTCGACCCGGAACTCGACGTGACCCGGCGGCGCACCCAACTCGAACAGCTCATCTGAGTGCCGGCGGGCCAGCAGTTAGGGGGCTGGCCGCCCTCGACGCTGACATGAACACCGAGTGGGCGGACACCGACCGACTGGCGGACCTGCGGGAGGACCTCGTCGTCACGGGCGACCGCGCCCGCATCCCGGTCGAGGCGCCGTACACGGGCGAGGCGGTCGCCGAGATTCCAGCGGGCACCGAGGCCGACGTCGAGGCTGCGGTCGAACGCGTCGAGGTGGCCCAGCAGTCCTGGGCGGAGCGTCCCGTCGCGGAGCGGACAGCCGTCCTCGAACGCTACGTCGACGAAGTCCTGAACGCCCAGTCCGACCTCCTGGACCTCGCGCAACTGGAGTCCGGGAAGGCCCGGCGGGACGCCTTCGAGGAGGTGCTGGACGTGGCGGCGACGGCCGACCACTACGCCGACGCCGCGCCCGGCCTGCTCGCCAGCGAGCGCCGCCGCGGCATCATCCCGGGGTTGACGACGGCGACCGTCCACCGCCACCCGAAGGGCGTGGTCGGCGTCATCTCGCCGTGGAACTACCCCGTCACGCTCGCCATCTCGGACGCGCTGCCGGCGCTGGCGGCCGGCAACGGCGTCGTGCTGAAGCCCGCCCAGCAGACCACGCACGTCGCGCTGCTGGCGCGCCGCCTGCTCGTCGAGGCCGGCCTCCCTCCGGAGTTGTTCGCTGTCGTCTCGGGAGAGGGCGAGCGCGTCGGCGCGGCGCTCGTCGACCACGTCGACTACGTCGCGTTCACGGGGTCGACGCGCGCGGGTCGGGAGGTCGCGGCCGCCGCGGGCCGGAACCTCGTGGACTGCTCGCTCGAACTCGGCGGCAAGAACCCCCTGCTCGTCCTCGACGACGCCGACCCACAGAAGGCGGCGGAGGGTGCGGCCCGGGCGTGCTACGCGAACGCGGGTCAGCTCTGCATCAGCACCGAGCGCCTCTACGTCCACGACGACGTCTACGACGACTTCCGGGACGCGTTCGTCGCGGCCGCCCGCGGCTTCCGGCTCGGCGGCGGGTTCGCGTACGGCCCCGAGGTGGGGAGCCTCCAGAACGAGGCCCAGTTGCGGAAGACCGTCGAGCACGTCGAGGACGCCGTCGAGAAGGGTGCGGACGTGCTCGCCGGCGGCCGCGAGCGCCCCGACCTCGGCCCGTACTTCTACGAGCCCACCGTTCTGGAGGGCGTCACCGAGGAGATGATGGCCTTCGACGAGGAGACGTTCGGGCCCGTCGCCTCGCTCTACCGCGTGGACAGCACCGAGGAGGCGGTCGACCGCGCGAACGACTCCGTGTACGGCCTGAACGCCTCGGTCTGGACGAGCGACCGGGAGCGCGGCGCCGACGTGGGTCGCCGAATCGACTGCGGCACCGTGAACGTCAACGAGGGGTACGCCGCCGCCTGGGCGTCCATCGACGCGCCGATGGGCGGGATGGGCGACTCCGGGCTGGGCCGCCGGCACGGCGACGAGGGCCTGCTGCGGTTCACGGAGGCCCAGACGGTCGCTGTGCAGCGCGGCCCCCGCATCGACCCCGGGCCGCTCCCCCAGGGGCTCTGGGCGAAGGCGATGACCGCGGGGACGCGGCTACTCGGGCGGCTCCCGGGGTGGCTGCGGTGAGCGTCTTCCTCACCGGCTTCCCGGGGTTCCTCGGGTCGGCGCTCGTCGACCGGCTGCTCGACCGCCGGGAGACGGTGCGCTGTCTCGTCCAGCCGAAGTTCCGCGAGGCCGCCGAGGAGCGAGCGGCCGAGCTCGCGGGCGAGGACTGGCAGGACGCCATCGAACTCTTCGAGGGCGACATCACGGAGCCGGGTCTCGGCCTCGACGACGACGAACGCGAGACACTTCGGGCGGAGACCGACGAGCTGTTCCACCTCGCCGCCGTCTACGACCTGGCGGTCGACCGCGAGGTCGGCGAGGCGGTCAACGTCGACGGCACGCGCCACGTCCTCGACGTCGCCGACGGCTGCGACCTCGACCGGCTCCACTACGTGAGCACCTGCTACGTCAGCGGCCGCCACGACGGCGTCTTCGGCCCCGGCGACCTCGACGTCGGGCAGTCGTTCAACAACCACTACGAGGCGACGAAGTTCGAGGCCGAGGTGCTCGTCCGGGACCGGATGGACGAGGGACTGCCGGCGACCGTCTACCGGCCCGCCATCACGGTCGGGGACAGCGAGACCGGCGAGACCCAGAAGTACGACGGCCCCTACTTCGTCATGCGGTGGCTCCAGCGCTGTCCGGGCGTCGCCCCGCTGCCGGTGTTCCCGGGGCGTGCCAGCACCGAACTGAACGTCGTTCCCCGGAACTACGTCGTCGACGCCATCGACCACTTGAGCGAACACGGCGACGCGGGCGCCGTCTACCAGCTCTGCGACCCGAACCCGCCGACGATTCCCGAACTCACCCGGCTGCTCGCCGACGTCACGGACACCCGAGTGCTCCCGGTGCCGTCGACGCCCGGGCTGGCGAAGCGACTGCTCGGCACCGACCTCGGGCGGTCGGTCGCCGGCATCCCGCCGGAGGCCCTGGACTACTTCACGCACCCGACGACGTACGTCGCGCCGAACGCCCGCCGCGACCTCGCGGGCTCCGGAATCTCTTGTCCGGCCTTCGAGAGCTACGTCGACGTGCTCGCGGCGTACGCCCGCGACCACCCCGAGGTCGGCAGCGACGCGATGACGTAGACCCGGCGACGGCAGCCCTAGCGGTGAGGCTTATCCGGCTCTGCCACCAAACTGGGCCGTGGACTCCCCGTTCGAGATTCTCGGCGTCGACCCGGACGCCGACGAGGAGGCAGTCGAGCGAGCCTACCGCCGGCGCGTGATGGAGACCCACCCCGACCAGGGCGGGTCGACAGAGGACTTCCAGCTCGTCAGGGCCGCCTACGAGGCCATCGAGTCCGGCGACGCCGAGGCCTTCGAGGAGAGTGAGGTCGAGACCGACCCCGAGCCCGACGAGTTCGACAGCCGACCGGCGTCCGCGGAGACGCGCGTCGAGTACCTGAACTACGAGGCGGCCGCCGACGCCGGCTGGGACCTCGCCGACGACGACCTCTTCGAGAAGGCCGCGGGCGCCGACCTCGACCCCGTGGACTTCGGCGAGTTCACGGTCGAACCCGGCGAATCCCTCCTGGAAGCCGCCGAGCGCCGGGGCTGGGCGTGGCCGTACGCCTGCCGGGGCGGCGCGTGCGCGAACTGCGCGGTCGCCGTCACCGCCGGCGAACTCTCGATGCCGACCGACCACATCCTCACCGACGACCTCATGGAGCAGGGATTCCGGCTGTCCTGCAACGGCGTCCCCCTGAGTGGCGACCTCCGCGTCGTCTACAACGTCAAACACCTCCCCGGCCTCGACGAACTCCGGCTCCCGCCCTATCCGTTCGAACTGGCGCAAGCCGACGACTGAGTAGTCTACTGCCGCCGCGAGAAATACGGGGCTGCTTAGACGCCCGTCGAGTACCGCAGGATGCCCGCGTAGCCACCGAACGCCGTGAGGAGCTGTTCGCCCTTCTCGAAGTCGGTGGAGATGAAGTGCGTCTCCGTGCCGCGCTGGTCGGCGATCTCCATGAGGTGGTCGATGGCGTCCTCGCGCTCGACCTCCTCGGCGTCCTCGCCGCACTCCGTGCAGGTGTGGTCCGGGCTGGAGTTGCGGCGGTCGACGGTCTCGTACTCCTCGTGACCGTTCGGGCACTCGTAGACGACGACGTCCTCGCGGAGGTCCTCGGAGACGAGCAGACGGTCGACGGAGCCCATGATGAGGTTCTCGCGGGTCTGCTCGAAGCCGTAGGTGGCGAGCTTCCCGCCGTTGAGCTCCTCGAAGAACTCCTCCATGTCGTCCTTGTCGTCCATCAGGTCGGCTTCGGCGAGCGCCGCCTGGCCGGCGTCGACGAGGTCCGAGAGCCCGGACTCGTCCGTGTAGGAGACGTCGAACTTCCCGAGGACCTTGTCCCGGAGCTCGTGGTGGAGGTAGTCGCCGTCGAGGAACTCGTCTTTCGTCGGGGACGGGCCGCCGACGAGGATGCCGTCGAGTTCGTGTCGCTTGGCGACGAAGAGGTCGTCGGCCATCCCCGCGACCTCCTGGTAGAAGTTGTCGATGGCTTCCAGCCGCAGGCGGGCGAACCGCTGTGCGGACTGGCCACCCTTCCGCTGCTTGCCGGGCACCAGCGACTCCGCCGACTTCACGGGCTCGACCCGCTTGCCCTTCAGCCAGCCGACGTTCGCCTCGCGGCGGTCGAGGACGATGAGGCCGTAGAGGCCCTTGTCCCCGAGCATCTCCTCCAGGGGTTCGGTGAGGAACGCCGAGTCGCAGTGGTAGCGGAACGACTCGATGGGCTGGGGCGGCGACTCCAGCACCTCGGTGACCATGTCCGTCCGGCCGCCGCCGGAGTCGACCGCGCCCGAGAAGATGACCATGCCGTTGTCGGGCGGGAAGGTGTCGTAGTATCGGAGGCGGTCCTTGATCGACGTGAGTGCGTCCTGAACAGCCGTCCGCGTCTGCTTGGACTTGATGTTGGAGGCTTCCGAGTGCTCCTGGGTGACGTGCGCGACGACGTCGGAGACCTGACGTTCCGGCGGGATGTAGATCGTGACCAGTTGGGTGCCGCTCCCCTCGTAGTCCTTGAGCTCCTCGATGACTTTGCGGAACTCGTACTTACGTCGGTCCTCGGACGGTACCTCGTCCTGCTCGCTCATTGCACTGAAGTAGCCGACCAGTCGGTAAGTAAGCTTTGACCTGCCAAGAACGCTCTCACGCGGAATCTGCCACCGGCTCACAGCCGCCCGACCAACCGACCTGCTACAGCGATTCGGCGGTCCGGTATGCGGGTGGGAATTCGAACGGGGGCTTTCGGCGAGTAATCCTACCGAACTACCGCCGAGCCAGTCATCGAATCCCGACCCGGCCGCCAAACGCTTTATGTGGCGGTGTGTGAAGTGGTAGGCATGAGTGGCCGTGTGTTCGCCGTCGCCTCGGGGAAGGGCGGCGTCGGGAAGACGACGACCGCCGTGAACGTGGCCGGAGCGATGGCGGAGGCGGACCGGTCGGTGGTGCTCGTCGACTACGACCTGGGGATGGCGAACGTCGGCCAGGTGCTGGACGTCGAGGCCGCCGAGGCGACCCTCCACGACGTCCTGGCGGGAGACGCCGAGACGATGGACGCCATCTCGTCGGCGCCCGGTGGGTTCGACGTGGCGGCCGGTGGGACAGATATCGAGGACTTCGGGCGGGCGGACCCCTCGAAGCTCCGGGGGGTGGCCGACGACCTCCGCGAGGAGTACGACGTGACCATCGTGGACACCGGGGGCGGCCTGAGCCACGACACGACCGTGCCGCTGGGACTGGCCGACGACACCGTACTCGTGTCGACCCGGCAGGCAGCGGCGCTGGAGAACACCGGGAAGACCCGCGACCTCGTCGAGCGCGTCGGCGGCAGCGTGGCGGGCCTCGTCGTCACCAGAGTCTCCGGGAGCGACGTGGCGGACGACGACGAGGTGGCGGCCCTCGACGTGAAGGTTCTCGGGTCGATACCCGAGGACAGCAACGTCGCCGGTAGCGAGCGCGCGGGCGAGCCGCTGGTCGCGTTCGCGCCGGAGAGCCCGGCCGGCCAGGCGTACCGCGAACTCGGCTACGAACTGCTCGGAGAGTCGCCACCGCTGTCCTTCAGAGACGGCGACGAGGACGCCGAGCCGGGGGCGGCGATGGCGGAGATGATGACCGAGGACGTCGAGGAGACGGGGAGCCGGTCGCTGCTCTCGCGGGTGACTGGCGGCCTGCTCGGGTCGAACGGGAAGGATTAAGCGACAGCGCACTCCCAGAGACGCGTATGGCAACTGAGAGCGACTCGATGTCGACCGGCTGGCTGCTGTTCTACATCCTGGTAGCTATCGCGGTCACCTACGGCGCCCTCGCGTACGTGGGTGCGCCACTGTAACGCCCGTTTCTACATCGACTCGGGCGCGTCGATGCCGAGGACGTCGAGCGCGTTCGCGAGCGTCTGGCGCGCGGCGTCGACGAGCGCGAGGCGCGCCGCCCGGCGCTCGGGGGCGACGTCGTCGGCGAGCACCGGGCACTCCCGGTAGAAGGCGTTGAAGTCGTCGGCGAACCCCCGGGTGTACGTCGCGATCTGGTGGGGTTCGAGGTCCTCGGCGGCGGCCTCGACGACGACCGGGAACCGCGCGATAGAGGCGAGCAGTTCGCGCTCGGCGTCGTCCGTTAGGACGTCGGCGTCCAGTTCTGGCTCGACCTCACCGGCTTCGTCGAGGATGCCGCACGCCCGGGCGTGGGCGTACTGGACGAACGGCGCGCTCTGCCCCTCGAAGTCGAGGGCGTCCTCCCAGTCGAACGTGATGGCCTTCGTCGGCTGCTTGGAGACGATGTCGTAGCGGACGGCGCCGATGCCGACCTGTTCGGCGATGCGGTCGACGTCGTCGTCGTCGAGGCCGTCGCCACGTACTCGGTCGTCCATCCGGGAGCGAACGGCGTCTTCGGCCCGCGAGACGGCCTCGTCCAGCAGGTCGTCCATGTCGACGCCGGTGCCTGCCCGCGTGCTCATGGACTCGCCGCCGGGGAGGTTCACCCACGCGTAGAACAGTTCCTCCAGGCGGTCGGTGTCGTTGCCGAGGATGTCGAGGGCGGCGTTGAGCTTGTTCGCGTGGAGCTCCTGGTCCTCGCCGAGGACGGTGACGGCGCGGTCGAACGTATCGAACTTCCACTCGTGGTGGGCGAGGTCGCGGGTCGTGTAGAGCGTGGTGTCGTCCGAGCGCAGGAAGACGAACGACTGCTCGATGTCCCAGTCCTCGAGGTCGAGCTGCCAGGCGCCCTCCTCCTCGTAGGCGTGCTCGGAGTCCTTGAGGCGGTCGACGACCTCGTGGGTGGAGCCGTCGCGGAGGAACTCCGTCTCCTTCACGAACTCGTCGAACTCGGCGGGCAGGCGGCCGAGCGTCTCTCGCATCCCGCCGAGCACGCCGTCGACGACCTCCTGGACGCGCTCGTAGGTGCCCTCGTCACCGTCGTCGAGCCCCTCGATGATGGCCGCGATTTCGGCCTCGGCGGCTTCGACCTCCTCGTCGGGGCCTTCCTCGAGGAACTCGTTGCCCTTCCGGTAGTACCGCACGAGGTCGTAGTCGCGCTTCTCGCGGGGCGGCTCGGGGAGTTCTGACTCGTCGAAGGTCTCGTACGCCCACGTGAACACCGCCATCTGGCGGCCCGCGTCGTTCACGTAGTACTCGCGGGTGACGTCGTTGCCGGCGTACTCCAGGACGCGAGCGAGCGCGTCGCCCAGGATGGGGTTGCGGGCGCGGCCGACGTGGACGGGCCCCGTCGGGTTCGCGCTCGTGTGCTCGACGACGACGGACTCGCCGGTGTCCTCGAGGTGCCCCCAGTCGTCGGCCTGCGCCGCGGCGAGCGTGTCCGCGAAGTAGGCGTCGCTCGGGAGGAAGTTCACGTACGGGCCCTGCGAGCGCGCTTCGGCGACGTACTCCGCCCCCGAGACGTCCACGGCGCCGGCGAGTTCGCCGGCGACCTGCGGCGGCGGTGCGCCCGCCTCGCTGGCGAGCCGGAACGCCGCGCTCGACGCGAGCACGGCGGGCACGTCCGCGGGCGGTTCCTCGATGCCGAGGTCCCCGGTCGGGTAGCCGAGGTCGTCGAGGGCCGCCTCGACGGCCGCCTCGACCTCCCGGCGGAAGGCGATGAACATGCCCGAGTGGTGGGCGCCGCCCGCAAAAGGTGTTCTGAAGCGCGGCCGGCGCGCGTGCGCCGCGCTGCGTCGCTGGCGCCACGCTTTTCCCCGCGAGCGTCGAACCCGCGTGCATGCCGAAGCAGGTGGACGACCCCGACTACCACCACGAGAACCACACGGCCGCCCAGACGTGTGGCTGGACCGCGAACGCGATGCGCGGCGAGGGCACCTGCTACAAGCACGCCTTCTACGGCATCCGCTCTCATCGGTGCATCCAGATGACGCCGGTGGTGCGGTGCAACGAGCGCTGCGTGTTCTGCTGGCGTGACCACTCCGGACATACCTACGAACTCGACGGCGTGGAGTGGGACGACCCGGAGGCGGTCGTGGACGCCTCCATCAGTCTCCAGCGGAAGCTCCTCTCCGGGTTCGGCGGGAACGACGAGGTGCCGCGAGAGCGCTTCGAGGAGGCGCTGGAGCCCCGGCACGTCGCCATCTCGCTGGACGGCGAGCCGACCCTGTACCCGCACCTGCCGGAACTCATCGAGGCGTTCCACGACCGCGGCCTGACGACGTTCCTGGTGTCGAACGGCACGCGCCCCGAGGTGCTGCGGGAGTGCGACCCGACCCAGCTGTACGTCTCCGTCGACGCCCCGGAGCGCGCGACGTTCGACGACGTGGTCGGGGCGACGGAGGACGACGCCTGGGAGAAGCTCGTGGACACGATGGACGTGCTCTACGAGAAAGACGAGACGCGCACCGTCCTCCGGACGACGCTGGTGGGCGGGGAGAACATGGCGAACCCGGACTGGTACGCGGGCTTCTTCGAGCGCGCGGACCCGGACTTCGTGGAGCTGAAGGCGTACATGCACGTCGGCGATTCGCGGGACAGACTGGACCGCGAGGCGATGCCGAGCCCCGAGGACGTCACGGCGTTCGCCGAGGAAGTCCAGGAGCACCTGTCGAGTCTCCCGGTGTTGAAGACCGACGAGTCGTCACGCATCGCGCTGCTGGCGCGCGAGGAAGACACCTGGGTCGAGGACCTGCAGCCGGAGTCGGCGTTCTGGACGGAGGGCGCCCGCCCGAGCGCCGACTGAAACAATTTCGAGACGCGTTCCACATCCGGTATTCTTATGCGGGCCGCGGGCCAACGCCGAAATATGTCAGGAGCCACGGGCACCGGCGACGTCGGGTTCGACGAACTCGCCGTGCTCAAACTGCTCGCGCTCGACGGCGGCCACCGCGGCGAGGTGAAGGTGTCGTGTGGCGACCTCGCCGGCCGCCTCGACGCCTCCAACCAGACCGCCTCCCGGCGCCTCCAGGCGCTGGAGGACGCCGACTACGTCACCCGCGACCTCGTCAGCGACGGCCAGTGGGTCGCGCTCACGGACGCCGGCGAGCGCGCCCTCGAACGCGAGTACGAGGACTACCGCCGCATCTTCGACGACCCCGGCGAACTCGACCTCACGGGCGTCGTCACCAGCGGCATGGGCGAGGGACGGCACTACATCAGCCTCCCCGGCTACAACCGCCAGTTCGTCGACGAACTCGGCTACGACCCCTACCCGGGCACGCTGAACGTCGACCTCGACGCCGAGAGCCAGCGCGCCCGCTCCGCGATGGAGGCGATGGACGGCGTCCCCATCGACGGCTGGGAGGACGAGGAGCGCACGTACGGCTCCGCGACCTGCTACCGCTGCACCGTCGTCGTCCGCGAGGACCACCCGGACGCCCCCGCCGGCGAGTTCGCCGGCGCCCACGTCATCGTCCCGGACCGCACGCACCACGACGAGAGCCAACTCGAGGTCATCGCCCCGGAGAAGCTCCGGGACGAACTCGGCCTCCTGGACGACGACGAGGTGACCATCCGTGTCGAAGAGCAGTGAGGCCACCGCGGTCGCCCGCGCCGTCGCCGCGTTCCGCGACGGCGACCCGGTGCTCGTCCACGACGCCGCCGACCGCGAGGGCGAGGTCGACCTCGTATATCCCGCCGCAGCCGTCGAGCCCGCGGACGTCGCCCGGATGCGCAACGACGCCGGCGGTCTCGTCTGCGTCGCGCTCGCCGACGACGTCGCCGACGCCTTCGACCTCCCGTTCGTCACCGACGTGCTCGACCACCCGGCGGCCGACCACGGCCACCTCGGGTACGACGAGCGCTCGTCGTTCTCGCTGACGGTGAACCACCGCGACACCTTCACCGGCATCACGGACGACGACCGCGCGCTCACCATCTCGGAACTCGGCCGCGCCGCCGACGACCCCGACGCCGTCGACTTCGCGGACGCGTTCCGCGCGCCGGGCCACGTCCACGTGCTCCGGGCCGCCCCGTCGCTTTCGGACCGCCAGGGCCACACCGAACTCGGCGTCGCGCTCGCCCGCGAGGCCGGCGTCTCGCCCGCCGTCGTCGTCTGCGAGATGCTCGACGGCGAGACCGGCGGCGCGCTCTCCGTCGCGGACGCGAAGGCGTACGCCGACCGCCACGGCTTCGCGTACGTCGAGGGCAGCGATCTGCTCGAAGCGTTCCAGTAACTCCGTCTCGCTCACCGCTGTGTTCTCCCGGAGTGCTGTCGATCACCTATAGTTGCGACGCGGGCGCCGTGAGGAGAGGCGACTGAAGGCGGAGCGAGGTGTGGCCAGGACGACACCGCGTGTGTTCGGTCAGTCGTCAGCCGGGACGACACCGCGGTCTGCCTCGCTGCGGTCCTGGTTGAAGCCGTGCCCCGAGAACGCCATCGCGAACAGCACGAGCGGCGAGAGAATGCCGAAGAAGTAGTACGGCGCCCACCACCACGAGATGGCGCCCTCGGCCGTGTAGAGGACGCCCGTCATGAAGACGGCGCCGGCGTGCCACGGGAACAGCGGCCCGGTCGGGGTGCCGGCGGCTTCCACGGCGCGAGAGAGGTCGCGTTCGTCCAGGCCGTACTCGTCGTAGAGATTCCGCAGTGAGACGCCCGGAATTACGATGCTCATGTACTGCTGGGCGGAGAACGCGTTCGTGACGAGCGCGGCGGCGCCCGTCCCCGCGACCAGCGACCCCGGCGACCAGACCGCCTGCGTCAGGTGGTGCGTGAGCGTCGGGAGGACGCCGGTGCGCTCCAGGAGGCCGCCGAGCGCGAGCGCGGCGACGACCACAGCGATGGTCCACGCCGAGCCCGAGACGCCGCCGCTCGCGAGCAGGTCGTTCACGAGGTCGCTGCCGGTGGCGGGGCTCGTGCCGTTGAGGAAGACGTTCCAGGCGGCGGTGAAGCCGGCGCCCTGGGCGGCGACGGTGGTGAGCGCGCCCGCGAAGACGCCCGCGACGAGCGACGGGAGCGCGGGGTAGCCGCGGACGGCCAGTCCGAACGTCACGAGGAGCGGCAGGAAGACGAGCGGGCCGAGCGCGTACGAGTCGGCCAGCGGGCCGCTGATGGCGGCGACGTCGGTGCCGCCGCCCTCGACGACGAACGCGCCGAGGGCCGCGTACCCGAGCACGGAGAGGCCGAACGCGATGGCGGTGCCGACGCGCATCCCGTGGATGTGGTCGTAGAGGTCGGTGTTGGTGACGGCGGCCGCGAGGTTCGTGGTGTCCGAGAGGGGGCTCTGCTTGTCGCCGGCGTACGCGCCGGAGACGATGGCGCCCGCGGTCATCGCGAGCGGGACGCCGAGGCCGTTCCCGATGCCGACGAACGCCACGCCGAGCGTGCCGACCGTGGTCCAGGAGGAGCCGATGGCGAACGCGACGACGGCGGCGAGCACGGCCGTCACGGGGAGGAAGACGACTGGCGTGAGCGCGCCGAGGCCGTAGTACATCAGGCCGGGGATGGTGCCGGCGCTGATCCAGGTGGCGATGAGTCCGTAGATGACGAACAGAATCAGGATGGCCTGCAGCCCCATCCGGAGGCCGGCGGCGGCCGCGTCGTAGACGGAGTCCCAGTCGTATCCGAGCCGGTAGCGGGCGAACAGCCCGGTGAACGCGATGCTCCAGAGCAGTGGCGCGTGCGGTGCCAGCCCCAGATAGCCGGAGCCGACGCCCAGGGAGACGACGACAGCCAGCACCGGGACCAGTGCCTCGCGGAGGCTGGGCCGGTGGGCCTCGTCGATGTCCTCGTAGGCCAACGGTGTGAACTCGCTCATCGACCCAGGATAATTCACTCAGGTAATTAAACTCGGCGATTAGATTATTCGTGGATATTCGTGCCGGCTGTCGAGAGTACCGGCAAGCCCCGCGGGAAGCGTCACTCGTGGTTTTATCACCGACTAGTGCGTCCCGGCGAACATGGCCAGTTTCAGCGAGATGGACGTCGACACCATCTGGATGGACGGCGAATTCGTCGACTGGGAGGACGCCCAGGTCCACGTTCTCACCCACGCACTCCACTACGGCTCGGGCATCTTCGAAGGCGTCCGCGTCTACGACACCGACAACGGCCCCGCCATCTTCCGGTGGGACGAACACCTCGACCGATTCTACCAGTCCGCGAAGCCCTACGACCTCGACATCGAGTTCACGCGCGAGGAACTCACCGAGGCCACCGTCGAACTCGTCGACCGCCAGGACCTCGCCTCCTGTTACATCCGGCCGCTCGCGTACTTCGGCTACGAGAGCCTCGGCGTCTCTCCGGGCGACTGCCCGACGGACGTCGCCATCGCGGCCTGGCCGTGGGGCACCTACCTCGGCGACGACGCCCTCGAGAACGGCGTCGACGTGATGGTCTCGTCGTGGCGCAAGCACGCCTCCAGCCAGATTCCGACGAACGCCAAGACCACCGGCCTCTACGTCAACAGCATGCTCGCCGGCGAGGAAGCCCGCCGCAACGGCTTCGTCGAGGCCATCGTCCTCAACAAGGAGGGCAACGTCGCCGAAGGTCCCGGCGAGAACCTCTTCCTCGTCCGCGACGGCGAACTGTACACGCCCGGGCTCTCCGAGAGTATCCTCGACGGCATCACCCGCGACACCGTCATCACCCTCGCCGAGGAGCGCGGCTACACCGTCCACGACAACGTCTCCATCTCCCGCGGCGAACTCAACACCGCCGACGAACTGTTCTTCACGGGCTCGGCCGCCGAGGTCACGCCCATCAAGCAGGTCGACAACGTCGAGATCGGCGACGGCGGCCGCGGCCCGATCACGGAGGAACTCCAGACCGCGTTCTTCGACCTCGTCGAGGCCGGCGAGCGCGAGGAGTGGTTCCACTACGTCTAGCACGCCCCCGAAACCTCTTTGCTGGCGGTTCGCGACACCGCCGACGTGTTCCTCGTCCACACCGAGATTCCGCTCGACCCCGACCGCCGAGCCGACGCCCTCGCCCTCGTCGACGACCTCGCTACTGCCGCCCGCGACGTGCCGGGGGTCGTCCGCTACCGGCCAGCCGTCTCGGTTGAGGACGACTGCGCCCTCCAGTTCTTCGAAGCGTACGAGGACCGCGAGACGGTCGAAGCCAAAGAGCGCCTCCCCGAGTACCGGGCGTTCGCTCGCGCGCTCCCCGACCTCGCCGACGGAGACATCGAGACCGTCCAGACCGCCCTAGAAGAGCCGCCGACCGCGGTCGAGTTCGACCCCGCAGAAGCGGTTCCGGAGGACGACTGAGTCCTCCTCGCCGTCTTTCGCGGCTTCGTGTTACTCGTCGTCGCTGGCGACCAGATTGTCGATGGCGACCTCGTCGTCGTTCTCCCCGAATCCGGCGCTCAGTACGCGCGTCAGCGCGTCCTCGACGCTCTCGTCGGTCTCCTCGATGTCCTCGGAGTCGAGTTCCATCACGAACCCGGTCGTGATGTTCGGCGCGGTCGGCAAGAACACCACCTCGCGACCGTCGTCGGCCGTCTTCCCGGTCTTGAACGCCGTCATCCGCATCCCCTGCCAGGGCTCGACTTTGACGGGCTTCTGGAACTCGCCCGCGCCGCCGGAGAGCACCGTCTCCACGGCCATCTTCGAGGCGTTGTAGACGATGCGGAGCACCGGCAGCCGGTTCATCAGGTCGTCGATGACGGCCTCCACGATGCCGCCGACGGCCGTCCGCATCAGGTAGCCGACGGAGAACACCACCAGCACGAACACGACCAGCGTCAGCGCGACGGCCAGCACCGGGTCCTCGATCTGAGTCGCGACGAGCGAGAGCCTGGAGAGCAGCATGAACAACCAGTAGATGACGTACAGCGTGACGAGAATTGGGAGGAGCACGACGAGCCCGCTCGCGAAGTCCCGCTTCCAGGAACTCATACCCGAACCCAGAGACGGACGACGTATAGTGATTTCGAGGTTTCTCGGCGCGCTCCGCCCCTACCGACCGACGACCGCGCGCACCGCGAACAGGAGGTTCTCCTTGCGCTCCATCGCGCGCCGGTAGAAGTACGAGAACCACTTGCCGCCGTAGGGCACGTACTGCCACATCTCCACGCCGTCGGCCGCTAACTCCGTCTGGGCGTCCTCCCGGATGCCCATCAGCATCTGGACCTCGTAGTCCGTCCCGTACTCGTCGTGGAGGTCCGCGGCGTACTCTATCATCGCGGGGTCGTGGCTGCCCACCGCCACGCCCCCGTCGAACTCCCGGAACATGTACTCCAGGTAGTCGCGGTAGGCCTCGTTCACGCGCTCTTTCTTCTTGTACGCGAGCTGCTTCGGCTCGTCGTAGGCGCCCTTCACCAGCCGGACCTTCCCGGGGACGTCCGCCAGCCGTTCGAGGTCGTCCTCGGTGCGTTTGAGATTCGCCTGGATGCAGACCCCGACGTCGCCCTCGTACTTCCGCGCGAAGTCCTCGAAGGCGTCGAGAGTTGCGTCCGTCGTCTCGTGGTCCTCCATGTCCACCCACGTGAACACGCCGTGCTTGTCGGCCGCCTCGACGATGCTCTCGAGGTTCTCCCGGAACACGTCCTCGCCGACGTCGAGCCCGATCTGGGAGGGCTTCACGGAGACGCAGGCGTCGACGTCCGTGTCCGCGATGTCCCGCACCAGATCGCGGTACTCCGCGGCGTCATCGTCGGCCGGCGGGCGCTCGTGGTAGTGCTCCCCGAGGAGGTTCAGGATGGCCTTCACGTCCCTGTCGTTCAGAGCGTCGGCGTGCTCGATGGCCTCGGCCGGCGTCTCCCCCGCGACGAACCGGCTCGCGATGGGCGGAATCATACACGAATCTGGGTGTCGCCGTCCCTTAAGTACCCCGCTCCCGGGAACCCGCGGCTTTTTGAGCGGTGCGCGACCACCGACCCGCATGGACCTGGTCGGCACCGTCGCCGTCGCCGTGTGGGCGATGCTCCCCGCGTACGTCCCGAACAACGCCGCCGTGCTCGCCGGCGGCGGCCGCCCCATCGACGGCGGCCGCACCTGGGGCGACAGCCGCCTCCTCGGTGACGGCAAGACCTGGCGCGGCACCGCGGTCGGAACCCTCGCCGGCGTCGCGCTCGCCGTCGCCCTGAACGCCCTCCGCCCCGCCGCCACGGACGCCCTCGGTGTCACCCTCCCCGAGTTCCCACTCGTCGCGATGTTCACGCTCGCGTTCGGCGCGATGCTCGGCGACGTGCTCGCCTCGTTCCTCAAGCGCCGCACTGGTCGCGAGCGCGGGGCCGCTTTCCCCCTCGTCGACCAGCTCGACTTCGTCGTCGTCGCGCTCGCGCTCACCGCGCTCGCCGTACCCGGGTGGTTCGGGGACACGTTCACGCTCCCCGTCCTCGTCGCCGTCGTCGTCCTCACGCCGGCGCTCCACCTCCTCACCAACGGCATCGCGTACGTTCTCGGGCTCAAGGACGAGCCGTGGTAGTACCTTTTGCTGCGCTCGGTCACTTCGCTCCCTCGTCTGCTCACGGGCGCGTAGCGCCCGTTCGCACGGCCAGCGGGACCATCCGGTCCCGCTCGGCTGGCAAAAGCTACGCTAAAAGCACTCCTCGCTCCCTCTGGTCGCTCGTCGGCCTCGCGGCTCCGCCGCGAGTGAACCGCTTCGCTCGGGTTCTCCGAACCACTCGCTCGCGGATGCTAGCCCTTACCGGCTGTGGCGTCAGTCGAGCGCCTTCTCGTAGACGCAGTTCTGGACGTCCAGGTTCGGGTCGTAGTCGTCGGCCGCGTACTCGAAGCCGCGCGCCTCGTAGAATCCCCGGGCGGCGTCGTTGTCGGCCATCACGACCAGCCGGACGGTGTCGTAGTCCTCCTCGCGGCCCCGCGACTCAACCGCCTCCAGGAGCCGGCTGCCGACGCCTTCGCCCTGGCGCTCGGGGTGGACGTAGATGGACCCGAGGTCGTAGGCGTCCTCGGCCGGGACGCCCGCGGCGTAGCCGGCGATTTCGCCGTCGTCGTCGGCGACGAACGTCGTGCTGTCCCCGTCCCGGCAGCGCGCCCGCAACGCCTCCACGTCGTAGTACTCCGCGAGGAACTCCTCGACCGCATCCGCCCCGACGATGGCGGCGTGCGCGTCGTGCCAGGCGGCGTCCGCGACCCGGCGGATGCCCGGCGCGTCGGCCGGCGTGGCCACACGAACGTGCATGCCCCGTCGTTCGCTGACCCGCACCATAGCGTTTGGGCGGGACCGGCGGGCTTTTGTCCGGCCGGCACCCCGTCTCCACCGATGCCCACCGACGACCTCGTGGCCGCCCTGCGGGCCGCAGACGCCGTCCAGTACGGCGAGTTCGAGCTCTCACACGGCGGCACCTCGGAGTACTACGTCGACAAGTACCGCTTCGAGACCGACCCCGACTGCCTGCGTGCCATCGCCGAGGCGTTCGCCGAGCGTATCGACGAGGACACCAAGCTGGCGGGCGTCGCGCTCGGCGGCGTTCCGCTGGCCGCCGCGACCGCCACGGAGGCCGGCGTCCCGTACGTCATCGCGCGCAAGCAGGCCAAGGAGTACGGCACCGCCAACCGCATCGAGGGCCGCCTCGCGGACGGCGAGGAGGTCGTCGTCGTGGAGGACATCGCCACGACCGGCCAGTCGGCCGTGGACGCCGTCGAGGCGCTCCGTGACGCCGGTGCGACCGTGAACCGCGCGCTCATCGTCGTCGACCGCGAGGAGGGCGGTCGCGAACTGCTCGCCGAGCACGGCGTCGAGATGGAGGCGCTCGCGACGGCCAGCGACCTGCTGGACGCCGAGTAGCGGCCTGCTCGCGGCGGCGGTTCGCTCTCCGACTAGACGCATTCGTGATTGCTTCCTGCTCGGCTCGCTTCGAGGTATTCAAGTTTGTGGAAACGTGTGTACCGGTATGAACCGAGCCGAGAAGGCCGCCCTCCAGCTGCAGGCGGTCGACGTCCTCCGGACGCTGAAGGAGACCCGTACGTACGACGAACTCTCCGAGGACACCGGGCTGCCCGCCGGCGACCTGAACCGCTACGTGAACGGCCACGTCCTCCCGAGCGCGGACCGCGCCCGCGAGGTCGTCCGCGAGGCCGGCGCCGACCTGCTGCGTGACGAACTCGCCGCCCGCGTGCACGTCGACGAGGACGGCTACGTCGACAACTCCGGGGTCGTCTTCGACCAGTCGTTCCTCGATCTGGTGGCGCCCGTCGCCGCCGAGACGTTCGACTTCGAGGTGCCGGACGTCGTGCTGACGGCCGCCACCGACGGCATCACGCTCGCCGCCGCGCTCGCCTCCTACTACGGCGCGGACTGCGCGTACGCCAAGCAGTCCAAGGAGACCGCCGTCGAGGAGTTCGTGGAGGCCCGCCAGCGCCTCGAATCGGGCATCGAGTTCACGTACTACCTGCCGGCGTCGGCCCTCGACGACGGCGACACCGTGCTCGTCGTCGACGACCTCATTCGGTCCGGGGAGACCCAGGAACTCCTGCTGGACATCGCGGACTCCGCGAACGCCGACGTCACCGGCGTGTTCGCGCTCATCGCCGCGGGCGACGAGGGCATCGACCGGGCGCGCGAGCGCACGAACGCTCCCGTCGGTGCGCTCGCGACGACTGACGAGCTGTAACGCCCGATTCTACCCACGCCCGTGCATTCTTTCGGGCGAGACGACGTGTCGAACAGCACGAACGTCGAACGTGCATAATAAGCCTCAAGTACCCCGTAGGGGTATGCTCGAACGTGCATCATGGGGCTCGCTGACTACTTCGGCTTCGACGAACACGACACCGACCTGCGCACGGAAGTTGTCGCAGGCGTGACGACGTTCCTCGCGATGTCCTACATCGTCGTCGTCAACCCCGCCATCATGACTCAGATCTCTCAGGATGGCGAGGTCGTCAAACCCGGAATCGCGCTGGCCAACTACAGCTACGCCGAGACCGTCCAGATGCTGGCGGTCGTCACGCTGCTCGCGTCGGCGGTCGCCATGCTCGTCATGGCGTTCTACGCGAACCGGCCGTTCGGGCTCGCGCCCGGCCTCGGCCTCAACGCCTTCTTCGCGTTCACCGTCGTGGGCGCGCTCGGCGTCCCCTGGGAGACTGCGCTCGCCGCCGTCTTCGTGGAGGGCGTCCTGTTCATCGCGCTGACCGCCGTCGGCGCCCGCGAGTACGTCATCGGCCTCTTCCCCGAACCGGTGAAGTTCGCGGTCGGCACGGGTATCGGCCTGTTCCTCGCCATCATCGGCCTGGAGGCGATGGGCATCGTCGTCGGCGACGCCGGCACCATCCTCGCGCTCGGCGACCTCGCCCAGAGCCCGATGGCCGTCCTCTCCGTGCTCGGCCTGTTCTTCACGGTCGCGCTGCACGCCCGCGGCGTCACCGGCAGCATCATCCTCGGTATCGTCGGCACCACCGTCGTCGGCGCCGTCCTGACGTTCGCTGGCGTCGTCGAACCCGGCGTCCTCATCGGGTCGTTCGTCCGCGACGGCGGCTTCGCCGCGAGCGACCTGCCGCAGGCCCAGTACGACATCACGCCCCTCGCCGGCGCGTTCGTCGAGGGCTTCCGGAACGTCGAGGCGCTGAGTTTCGCGCTCATCGTGTTCACGTTCTTCTTCGTGGACTTCTTCGACACCGCCGGCACGCTCGTCGGCGTCGGGCAGGCCGGTGGCTTCCTGAACGACGACGGCGACCTCCCGGACGCCGACAAGCCGCTGATGGCGGACGCCGTCGGCACCACGTTCGGCGCGATGCTCGGCACGTCGACGGTCACGACGTACATCGAGTCCGCGACCGGCGTCGAGGAGGGCGGCCGCACCGGCATGGTCGCGCTCGTCGTCGCGGTCCTCTTCCTGCTGTCGCTGGCGGTCGTCCCGCTGGCCGCCGCTATCCCCCAGTACGCGAGCCACATCGCGCTCGTCGTGGTGGCGCTGCTGATGCTCGCGAACGTCACGGCCGTCGACTGGGACGACATCACGCACTCGGTACCTGCCGGTCTTACCATCCTCGTGATGCCGTTCACGTACTCCATCGCGTACGGCATCGCCGCCGGCATCGTCTCCTACCCGATCGTGAAGGTCGCGGTCGGCGAGTACGACGACGTCGCGCTCGGGCAGTGGCTGCTCGCCGTCGCGTTCGTCGGGTACTTCTACGTCCGCACGAGCGGCGTGCTCGCGGCCGCGGTGTAGCGGCCGTTCCCGCTCGGTCCCCCGGACTCTTGAGGCGGCCAATTCTACGGTACGCTATGACACTCGAACTGTACACGCTGCCGGGCTGTCCGTACTGCGCGAAGGTCGAGACGAAACTCGACGAACTCGGCCTCGACTACGTCGAACACGAGGTCCCGCGGTCGCACGGCCAGCGCACCGAAGTCGAGGAAGTCAGCGGCCAGACCGGCGTCCCCGTGCTCGTCGACACCGACAACGACGTCGAGGGGATGGCCGAGAGCAACGACATTCTGGAGTACCTCGAAACGCAGTACGGGTCGTAGGCCCGCCGACCGACCCCCGCTGCTCCGACACCCGGACCACCGTTCTGCCGAACGCTTCTGGGCAGAGCCGCGGCCACGTTCCCGCTGCGAGAGACGCCGAGCGCTGTGGCTTCCAGCGTCTGGAAGGAAAGTAGATCGGGTACTCGTTCAGTCGTCGAGGTCGTACAGGGTGATGCGTCCTGACTGCCGGACGACGACGAAGAAGCCGTGGTAGGAGAACGAGACTCGCAGGCTGCCCGTGGCGTTCGGCTCGGTCGGTTCGACGACCCGGTTCAGCGCGTCCGTGTCTACGGCACTGTGGAGTGGGTCGAGGTCGGTCGGGTCCGCGTCGGTGGCCTCCGCGACGAGCTCGACGACGGCGGTCGCCGGCGTCACGTCCGCCCACGCGAAGTTCCGGCTGAGCGGACTCGATTCGGCGAGCGCGGCGTCGGCTGCGGTAGGTGCCTGGTTCGTACTCAACATTCTGCGTGCTGTTCTTGTGGGGTCCCTCCAAATATAGTTTCCGTGACTAGTGTGGGGGCTACTGGTAACAACCACGAAACAACCCCCGGAGAACGGCGTTATCGCCGCCTGAGCGCTCACCTTGGAAATCCAACTACAAATAGTGTACGACCACCGGTGGCGCTCACGACATCGGTGGATTGCAATCACCGAACAAGACTGCGAGTGCAGAACGTTCGCACGCTACAGCCGCGGCGGCGCCTCAGGCCTCCTGGGGGTCGCCGCGGTCCGCCAGCAGGTCCCGAAGGTCCTCGGAGTCGTCGACGTTCTCCAGTTCCTCGCGCTCCACGATGGCGGTGTCCGCCACGGACTCCCGGCTCGCCTCGTCGACCACGTAGACCGCCCGCGTGTGGGTCACTTCGCCGACCGAACTCATGATGCGGGCGCGCTTGACCGCCGCCTCCGTGAACGACGAGTGCCCGGTGAGCAGCCGGTCCGGGCCCGCGGACTCCTCGCTGACGGCCTTGAACGGCGCCCGCACCGTCGGGTGAACCTCGAAGCCGACGCGCGCGAGCACCGACAGCACCGGCACGTCTTCGGGCGCCGCCTCGGGGTCGTCGGGCGTCGGCTCGGCGTCCCGGACCGCCTCCGCGCCGTCCATGACGTCCACGGGCGACGTGAGTTCCTTGCCGAACAGCTCCTCCAGGCGCATCGCCACGTCGATGCTGGCGTTCATGCCGTCCTCGTACTTCGAGACGGTGCGCCGGGAGACGCCGAGTTCGCTCGCCAGCTTCCCGAGGCTCAGGTCCTCGTCCTCCCGGCGGTCCGCGAGCACGTCGCCGTCGATGTTCACGTAGAGGCCGCCCGGCGCGGCGTAGACCAGCGGCGACAGCCCCTCCACGAACAGCTCCATCGCGGTGTCCGGGCTGAACACGGGGACGCCGTGCCGGAAGTACACGACGCCCGGTTCGAGTTCCTCGTCCCGGGTGCGCAGCCCCACCACGAGCGGGGTCGCCCGCAGGTAGGTGCCGAGCCGCCGCATCTCCGCGCCGGTCTCGGCGTCGAAGGCGTCGATGTTCCCCAGAATCTTCACGAGCAGGACGTCCTCACCGCGGCGTGCGGCGATGTCGAAGCTCTTCGGGCGCGTCGCACACCGGTCGCTCACCGAAAAGCCCGCGTCCGCGAGCATCGCGGTGACGTTCTCGATGAGAGCCGACCGTGACATACTCGGTGGTAAGTCTTTCGGGACATATATGCGTTGTGACGGGGGAGACGGCCGCTTGCCGGGAGTTTCGACCGACGACTCCCGCGACAGTCCCCGCCCGCGACCGCAACCGGAAAACCGCTCGCCGCCGTAGGAACCGGCATGACCGTCGTTGCGCTCGACGACACGGACTCCCGGACGGCGGGGATGTGCACGACGTACGCCGCCCACCTCGTCGCCGAGGAACTCCGGGACTGCGGCGTCGACGTCGAGCGCGTCCTGCTCGTTCGGTTGAACCCCGCCGTCGCCTACAAGACGCGGGGGAACGCCGCGCTCGCGGTGCACGCCGACGTCGACCCCCAGGTCGGCCTCGAAGTCGCCTCGCGGGTCGTCAAGGAGCACGCCGAGTTCGGCGACGACCGCACGAACCCCGGCGTCGTCGTCGCCCACGAGGCCGACGCACCGCCCGCCGTCGCCGCGTTCGCCGAGCGCGCGCTCCGCGAGGACCTCGACCCGGGCGAAGCCCGGTCGCTGGCGGCGGCCCACGGCTACGAGACCGCCGGCTGGGGGAACGGCAGGGGCGTCGTCGGCGCGCTCGCGGCCGTCGGCGCGTGGGCAGCGTTCGACGACTGGACGTACGAGTGCATCCACTACCGGCCCCGCGAGCGCTGGGGGACCACCCGAGAGGTCGACCCCGAGAGCGTGTTCGACGCGGCCGACGCCGCCTACCCCGACGCCTGGGACACCGTCGACCGCGAGGAGGGCGACCTCGTCTGCGTCCCGCACACGCCCGGTCCCATTCTCTACGGCATCAGGGGCGACGACCCCGAGACCGTCCGGTGGGTGGCCGACCGGGTCGACAGCGAACCCGTCCACGCGAGCGAACTGTTCGTGACGAACCAGGGCACCGACGCCCACCTCGCCGACGCCGCGCTCGGCGACGTGCAGGACGGCCGCGCGTACCGCGTGGACGCCACGGTCGCTACTGCTCCCGAGACTCGGGAGGGCGGTCACGTCTTCCTCGACGTCGAGGACGCCGGCGAGACCCTGTCCTGCGTGGCGTTCGAGCCGACCAAGCGCTTCCGGGACCGCGTCCGGCGCCTGCGACCCGGCGACCGCGTCACCGTCTGCGGGGAGGTCGCCGACGGCACCCTCAAACTGGAGAAGTTCGCCGTCCGCGACCTCGTCACGACCGAGGCCGCTACCCCGACGTGCCCGGACTGCGGGCGCTCGATGGAGAGCGCGGGCGCCGACCAGGGCTACCGGTGCCGAGACTGCGGGACCAGTACGCCCGGGAAGGAGCGCCGGCGGGTCGCCCGCGAACTCGAGGTCGGCTGGTACGAGGTACCGCCCTGTGCGCGCCGCCACATCGCCCGACCGCTCGTCCGCGGCGAGTGGGACGCGCCCGTCCACCCCGAGCGGTAGGCAAGAGTCTTTGGGCGATTCTCGGTCGTCCGCACGGTGCCCGAACACTTTACCGTACGGTCGTGGAACGTGGAAATATGACGCCGGGCAGCCGCACCCACCCCGACGACGCCGCTGCACAGCCCGACGACCAGCCCGAGAGCGCTGCCGCCGGGCGGGTGCTCGCCCGGGTGGAGTCCGCGGACGACGGCGAGGAGTGCACGCTGTTCCCGGCCGACGCGGACGCCGAGGAGCTCGTCACCACCTGGATGACGGCGGGCGACGACGCGTTCGTCGACCTCGCCGACTGCCGGTAGTCGCGGCGCTACTCGCCGAGTTCGCGGACGGCGGCGGTCGCCCGACGGGGCGCGTGCGGGCGGTGTGGCCGCGCCGCCACCTCGTCGTGGGCGACCCACTCGACGGCCGCTGCGTCCGAACCCGCGGTCGGCTCGCCGGTCGTGTCTGCAACGTCGACGGCGTACCCCGTGGAGACGACGTGTTTGCCTGCGAACGTCTCCAGTTGCCTCGCCTCCAGCAGCGTCAGCGCCTCCGGGGGCGCACTGACGCCGGTCTCTTCTTCGAGTTCCCGGGCGGCGCCCACGCGGGGTTCCTCCTCGACCTCCAGGTGGCCGCCCGGAATCGTCCAGTCGCCCTCGCCGGGCGGGACGGCGCGCTCCACGAGTAGCACGCGGTCGCCGTCGACGACGGCGACGCCCGCGGTCGGCACCGCGTTCTGGAACACGACGCGCTCGCAATCCGGGCACCACTTCCGGTCGCGGCTCTCGACGCGGCGCTCCACGAGTTCGGTGCCGCACTGGTCGCAGTAGGCCGGAATCACGCCTTCAGCCCGCTCCCCGTCAGCGCGACGGCGACGTCCTCGCCCCCGTCGAGCGTTCCGCTCTCGCGGTACGATTCGAGTCCGGCCACCGCGACTGCGCTCGTCGGCTCCACGTAGAAGCCGCGCTCGTGGAGCGCCGCCAGCGCGGCCTCCGTCTCGGTCTCGCCGCACGCGACGGCGTCCCCGCCCGAGTCCTCGATGGCGGCCAGAAGCTGGTCGAAGCGGGCGGGCTCCCGGATCTGGATGCCGTCTGCGACGTCGTTCGTCCCGGCCGCGCCCGGGCCGTGTAGCTCCTCGACGACCGGGGCGACGCCCTCGGCCTGCACGCCGAGCAGCCGCGGAACGGCGTCGGTCCAGCCCGCGTCCCGGAGTTTCCGGAACCCCCGGTACGCGCCGAGGAACAGCGTCCCGTGGCCGAGCGGCAGCACGACGGCGTCCGGCACCGACCAGTCGCGCTGCGCCGCGAGTTCGTACGCGAACGTCTCCGTGCCCGCGTAGAACGCCGGGTTCCAGGCGTGGCTCGCGTACCACGCCTCGCCGCCCACTGCCTCTTCTACGCACGCGTCGGTCACAGCTTGCCGGCTCCCCTCGACGCGGACGGGCGTCGCGCCCGCCGCCTCGATGGCGTCGAGTTTCGACTGCTTGGCGTCCGCGGGCACGTAGATGTCGGCGTCGACGCCGGCCCGCGCGGCGTACTGCGCGATGGCCGCGCCCGCGTTCCCCGAGGAGTCCTCGACGATTCGCTCGACGCCCAGTTCCGCGGCCCGCGAGAGCGTGAGCGCCGCGCCCCGGTCCTTGTAGCTCCCCGAGGGGAACACGTAGTCGAGCTTGAACTGGGCGTCCCACTCGGGCGATTCGGCGACGGGCGTCCAGCCCTCGCCGAGCGTCACCTCTCGGCCCACCGGGAGGAACTCCGAGCAGGCCCACAGGCCGTCGTCTCGGTCCACGGTCGGCTCGTCGCTATCTGGGAGCGCGGCCTCCGTGAAGTCCAGCGCGTGCTTGCAGCTCTCACAGCGCCACGGCTCCTCGGGCCCGGACTCGTAGGTCGCGCCGCAGGACCGGCATTCGAGCATACCCGGACCCACGCCGCCGGCCCACCTGAGCGTGGCGGAAGCCGAGGTGCACCGGCCCGCGAGCGGTCGGCCCGCCGCCCCGCCCCGCCGCGCCGCGTCAGTCGTCGCCCGCGCTCGCCAGCGCCACGACGCCGCCCCGATGGCCGCCGACGTACAGCCCCTCGCTTGTCACCATCACGTGCCGGGGTGCAACCGACAGGTCGGTGCGCCACTGGACGCGGCCCGCGTCCCGGGAGAGCGCGAGCACCGTTCCGCGGCCCGTCTCCCTGTCGTACTGCGGGCCGAAGCCGACGACCAGCGAGTCGCCCGCGACCACGGGCTGGCAGAGCCGAAACGACTGCCCGTTGGCGACCGACACCCCGCGGTCAGCCAACGACTCGCGGTGGCTCCAGTCTAGTTTCCCGGTCTCGACGCGGAGCGCGGAGACGACCAGCCGCTCGGGCTGCTCGGTGGCCTGGCAGACGAACGCCCGCTCGCCGTCGGTCGCCAGCCGCGAGTAGGCGGCCGCGCCCTCACCTGCGTGCCCCGGGAACTCCCAGTCGACCCTGTGCCCGCTCACGCCGGCGGCCAGCGTGCCCACTTGGCTCGTCGACCACTCGACGGCGGTCCCTAGGACGGCCGTTCGGTCGCCGGTCGCGACTGGGCTGGCGGAAGCGTGCCTGAACGACAGTTGCGTCTGCTCGACGCTCGGACCGTCGTCGTCCACGCCGACCCTGACCAGCCGGTGGCCGTAGCTCGCCCACACCCGGTCGTCGGCCACTGCGAGCCCGAACGGATTCGCGAGCACCGGGTCGTCTGTCTCTCTCGCAAGGTAGAGCCGCCACTGCTCGGTCCCGTCGGACGGCGCGAGGCCGTGAATCCCGTACGGCGTCTGGACGAGAACGGTCTCCGGGGTCGCCAGCGGCATCGCCTCGAACTCCTCGGGCGAGCCGGTCCGCGACAGGAACTTCTCGGGCACGGACTCGGCCAGCCGCTCGTAGAGGTTCCGCCGCCAGCGCACCGCGCCGTCGGCCGCGTCCACGGCGATGACGTCACTCCCCAGACCGCTGATGTACAGCGTGCCGTCCACGAGGCCGCCGTGCCGCGGGAGCGGGTGGTCTTCGGGGGATTCGAGGCGACGGACCCACTGCTGTGTGCCGTCGTCGACAGCGAGCGCGCGCAGCCGGACGCCGCCCTCGAACTCCGTCGCGGCGAACACCCGGGTCGGCGTCGCCGCGACGAGGTCGCCGTCCTCGCCCGACGACGACCCCTCGCCGCCCGGGCCGTCCGTCCACTCGACGGACGGCTTCGACGCGACGCTGTGCGGGCTCCGGGCGGTGTTCTGGGGGTCCCGGAAGCGGAACGGCCACGCGTCGGCGGACGGCGACCACGACGTGCCGAGGGACCCCGGCGGCTTCTCGTTCGGGCCGCTACCCAGACCGAACGAGCTACAGCCGGCGACACTGGCCACGCCGCCGGCGGCGAGCAGGCGGAGGGCGTCGCGGCGACTGGTGGAGGGCATCAGTGACCAGCCGTACTCCGGGAAGCACAATAACTGACGGGGCCGGTCTGCGCGCCCTGCAGACCGCGGTGAACGCCGCGAATCGTCGTGGTCGAGCGCGTTTCGGGGCGGTCAGCTAGTACGTGTCGACTTCGGTGCCGACCGAGCAGACGTACTCGCCGGTGGCGACCTGGGGGAGCCGGCGGGTGCGCCAGAAGACGCCGTCGTTGTCCGCGGTGACGGTGGCCTTCAGGGTGCCGAAGGCATCGGTGACCTCGAAGAGCGTGTCGCCCGCGCTCACGCGGTCGCCCAGGTCGACCTGGAAGTCCACGAGGCCGCCGACGGGGGAGCCGTAGCGGTCGAACTCCTTGGCGCGCGTCTGGGGCTCGGTGCGGACGTCGCCGTCGAGGAAGCCGTAGTGCGTGAGGACGTTGAAGACGCCGTCCACGCCGTACTGAATCGACTCCTCGCTCCAGCCGACACAGCCGCCGAGCTCGGGGTCGACGGTGGGGATGCCGTTGTCCGGGCCGGCGCGCGCGAGCTGGCCCTCGGGCCCCTTCTGGTCGAGGACGTGCCCGCATCCGAACACCTTCGCGAGTTCGAGGCAGCGCGAGTGGAGCCGGTGGTGGCGACCACAGCGCACGCGGACCTCGTTGATCATCCGCGACGTCGACCCCTGGTGGAGGTCGAGGATGAGGTCGGCGTCCTCGGCGGCTGAGAACGTGGCGTCGGCGATGCGCTCGCTGGAGGACCCCTCCGAGTTTCCGGGGTACGCGCGATTCAGCTTGGTGTCGTCGAGGGGGTTGCGGTGTTCCGCGACGGTGAACGCGGGGAGGTTCGTGATGCCCACCACGCGCACTTCGCCCGCCAGCTCGGCGGGGTCGAGCTGGGGGACGACCCGCCGGACGACACCGACGCCGTTGAGTTCGTCGCCGTCGCTGGCGGCCTGGATGTAGAGTGTCTTCCCGTCGCGTTCGCCGTTCACGACCGCTACCGGCAGCCCCATGGTGGCGCCGTCGCGGCTCTCGCCGACCGAGAGCCGACCGGTGTCGAGTTCGCCGGGGGCCGCAGACGCGGTGCCGAGCGTCGTCATTACTCACCAGTTCCGGCGGCCGTACCTTCAGCGATTCGGTCGGGAACCGACGGCGCTAAGCGGCGGCCGCCACAACCCCCATCCATGTCCGAGCGGCCTGGCGTGCGGAACCTGATGCGGACGCTGGACGTCGGGACCCAGGCGAAGCGGGGGCTCGCGGTCGGCGTCCTCGTGGCGTTGGGAACGTACTGGCTGTTCGTCGTGGCCTCCGGCGGGTCGCCGTACCCGACGCCGTACCTCGCCGGACTCGCGCTCGTTCTGGCGTTCACGACCACGCTGCTGGCGACGGCAGCGTTCACGCTCGGTGCGGCCTACCGCGTCTCGCAGTCGCTGGACTAGTCGGCGAGCGCGCGCAGTTTCTCGGCGCCGCTCCGCGTGCCCTTCGCGAGCAGCACGTCGCCCGCCCGGATTTCGGTGTCGGGCCCGGGTTCGACCACCCACCGCTCGTCGCTGGCGCGGTCACCGTCGTCGGCCCGGCGGACGGCGACGACCCGCATCCCCGTCCGGGTCTTCACGCGCTCGGCACCGAGCGTCGCGCCCGCGAGTGCGCTGCCGGCATCGACCGGGACGCGGACCACCACCTCGTCCGAGGCTTCGACGGCCTCCTGGACGACGACGTGGGTGTCTAGCCCCCGGAGCACGCCCTCGCTGATCTCGACGGCGGCGTCGCTGATGACCTCGGTCGCGGTGGCGATGTGAACGAGCCCTCGCAGCGAGACGGGGTCGGGGACGTCCGCGGCCGCCCGCAGCGTCCACGCCTCGAAGCGGGACTTCAACTGGTCGACCTCCGCCTCCAGTTCGACCACCTCGCGGGCGAGCCCGTCGTCGTCGAACAGCACGGCGCCGTACGCCAGGTCGACGGCGAGTTCGCTCATGTTCTTCATCAGGACGACTGAGTCGACGGCGCGCTCCAGGTCCGCCACGTCCGGCTCGGCCGGCTCCGGGCGGTCGTACGCCACGCCGGTCGCGCTCTCGAAGACGGCCGCCACTCCCGTCTCGGGGCCGCGCAGCAACAGCACGTCACCCGCCTGCAGCGTCGTCTCGCGGTCGGGGTTCGGGAGCCAGTCGGTGCCCGCGCCCGCTCCCGACTCGTCGTGGTCCTCGCGCCGGATGGCGATGACGCGCACCCCGGTCTCCGTCTCCAGGTCGAGGTCGCCGAGCGTGCGGTCGGCGTATCGGGAGCCGGCGGCGAGTTCGGCGCGCACCAGCGACTCGGTGGCCTCCGGGAGCGCGGCGCGCATCGCGTCCGGCAGCCCCACGTCCTCCCGCACGACCTTCGCGATGTCGCCGGCGGCGTCGCTCATCTTCTCGGCAGCCGCCACGACGCCCAGCACGGGCGCCAGCGACTCGGCGTCCTCGGGGCTGCGCGCTGCCATCAGCAGCGTCATCCGCGCCCGCAACTGGAGCACGTCCATGCGTTCCTCCAGCCGGAGGACTTCGTCGGCCACGTCGTCGCTACCGTGTAAGACCGCCGAGAACGAGAGGTCCACCAGGAGCTCCGCGGTGTCCTTGAGCTCCACGAGGAGCTCCTTCGCGCTCGCCGGCTCGTACTCGACGCGGCCGCCCATACCCGGGAGTTTGCTCCCGGCCGCGTTAAACGTTGGCGTGGCCGGAAGCGGAAGGAAATTCCGGGATTCCACACGAAAAACCGATACCCATTAGGACCGGCGCGGGCGAGGCTAGCCTATGTCCGACGAACTCAAGAAGGGTCTCGAGGGCGTGCTCGTGGCCGAGTCCGAACTGAGTTTCATCGACGGTGACGAGGGGAAGCTCGTCTACCGCGGGTACACCATCGAGGACCTCGCTCGGGACGCCACCTACGAGGAAGTGCTGTACCTCCTCTGGCACGGCGACCTCCCGACACGGGAGGAACTCGAGGCCTTCCGCGAGGACATGGCGAGTCACCGCGAGGTCGACGACGCCGTCCTCGACCTGGTCGCGGACCTCGCCGCCGCCGACGAGGACCCGATGGCGGCGCTCCGCACGGCCGTCTCGGAGCTCTCCGCGTTCGACGGTGACGCCGACGCCGACCCGACCGACCGGGAGGCGAACCTCCGGAAGGGGAAGCGAATCACCGCGAAGGTCCCCACCATCGTCGCGGCGTTCACGCGCCTCCGAAACGGCGACGACGTGGTCGAACCCCGCGAGGACCTCGACCACGCCGCGAACTTCCTCTACATGCTGAACGGCGAGGAGCCGGACGACGTGCTCGCCGACGTCTTCGACCAGGCGCTCGTGCTCCACGCCGACCACGGCCTGAACGCCTCGACGTTCTCCGCGATGGTCACGTCCAGCACGCTCGCGGACGTCCACTCCGCGGTCACGTCCGCCATCGGCACGCTCTCCGGCAGCCTCCACGGGGGCGCGAACGCGAACGTCATGCGCATGCTCCAGGAGGTCGACGACAGCGACAAGGACGCCCTGTCGTGGGTGCAGGCCGCTCTCGACCGCGGCGACCGCGTGATGGGCTTCGGTCACCGCGTCTACAACGTCAAGGACCCGCGCGCGAAGATTCTCGGCGAGCGCAGCGAGGAACTCGGTGAGGCCGCCGGCGACACGAAGTGGTACGAGATGAGCGTCACCATCGAGGAGTACATGGCCGAGGAGAAGGGCCTCGCGCCGAACGTCGACTTCTACTCCGCCTCCACCTACTACCAGATGGGCATCCCCGTCGACATCTACACGCCCATCTTCGCCATGAGCCGCGTCGGCGGCTGGGTCGGTCACGTCCTCGAACAGTACGACGACAACCGCCTCATCCGGCCGCGCGCCCGCTACGTCGGCGAGGAGGACCGCGACATCCCGAGCATCGACGAGCGGTAGTCCGTCAATCACCGAACTGCGGATTTTTAGCGTAGCTTTTTGCGAGCCGAGCGAAGCGAGCGCAGCAAAAAGGTACGACTGCGACTTCCCGAGCGCCGACGAGCGGTAGCGAACCGGGCTGTGACTGCGATTTTCGCCGTGACTTGCTTCGGGTAGCCGGCGCGGAGTCCGCGTGAGTAGCGACTGCTCGATTCTGGGTGGTAGACGACGTCAGCCGCGCTCTCCGCTCGGCTCCACTCGCTGCGAGCCACCGCGCCAGCGGAACCGGATAAAGTTTTTTACTAATAG
>Ga0208138_100069_pt1 | contig 81959 bp, 64 predicted proteins | sample AntRauMetaRauer3_FD_184786 | JGI IMG/M metagenome (GOLD analysis project Ga0208138, IMG submission 184786) | Saline lake microbial communities from Rauer Lake, Antarctica, in enrichment culture - Antartic Rauer Lake 3 Metagenome Rauer3 (SPAdes)... ... | reverse complement strand
TGACAGCCTTGGGGGCCGCCATGCGCAAATTGGTGCATATCGCTTTCGGCGTCTTGAAGTCACAAACCGAATATCGGCCACAACCAACTCAATGAGGGTTGCGGCCGGTCAGGAGAGACGGTATCTCTCTTCGACCTGTTTTCGTCGCTCTGCGTGATAATGGCTGCGGTCGGTCGCACAGCCTTAACCTCGGCGCCGGATGCGTTTAGAATAGCGCGCAATTTGTTGCCATCGTCCATCAGACGATGGTCGCCATCTTCCCGCCGCCGTCGAAGAGGTCATCCCCATGAGCGTCCACGCCATCCAGCATCCCCTGGTCCAGCACAAGCTTGGCCTGATGCGCGAAGCCGGCATCAGCACCAAGAGCTTCCGCGAACTGGCCGGCGAGCTGGCCAAGCTGCTCACCTACGAGGCGACCAGCGACCTCGAACTCGAGACCCAGAACATCGACGGCTGGAGCGGCGAACCGATCCCGGTGCAGCTGCTCAAGGGCAAGAAGGTCACCATCGTGCCGATCCTGCGCGCAGGCCTGGGCATGCTCGACGGCGTCACCGACCTGATCCCCAGCGCAAGAATCAGCGTGGTCGGCCTCTATCGCGACGAGGAGACCCTCGAGCCGGTGCCTTATTTCGCCAAGTTCGCCAATGACATGGACGAGCGCATGGCGATCGTCATCGATCCGATGCTGGCCACCGGCGGCACCATGGTGGCGACGCTGGACATGCTGCGCGAGCGCGGCTGCAAGCACATGAAGGTGATCGTGCTGGTCGCGGCGCCGGAGGGCATCAAGCGCGTCCAGGAGAGCTACCCGGACATCGAGCTCTACACCGCCTCGGTCGATGACCACCTCGACGAGAACGGCTACATCGTCCCGGGCCTCGGCGACGCCGGCGACAAGATCTTCGGCACTCGGTGAGTCGTCCGCTTTATGCTCCCGCACCCGCAGGGCCTTGCCTGCGGGTGTGGAGAAGCTCGCTACACCTCTCCTTTCCCGCCACATTTCCTTCGCCACCCCTTCACGCGACGCCCTGACGACGCGCGTTTCCCTCCATTACCGTCTCGCCCGGTCGCTCCATCTGCTTTTGTCGTGTCTCTTTGGGAACGACTTTCCTGAGTCGAATGGGTGCGGTCTGTTGTCGTCATGTTCGTTTTCGATCATGCGTTCCCGCCGGCACTCGTGACCCGCTATCCCCGCTGTTTATTAGACAAAAGTTCAACATTATATAAAGGCTAACTTTTTCAGGTGGTTGCGCACGGCAGCGCGCCGCCGTGGGGCAGGGCGCCAATATTTTCGCTTGGCGACATTTGTGTTTGAAAGTGAATCTCGGCTACGTTGATTGGACGAGTCCTCGCACTCGCCACATAACAACGACACCTCGAGATCCGTATGTCCCTGATCCTAGACAACATCGATCATGTGGTCGGTGGCTCGACACATATCGCGGGCGTGAACCTGGAGCTCGGGCCCGGCTCCTTCAACGTCCTGCTGGGACGTACCCTGTCGGGCAAGACCACCCTGATGCGGCTGATGGCCGGGCTGGACGTGCCCAGCAAGGGCCGCATCCTGATGAACGGTGAGGACGTCACCGGCCGCTCGGTGCGCAAGCGCAACGTCTCCATGGTCTACCAGCAGTTCATCAACTATCCGGCCCTCTCCGTCTTCGACAATATCGCCTCGCCGCTGAAGCTTGCCCGGGTGCCGCGGGCCGAGATCGATCGGCGGGTGCGCGAGGTGGCTGAGATGCTGCACATCGAACACCTTCTCGACCGCCTGCCGCTGGAACTCTCCGGCGGCCAGCAGCAGCGCACCGCCATGGGGCGGGCGCTGGTCAAGGATGCCGACGTCGTGCTCTTCGACGAGCCGCTGGTCAACCTGGACTACAAGCTCCGGGAGGAATTTCGCGACGAGCTGCGCAGCGTGTTCAGCGAGCGCAACTGCATCGCCGTCTATGCGACCACCGAGCCCGCCGAGGCGCTGGCGCTCGGCGGCAATACCGCCGTGCTGCACGAGGGCCGCCTGCTGCAATACGGACGCACCGAGGACGTCTACCACCGCCCGCGCGATATCCTCGCCGCCGAGATGTTCTCCGAACCGCCGATCAACATCGTGCATGGCATCATCTCCGGCGCCGAGGTGACTTTCGATGAGCGCACGCACTTCCCCCTCAACGACGACCTGCGCTCGCTGCCCCCCGGGGAGTACCGCTTCGGCGTTCGCGCCTCGCACATCTCGCTCGCGCCCCGGGCCAAGGACGATATCGAGGTGCAGATGATCGTCGACCTGGCCGAGATCAGCGGCTCCGAGACCTTCCTGCACGTGCACAACGACCGCTTTCACATGACGGTTCACCTGGGGGGCGTTCACGAGTTCGACGTCGATGCTCGCGTGACGCTCTACTTCCCGACCCACAAGGTCTATGCCTTCGATCGCCACGGCGACGTGGTGCATATCCCGACGCACCTGGGGGGCGTGTGACATGGCCGAGATCACCCTGAAGTCGCTGGCTCACACCTACCTGCCGAACCCGACGTCGCCCGAGGACTATGCCATCCGCGAGATGGATCACGTCTGGCACCAGGGCGGGGCCTACGCGCTGCTCGGGCCTTCCGGCTGCGGCAAGTCGACCCTGCTCAACATCATTTCCGGCCTGCTGGAGCCCTCCAGCGGCGAGGTGCTCTTCGACGGGGAGGTGGTCAACGCCCTGCCGCCCGAGGCGCGCAATATCGCCCAGGTTTTCCAGTTTCCCGTCATCTACGACACCATGACCGTCTACGACAACCTGGCCTTCCCGCTGCGCAACGTGAAGACGCCCGAGGCCAGGGTCCATGAGCGGGTGATGGAGGTCGCCGAGGTGCTCGAGCTGACCGGCCAGCTCAAGCGCAAGGCGAAGAACCTCTCCGCCGACGAGAAGCAGAAGGTCTCCATGGGCCGGGGGCTGGTGCGCGAAGACGTCTCGGCCATCCTCTTCGACGAGCCGCTGACCGTCATCGACCCCCAGCTCAAGTGGAAGCTGCGCCGCAAGCTCAAGGAGATCCACCAGCGCTTCGAGATCACCATGGTCTACGTGACCCACGATCAGCTCGAGGCCTCCACCTTCGCCGACAAGATCGCCGTGATGTACGAGGGCCAGGTGGTGCAGTTCGGCACGCCCCGCGAGCTCTTCGAGACCCCCAACCACACCTTCGTTGGCTACTTCATCGGCAGCCCCGGCATGAACTTCCTGACGGTCACGACCCACCAGGGGCGGGTGATGGCCGGCGAGACCCTGCTCGAGGTGGGGAAGGGCGTTCACGACGCCGTGGCCGGGGCGCGCTCAGCCAACGTCAAGCTCGGCATTCGCCCGGAGTTTATCGAGGTGCACGCGGAGCCCGTCGTCGGCGCCATGGAGGCCCGGGTGCAGCACGCCCAGGATCTCGGTACCTACTCGATCGTCTACCTGACCCTGGGCGGCACGCCCCTCAAGGCGCGCATCGAGGAGGGCCAGCCGACCCCGAGCGGCCGCGCCTGGCTGCGCTTCCCCGACGAGCGCCTCGGCCTGTACGTCGACGAGTTCCGCGTGGAGTTCGACCATGAATAAAGTCTACAACAACCGGGCCTGGTGGCTGATCCTGCCCATGCTGGCGCTGGTGGCCTTCTCCGCGGTGATTCCGCTGATGACCGTGGTGAACTACTCTGTGCAAGACGTCTTCGATGCCAACACGCGCTTCTTCACGGGTACCGAGTGGTTCAAGGAGATGCTCAATGACCCGGCCCTGCAGGCGGCCGTGCTGCGCCAGTTCGCCTTCTCGCTGACGGTGCTGGCCATCGAGGTGCCGCTGGGCATCGGCATCGCCCTGATCATGCCCAAGAAGGGCTGGCAGGCCTCCGCCGTGCTGATACTGGTGACCATGCCGCTGCTGATCCCCTGGAACGTGGTGGGCAGCATCTGGCAGATCTTCACCCGCGGCGACATCGGCCTGATGGGCTGGAGCCTGCGCGAGCTGGGCTACGGCTACAACATCACGGCGAGCCCCGTGGATGCCTGGGCGACCATCGTGCTGATGGACGTCTGGCACTGGACGCCGCTGATCGCGCTGCTCTGCTATAGCGGCCTGCGCTCGATTCCCGATGCCTATTACCAGGCCGCGCGCATCGATCGCGCCTCGAAGTGGGCGGTGTTCCGCTTCATCCAGCTGCCCAAGCTCACCAACGTGCTGGTGATCGGCGTGCTGCTGCGCTTCATGCACTCCTTCATGATCTACGCCGAGCCCTTCGTGCTCACCGGCGGCGGGCCCGGCAGCTCCACGACCTTCCTGAGCCAGTCGCTGACCACCATGGCGATCGGCCAACAGGACCTGGGCCCCTCGGCCGCCTTCTCGCTGATCTACTTCCTGATCATCCTGCTGGTCACCTGGGTCTTCTACACCGCGATCATGAACATGCAGAAAGACACCCATCACCAGGAGGCCCGAGATGAGTGATTCCTTGCCCACGACCCCCGATGCCGTGCGCAAGCGTGCCGCCGCGGCCGACAACCGTCGTCGTCGCCGGGCGCGCCCGGCCTCCCGTCAATGGCGCCGTCGGGGCCTGATGACGGCCTACATCGTCTTCGTGCTGCTGCCGATCTACTGGCTGCTCAACATGTCCTTCCAGTCCAATACCGAGATCCTCGGCGGGCTGACCCTGTGGCCCGAGGATTTCACCCTGGAGCACTACGCCAAGATCTTCACCGAGCCCAGCTGGTACATGGGCTACGTGAACTCGATCACCTACGTGTTGATGAACATGCTGATCAGCATCGCGGTGGCGCTGCCCGCGGCCTACGCGTTCAGCCGCTACCAGTTCATCGGCGACAAGCACCTGTTCTTCTGGCTGCTGACCAACTTGATGGCGCCGCCCGCGGTCTTTCTGCTGCCCTACTTCCAGCTCTATTACACGGTGGGGCTGTTCGATACCCATATCGCCGTGGCCCTGGCCCACTGCCTGTTCAATATCCCGCTGGCGGTGTGGATCCTCGAGGGCTTCATGAGCGGCGTGCCCAAGGAGATCGACGAGACCGCCTTCATCGACGGCTACAGCTTCCCGCGCTTCTTCGTGAAGATCTTCATTCCGATGATCAGCTCGGGGATCGGCGTGACGCTGTTCTTCCTGTTCATGTTCTCCTGGGTCGAGCTGCTGCTGGCCAGCACCCTGACCTCCACCGGCGCACAGCCCATCGCCTCGGTGATGACCCAGACCAAGGGCGCCTCGGGAATCGACTGGGGCACCCTGGCCGCGGCCGGCACCCTGACCATATTGCCCGGCATCGTGGTGGTCTACTTCGTGCGCAATCACATCGCCAAGGGCTTCGCCCTGGGCCGGACCTGAGGAGGCGCGACATGGAATGGATGGTCTGGACCACGCCTACCACCGTCTTCTTCGCGGTCATCGCCGCCATGCTGGTCGGCATGACGGCCTGGGAGGTGGCCTCGCCGACGGTCGAGCGCAAGGGGTTTCTGCCGATCGCGACCACCCGCGGCGATCGACTCTTCATCGGGCTGCTCTGTGCCGCCTACATCCACTTGCTGGTCGTGGGCTTCACCCCGCTCAGCATCTGGCTGGCCCTCGCCGCATCGATTCTGTGGCTGCTGATCCTGATGCGCTGGGGCTGACTGCTCACATGGAGCCGAACGTTCACGGATGAACGATCGTAACAATCCGGGGCAATACAGTGGTTTGTCGAGGGGCGATGGGGACAGGTCTGAGAGGGGGTCCTACGCCATGGACGGCGTCGGTAGCGCCCAGGGAGGGGTTCACAGCGCCCCCTCATAGACTTGTCGACGGAGCCAACCCCGAGAGCGCGGCACACTGCAATACCCCTGTTCACAACGCGAAGAGGTCAACATGACAGCAATAACAATACGACGCTCACTGGTGGCGGCCAGCATCATGCTGGCCAGCGCCTCCCTGCACGCCGACAACCACGATGCCCGGGCGATCGCCGAACGGCTGATCGATGAGCATTTCCAGGACTCGACGCTGACCCGCGATCAGCAGATCGAGGAGCTGCTGTGGTTCGCCAAGGCGGCCGAGCCCTTCCGCGGCATGGAGATCAACACCGTGGCGGAGGGTCTGACCACCCACATCTACGAGCGTGATGTGCTGGCCGAGGCCTTCAGCGAGCTGACGGGCATCGAGGTGACCCACAACATCATCGGCGAGGGGGACGTGGTCAATAACATGCAGACCCAGATGCAGTCGGGTCGCAACATCTACGATGGCTATGTCAATGACTCCGACGCCATCGGCACCCATATTCGCTACGGCACCACCATCAATATCTCCAACGCCATGGAGAACGAGTGGGCCGATGCCACCCTGCCGACCCTGGATCTCGACGACTTCATCGGCCTGCAGTACGGCACCGGGCCCGATGGCAGCCTCTATCAGCTGCCCGACCAGCAGTTCGCCAACCTCTACTGGTTCCGCTATGACTGGTTCCAGCGCGAGGACCTGCAGGACCAGTTCCGCGAGCTTTATGGCTACGACCTGGGCGTGCCGACCAACTGGACCGCCTACGAGGACATCGCCGAATTCTTCACCGAGCACGTCGGCGAGATCGACGGCACCAAGGTCTATGGTCACATGGATTACGGTCGTCGAGATCCGTCGCTGGGCTGGCGCTTCCACGACTCCTGGCTCTCCATGGCCGGCATGGGAAGCAAGGGCGTGCCGTTCGGCAACCCGGTCGACGACTGGGGCATTCGCGTCAACGAGCAGAGCGAGCCGGTGGGCGCGAGCGTCAGCCGCGGCGGGGCCACCAACTCTCCGGCCTCGGTCTTCGCCGTGACCAAGATGGTGGATTGGCTCGAGAAGTACGCGCCGCCCGAGGCCAGTGGCATGACCTTCGGCGAGGCGGGGCCGGTGCCGGCCCAGGGCCAGATCGCCCAGCAGATGTTCTGGTACACCGCCTTCACCGCCGACATGACCGATCCCGCCCTGCCGGTCACCGACGAGGAGGGCAATCCCAAGTGGCGCATGGCGCCGTCACCCACCGGCCCCTACTGGGAGGAGGGCTCGAAGGTCGGCTATCAGGACGTGGGGTCCTGGACCTTCTTCGACTCCACCCCCGAGGATCGCCGCACCGCGGCCTGGCTGTTCGCCCAGTTCACCACCGCCAAGACGGTGTCGCTCGAGAAGCTGATGGCGGGCCTCACGCCGATCCGCGAATCCGACATCTTCTCCGAGCAGATGACCGAGATGGCGCCCAAGCTTGGCGGCCTGGTCGAGTTCTATCGCAGCCCCAACGAGTCGAACTGGACGCCGTCCTCCACCAACGTGCCGGACTATCCGCGCATGGCGCCGCTGTGGTGGCAGAACCTGGCGCCGGCGGTCAGCGGTGACATCTCGCCCCAGGAGGGTCTCGACAACCTGGCCGCGGACCTCGACAGCATCATGGCGCGCCTGGCGCGGGCCAAGGTCTTCGCGACCTATGCGCCCAACCTGAACGAGGAGCGCGACCCCGAGTACTGGCTCTCTCAGCCCGGCTCGCCCAAGGCCGAGCTGGACAACGAGATGCCCCAGGGCACTACCGTGCCCTATGACCAGATGATGGAGGAGTGGATGGCCGCCGGCTCGCGCGAATGATCGGCGGGCGGGTCGCCTGACCCGCCCAGCCTGGCGCCGGGCTCACCCGGCGCCGTTCAGGACGTGTGACCGGTTGCCTGAACGGGACCTGAGGCCCCGCTCGGCGCATGCCGAGCGGGGCCTTTCGCTTCGATACGAGGCGCTTCGAGAAAAGGGCCAGACATGCAACTCAGACAGAACAACCTTCGCAAGCTTCCCGAGCGGGTCTTCGATGCGCTGATCGTCGGCGGCGGCATCAACGGCGCCGCGGCCGCCGCCGCGCTGAGCGGCAAGGGCGCTCGGGTGGCGCTGATCGATCGCGGCGACTTTGCCGGCAGCACCAGCATGCACTCATCCAACCTGGTGTGGGGAGGCATCAAGTACATGGAGAGCGGCGACTTCGCGCTGGTGCGCAAGCTCTGCAAGAGCCGCAACCACCTGATCGAGAGCTATCCCTCCACGGTGCAGGAGATTCGCTTCCTGACCACCATCAACAAGGGCTTTCGCCATCATCCTCTCTACCCCTGGGCCGGCACCTGGCTCTACTGGCTGATGGGCAGCGCCTTCACCCGGCGGCCGAACTTCCTGAGTCCCGGCGGCATCAAGGCGCGGGAGCCGATCATCGACACCGAACAGGCGCAGGGCGGCTTCGAATATTCCGATGCCTACCTGCACGACAACGATGCTCGCTTCGTCTTCAACTTCGTGCGCGGGGCGCTGGATTTCGGCACCGTGGCGGCCAACTACGTCGAGTCGATGGGCGCGCGGCGCGAGGGCGATCTGTGGGTCACTCAGGTGCGCGATCGCATGGACGGCCACACCTTCGAGGTCCGCTCGAAGGTGCTGATCAATGCCGCCGGGCCCTGGGTCGATCAGCACAACAGCCTCTCGGGGCAGCAGACCGACCATCGTCATGTCTTCTCCAAGGGCATCCACCTGATCGTGCCGCGGCTGACCGACAGCAAGCGGGTGCTGGCCTTCTTCGCCGACGATGGTCGGCTGTTCTTCGTGATCCCCATGGGGCCGCGCACCTGCATCGGCACCACCGATACCCGGGTCGAGAAGCCCGAGGTCGGGGCCACCGAGGACGATATTCGCTTCGTGCTCGACAACATCAACACCCGTCTCGCCCTGGACAAGCCCCTTGGGAAGCAGGACATCATCGCCACCCGCTGCGGCGTGCGTCCGCTGGCGGTGAAGCCCAGCGGCGGCGACGACCGGGACTTCCTCAACCTGTCACGTAAGCACGCCATCGATATCGATCCCGAGATGGGCCACCTCAGCATCTTCGGCGGCAAGCTCACCGACTGCCTCAACGTCGGCGAGGAGGTCGTGGAGGAGGTGCAACGCCTCGGCGTCGAGATCCCCTATCCGGACGTTCGCTGGTACGGCGAGCCGGATGCCTCGGTGCGCGAGGCCTTCCTGCACCAGGCGCGGCTGATGGACCTGGACGCCATGACCGGGGAAGACGCTTCGGAGCCGCTCAGCACCCGACTGTGGCGCCGCTACGGCGCTCAGGCACTGGAGATGCTCGAGGACATCCGCCAGGACCCGCGACAGGGCGAGGTGCTGATCGAGCACACCGAGTACCTGCGCTGCGAGCTCAAGCTGGCCAGGCGCCGCGAGATGGTGACGCGGCTCGAGGATTTCCTGAGACGCCGCTCGAAGATCTCGCTGGTCGTCCCGGAACACACCATCCGGCGCTCCCCGGGCCTGCGCGAGGCCTGCGACATCCTCTTCGACGATCAGGCCGAGGCGCGACTCCAGGAGTATCTGGCGACCGCCTCGCCGGAGTCCGCGGGGCTCGAGCGTGAGGGGCAGGGGTAGGGGTAGGTGCAAGGGCAGCCGGGGTCCCAAGCCGTGGAGAGGCTGGTAGAATGCCGCGCAACTCGACTGCCCCTCCCCGGATTTGATGGAGTCCATGACCATGAACGACCAGACGGCGGCCTCGCCCCTGCCGACCGAAAGCCCGCTTCGCACCCTGCTGACCGGGGCGCAAATGCTCTTCGTCGCCTTCGGCGCCCTGGTGCTGGTGCCGCTGCTCACCGGTCTCGATCCCAACGTGGCGCTGTTCACCGCGGGCATCGGCACCCTGATCTTCCACGGCGTCACCCGGGTCAGCGTGCCGGTCTTCCTGGCCTCGTCGTTCGCCTTCATCGCGCCCATCCAGAGTTCGGTGGCCAACTACGGCATTCCCGCCACCCTCGGCGGGCTGATGGTCGCGGGCCTGGTCTACGTGGTGATCTCCCAGTTCGTGCGCCTCAAGGGTACCGCCTGGCTGCATCGCCTGCTGCCGCCGGTGGTGGTGGGGCCGGTGATCATGGTGATCGGCCTGGCGCTGGCGCCGGTGGCGGTGGACATGGCCACCGGCGAGACCAGCGAGGCCATCGGCTACGGCACCGCCATCTTCCTCTCCATGGCGAGCCTTTTGGTCACGCTGGTGCTGGCGGTGTTCGGGCGCGGCCTGATTCGGCTGATCCCGATCATGGGCGGCATCCTCACCGGCTACGCGCTGGCGACGCTGATGGGCGTGGTGGACTTCACGCCGGTGCATGAGGCGGCCTGGCTGGCGCTGCCGTCGTTCACCGCGCCGAGCTTTCACTGGGCGGCGATCCTGTTCATGATTCCGGTGGCCATCGCCCCGGCGGTGGAGCACATCGGCGACATGGTCGCCATCGGCTCGGTGACCCGCAAGAACTACCTGGAGAAGCCCGGCCTGCATCGCACCCTGCTGGGCGATGGCCTGGCCACCGCCGCCGCGGCGATCTTTGGCGGGCCGCCCAACACCACCTACTCCGAGGTCACCGGCGCCGTGACCCTGACCCGCGCCTTCAATCCGTGGATCATGGTGACCACCGCCTGCATCGCCATCGTGCTGGCCTTCGTCGGCAAGCTCGGCGCGCTGCTGCAGACCATTCCGGGGCCGGTGATGGGCGGCATCATGACGCTGCTGTTCGGCTCCATCGCCGTGGTGGGCATGAACACCCTGGTGCGGGCCGGCAAGCCGCTCACCGCGCCGCGTAACCTGGTGGTGGTCTCCCTGGTGCTGGTCTTCGGCATCGGCGGCATGCAGTTCGGCAACGGCCAGTTCACCCTGCAGGGCGTCAGCCTCGCCGCGCTGGTCGGCATCGTGCTGAACTGGGTGCTGCCCCGCGCCGAGGAGGAGTAAGCCCGCTCAGGCGTGGTGGCGCTCCAGGCCCGCGTCGGAGAAGGTCGGCGGGGTGCTGGCGCTGACGATCACGCACTCCTCGCCGCCGACGTTGCGAAAGCGATGGGGCAGGCGGGAGTCGAAGTAGTAGGCGTCCCCGGCGCCGAGCACACCCACATCGCCATCCACGGTGATCTCGATGCGACCCGAGACCACCACGCCGCCTTCCTCGCCCTCGTGCTCGAGCATCTCCTCGCCGCTGTCGGCGCCCGGCGGATAGCGCTCGTGGATGATCGACATCTGGCGGTCCGGGCGGCGGGCGGCCACCAGCCCCCAGGAGAGGGTGCCGTCGCCGATCTCGGTCAGCTCGTCTGCCCGGTAGAAGGGCTTGGGCTGGCTTGGCTCGTCGCCGGCGAAGAAGGCGCTGATGGAGACGGGCAGGGCGTCCAGGATCTTCTTCAGCGAGCTGACCGATGGGCTGACGTGATTCTGCTCTACCAGCGACACCGTGCTGTTGGTGACGCCGGCCCGCTTGGCCAGCTCGCGCTGCGACAGGCTTCGGGCCAGCCGCAGCTGCTTGAGTCGGGCGCCTACGTCGAATGGCACTTCCGTATGTTGGTCCATGTCTCGGTCCTCGGGGCGGGCCGCGCCGTGTTCGTGGAATATTTTCAACATATCATACCGCCTCGTCGGCACCCGGATAAGGGGCCCTTGACCCGCATCAGGATCGAGGCCCTGCTGGCTCGCCCGGCATGGCACCCGTGAGCGGGCTAAGGCATCATGGGGGCTGATACCATCGATTCGCCAGGAGAGCCCATGATCACCCGAGAAGCGCTCACCGGCATGATCCTGGCCGGCGGCCAGGGCCGCCGAATGGGCGGTCGCGACAAGGGACTCGAGCCCTTCGCCGGCCGGCCGCTGGTGGCCCATGTCCACGAGCGCCTGGCGGGGCGCGTCGCCGAGGTGCTGATCAACGCCAACCGCAATGTCGAGCGCTATCGGCCGCTGGCCGATCGTGTGGTCACCGACGCCGAGGGAGGCTATCAGGGCCCGCTGATGGGCATCTACACGGGCCTGCGTGCCGCGACCACCCCCTGGCTGGTGGTGGTGCCCTGTGATACTCCGGCGCTGCCCGGTGATCTGGTCGCGCGCCTGGTCGCCGGTATTGGTGAGAATGAGGGCGAGCACGACATCGCCGTGGCCTTCGATGGCGAGCGCCTGCACCCGGTGGTGGCGCTGATCCGCACCTCGCTGGCCGATGATCTGGCCGCGGCCCTGGCCGACGGCGAGCGCAAGATCGACCGCTGGTACGCTCGCCACGCCTGGTGTCGGGTGAACGTCAGCGACTGCCCCGATGCCTTCGCCAATCTCAATACCGATGACGAGAAACAGCGCCTGGAGCGCGCCCTCGGCGAGGCGGCTCAGGCGACGCGACCGTTGACGAGAGGGAGCCCATGAGCGCGAACGTGCCAGACAGCCTGCCCTTCGACGACGATCTCCCGGTGCTCGGCATCGCCGCCTGGAGCGGCACCGGCAAGACCACCCTGCTGGAGCAGCTGCTGCCTGCCTTGCGACGCCGGGGTCTAGGCGTGGCGGTGATCAAGCATGCCCACCATGCCTTCGATGTCGACCAGCCCGGCAAGGACAGCCATCGCCTCCGCCAGGCCGGTGCCTCGCCCATGGTCGTCGCCTCCCGGGCGCGGGTGGCGCTGATGATGGAGACCCCGGATCGCGAGGAGGCCGACCTGGCCGCGCTCATCGAGATGGTGCGCCCCCAGCGTCCCGACCTGGTGCTGGTGGAGGGCTTCAAGGCCTGGCCGCTGCCCAAGCTGGAACTCTATCGGCCCGAGGTGGGCAAGCCGTTGCGGGTTGCCGAGGACCCCTGGGTGCGGGCCGTGGCGAGCGATGCGTCGCTCGCGCTGCCCGAGGGCGTCGAGGCGCTGGACCTCAACGACCCCGAGGCGCTCGCCGACTGGATCGCCGCCTGGCCCGCCCGCTGGCCGGCCACTCAGTGCCCGCGCGAAGAGGTGCTGTCATGACGCTCTCCTGTTTCGATCTCGGCGAGCGGATGCTGACAGTGGCGGAGGCGGGCGAGCGCCTGGCGACCCTGATCGAGGCACCGCTGCCCGCCGAGCGGGTCGCGCTATGCGACCTCCACGGCCGCGTGCTGGCCGAGGACGCCGTCTCGCCCATCGACGTGCCGCAGAATACCAACGCCGCCATGGACGGCATCGCCCTGGCCTGGCCCGACGACGAAGCCGCGTGGCCCGGCGAGTGGCGCCTGATCGGCGAGGTGCTCGCCGGCGGGCAGCGCGGCGAGGCGCTGGCGGCCGGCGAGTGCGTGCGCATCACCACCGGCGCTCCGCTGCCGCCGGGCGCCGATACCGTGATCATGCGTGAGCAGCTCGCCGAGCCGTTCACTGAAGAGCTGTTCGCCGAAGCCCCGTTCAGCGATGAGCAGTTCAATGATCAACAAGGCGAGCGGCTGTTGATCGACCGTCCCGAGCGCGTCCGTCGCGGCCAGCATGTGCGACAGGCCGGGGAGGACATCCCTCGTGGCCATCGGGCGCTTGCCGCCGGCACGCGGCTGGGCGCCGCCGAGCTGGGGCTGCTGGCCTCGCTGGGCCTGGCCGAGGCCTGGGTCCATCGTCGGCCGCGGGTGGCGCTGTTTTCCACCGGTGATGAAGTCACCGCCCCGGGCGAGCCGCTGCCGCCCGCCGGCATCTATGATGCCAATCGCCATACCCTGGCGGGTCTGCTGCTCGAGCAGGGCGCCGAGCCGGTGGATCTCGGCATCCTGCCCGATGATCGCGAGGCCATGGAGGCCGCGCTGGGCGAGGCCGCCGCAAAAGCCGACATGGTGATCACCAGCGGCGGCGTCTCGGTGGGCCATGCTGACTTCACACGGGCGGCGCTGGAGACGGTCGGTCGCCTGGCGTTCTGGCGTATCGCCATTCGCCCCGGGCGCCCCATGGCCTGCGGCCTGCTGGGGGAGCGTGGCGTGCCCTTTCTGGGGCTGCCGGGCAATCCCGTGGCGGTGATGGTCACCTTCCTGCAGTTCGTGGCCCCGCTGCTGGCCCGGCTGCAGGGGCGAGGGGCCATTGGCCCCCGCCGGCTCACCGCCATCGCCGACGAGGCCCTCAAGAGCCGCCTCGGCCGCACCGACTTCCTGCGCGGCATCTTCCATGCCGCCGACGATGGCCGCCTCCACGTGCGCAGTACCGGCGCCCAGGGCTCCGGCATCCTCTCCTCGATGGTGGCGGCCAACTGCCTGATCGAGCTCGCCGACGACCGGGAGGGCGCGGCCCCCGGCGAGGCGGTGAGCATCCAACCCCTTCACCGATTGCCTTGAGGCGCCGACTCCCCATGTCCATGACCGACCAGCCCTTGACCAACCCGTCCCTGACTCATCTCAACGCCCGCGGCGAGGCCCACATGGTCGATGTGGCCGACAAGCCCGAGAGTCGCCGGGAAGCCTCGGCCTCCGGACTCATTCGCATGCGGCCCGCGACCCTGGCGCTGCTCGCCGAGGGCGGGCTGCCCAAGGGCGACGTGCTGGCCACGGCGCGCATCGCCGGCATCCAGGCCGCCAAGCGCACCCACGAGCTGATTCCCCTCTGTCACTCCCTGGCGCTGTCCAAGGTCGCCATCGATTTCGAACTCGACGAGCAGGACGCCTGCGTCCACGTCACCGCGACCTGCCGCCTCAATGGCCGCACCGGCGTGGAGATGGAGGCCCTGACCGCGGTCTCCGTGGCCTGCCTGACGCTCTACGACATGTGCAAGGCCGTGGACAAGGACATGGAGATCGGCGCCATCCACCTGGAGGCCAAGACCGGCGGCAAGTCCGGCGACTATCGGCGCGATGAGGCGCTGGCGACCGCGGCCTCCGTCATCGAGGCCGCCACGGCGCCCATCGTCACCGGTGAGGGCGCCGCCGGCGAGGTCTCGGTGGGCGTGCGCTGCGATATCGCTACCCCCTGCATTCGGGTCAAGTGCCTGGCCGAGCTGCGCGAGCGCCTCGGGGTCGGCGACGTCTCGGTGCCCTTCCATGACTTGCCAAGTGCCGATGTGGCGGGTCTCAAGGCGGCGCTCAAGTCGCAGGATCCGTGCTTCGAGGGGCTCGATCAGGGGCGCGTGCTGTGCGCCGTCAATCAGGTGATGGCCGGCGATGCCACGCCGTTGACCGAGAACGACGAGGTTGCCTTCTTCCCCCCGGTCACCGGAGGCTGAGCGATGATACGCGTGCAGCAGGAGAGCTTCGATGTCGGCGCCGAGCAGCGTTCTATCCTCGACGGTCGCAGCGACATCGGAGCGGTGGTCAGCTTCACGGGGCTGGTGCGCGACTTCAACGAGCGCCCCGAGGTGCAGGCGCTGACCCTGGAACACTACCCGGGGATGACCGAGGCCGCCCTCGAGGCGATCGTTCAGGAAGCCGAGGGTCGCTGGTCGCTTCAGGGGGTGAGCGTGATTCACCGGATTGGACGCCTGGCCCCCGCGGACCCTATCGTGTTGGTAGTGGTCGCCAGTGCCCATCGACGCGCCGCCTTCGAGGCCTGCGACTTCATCATGGACTATCTCAAGACCCGCGCTCCCTTCTGGAAGAAGGAGCACACGGCCAGCGGGGACTACTGGGTGTCGGAACGCGACGGTGATCATGATGATGCCCGTCGCTGGGAGTATTCTTAATGACCGATGAGCTGATCGACGACTTCGGCAGGCGGGTGAGCTACGTGCGCATCTCGGTCACCGATCGCTGTGACTTTCGCTGCGTCTACTGCATGAGCGAGGAGATGACCTTTCTCCCGCGGGCTCAGGTGCTGACTCTCGAGGAGCTGGCGACGGTGGCCCGCGCCTTCACCGAGATGGGCGTGGAGAAGATCCGCCTGACCGGGGGTGAGCCCTTGGTGCGTCGCGACATCGATCGTCTGGTCGATGATATCGGCGCGCTGCCCGGCCTCAAGGATTTCGCCATGACCACCAATGGCGCGAGCCTGCCGAAATTCGCCGGACGCCTGCGCGACGGGGGGCTGAAGCGACTCAATATCAGCCTCGATTCGCTCGACCCCGAGCGCTTCCGTCGCCTGACCCGTACCGGCGATCTGCACAAGGTCATCGCGGGTATTCGTGCCGCCCGCGAAGCCGGTTTCGAGCGCATCAAGCTCAACGCGGTGATCCTCAAGGGGCGCAACGACGACGAGGTGATCGATCTGGTCGACTTCGCGCGTGCCGAGGGGCTCGATATCAGCTTCATCGAGGAAATGCCGCTGGGCGATGTTTCCGACCACTCTCGGGCCGAAACCTTCTGCTCGAGCGATGAGGTTCAGGAGCGCATCCAGACGCGCCATGAGCTGATTCCCACCACCGAATCGACGCTCGGGCCGTCCCGCTACTTCATGATGCCCGACAGCGAATCGCGGGTCGGCTTCATCTCGCCCCACAGCCACAACTTCTGCGATACCTGCAACCGGGTGCGCGTCACGGTGGAGGGGCGTCTGCTGCTGTGCCTCGGCAACGAACACTCCGTGGATTTGCGCGCCGTCCTGCGTCGCTATCCGGGTGATATCGAGGCCGTGAAGTCGGCCATCGTCGCGGCCATGCCATTGAAGCCCGAACGTCATCACTTCACCACCGATGGTGACGTTCAGGTGGTGCGCTTCATGAACATGACCGGCGGCTGAAGCGCCCTGGGGTGCAGTCAGGCGATGCCTGCGGGAATTTTCGGGCGACACTTCGGTGTCGCCCGCTGCTTTTTGCCCCCTTGATCGCCGCGCCTCCTCGGGAATTTTGGGCGTTGGCCGTGGAGGTTTGGCGATCATTTCGCGCCGCTAGATCCTCCCTTTTCCTCCAACACTTCTTGCCAATGTGGTATCAGTGCATATACTTTTGACGTGTCATTAATCGGTACTACTTTTCAATATTCGGCATGGAGACCGCCAATGTCCAGCGAAACCCTGGAGCGTATCGCCCGCAACAAGAACGTGGCTCGTGCCGCGGCACGCCAGCTCAGCATGGAGCAGCTGCACAAGCTGGCCGAGGTCATCGGTGAGGTCATCGAGCAGAAGAAGGACGAGGAAGTTCAGCGCCAGGAAGAGGAAGCCGAGAAAGCCAGGAAGCTCGCCGAGATTCGTGAGCAGATCAACGAGGCCGGCCTTTCCCTGGATGATCTGGTGACCGAACAGCCTACGCGCAAGCGCGGTCGTCCGCCGAAGAACGGCAGCAAGTCATGAGGCGTTTCCTCCCGCGTCTTTTTCTCGAGGCGCGGTGAGGCAGGGTTCCTCTGCTTCGACTCGCTGAGCGATGGGGTGCTCTTGCGGGAGCGGTCGGTTCGACGCGTCGACTTGCACCGCGATTCTTGCCGACTTCATCGCGATCTGAAGTCGGAACGCCGAACCGTCGCTCCCACAACCTATCAAAAAACCCGTCTTACTCCCTCGGCATCTCCGCTTCCACGGCGAGGATCTGCAGGTGGACCTCGGGGACGCGGTGCAGATGATCGGCCAGCCAGCCGAGCAGCCGGGGCTGCAGTGCCAGACGCAATTCCGCCAGGGAATCTACCTCGATCCCGTCCAGGCAGTCGTCCAGCCAGTCGGCGAAATCGGTCTCGTCCATGGGGCTCGCCTGGCTCGAGTCGAGCATCAGCCGGCCGATCCGCGTCCAGCCCGAGTCGGTAGCGGCCACCGAGAGGGCGAGATACAGGCTGCCATGGCGCGAGCGATGCCCTCCGTCGCCGCCGCCGAGGCCCGGCAGGGCGGCGACCGCATCCTGGCTGACGATATGCGGCTGCTGGGGATGGCGCGCCGTGAGGGAGAGGCCGTTGGCATCCAGGCGAATCAGGTCGCCGTTGGTCGGCATCAGCGGGGCCTGAATGCCCAGCGAGGCCGCCAGTGACTGGTGGGCCTGCTGGTGGCGAGCCTCGCCGTGTACCGGCAGCAGGTGGCGCGGCTTCACCCAGCCGTAGAAGGTACGAAGCTCCTCTTGAGCCGGATGCCCCGAGGCGTGCAGTTCGGGATGATTGTCCTCATCGAAGAGGCTGACGCCGAAGTGACGGAGCCCGGTCTTCAGTCGCTCGATAAGCCGCTCGTTGCCGGGAATCGCCTTGGCCGAGAAGATTACGGTGTCACCGGTCATCAGCTCGAAGTGGGGATGGCGCCCCCGCGAGAGGCGTGACAGCGCCGCCCGGGGCTCGCCCTGACTGCCGGTGGCGATCACCAGCACCTCTTCGGGCGGCAGGTAGCCGAGATCGGCGACCGGGACCAGCGGCGGCAGGTCATCCATATAGCCCAGCTGGCGTGCCACCCCGACCATGCGCTCCATGGAACGCCCCATAAGGCTGACCCGACGCCCGCAGCGTCGGGCCGCGCGGCCGATGGCCAGCACGCGGGCCAGGTTGCTGGCGAAGCAGCTGACTACCACGCGGCCCTCGCAGCGAGTGATGGTGCGGGTCAGGGCTTCGGCGACCTCGCCTTCGCTTCGCGAGTGGCCGGGCAGCGGAGCGTTGGTGGAGTCGCCCACCACCAGGTCCACCGGGGCGATGGCGCGGAAGGTGGCGGCCGAGATGGGCGGGCCGATCAGCGGCTCGGGGTCGAGCTTCCAGTCGCCGGTGTGCAGCACTCGGTGCTCGCCCGCGGCGATCAGCAGCGCGCAGCTCTCCGGAATAGAATGAGTCAGCGGCAGGAAGCGCAGGGTGAAGGGGCCGGTCTCCAGTGCCTCGCCGGGTTCGATCACCTGGATGGCGTCGGTGGCGAGCCCGCGCTCGACGAACTTGGCCCGCAGCAGGCCCGCCGCCAGCGGCGTGGCGTGGATCGGGCAGCCCCATTTCGGCCACAGCCAGGCGGCGGCGCCGATATGGTCCTCATGACCGTGGGTGATGATCAGCGCCCGGGGGCGGATCGACAGCCGCTCGAGGGTGGAGAGGTCAGGAACCTGAAGAGGATTGTCCGGCAGGTCCTGGCGGATCATCATGCCGCAGTCCACGGCGATCCAGTCGTCCTCGCCGTCCCTCTCGCCGAAGCCGTAGAGGCTGAGGTTCATGCCGATCTCACCACAGCCCCCCAGCGGCAGGAAATGCAGCGGTGGGCGGCGGCGAGGACGGATCTGAACGCGGGGTTGTGGCATTGAGGAAGCGTGGGCCTGAAAACGTGTACGAACACTATACGGGATGGCCGCCGCGCCTCACAACGCGGCCATCCGGCGCGGGTCTATCAGGCGAGCACGCCGAGTTTTCGTATACAGCCTAGTCGGGGACGTCCAGGGCAACCTGAGTGGCCAGCACCTGGCGCAGGAAGTCTCGCGTGCGGGGATCCTTGGGCGCGCGGAAGAGCTGGTCGGGCGGCCCCTGCTCGACGATGCGTCCGCCTTCCATGAAGATCACCCGGTCCGCCACGTCCCGGGCGAAGCTCATCTCGTGGGTGACCACCAGCATGGTCTGGCGCTCGGCGGCGAGTTGTTTCATCAGGCCGAGCACCTCCTCGACCCACTCCGGGTCCAGCGAGGAGGTCGGCTCGTCGAAGAGGATGACCTCGGCCTGGGCCGCCATGGCGCGGCCGATCCCGACCCGCTGCTGCTGGCCGCCGGAGAGCGAGGCGGGATAGGCATCGGCCTTGTCGGCGAGGCCAATGCGCTCGAGTATCTCCCGCGCTCGCGCGTGGGCCCGCGCCTTGGGCCAGCGGTTGACCACGAGCAGCCCCTCGGCGATGTTCTCCAGCGCCGTCTTGTTGGCAAACAGCGCATAGTTCTGGAAGACGAAGGCGGTGCGCCGCCGTGCCGTCAGGATATCGGCGCGTTTCGCCCGGGTGACGTCCACCTCCAGGTCGCCGATGGTCAGCCGGCCGGCGTCCGGGCGCTCGAGGAAGTTCAGGCAGCGCAGCAGCGTCGACTTGCCGGTCCCCGAGGGGCCGATGATGACGACGATCTCGCCCTGTTCGATCGCCAGATCGATGCCGTCGAGCACCGCCTGGCCGCCGAAACGCTTGATGAGTCCCGCTACCTTGATCATCGGCGATATGCCTCGTTGAGCCGGGTTTCCAGGCGCCGCTGGACCCAGGCCAGCAGCTCGACGATCAGCCAGTAGAAGACCGCCACGGTGATGAACGCCTCGAAGTAGAGGAAGCTGCCGGCCGCCTCCTTCTGGGTCGCGCCCATCAGCTCGGTGACCCCCAAAGTGAAGGCCAGCGAGGTCGCCTTGATCATGTCGATGAAGTAGTTCATCAGCGTGGGCACCGCGACCCTGGTGGCCTGGGGCAGCACGATGCGGCGCATCAGCTGGCCGTTGGTCATACCGATGGACAGTGCCGCCTCCGTCTGGCTTCGGTCGACCCCGACGATGGCGGCGCGGATGGATTCTGCCATATAGGCCGAGAAGTGCAGGGTCAGCCCCATGATGGTCGCGGTCACGCCGTTGATCTGGGTGAGGAACGCCAGCACCTGGGGCAGGCCGTAGTAGAAAAGGAACAGCTGCACCAGCAGAGGCGTGCCGCGAAAGAAGGAGATGAACACCAGGGTGGCGGCGTTCAGGCCCGGGATGCGCAGCACGCGGATCACCGCCAGAGCGCAGGCCAGGATCAGGGCCAGCGCCATCCCCACGGCGGCCATCTGCAGCGTCAGCGGCAGGTAGCGCAGCAGGATGGGCGCAAGACCCAGCATGTAGTCGAGATCGAGCACGGACATGTCAGCGGCTCAACGCCTTACGGGGTGGTGATGTCGGTGCCGAACCACTGCTCGGAGATCGCGCGCAGCTCGCCTGACTCGCGCAGGGTAGCGAGCGCGGCATCGACCCGATCGCGCAGGGCGCGATCCGCCTCGGTGTCGCGGAAGGGCAGGGCGTTTCGGATCTCGGAGAAGGGCTGGCCGGCGAGTGCCAGGGGCAGCGGCTTCTCCTTGATGACCTGGCTGGCACTGACGCGATCCATCACGAAGGCATCGACGCGCCCCAGCGCGGTATCCTGCTCGATGTTGCTCTCGTAGGTGCGGATCTCGATCTCGTCGGCGTAGGGCAGCTCGTTGAGCAGTTGCTCGTAGTTGGAGCCGAGGTTAACGGCGACGGTCTTGCCCTTCAGATCCTCGACGCCCTGGATCGTCTCGTTGCCGGCCTTTACCACCACCTGGGCGCCGTCATAGACGTAGGGCTCGGTGAAGGCGTACTTGGCCTCGCGCTCCTCGGTGATGGTGATCTGGTTGGCGATGGTGTCGATGCGGCCCGACTCGAGCATGCCGAACAGCCCCGAGAAGTTGGCCGTGACGAACTCGACTTCCACGCCCAGCTCTTCGGCCACGGCCGTGAGCACATCCACCTCGAAGCCCTGGAGCTTGTCCTGCTCGACGAAGGTGAACGGGAAGTAGCCGCCGGACATGCCGACCTTGATGGCATGATCGTCGGCCTGGGCCAGGCCGGCGGCGCCGATCAGGCCGGCGGTGAGGATCGCCAGGGTGGGGCGGGAAACGCGCTTGAGCATGTGAGGGCTCCTGGACAATTCGCTTGATGAGAAGGTCCGTCACGGGAGCGTGACGTGGATGGCGCTCACACTAAAGAATAAGAAAGCGTTTTTCCAATAGCCTCTGGTTATGAATGCTCGATGCTGCCTACCACTGGCGCTGCCAGCGACTCTCAATGGTCTCGAGCTGCGTGGGCCCGTAGAGCGCCTGTGGCTGACCGCTGTAGTGGGCCCAGAGCTGATCGCCGGCATCGAAGTGCCACCATTCGCTCGGCAGGTTGGTAAAGCCCTGCTCGCGCATGGCGCCATAAAGGCGGCGTCGGTTGTCGCGAGCCTCTCGCTGGCGGGCATCGGGGCCATCGAGTGATTCGAGGGCGGCGGTGTGGGAGGCCGGCACGGCTTCATCGAACCGCGTGCCCATCTCCAGCGCCAGGCCGTCGGCGTCGCACAGCGTCACATCCACGGCACCGCCGGTGAGGTGCGGGCTCGGCGCGCTCGCCTCCCGGCTGGGCACGGAGACGAACTCCCGCGTCCGCGCCAGCAGCGCCTCGTCGTCGAGGCTGGGGTGATGCGAGCGGATGGCCTCCTGCAGGGTATCGAACAGGTACTGCTGCACCCGCCAGGGGCGCCAGCCGTCGAGCACCACCAGCCCGAGCCCCGCGGGCAGCGAACGGGCCACGGCGAGTAGTCGGCGGTAGACCTCCTCGCGGACATAGCATTCGTCGATCGCGCCGGGGATGTCCTGCTTGGCATAGATCGGGAAGGTCTTGATGCGCGAGGGCGCCAGGCTCAGGGGCACCAGCGGCTCGTCGCTGCCCGCGATGGGAATGCGGCTCACCACCGGCCAGTCGGGCTCGGCGTGATGGTCGATGGGGGATGACAGCGAGCGGTTCAATAATGCCTCCATGGCGGGGCCTGCCTCGGGTAGAGAAATATAGGTGAGAAAGAAAGGTTCATCGCTTTTTGGCGTGAAGTGAGCCTAGCACCATGGTGGGAGCGCGATGTATTGCCGGTTCGACGGTTCGACGGTTCGACGCCTCGACGATTGTCGTCGCCCGACGCCCAAACCTCGGCGTGCCCGAAGCGCCTGTTTTGGCTACACTGTTGCTCCCTGTTACAGCCTCAACTCGGGTTCATCCGATGTCACACTATTACCGCCTGGTGGTTTCCTGTCCCGATCGTCTGGGCATCGTCGCCAGGGTCTCCAGCTTCATCGCCGGCCACGGCGGCTCGATCACCGAGGCCAGTCAGCACTCCGACCTGGAGGGTGGCCGTTTCTTCATGCGCTACGAGATCCTCGCCGACTCGGTGGGTATGCCCCTGGAGGCGTTGCGCGAGGCGTTTGCGCCGATCGCCGAGGAGTTCGAGATGGCCTGGGCGCTCACCGACACCCGCCAGCGGCGGCGGGTGGTGCTGATGGTGTCGCGGGAGACACACTGCCTGGTGGACCTGCTCTACCGCTGGACGGCGGGTGAGCTCGACTGCGATATCGCCGGTGTGATCTCCAATCACGAGGACATGCGTGGCCTGGTGGAGTGGCACGGCATTCCCTACCACCATGTACCGGTCAAGGCCGACGACAAGCAGGTCGCCTTCGACGAGGTGCAGCGGCTGGTCGACGAGGCGCGCGCCGACTGCGTGGTGCTGGCCCGCTACATGCAGATCATGCCGCCGGCGCTCTGCGAGCGCTTCCGGGGCCGCATGATCAACATCCACCACAGCTTCCTGCCCTCGTTTGCCGGCGCCAGGCCCTATCACCAGGCGCACCAGCGCGGGGTGAAGCTGATCGGCGCCACCTGCCACTACGTCACCGAGGAGCTCGATGCCGGTCCCATCATCGAGCAGGACATCCACCGGGTCAGCCACTGCCATACGCCCGAGGATCTGGTGCGCTTCGGCCGCGACGTGGAGAAGGCGGTGCTGGCCCGCGGCCTGCGCTGGCACCTGCAGGATCGCGTGCTCATTCACGGCAACAAGACCGTGGTTTTCGCGTGACGGCTAGGCTGACGATCGAGAGGTAGCGCGCGAGGTGGATCGCGAGGTGAATTGCCCTGATAAAAGGGAGTCGAGATGACGATCGCCGAACCGGTACTCGCCCCCTGGCTGTTGTGGCTCTGTGGCCTGGTCTCGCTGGCGGTGGTTGGGCTGGCGCTGAGCCGGCGGCCCTGGGTGGCGCTGATCGAGGATGCCGCCCTGCAGCATCGCTGGCTGGCCGCGACCGTCATCGTGATGCTGTTCTGGCAGCTGCGTGCCCAGGCCGTGGACTGGCTGACCCTGCACCTGATGTTCACCGCGCTGCTGACGCTGATCTTCAAGGCACCGCTGGCGCTCTTGTCGATCACCGCCATCAACGTCGCCATGGTGTTGCTGGGGCGCATCGACTGGCCGCTGCTCGGGGTCAACGTGCTAGTCACCGGGGTGGTGCCGGCGCTGGTGACCGGCATCGTCTGGCGACTGGTCGACCGCCGGCTGCCCGATAACCTGATGGTCTTCCTGTTCGTCTGCGGCTTCTTCGGCTCGGCGCTTGCCACCCTGGCCGCCGGCCTGGCCATGGTAGGCCTGATGGCCGTGGGGGCTAGTGATGCCGAGACACTGCGCCAGGCGCTGGAGCACGCCCGTTTCCTGCCGCTGCTGATGCCGAGCGAGGCCTTCATCACCGGCATGCTGATGAGCATCCTGCTGGTCTACCATCCCGGCTGGGTCGCTACCTTCAACGACCATCGCTATATCGATACGAAGTAAGCAGCCAAGTGTCCGAGCGCTCGGCCGCTTAAAGCGGCAGCGTCAGCTGCTGTCTCGCATCTTCCGGTACCAGCCGAACGCCGACGCCGAGCAGGCGTACGGGGCGACTGGCTCTGGCCCACGCCTGTTCCAGCAATCGGGTGTAGCTCTCGGGGGCAGGGGAGAGTCCGCGGCTCTCCAGGGTGGTCAGGCTGAAGTCGTCGAAGCGCACCTTGACGAAGAGCCCGGCGAGCGGTGGATGGCCGTGGCGCTCGAGGCGGCCCTGGAGCTTGTCGCAAAGCGGGGCGAGGGCGGCGCTGGCGCTCGTCAGGTCGGGCAGGTCGCGGTCGAAGGTGGTCTCCACGCTGATCGACTTGCGTTCCCGTTCGACGCGTACCGGGCGGTCGTCGATGCCCCGGGCGAGTTCGAAGAGCCGGCGGCCGAACTTGCCGAACTCCTCAATAAGCCGCTCGATGGGCAGCTCGCGCAGGTGCGCACAGGTGGTGATGCCCATGGCGTCGAGCCTGGCCCCGGTGGCCGGGCCCACGCCGTGGAGTTTCTTCACCGGCAGCTCGCGCACGAAGGCATCGACCCGCTCCGGCGGGATCACCGTCAGGCCGTCGGGCTTCTCCCAGTCGCTGGCGATCTTGGCCAGAAACTTCGAGGAGGCCGCGCCGACCGAGATCGTGATGCCGGTGCGTCGGTAGCACTCCTCCTTGATCCAGCGGGCCATCCAGGTGGCACTGCCGCGAAAGCCCTCGACGTCGGTGACGTCCAGGAAGGCCTCGTCCAGCGACAGCGGCTCGACCAGCGGGGTGAGTTCGTGAAAGACCGCCTGAATTTGCGCCGAGACCTCGCGATACTTCTCGAAGTGGCCGGGCAGCAGGGTGAGGTGGGGGCAGAGGCGCAGCGCCCGGGCGGTCGGCATCGCCGAGTGGATGCCGAATTCCCGGGCCGGGTAGTTGCAGGTGGCGATCACCCCGCGCCGCTCCCGAGAGCCGCCGATGGCCAGCGGGATGTCACGCAGGCTCGGGTCGTCACGCATCTCCACCGCCGCATAGAAGCAGTCGCAGTCGGCGTGGAGAATCTTGCGTAGCTCGCTCATGAGATCGGTGCTGCGCCGAGAAGCCGATCGGGCATCGCCCCTGGGGGCTAGCCCAGTGCCTGGCCGTTGCCGCCACGGATGACACCGACGCCCACGCCCTCGATCTCGAGCGGATCGTGGCGCAGGTCGACCTCGATGGGGGCGAAGTCCCGGTTCTCGGCCTCTAGGGTGACCACATGCCCCTGGCGATGGAAGCGCTTGACGGTGACCTCGTCCTCCAGGCGAGCGACCACGATCTGGCCGTCGCGGATGCGCTCGGTGCGGTGCACCGCCAGCAGATCACCCTCGAGGATACCGACATCCTTCATCGAGAGGCCGCGCACGCGCAGCAGGTAGTCGGCGCGGGGAGTGAAGTACTCCGGCGGCAGCGGGCAGTAGCGGTCTATATGCTCGGCGGCCAGTATCGGGCTGCCGGCGGCCACTTCACCGATGATCGGCAGGCCCTGGCTGGGCTCCTCCGGGGGCTGCTCACCGAGGGCTTCAGGCTCCTGGGCCGGCAGGCGAATGCCGCGGGAGGTGCCGCGAATCACCCGGATCGCGCCCTTGCGCTCCAGGGCACGCAGGTGCTCCTCGGCGGCGTTGGCCGACTTGAACCCCAGGGCTCGGGAGATCTCCGCCCGGGTCGGCGGATAGCCCAGCTCGTTCATGGTCTTGACGATGAAATCGAGCACGTTCTGTTGCCGAGCGGTAAGGGAGCGGCTCATGGGACCTCCGGGGTCGGTAACCGTTGGGGACGATGCCATCGTCGCGTCTGGTAAAGTATACAGCATGTCTTTCCATCCAGTAAAAGTGATCAAGCAGCCAAGCAGCCAAGCAGCCGAAAAAATCCTTGATGCTTCTAGAGTCAGCACAATCCTGATGTTCAGCGCTCGGCGCTCGGCGGCGTTTCAAACGCCATGACGTTGGTGGCATTGAGCCATCCCATTGTCTGTCATAGACTCCTGCCACATTCAAACAAATGTTTCTAATCACGTGGAGCCTCCGATGGCCCAGCAGCCCGACACCGTCACGCGCATCCTCGACACCGCCGAGGTGCTGTTCGCCGAGCGCGGCTTTGCCGAGACCTCGCTGCGCAACATCACCAGCAAGGCCAAGGTCAATCTGGCCGCGGTGAACTATCACTTCGGATCCAAGAAGGCACTGATCCAGGCGGTGTTTGCCCGCTACCTCGACCCCTTCACCGTGCGCTTCCACGCGGCCCTCGATGAGCTCGAGGCCCGCCATGAGGGCGGCGTCATTCCCCTCGAGGAACTGCTCGAGACGATGGCGCGCTGCGTGCTGGAGGTGCCGGCGGAGCGCAACAGCTTGAAGGTCTTCATGCGCCTGCTGGGGCTTGCCTACAGCCAGGCCCAGGGCCACCTGCGGCGCTACATCCAGGAGGAGTACGGCAGCGCCTTCTCCCGTTTCACGGAGCTGGTGCGCCTGGCGACACCGGAGCTGCCTGACGCGGAGCGCTTCTGGCGCCTGCACTTCATGCTGGGCACGGTGATCTTCACGCTCTCGGGGCTCGATGCCCTGCGCGACATCGCCGAGCAGGATTACGGTGAGCACGTGGGGGTGCGCGACCTGGTGCGTCGCCTGCGTCCGGTGGTAGTGGCGGCCATGAACGCGCCGCTGCCGGATTCCGTTCACACGCATCAAGAGGCCGGCTGATGCGCACGCCCGTGCTCACCGAACTGCCGCCGGAGGCGGGGCTATGGCTGGAGATCGATACCGCCGCCCAGCGGCTGAGCGTGTGGCGAGGCCGCGAGCGGCAGTGGACGTGCGAGGTGTCTACCGGTGCCAACGGTACCGGGGAGCAGGAGGGCAGCGGCGCCACGCCGCTGGGCTGGCACTATGTTCGTGCCGCCATCGGGGCGGGCAATCCGCCGGGCAGCGTCTATCGTGGGCGCCGCCCTACTGGTGAGGTCTACTCCGCGGCCTTGGCGGCCGAGCACCCGGGGCGCGACTGGATCCTCACACGCATTCTCTGGCTCTGTGGGCTGGAGCCGGGCCGCAACCGCGGCGGCAACGTCGACTCCCAGCGGCGCTACATCTATCTGCACGGCACCCCGCCGAGCGAGCCCATGGGCGTGGCCCGCTCCCACGGCTGTATTCGCCTGCGCGATGACGATCTGCTGGGGCTCTTCGAGATCGCCGTGCCGGGTACCCCGGTGTGGCTGCACGATTAAGGGCCAAGCCGCCAAGCCGCCAAGCCGCCAAGCCGCCAAGCCGCCAAGCCGCCAAGCCGCCAAGCCGCCAAGCCGCCAAGCCGCCAAGCAGCCAAGCAGCCAAGCAGCCAAGCAGCCAAGCAGCCAAGCAGCCAAGCAGCCAAGCAGCCAAGCAGCCAAGCAGCCAAGCAGCCAAGCAGCCAAGAAAAACCTCCAGCCGTCGCCAGCTGGAGGTTTTTCTTGGTTTGCATCGCGGTGTGCGAGCACCATCCTGTTCGGCGCTCGGCGCTTAAATCACGCTGCCCAGCTCGAAGATCGGCAGGTACATCGAGACCACCAGCCCGCCGACCAGCACGCCAAGCACCACGATGATCAGGGGTTCGAGCAGCGAGGTCAGCGTATCGACCTTGTTGTCGACCTCCTCCTCGTAGTAGTCCGCCACCCGGTTGAGCATGGCGTCCAGCGAACCGGCTTCCTCACCGATGCCGACCATCTGCACCGCCAGCGCCGGAAACCGCTCGGTCATGCGCATGGCGAAGTGCAGCTGCTGGCCGGTGGCCACGTCTTCGCGGATCTGGGCGATCGCCCGCTCGTAGACCATGTTGCCCGCCGCGCCTTCGGCGGTTTCCAGCGCCTCCACCAACGGCACGCCGGCGCCGAAGGTGGTGGCCAGGGTGCGTGAATAGCGTGCCACCGAGGACTTGTCGAGGATGTCGCCGATCACCGGGATGCGCAGCGACACTTTGTGCACGCGGTAGCGAAACGCCGCGGACTGCTTCATGCCGCGGCGCATCAGGAAGATGGCGGCCATGATGCCGATCACTCCCCACCACCAGTACTGCTGGGCGAATTCCGACATGGCGATGGTCATGCGCGTCATGGCGGGCAGCTCGGCACCGAAGCCGTTGAACAGGCTCTCGAACTGAGGCACGACCTTGATCAACAGCAGCGCGGTCACGCCGATGCCCACCGAGATCACCGCCGCCGGATACCATAGCGCCTTCTTGACGCGGCTCTTGAGCGATTCGATCTTCTCCTTGTAGGTCGCGACACGCTCGAGCATATGATCCAGCGAGCCGGACTGCTCGCCGGCCTCCACCATGTTGGCGAACAGTCGATCGAAGTGCTCGGGATGGCGCTTTAGCGCCTCGGAGAAGCTCGCGCCGGCCGCCACGTCGTTCATCAGCTCCTGCACGAGCGCGCGCATGGCCGGCTTCTTGAGGCTCTCCGCTACCACCTGGAAGGCCTGCAGTACCGGCACGCCGGCGCGGATCATGGTGGCCATCTGGCGGGCGAAGAGCATGATGTCGCGCGGCTTGATCGTGCCCATGCCGCCGCCGATACCGCTCTTGCGACGCACCTGCTTGACGATGATGTTCTGGTCGGCCAGGACCTGGTTCACTTCCGCGCGCTTGGTGGCGATGATTTCGCCGCCGATCTTGCGGCCGTTAGGTCCCTTGCCCGACCAGCGCCAGCGATAGAGCTTGAGCTTCTGGTGCTTGCGCGTGGGGCGCGTTGCCATGTTCATCGTCTCGGTTCCTGCGTCGCGTTATCGTTGTGTCAGTCCTTGGTGACCCGGTTGACCTCGGCCAGGCTGGTCAGCCCCTGCATCACCTTGAGAATCCCGCTGCGTCGCAGGTCCGGATAGCCTTCCCGGCGGGCCTGGGCATCGAAATCCCGCGAGTTGCCATCGGTCATGATCAGCTGGCTCATGGCATCAGAGATCGGCACCACCTCGTAGATGCCCACCCGGCCCTTGAAGCCCTGGGTGCAGTGCTGGCAGCCCACCGGCTCGAAGAGCGTGGCGGCGGCGACCTCCTCCTCGGTGAAGCCCTGGGCGAGCAGCGCCTCGCGGGGGATCTCCGCCGGCTGCTTGCAGCGCTGGCAGAGTCGGCGCGCCAGGCGCTGGGCGATGATCAGGCTCACCGAACTGGCGATATTGAAGGGCGCCACGCCCATGTTGGCCAGGCGCGTCAGCGTCTCCGCCGCCGAATTGGTATGCACGGTGGAGAGCACCAGGTGGCCGGTCTGGGACGCCTTGACGGCGATCTCGGCGGTCTCCAGGTCGCGAATCTCGCCGACCATCACCACGTCCGGGTCCTGGCGCAGGAAGGCGCGCAGGGCACTGGCGAAGCTCAGGCCGATCTTCGGCAGCACGTTCACCTGGTTGACGCCCGGCACCTTGATCTCCACCGGGTCTTCGGCGGTGCAGATGTTGCGCTCCACCCGGTTGAGCAGATTGATGCCGGTGTAGAGCGAGACCGTCTTGCCGCTGCCGGTGGGGCCGGTGACCAGTATCATGCCCTGAGGATCGTCGAGCACGCCCTCGTACATGGCCCGCTGCTCGGGAGTGAAGCCGAGCTGTTCGATGCCGAGCTGTGCCGAGCTCGGGTCGAGGATACGCAGCACCACCTTCTCGCCGTAGACGGTAGGCAGCGAGTTGACGCGAAAGTCGATGGAGCGGGTGGTGGAGAGCTTGAGCTTGATGGCGCCATCCTGAGGCAGGCGACGCTCCGAGATATCCAGCCGCGACATCACCTTGAGGCGCGCGGAGATGCGCGAGCGCATGGCGAAGGGCGGGTGGGCCACGTCGTGCAGGATGCCGTCGATGCGAAAGCGCACCCGATAGCTGGTCTCGTAGGGCTCGAAGTGGATGTCCGAAGCGCCGCGCTGGATGGCATCCAGCAGGATCTTGTTGACGAACTTGACGATCGGAGCGTCGTCGCCGGCGGCCGCCACCGCGGCCTGCTCGTCGGAGGCATCGACCACGCCCTCGTCATAGGCGAGTTCGCCGACGGCGTCGTCGACGCTTGCCAGCTCATCGAGCATGCCGTTTTCACTGTTGGCGAGATAGCTCTCGAGCACCGGGCCAAGCTGATCGACCGGGGCCAGCACGCCTTCGAGCGTCAGCCCGGTGGCGAACTGCAGCTCGTCGAGCAGGGTGAGCGTGGCGGGGTAGGGCACGGCGACCGTAAGCCGGTGCCCGTGGCGCATCAGCGGCAGCACCCCCAGCCGGCGCAGAATCCGGTCCGGGTAGTCCTTGGCCGGCGGCAGGCTATCCAGGCGCAGGGCATCGAGATCGAAGATTGGCAGGCCGTATTCCCAGGCCGCACAGAGCGCGGCCTGGCGCGCCGGCAGCATGCCCGTCACGATCAAGTGTTCGAGCAAGGACCGCTCCGCCTCGCGGGCCTCGGCCTCGGCGCGCACCGCCGCCGCCTCGCCCAGCAGGCCATCGGCGACCAGGCGCCTGGCCAGCCCGCCGCGCCGGGTGGCGCCCTGCAGGGCGGAAGGCTCGGGTTTCGGCATGGCCGGGGGCTTCTCGGGGGACGGGGGGCGGTAATCGTTCATGGTGCCTCGTGGTGTGGCGGGCCTCGGGGGTGTCGCGGCAAGGCTCGGCGGAAGTTCGCCGGCTGTGCTGATTCTAGCCCCTGGGAACCGGCCGCGCCCAGCACCAGGTCATGCGTTGGCGAGGTTTTGCCCATCATTGATCTCATGCTTTAGCATCAAATGGCGGGTGATACCTCGCCTGCCGCGGGTAATACCGCTTGCAGGGTGATGGAGCGTAAATTAATGTAACGCCCAGCGAGCGATGTCATGCTCGAGGTACCGGATGGGCGGGGATAAGCATGAAAGCCAAAGGCTGTCGGGAACGGTGCTGGCAGCGGAGGATCGATAAAGATCTTTCCATCGACGGTTCATGCCTTAATCTGTCATCAACGTTAACTCGCGGTGGGCAATGCGTCGGTAAACATCGGCTGCACCACGGCAGACAGGAGCAAGGGGCAAGATAATGTACGAAATGATGAAGAGGACGAAGATGAACAAGGCTCAGGGCGGTTTCACGCTGATCGAACTGCTAATCGTGGTGGCGATTATTGGCATCCTGGCGGCGATTGCGATTCCGCAGTATAACGATTATTTAGATCGTGCTGCGTACAATGCTTGTCAGGCCGAGTTGGCTAGCGCTCGTACAGTTCTTTTAGCAGAAAATGCCACCGACCAAACTGTATCCAACGCGGCAAATATTGATGGTGTTTCATTCACTTCTTGCGCAAACGCCACTGTAACACTAGGTACTGGCGGAGCTATTACAGCAACTGGCACGTCTTCTCGTAATGATTCCGTGACTCTCGGGACTGAATTTTCAGGTTGATTGACGGTAAAGGCTAATGGTTAATCGGAGTCAGCCTCCTATTTCCCACCTAGCCTGAACCATCCAGCGGCCGGCAGAGTTGCCGGCCGCTGGCGTTCTTGCCTTCTCTTTTTTCGATATCCTCCGCCAGTGGCTAAGGCTGCGCTTCGGCGTGCCGCGCACTCTATGTCGCTCGGTAGTTCGGCTACCTGCTGCTGGAAGCGGGCGCGGACTTTGGATGGCTGCAGCATCGACGTGACTACTGTCGTGTCTGCCATTATGTTTCAGCAGCGTTGGCCCGCCATGGCCGTCAGTAAACGGTGTCTTCCCTACTCACGGAATTCTCGACTTGGCTTTTTGCTTGCCGGGTGCGGTTGCGCGCGATGGCGTCGCGGATATCTTTCTCGGGATCCTCCAGCGCGTCGACGGGGCGAAAGCTGGCGGGACCACCCAGCCACTCCGAGGCGTCGGCACGATCGCGCAGGTGGGTTGTGTCCTCGCTGCTCTGCCAGGCGGGTAGGGTGCCCGCGGGCTGGCGCTCGGCGATCAGCCGTCCCTCCCAGGCCCAGCAGCGCTGAGGCACGCGAGACACTGCCCAGTGACGCCCCTGCCACTCGGCGTGGTACTGCTCATCCAAGCGGAGTTCCGCCCAGGGCACCAGCGCCTCGAACAGCACGCTATTGAGCACGATGCCGGTATCGCCGATGCGTACCCCGCCGCGGTATTCTCTCTGGGTCAGCTGACGCTCGGCTTCCTTGTGCGAGAGCTTGGTGACCAGCTGGCCGCTCTCGCAGAGATGCAGCGTGTTCTCTTTCTCGTCGATCTGCTTGATCACCCAGCAACGTATGGGTTCCCTGCGCCACCAGCGCTTGATCATGGCCTGTTCTCCCTGTGGCGATGCGACAAAATCCCTGTTGGCAAAGCGCCTCTCCGAGGCCCGGTCGAGCGCTGTTCCACTTGGCTGATCCCGTTATCATCCAGATAGTGGGTCGGCCCGCCGCGGTTGCCTACGGTGGCTCGTGAGGTGCGGCAAGGCCTTGCCGACGGTACACCAAACGTGGCTGTGTTGGTATGTCACCCAGTAAAGGCCGTGCATCCCTGTCATGCTTGAGGGGCGGTAGCCGAATGAGTGGGCCCGACCACCGTAGGCGCCCTGATCGGGCATGCAGGTGATGCTCCAGAAACCGATCCGAGACAAGTGTCGAACTGGAGGGAACGGTCGAACGGTATGCCGGCTAAGGAGGAGAAAGCGAATGTGGCTGGAACATGAAACGCTCATGCGGCTGATTGCCGGGGTGGAGGACGCCGGACGCCAGGTCATGGCGGTGTATCGGGGAGACTACGCTATCGAGCACAAGGCGGATCACAGCCCACTCACCGAGGCCGATATGGTCGCTCACCATGCGCTTCTGGCGCTGATCGAGCGTGAGACGCCTGGTGTTCCGGTGCTCTCGGAGGAATCCGGCGATATCCCCTTCGCCGTTCGCCGAGGCTGGCAGCGCTACTGGCTGGTCGATCCCCTGGACGGCACTCAGGAATTCATCGCCGGTAACGGCGAGTTCACCCTCAACCTGGCGCTCATCGACGCCGGCGTGCCGGTGCTTGGCATCGTGCATGCGCCGGCGCTTCCCTTGGACACAGTGACCTGGTGGGGGCAGGTCGGGCAGGGCGCCTTCAAGCGCGAGGGCCATCGTGAGGGGCCGATTCATGTGCGGGCGCTGCCGGACCCCGGGCGCGAGCCCTGGCAGGTGGTGGGCAGCCGACGAAACGGCATGCACACCTTCGCAGCCTTCTGTCGGGCACTGCCGGCCCACAACACCCAGTCCATCGGCAGTTCGCTGAAGTTTTGCTTGATCGCCGAGGGCTTGGCGGATCTCTATCCGCGCCTGGCGCCCACTCGCGAGTGGGATACCGCCGCGGCCCAGGCCATCGTCACCGCGGCCGGCGGCCAGGTGCTCGACGCCGAGACGCTCAGGCCGCTCGTCTGCAACCGCCGGGAGAGCCTGCTCAATCCTCATTTCATCGCCTGTGGGCAGCGCGATGCTCGCTGGGAGCGGGCGCTGGCCGAGGCCCTGAGAAGCGAGCCCGAGCGTCGCGAGTGATCATCGTGTGCTCGAGTTGGCAGTTGTGTGCTTCGCCTGGCCTACACTGACGGCATTGAATCGTCGGCAGGGAGGCCGCCGCTAATGTCATCACCACTAGCTGTGATCTCTCGGTAGGTTGTTCATCACGGCGCCGCGGAGGGCGTGACCGGCAGCTGTCATCGCCTGTCGCTCGCCGAGCATATTTCCGGCTCGGCCCATGTGAAGGTTGATACGCTCGATCATGCGAGCGCCTGTGCACTCTGTTCTCCGGCGGTCTAGGTGCGCCTTTATGCGCTGCTTTGGTCGGCGCCGAGGGCCTTCAAGGCCCATACTCAGCAGTGGGCGGACGCCGTCTGACGCGCTATACAGTTCGTTCCGGAGGCAGATCACAAGGCTCCTTGGCGGGCGGAGCCTTGCCGAGGCGCCGACGGTTCGACGTCTCGATGTGCACGTCGACCGCTCGAGTGATGCACAATTTATATCGAGCGTTCCAATCTCCTGCCACATCTTGATGGAAGGGTAGCCATGTTCCAGCACGTGCTCGTCGTCTGCACTGGCAACATCTGCCGCAGCCCGGTCGCTGCGGCGATGCTCGCCCGTGCGTTGCCGAGCATCAGGGTGGAGTCCGCCGGCCTCGGTGCGCTGGTCGGTTACGGTGTCGAGCCGACCGCCCGGGCTCTGGCCGAGGGCGACGGCCTGGAGGTCGCCGGCCATCAGGCTCGCCAGCTCACCGTCGAGATGGTGCGACAGACCGATCTCGTGCTGGTGATGAGCGAAGGCCAGAGGCAGGCGGTCGGTAGCCTCGTCCCCGAGGCCCTGGGCAAGACCCTGCTGCTGGGGCGCTGGCTGGAGGCGGGACAAGGTCGGGGGATCCCCGACCCCTATCGGCAAGCCCCCGCCGTGTTTGACGAGGTGCACCGGCTGCTCAGGGAGGCGTGCGGGGCCTGGGCGGCTCGCTTGACCCCGCGCGGCTTGTAAGCAAGGTCTGCGTTCGTGCAGAGCAGCCGCCAGGCTTGTATGAAGCGCGGTGCCCCTGCGGTTCCTGGTCGCCGATCTCCTGCTTCTGGCCTCATTGCCGCAGTGGTTTTTTCCGGACGTCTCTGCCCGCCAAGCCCCGATATGTCTTCAGCGGTGGATTTTTTCGGATGAATGGAGCCAGGGTGGGGAGTCACGTACAATGCCTGCTCAAAAATTCGGCGAAAGTCGGAAGGTGGCACAGCGGGCAGGCCTGCTGACGGCCCCCTGGCAGTGGCAATACCCGCTGGCGTGCCAGCACCAGACACGTCAGTCCCCATGGGCATGAGAACGTTCCCGGTGAATCGCCGAGGCGATAGCGTGCCTGACACCTGAAGCATCGCCCGTTGCCAAGTACCACTCTTTCGACGGCGTCTGTCGCGTGACTCCAGGTCCACCGGATGTCCTTTGTTTGCGCAACGGTCTGGCAGCTGAGGCCGCCCACCTTGGATAAAAAGCGTCACGCAAATGATCGACCCACAGCGCCGAGTGGCGCGGCAGGGATCGTCGAGTGCGCTGCTACTCGATGTATTGGGTCCGTAGCGGAACTCGATCCAATGTATCGGACGGTGCCAGGCAAACTGACGCTGAAATGTGAGACATGCATGTATGAATAAGCTGAATTGGCTGAGCCCTTGGGAAGCACCAGATTGCTGGAGCTGTCCTCGGGTCATGTGGTGGCTGGGGGTGGCGGCACTGTTGGCCTACGCCTCGTTGCGCATGACGTGGGGAGAGGCTGGGGAAGCTGGCGGTACCCTCATGGCGGTTCTTGGGTTGGCCGCGGTGCTGATCTACGGTCGCGGCATCCGTCGCTCCGCTTCGCTCTGGCTGCTGCTCGCTGCGCTGCTTGTGCAGACCCTGTCATGGGGGCTGGGTTATCTTCATCACCCGCAGTGGGTGGCCAGCAATCCCGAGCTGGACCGGCTGGCCAAGCTGTTTATCTTCATTGCCGTCGCCTGGTGGCTTGGGGGGAGTACGCGAAATACCCTCCTGCTGTGGGGCGTGGCGCTGGCGGGGTATCTGGTGGCGTCCTTTACCCTGGGCGATGGCGTCCAGGAGTGGCTGCGCGGGCTTGGCGGCCAGCGAGTGGGCTTCGGGGTGCGCAATCTCCAGCATGGCGCCATGCTGTTCGGCGTGGCACTGATCGGGGTGGTCATTTTCGCACGGCGCTTCGTGATGTCGGACGGCACTGTCGTGGGTTGGCGAGCACTGATCTGGCTAGTGGTGTTTGGGCTCTGCGTGACGGGCATCTTTATTGGGCAAACACGTGCTGTCTGGCTGGGTACTCTGTCATCCTTTCTGGTGGCGGCTGGCCTCGTGGGCGTATGGCGCTATCGGCAGGGGCACGGGCGCCGCCTCGTCAGGCCGCTGCTGATCTCGCTGGCCGTCGTGGTTGCCCTGTCAACGTTGGTGGGAGTGGCCTTCAAGGATCCCATGCTCGAGCGTGTCACCAAGGAATCCGAGGTCATTGCCCAGATTGTTCGGGGTGACGTCGAGGCGGTGCCCTATACCAGCATCGGTATCCGCATTCATACCTGGGTGGCGGCCAGTGAGTGGATCGCAGAACGTCCTTGGGTCGGTTGGGGCGGGCAGGGCCGGAGTCTGGTCATTGACCATACGCCTTGGCTTCCTGATTTCGTCAAAGAACATTTTGGTCACCTGCACAACTTCCTGATCGAGATATGGGTGGCATATGGTCTTCTGGGGGTTCTGCTGATCGCTGCCTTGGCCGTATGGGTTGGCATGGGAACCTGGCACGCCTGGCGTGGCGGGATGATGCCCAACGATGTTGCCCTGTTCGGCGCCGCCTTCTTCATCTACTGGATGGTCGTCAATCAGTTCGAGTCCTACAACTCCTTCGGCACCGGTGTGTATGTGCATAATCTCGTCGTCGGGGGGCTCGTCACCCATATTTGGCGCTGGCAGTCGATGACGGGTAGGTCGGTAATCTCCTTGCCGGGCAGGTCAAGCTGATGCGTACTCTGGTAGTCGTGCGTTCGCTCAAGATGGGTGGCATGGAGCGGGTGGCGGTCAACCTCGCGGATGCCTTTGCCGAGGCCGGCCATGAAAGCCACCTGCTCAGTCTGCGCGAGGTGGACAGGCCGCTGGCCCCGGAACACCCGAAGGTGCGGCAGCATAGCCTGGCGCTGCGTTGGTGGAGTCGGCTGACCGGGGTGGGCCTGGTGCTGGAAATGCTGGCAAGGGTACTGATAAATCCTTTAGTGAAGCGCTCTTTGTTTCTTGGGACCGGTATCATGGGGGGCGTGGTGTTCCGATCGTGGCTCAAGGCCTTCGAGCGTCGCCATGGCCGGGTGGACCGTATCGTCTTCCGCGGGATTGGCACCTTTGAACTGGTATGGACATTCCGGGATGATCGAGCGCGCTATGTGCTGGAGAACATCTTACATGTGGGTGAGGCCAACTGGCGTCGTCGGCTGTTTGCGCGTTGTCTGTACCATCGCCGCCATCTGGTGACCGTCTCTGATGGAGTGGCCGAGAGCGTGCGTAAGGCCATGCGAGTCTGGCACTTCGAGCCTGCATCACTCAATGTCATTCCCAACCCCTGTCCGGTAGAGAGCATCCGCCGGCATATGATAGAGCCCGAGCCAGACATTCCCGAGGGTCCTTATATCGTCAACGTGGCGCGGCTGGTACCGGCCAAGGACCAGGCCCTTCTGCTGCGGGCCTATGCCATTTCCGGGGTGGAGCTTTCCTTGGTGCTGGTTGGGGAGGGTCAGGAGCGGGGCCGTCTCGAGGCCCTGGCGAAGGAGTTGGGGATCGCCGAACGGGTGATCTTCGCCGGCCAGCGCGCCAATCCCTACCCGTGGATGCACCATGCTCGCCTCTTCGTGCTGAGCTCCCGCTTCGAGGGCATGGGCATCGTGCTCTTCGAGGCGCTGGCCTGCGGCACGCCGGTACTCAGCGTGGACTGTCCAGGAGGAATCCGGATGATTCTCAAGGGAGAACTGGCAGGCTGCGTGGTACCACATGATGAGGAAAGCCTGGCCGAAGGTATCCGTACGGCGGTTCAGGGTGATAAGTCGATCGTCAAGGAGAGCTATCTGGATGACTTCAGGCCTGAGACGGTGGCAGAATCTTTTCTAATAGAGCACAACAGTATTTCTATAAAACGCGCAGGGACGTGTCTATGATGTTAAGGACATATTATTGGCACCATCGTATAGTTTCAAAAAGAAAACTTAATGTCAGGAGGCTGCTTTTCCGTGATGGGCATAAATACTTCACCACTGGGAATGCTGGCGATATTTTTGTAAAAGATATTGTTAAGCACCGATATGGCTTGACCCCGCTCAATGCTGATAGTGGTGGTAAAAGACTTCTTCTCGTCGGTTCTATTTCTCATAGGGTGCAGGATGGTGATGTACTTTGCGGTATCGGAACTCAGGGAAAAGCAGACTCTCTCCCTGAGCGCAATAATGTTACCATAATCGGGCTGCGGGGTCCTATTTCATACGATGAGTTTTATCGTAAAGGATATGACATGTCCAAGGTGCGCTTCCTGCTTGATCCTGGGCTTTTGGCCAGATTCATGTATTTCGATGAGTCTATCCGGCCCGAGGCTGGGAATGTATGCGTCATACCACACTATAAGGAACGTGCTCGCTATAGAAACTATTCGAAACACGTTCGTTTAATAGATATTGATGACAGGCCTTCAAACGTTTGTCGGAAGATTTTGTCGGCGGAGCACGTTTTTAGTTCTTCGCTGCATGGCATTATTTTTGCTCATGCTTTGGGAAGGCCTGCCACATTGATCATGCCTGATTCTGAGTCGTTATTGAAGTATAAGGACTATTATGCTTCTGTGGGCTTGGATTTTCCAGTGCCATTGCGAGAGTTTAATGAGCGTAATATGCGAGGGCTTAAGGATAGCCCCGAACACATTGTATATAAGGAAGAGGACTTCTCTTTTCCAAGCTTGGATGTGCTTTTGGAAAGAGGAGTTGTTTTTCCATGATGCTTATCTCACTGAAAAAGTGATAATAGATATCGCTTGATCGTGCGGGCGTTTAGTGGGATCTTACCGCTAGCGATTGCTTCGCGCATGGTGCTGCGAAAACGCTTGCTGTGCTTCATACGGTAGAGTGACTGGAGAACGGACCTGGTGTCAGCTTCCATAAGCCTCTTTTGTTGATTCTTCGTCAAGTTGGTTAATAGCACTGAATTCGCTTGGATGGCTTCGATAAAGCGCTGTCCCTGTTGGATGATTCGCCGGTGGTCATGTCGAGCTCGTTGCGTATCCATCTCACGCACTATGCAACATGATCCTTTGGCATAGCGTGATTCATGTGCGGCTAATGCTCGGAGGAAGAATTCCACGTCTTCTTTCTTTCGAAGAGACTCGTTGAACCCTTTCAGGGCGGTGAAGGCTTCTCGTTTCATGAGAAAGCTGTTGGTATGCAGCCAACCCATGTTATCGATATATTCATTGAGTGACAGTGCGTCTGAATATTCCTTTCTACCGGGAAGAAGAGACTGCCGCGTTGTTTCGTCGATTTTATCAGCGAAAATTATGCCTTCGAAGTCGCGAAGTTCCATGGCCAGCCGCATCCTATTGGATACAGCAGTCTTGACGAGAAGGTCATCGGAATCAAGGAAGCCTATGTAATGGGCATCACTTAATGCCGCGCCATGATTTCGTGCGGCTGACTGTCCTTGGTTGCTCTCCAATTGATGCACCGAGACCCTCGGTTCACTTCCGTAATGCTCGTGCAATCTTGAATAGCTATCGTCGGTGGAGACATCATCAACGACAATGCAGTGAGTGTTTTTCCATGTTTGCGAGAGTACGGAGTCTATAGCTTCACAAACATAGGGCCAACGGTTGAAGCAAGGAATGATGATCGCTACAGAAGGTTTTTCTTCAGTCATGTGATATGGGCCCTGACAAGACTTTGCAAGTTCATTGGTGGTGATGCCATAGTGTGTAAATTTGGTTCTCGACGTTTTCTAGGTACTCTTCTCCTCTGAGCTTGTTTACCGTCAACGATTTTCTGAGCGCTGCCCACTGGTCGGCGCTTTTCGTTGGTAATCTGCGCAGATGAGCATCGATCCAGACGATATTTTCATCCTCGTCGATCAGCAGGTTGTTGTAGTGCAGGTCGCGATGCACGTAGCCGGCGCGAGCCAGCCGCGCCACCTCCTGGCAGAAGCGCTCCAGGAAGGCGAGGCGCCCCTGCTCGTCCAGTTCATCGAAGACCTCACCGCCCGGCCGTGCGTTCTGCACGTGCTCCATCAGCAATAGCGAGCCGTTGCGGTTGCCGGGATCGAGCGAGACCCCCCAACCATGGCAACGAGGCGTGGCCAGGCCGGCCCGGCGCAGGATCTGCAAGCTCAAGAACTCCTTGCGCGCATCGGACTGGCCCAGCCAGCGCTTCTCGAGGTAATCCCTCAGCAGCCACTTGAACGGGGCCTGGCACCGGGCGAACTTGTCCGGCACCACCTTGGCGAGGATCCGCTGATCCTGTGAGACGAAGAAACGGCTACTACCCACCGCTTCGAAGGCTTGGGTGGTGGCGGTACTGGCAAGGCTCAGCCGATCCGGCAGGCCGTCCGGGTGAAAGACCAGGTAGCGGTGCTGGCCATCATCGAAGGGGAGTTCGAGCAGTTTCACGTCACGTCCTGATGCGGAGAACTTTGATCATAGGGCCTCGAACTGGGGCAGTACGCTTTCCTTGAGGAACTGCCGGTAGTGGCGTTCCTCGATCTTCACTGGGCCCTGGTCCATGCGAGCGATCGCACCGGCCAGGCCTTTTTCGTTCTCGGGTGCCACCAGGAAGTCGGCGAGTTCCTGGGTCAGGATCTCTTTCGGGCCGCTGGGGCAGTCCACGCTGACCACCGGCGTATGTAGTAGCAGGGCCTCGATGAGCACTCTCGGTAGCCCCTCGGCGTCTGAGGTCAGGATCATCGCCTTGGCGTTGGTGATCCAGGGGTAGGGGTTGTGATGATAGCCGGCCAGGCTTACGCGACCGCACAGCCCGAGATCGACAATCTGCTCGCGGATCGCCGCTTCATGCTCGGGTTTGCCCTTACCCATGATCAACAGCGGCGTGCTGACGCCACTTTCGGCGTAGGCGCGCAGCAGGCGGTCATGACGCTTTCGCGGTTCCAGGGCGGCGACGCAGAGAAAGAAGTCTCCATCAGGCAGCTCGGCGGGCTCTTCCGCCATCGCCACGAAGGGCTCGCGCTCGTAGGGGTTGTAGATGGGGAGGATCCGCTCGGCCTTTAAGCCTACCACGCGTTCCAGGTTCTCTTTCACGCCCTTTGAGACGGCGATGACCTGCCGGCCGCCGTAGAAGCGTCGTACCTTCGTGAAGGCGCGCTCCCGCTTTCGTGGATCGCTGAACTTGGCCGACACGTCGGACTTCACCCAGAAGTAGAGATTGGGATGATCGAGGTGGCGAGTGATCTTGTCACAAGAGCAGGAGATCACCACATCGGGTCGCCAGTGCTTCAGGGAGCGGGCGATGCGCCAGGCTTGCCATTTCTCGGTCAGCACCGTGGTGGTGGCTTTAGTGAAGGCAGTCACCACGCTGAGGTTCTCGATCTCGAGGCCTTCCGGCAGGCGGTGTTCGATGCGCTCGCGCAGCGTGTAAACAATGACGTCGTGGCCGCGCTGGCGCAGCTGATCGGCCGTGTAGAGCAGCGACTTCTGGGCGCCGCCACCGTACAGATCCTCGATGACGAAGGCGAAACGTTTTGGGGCCATGGGGCTCTCGTGGCTATAAATCTGCGCAAGGCTATCATAGTGGGCTGGGCAAGTGGCGGGGACGCGGCGTTGGAGTGATTGCGTTACAATTCCGCTCGGCGCCACCCAAGGAATCACTATGAAGCTCTTAATTACCGGCATGGCCGGTTTCATCGGCCATGCCGTGGCCAGGCGATTGGCCGGCCAGGGTCATGAGATCGTCGGCATCGACAATCTTAATGATTACTATGATGTCGCGCTCAAGCAGGCCCGGCTCGCTAATCTGGCCGTCTACGACGACGTGCAGTTCGTCGAGCTGGACTTGGCCGATCGCGAGGGCATGGCGGCACTGTTCGCCAGGCATCGCTTCGACCGGGTGATCCACCTGGCGGCCCAGGCCGGGGTGCGCTACTCCCTGGAGAATCCGCACGTCTACGCCGACAGCAATCTAGTGGGGCATCTGAACGTGCTCGAGGGCTGTCGGCACACGGGCGTCGAGCATCTGGTCTATGCGTCTTCGAGCTCGGTGTATGGCATGAACGAGAAGGTGCCCTTCGCTACCTCGGACGGTGTGGATCACCCGATCAGCCTCTATGCGGCGACCAAGAAGGCCAACGAGCTGATGGCGCATACCTATGCGCATCTGTATCGGGTGCCGATGACCGGGTTGCGCTTCTTTACTGTCTACGGGCCCTGGGGACGACCCGACATGGCGATGTTCAAGTTCACCCGCGCGATTCTCGCCGGCGAGCCGATCCAGGTCTACAACCACGGCGACATGGAGCGAGACTTCACCTACATCGACGATATCGTCGAGGGGGTCGTGCGCGTGCTCGATGTTATTCCACGGAGCGATCCACAGCGGCCGTCTAGTGATTCGGAGCCTGATGCTTCCAGCGCGCCCTATGCGCTCTACAATATCGGTCATGGGAGTCCGGTGCCGCTGATGGCCTTCGTTCGGGCGGTCGAAGCCGCGACCGGTCGCGAGGCGATCTGTGACTTTCAACCGATGCAGCCGGGCGATGTGCCGCGCACCTGGGCTGATACCGAGGCGCTCTACCAGGCGACGGGGTATCGCCCCGAGGTCAGCGTGGAGGAGGGCGTGAGGAAGTTCGTGGCGTGGTACCGCGAGTTCTATGGGGTGTAGGGCATGATGCCTTCATCTGCCTTGATCGCGATACAAGCATCGCTCCCACAGGTGCCCAGCACTTTGTAGGAGCCGTGCTTGCACGGCGAAAGGGGGAGTAAGACGTCGCTCTGCAGGTATGGCTCCTAGGGTGAACTCGGTATCGCGATGCCAGCATCTCTCCCACAGGGGCGGTTTTGCTCCCACAACACCCGCTATCGCCGTGCAAGTCGAGGCGTCGGACCGACGGCTCCCAAACGACAGCTTCCGCTGGATAGAACAGAACATCGGGATTGATCAGGAGACAGGGAATGAAGATCACCATTTTCGGAACGGGATACGTGGGCCTGGTCACCGGCACCTGCCTGGCTGACGTCGGGCATGACGTGCTGTGCATGGACGTGGACGCCGACAAGATCGCTCGCCTGGAGGGCGGCGAAATTCCCATCTATGAGCCGGGGCTCGAGAGCATGGTGCAGGCCAACGTGTCGGCGGGGCGCCTAACCTTCACCACCGACCCGGCCCAGGCGGTAGCCTTCGGTACCCTGCAGTTCATCGCCGTGGGCACGCCGCCGGATGAAGATGGCAGCGCCGATCTCCGTTACGTGCTGGCAGTGGCCGAGACTATTGGCACCCACATGGATGAGTACAAGGTGATCGTCGATAAGTCGACGGTGCCGGTCGGCACGGCCGATCGCGTGCGCGACACGGTGACGAAGACCCTCGAGGCCCGGGGCGAGCACTTCGATTTCGACGTCTGCTCCAACCCGGAGTTTCTCAAGGAGGGGGCCGCCATCGAGGACTTCACCTACGGCGCGCGGATTGTCGTCGGCACCGAGTCCGAGCGGGTGAAGGGGCTGATGCGCGAGTGCTACGCGCCCTACATCCGTCAGCAGGAAAAGCTGATGTTCATGGACGTGCGGGCCGCCGAGCTGACCAAGTACGCCGCCAATGCCATGCTGGCGACCAAGATCAGCTTCATGAACGAGATCGCGAACCTGGCCGAGCGGCTGGGTGCCGACATCGAGCAGGTGCGTCGCGGCATCGGTTCCGATCCGCGCATCGGCTATCAGTTCATCTATCCGGGCTGCGGCTATGGCGGCTCCTGTTTCCCCAAGGACGTGCAGGCCCTGGCGCGCACGGCGGCCGACGTGGACTATCGGGCGGAGCTGCTCACCGCCGTCGAGTCGGTGAATCAGCGCCAGAAGCAGACGCTTTTTGCCAAGCTTCGCCAGGCCTTCGATGGCGACCTGGCCGGCAAGACCATCGCGCTGTGGGGCCTTTCCTTCAAGCCCAACACCGATGACATGCGCGATGCCCCGAGTCGCACCCTGATGGAAGCACTGTGGGACGCCGGTGCCCGGGTGCAGGCCTACGACCCGGAGGCGATGCGGGAGTGCCGCCGGATCTACGGCGAGCGTGACGACTTGGTGCTGGTGGGCGATCGTATCCAGGCGGTGAAAGGAGCAGATGCCCTGGTGATATGCACCGAGTGGAAGGAGTTTCGGACCCTGGACTTCGCCTGGCTGAAGCAGCAGCTGGGCATGCCGGTGGTGGTCGATGGGCGCAACCTCTTCGAACCCGATGCGGTGAAGGCGGCCGGGCTGCTCTACTTCGCCGTGGGGCGAGGCGACTCGCTGAGCTAACAACGTAAATCTGACGATTTTCTCGTCTTGCAGGCCTCGACGGCGTCGCGAACCTCTCCCGCGTCGCCGTCGAGGTCTGCCACCATCTCTTTCTTGCTTCGCACCATCGCCACGCCTGCCTCCGGCTTGGTGTGGCTGGCGCGCATCGCCTGAGGCGCGACGATAGTCTGATTCCTCAACGCTCTCCCTCTAGAGCCCTCTCTCCATAGCCCTCTCTCCATAGCCCTACTCCTGCTAATCCCTCTCCAGCCAAAGCTCTCTCCAAAGCTCCTCTCCAAGGTTTTTCTTTAGAGTTTCTCTCCGAATCTCCTCTTCACAGTTCGCCTCCAAAGCCTTCTCGCCAAAGCATTTTCTCCCAAGCCGCTGCTCCAGAGCATGAGGCCGGCCTGGTGCGGGATCAGTCTTCCGCTTGAGGCGCGAAGCTGGTCCAGTCACGGCCGCCTTTCTGATCCTTCCTCCATCTTCCGGGACTTTCCCGTATGCCACTTATCACCCGTGGTAAGCCAGGAAAATCCTAATGTGTCGAATCTGCAACTTTGTAAGCTTACGTTATCTGTTCGGCCGGAATTGTTATTGGACTGTATCTCGATGCGCGCTTAGCCGCGTGCCGGGGGCCGGGCAGCCAAATGAAAGGAGGCAGCGATCGGGTGGTTGCTCCTCCAGCGGCCATGGGCTTCGGGGCAATGTCAGACGACATCCTCGTGGCGGTAGCGTGGCCTGACAACACAACAGCGGGGATGTCGCCATGATCACGCATGCGGTATACGCACAAGACGAGGCTCCCAGGGCAGGGCACCGCGCGCCCTGGCGGCCCTGGCGGGTTGGGGGCGGCCTGCTTGCCATGCTGGCGGTGCTGTTGCTGTCGGGTTGCGCCATGGCGCCGGGCGGGCACATCGACAAGGGTGACCTCGAGTCGTCGCTCGATGCGCGCGTCGACGTGCGTCCGATTACCCCGGCGCTGATTGCTCGCCTGCCGACCGAGACGCCGATCTCACGGCCGACCCCGAGCGCCCTACGCCAGGCCGTCGAGCGCTACGACTATCGCGTCGGTCCGGGGGACATCCTCAGTGTGATCGTCTACGACCATCCCGAGTTGACCATTCCCGCCGGCGGCGAACGGGCCGCCTCGGAGACCGGTAACCGGGTGCGTCCTGACGGCACGCTGTTCTACCCCTACGTCGGCCGGGTGCGGGTGGCAGGCATGACTCTGGAAGAGGTTCGCAGCCTGATCACCCGCCGCCTCTCGAGGGTGATCACCGATCCTCAGGTGGAGGTCGGCATGGCGGCCTTTCTCTCCCAGAAGGCCTACGTTAGCGGTGAGGTGGCCAACCCAGGCACGCTGCCCATCACCATTCAGCCGATGACCGTACTCGACGCCATCAGCAGCGCGGGTGGCGCCACCGAGACGGCCGACTGGCACAACCTGACTCTCGTGCGGGACGGACGCGAGGAGCAACTCTCGCTCTACTCGATGCTGCGCCATGGTGACCTGACCCAGAATCGCCTGCTGCGCGACGGCGACCTGCTGCATGTGCCCAGCGCCGAGAACCAGAACGCGGTGGTGCTCGGGCAGGTACGCAAGCCCGGCGCCATTCCGCTGGGCAATGAGCGGGTCACGCTCACCGATGCGCTGGCCCGGGCCGGCGGGGTCAATGAGAGCCGGGCCGAACCCTCCGGCATCTTCGTGGTGCGCGGCAATGCCCCGGGTAGCGACAAGCTGGCGACCGTCTACCAACTGGATATCCGCGACGCCACTCGCCTGATGCTCGGTACGCGCTTTCCCCTCCAGCCCAAGGACGTGGTCTACGTGACCTCAGCGCCCCTGGCCCGCTGGAACAACGTGATCAGTCTGCTGCTGCCCTCGGTGACCCTGCCGGGTGACGTGGCGCAGAGCGCCGATGACATCGGCAACCTCTAGGAGTGGCGACTACCATGACGGTCTTTTCGAGCCATCCCGGGGCTGGCCAGGCGCCCCGGTCGGAGTCCTCCGACATCAGCCTCGGCAAGCTGCTCTCTTCGTTGCTCGATCACAAGTGGTGGATCCTCCTGTCGGCGTTCGTCTTCCTGTTCGGCGGGTACTTCTATGCCGCCTCGCAGCCCAACGTCTATCAGGCCGATGCACTGATTCAGATCGAGAACCGCGGGACGGCTCTGGGCGTGCTCACCCCGCTGGGGGTCGAGACGCCGATGGGCAATCCAACCACCGCGGAGATGGAGATTCTGCAGTCGCGCCTGGTCATGGGCGATACGGTGGAGCGCCTCGATCTGGCCATCGAGGTGACGCCGCGGCGCTTCCCGGTCCTCGGCGACTTCCTCGTCAACCACGGCTTGTCTCACGTCTGGTTCGACCGACTGACGCCGGACGAGCTGCTCGAGCTTCTGCCCGAGGGACTCGTCGCCTGGGCGCGCGGTGTCGAGGGCAGTATCGGCAGCCAGTTCGTCTGGGCCGGCGAGACGCTTGAGCTAGGCCGCTTCAGGGTGCCCCAGGAGCGACTCGACGAGGCGCATCGTCTTCGGGTGACCGGGCCCGGCAGCTTCGAGCTGTGGCGCGGCGGAAGTCGGCTGCTGGCCGGACGGGTGGGGGAGACGCTGCAGGACGATACCGGCTATCGACTCTTCGTCGCGCGCCTGGAGGCGCATCCCGGCGCCGAGTTTGGCATCCGGCGCATATCCCGGCTGCAGGCCATCGACCGGCTGCAGCGGCGCTTCGAGATCATACCGCGCGGTGAGATGTCAGGGGTCTTCCAGCTGACCCTGAACGGGACCGACAGCGAGCAGGTCGACCGGATTCTCGACACCATCACCGGGGTCTTCCTGACCCAGAATGTGCAGCGACAGTCGGAGGAGGCGTCCCAGCAGATCGCCTTTCTCGATGCGCAGATCCCGAAGATCAACGCCTCGCTGATCGAGGCGGAGAACAGCCTCAACAACTACCGGGCCGAGCGCGACTCCGTGGACCTGGACTTCGAGACCCGCAACCTGCTGGACAGCCTGGTGGCGGTGGAGAACCAGCTCTCGACCCTGGCGCTGACCGAGGCCGACCTGGCCGAACGCTTCCGTCCCAGCCACCCCAACTACCAGGCGCTGCTGCGCCAGCGAGCCCAGCTGACGGCGCAGCGGAATGAGCTCGAGGCCAAGGTGAATCTGCTGCCCGAGACTCAGCAGCAGGTGCTGCGGCTGACCCGCGACACCGAGGTGAACCGGCAGATCTATGTGCAGCTGCTCAACCAGCGCCAGGAGATGCGCCTGCTCAAGGCCGGAACCGTGGGCAACGTGCGCATCCTCGACTCGGCGGTGCTGCAGCCCAGCACCATCGCGCCGAAGATGGGGCTGGTCAGCCTCTCCAGCGCGCTGCTCGGGGCCCTGCTGGCGATCATGGTGGTGGTGTTGCGACTGGTGCTGAGCCGGGCGGTGGAGAGCCCCGACCAGCTCGAGGAGCTCGGCATGCCGGTCTATGCCGTGGTGCCGGCCTCCGTCGAACAGAATCGGCTGGCCCGTCGCATCCGCTCGCAGCATGCGCGCCAGGGGCAGAACATCTTCCGGGGCCTGCTGGCGGAGAGCGAGCCCGGCGAGATCGCCGTGGAGTCGCTGCGCGCCCTGCGTACCAGCCTGCACTTCGCCATGCTCGAGGCCAACGACAAGCGCCTGATGATCGCCGGTGCCAGCCCCGAGGTAGGCAAGAGCTTCGTCTCGGCGAACCTCGCTGCGGTGTGCGCCCAGGCCGGGCAGCGAGTCTTGCTGATCGATGCCGACATGCGGCGGGGGCACCTCCACCACGTCTTCCAGGTCAGCAGCGAGGGCGGCCTTTCCGACCTTATCAGCCAGCGTATTGAGTTCGACGAGGCGATTCGCCACAGCGACATCTCGGGCCTGGATTACGTTTCTCGCGGTCACGTGCCGCCCAACCCGTCGGAGCTGCTGATGCAGCGTCGCTTCCATGAGTTCCTCGAGGCCATGAACCAGAGCTATGACCTGGTGATCCTGGATACGCCGCCGGTACTCGCGGTCACCGATGCGGCGATCGTCGGCAAGATGTGCGGCACCAGCCTGATGGTCGTGCGCTTCGGGAGGAATTCGCTCAAGGAAGTGCGGGCCGCGAAGCGCCGCCTCGAGCAGAGCGGGGTGAGGCTGAAGGGCACCATTCTGAACGGTATCGAGCATACGGCCATCGGCCGCTACGGCTACCAGGGAAGCTACTTCTATGCCTATCGGTGACCCATCATGCTGACCCAGCTGCGTGAACTCTACTCGCTGTTGACGCCAGGGCAGCGGCGGCGCCTGCTACGCTTGCAGGGGCTGATCATCATCATGGCGCTGGCCGAGATCGCCAGCGTGGTGGCCATCGGGCCCTTCATGGCGGTGGTCGGCGACAGCGGCCGTCTGCAGGGCGAGGGCTGGATCGCCTGGGCCTATGCCGCCAGCGGGCTCTCCTCGACCGAGGCCTTTCTCAGCCTGCTGGGCGCCGCCATGCTGCTGGTGCTGGTGCTGGCGGCCGGCATCTCGATCTACACCACCTGGCGGCTTTCCCTCTACAGCCACCAGGTGGGGGCGGAGCTCTCCAGCCGGCTGTTTCGCCACTACCTCTACCAGCCTTGGCTGTTCCACGCCGGAGAGAACTCCAGTGTCCTGGTCAACAAGGTCTCCCAGGAGGTGCAGCGCACGACCCAGCGCATCATCAACCCGCTGATGCAGCTGAATGCCCGACTGGTGATGATCACCCTCATGACCCTGGCGATCTTCCTCTACAACCCGGTGGTTGCGATCGGCGGGGCGCTGATCTTCAGCATGGCCTATCTGCTGCTCTACAAGACGGTGAGGCGCTTCCTGATTCGCTGCGGCCGCCGGGTCTCCCGAGCCCAGGCCGAGCGCTTCAAGCTGATGACCGAGGGATTCGGGGGCATCAAGGACCTGCTGCTGCTCCATCGCCAGTCGAGCTTCACCACTCGCTTCGACAGGGCCAGCCGCAGCGTCGCCCGCGGGCAGGGCGTCACCCAGGGGCTCAGCGAGTCTCCCCGCTACGCCATCGAGCTGGTGGCCTTCTCGTCGGTGATCTTGCTGGTGCTCTACCTGCTCAATCACTATCAGGGCAACCTGGGGGCCATCCTGCCGGCGCTCTCCATCTACGCGCTAGCCGGTCTCAAGATGCTGCCCGCGTTCCAGCGCATCTACGCCGCGGTATCGCACATCCGCGGCAACTTGGCGGCCTTCGAGGCGATCCGCGACGACCTGTTCGACAGTCAGGACCCGGCATCGCAAGCACACGAACGGGTCCATCAAGAAAGGGCACAGCAAGAAAGGACACAGCAAGCTCAGGCCCCGGAAGAGCAAGCGCAGAACGAAGCGTCAGTGCCCGCCAGCTCCCTTGAGCCCCTGGTGCTCAGGGACTCGGTGGTGATGCAGGACGTGGTGTTTCACTACCCGGGAAAGCAGGAAACCGCGCTGAACGGGCTGACCCTGACCATTCCGGCCCGTCGCATCGTAGGCCTGGTGGGCGCCTCGGGCAGCGGCAAGAGCACGGCGGTGGATATCCTGCTGGGGCTGGTCGAGCCCCAGGAGGGCGAGGTGTGCATCGATGGCACGCCCCTGAGCGTGGCCAACCGCCGAGCCTGGCAGGCCGCCATCGGCTTCGTGCCCCAGCAGATATTTCTCTCCGATGCCAGCATCCTCGAGAACGTCGCCTTCGGTATCGAGCGCGAGCAGATCGATGAGGCGCGGGTGATCGAAGCCCTGCGGATGGCTCAGCTCGACGACCTGGTGGCGAAGCTGCCTGAGGGCGTCGACACGCGAATCGGCGAGCGCGGCGTGCAGTTCTCGGGTGGCCAGCGGCAGCGCATCGGCATCGCGCGGGCGCTCTATCAGCAGGCCTCCCTGTTGATTCTCGACGAAGCCACCAGCGCCCTGGACGGCATCACCGAACGACGCGTCATGGACGACATACACCGCTTCGCCGGCCGCATGACCATCGTGTTGATCGCCCATCGGCTCACCACGGTCAAGGAATGCGACGTCATCTATCTGCTCGAGTCGGGGAGAGTAGTGGACAGCGGCACCTACGATGACCTGGTACATCGCAACGTCACCTTCCAGCTGATGGCCAAGGCCTAGTGCTTTTCGGTAAACGCCTGGTTTTTTCGGTCAACGCCCAGTTCTTCGACCAAGGCCCAGATGTCGGCCGAAGCGTCGTACCCACCGAGGCAGGGGCACCATGAACCTGATCGCTGCGCTATTGATGGCCCTGGGGCTCTCGCTGTCGAGCCTCTACCTCTTCCCAAGCGGCCAGCCGCAGCCGGCCGACTTCATCCTGCTGGCCTTTGCCGCGGTCATGGTGGCCATGGCGCTGCGCGACGACGAGCTTGCGCTCTCGCCCTTCGCCCTGGCCTGGGGCCTGATGCTGTTGTGGATCTTGCTGGTATGCCTGGCCTGGACGCTGATCATGCAGTCGACGGCGTTCTTCATCCACGTGGCCTTCTTCCTGTTCAATTTCCTGATCGGTATGGCCCTGCTGCGTCTGCTCGGTGTCTACGGCGAAAAGGTTCACGGTCTGATTCGCACGGCGCTATCTCTCGCCCTGTTGATCTCGGCCAGCCAGGTGATGGTGCAGCTGGCGCTGGGCAGTGGGCGCACGACCGGCAGCTTCAACAACCCCAACCAGCTGGCCTTCTTTTCGCTCTGCGGCATCGTGATCCTGATGCTGCTCGATGACTTCCATCCCCGCCTGCGGCCCATGACGCTGGCCGGCCTCGGCGCGGCGCTGGTGGGCATCTTCGCGGCCTCGTCGCTGGCGGCCCTGGGCGGGCTCGCCCTGGTGGCACTGGCCTGGGCAATGGCTAACGTCGTGCGTTTCAAGGAGCTGCTGCGTCTGTCGGTGGTGGTCGCCGGGCTTTTCGCCCTGTTGCTGGTGATCGATCTCCAGTCGGGGGGGCAGGTACAGCAAAATCTGCAGGCGCGCCTGGATCTGGCACCCACCAAGGTGGATCGGATGGTCGAGGAGCGACAGTTCGATCGCCTGATTAACTTCCCCCACTACGCCATCCTCGGGGCGGGGGAGGGAGAGCGTGAGCGTTTCGCCCCCCACGACAGCCACGAGATCCACTCGTCCTTCATCAACATGCTGTTCGCCTATGGCCTGCCGGGCCTGGGACTTTTCCTTACGCTTCTCGCCGCTGCGGTGTGGCGAGCTCCACTTTATGTGTGGGTCGGACTGGCTGGGCCGCTGCTTTACTCGGTCACCCATAACGGCCTGCGCACCACGCTCTTCTGGCTGATGTTGACACTCTGTTGGCATCTCTATCACCGCCAGTCCAGGGAGTGCGACGAGGCGGCGTTTGCTTCCTTCCCGCCAGATGAGATGAGCGGGCCGTATGGCGCGCACCGCGATGCGTATGCCGATGACGATGGGGCGAAACATGCCGATATTTAAGGAAGTCCGGGTGCCGATATCCTTGAAGACCTTGATGAGGATGCCGCGCTGCATCAAGCGCCGATTACTGTTCCTCATGGATGCAGCGACGGTGGTGGCCAGCCTGCAACTGTCAACGATGCTGCATTTGGAGGACTGGAAGCCGCTGAGTGACGCCCCGCTATGGATGACGTCCGGTCTGGTAGCGGCGATCAGCCTGCTGGTTTTCCAGCGCATGGGCCTCTACCGCCTGGTGATTCGTTACATGAGCCATGCCACGGTGCGGATCCTGATCGAGGCGGTCGCGGCCTCCATGCTGGTGCTCTTGGTTATCGGTTGGCTGATGCCCGCCCCGTTGGGGGGCGTGATCATGGTGATCTACGGATTATTCTTGCTGCTGGGCATGGGCGGGGGGCGTTTCATGCTGAGGGAGCTCTACCTTCTCAGCCAGCGGCCGATGCGCCGGTCGGTGGTGATCTATGGCGCCGGGGCGGCCGGCAGCGAACTGGTCACGGCACTGCGCCACGGTAGCGACTACGAGCCGGTGGCCTTCGTGGATGATTGGCGTGGCCTCGAGGGGACGGAGGTCGAGGGGCTGCGCGTCTACCAGCCAGCCATTCTGAGCACCATGGTGGAGGAGCATCGAGTGGCCATGGTGCTACTGGCCATCCCCAGTGCACCGCGCTGTCGCCGGCGAGACATCCTTCGCCAGCTGTCGGCCCTGCCGGTGCCGGTCAAGACCATTCCCGGCATGGCCGACGTGATTGCGGGCCGAGCCAGTATCTCTGAAGTGCGGGATGTGGCCCTCGAGGATTTGCTGGGCCGTGAACCGGTGCCTCCCTTTGCCGACCTGCTGGATGCGGACATTCGGGGAAAGTCGGTGATGGTGACCGGGGCGGGCGGCTCGATCGGCAGTGAGCTGTGTCGCCAGATTATCGCTCAACACCCTGCGCGGCTGCTGCTCGTCGACAACTGCGAATTTGCCCTGCATGCCATCGAGCAGGAGCTGCTGCAGGATCCGGCGGTGGGCAAGTCGGGGACCGAGCTCAAGCCGCTGCTGGTCTCGGTGCAGCAGCTGACGGCGCTGGAGACCATCTTCGAGACCTTCGAGGTGCATACCGTCTATCACACCGCCGCCTATAAGCATGTCCCCATGGTCGAGTACAACCTGATCGAGGGCATTCGCAACAACGTCTTCGGTACTCTCAACCTGGCGCGGGTGGCCATGCATCACGGGATCGCGAGCTTCGTGATGGTCTCTACCGACAAGGCCGTGCGCCCCACTAATGCCATGGGCGCCACCAAGCGCCTGACCGAGCTGATTTGTCAGGCCTTCTCTCACCTGGGAGGGAACACACGCTTCTGTATGGTGCGCTTCGGCAACGTGCTCGGTTCAAGTGGCTCGGTGGTGCCTGTGTTCCGCCGGCAGATCGAGCAGGGCGGGCCCGTCAGGGTCACGCACCCCGAGATCACCCGCTTCTTCATGACCATTCCCGAGGCCGCACTGCTCGTCATCCAGGCCGGTTCCATGGCCAAAGGCGGGGAGGTGTTCGTGCTCGACATGGGAGAGCCGGTGCGGATTCGGGACCTGGCGGTAAACATGATTCGGCTATCGGGGCTCGAGGTGAAGGATGACGAGCATCCCGAGGGAGATATCGAGATCGTGCATACCGGGCTTCGGCCAGGCGAGAAACTCTTCGAAGAGCTGTTGATCGGCGAAGACGTACAGGAAACTCGCCATCATCGAATCATGAAATGTCGTGAACGGTTCTGGGAATGGCCGCGACTGGAGGTACTCATCAAGGAGCTCGAGCGTGCCCTGGCGACCACCGATTACCTGGCCATTCGCCGGCTGCTCGAGGCCGCCCCCCTGGACTATCGACCCGCTGACGCCGTGGCCGACCTGGTCTGGGAGCAGCGGCAGCTGAGCTTTCAGGCGCAGCGGTCCGGCGTCGAGTCGTCGGACGATGATCAGGCCGCCGTGCCGTTGGGGACATTGCTCGAGTCAGTGCCGAGGGTGGCCAAATGAATGTCGACACGATTTCCATCAAGAAGTGGCTGCTCGCGGGGTTTCACCGTCTGGGGATCCACATCGCCTCGGTGCAGAAATATCGTGCGCTGGATCTTCGCCAGCAGGCGGGGCATCCCCTGGCCTTCAGCTACCGTTATCCGGGGCGCACGCTGCTGATCGAGGCCCCGGCCGAACACGGCATCGGCTTTCTGAACCATCCCGACACGCCCTCTGATGAGGTGAAGCGCGCGATTCACGAAGCCTTCTGCCGTCCAGGCTGCGAAAGAGCGCTGTTGAAGCCGGCGCTGGGGAGCTTCTATGCGCGCTGGCAGCCTGCCAATGTCGCCGACTACTTCCGACTGACGCCCTCCAAATGCCCGCGTCTGGAAGAGCTTCCCGCCTGGCTGTCCTTCTGGCCGTGGGATCAGCGCTACGCTACCCAGTCCAATTTCATGCGAGACGCCGCTCAGCGCCAGGGTCAGCGGGCCGTGGCACGCGACCGCTTCGATCTTGAATCGCGTTGGAAATGTTCCGGCCCGGTGTCGGCGGCCAAGCTGGATATCGAGGTGGAGCGCCTGGCGAGGCTGGTCGAGTCGATTCGAGGCCGGGGATTTTATCGACGCGATGCGGTGGATGGAGATATCCGAGTGGTCATTCTCCAGCACGCCGACGGCCGCTGGCGCTGGTGCGTGGCCTGTGGCCATCACCGCGCCGTCGTGATGGTCGCTCTGGGCTTCTCCTCTCTTCCCGTTCGGATCGTCAACGTCATTCGCCGCGACGAAGCGGCGATGTGGCCCGGCGTGGTCGCCGGCAGGTTCGACGTTGCCACGGCGCTCCAGGTGTTCGATGACTGCTTCGTGTCCACCTCAAACGAGCAGGTCACTTCGTGCCGCGCGGCGGTGCCCTTGCCAAGTCGCTTCGCGGAAGGAGTGGGGCAAGGATGCTCCTCCCTCGACGCTAGCTAGCCGCAGAACTTCCTGACGCGTTCGTTTCTCGCCAATCCTTTGTCGAGCGGTTGCCGCGTCCCAGTAGTAAGACAACAAGAGGGGGAGTGTCATGGTGAAACGCGACGATGTCGAGGGTGCCCGAATAGGGATTATCGGGTTGGGCTACGTGGGCTTGCCGTTGGCGGTCGAGTTCGGCAAGCGCTTTGCCACGGTCGGTTTCGATATCAACCAGCAGCGAATCCGCGAACTGCGCGACCATCTTGACCATACCCGGGAGGTCGAAGCGAGCGACCTGGCGGCCTCCACTGGGCTGACCTTCGAGAGCGACGAGGCGGCCCTGCGCGAGTGCAACGTCTATATCGTCACCGTGCCCACGCCCATCGATTCCAGCCATCGCCCGGATCTGGCGCCCCTGCAGCGTGCCAGCCAACTGATCGGGCGTGTGATCGGCAAGGGAGACGTGGCCATCTTCGAATCCACCGTCTATCCGGGGGCCACGGAAGAGGAGTGCGTGCCGCTCATCGAGGCGGGATCCGGCCTTCGCTACAATCGCGACTTCTTCGCCGGCTACAGTCCGGAGAGGATCAATCCGGGCGACAAGCTGCACCGGGTCACCAGCATTCGCAAGGTGGTCTCCGGCTCCACGCCCGAGACCGCGGCGTTCGTGGAAGCGCTCTACGCTAGCGTGATCACCGCCGGCACCCATCGGACCAGCTCAATCCTGGTCGCCGAGGCCGCCAAGGTGATCGAGAACACCCAGCGTGACGTGAACATCGCCCTGATCAATGAGCTGGCGATGATCTTCAATCGCCTGGGGATTGATACCGAGGAGGTGCTCGAGGCGGCCGGCACCAAGTGGAACTTCCTGCCTTTTCGACCCGGCCTGGTGGGGGGGCACTGCATCGGAGTCGATCCCTACTACCTGACCTACCGGGCGCAACAGCTAGGCTATCACCCCGAGGTCATCCTCTCCGGTCGACGCATCAACGACGGCATGGGCGGCTATGTTGCGGGTCAGCTGATCAAGCAGATGCTCAAGCGCGAGATGAAAACCGACTGCGCACGAGTGCTGGTGCTCGGGCTGACGTTCAAGGAGAACTGCCCCGACATCCGTAATACCCGAGTCGTGGATATCGTCAGTGAACTGCGCGACGTCCACCTCGAGGTGGACGTTCACGACCCCTATGCCGATCCCGAGCAGGCGCTACGCGAATACGGCATCGAGCTGGTGAGCCAGCCCCAGGCCGGCCGCTACGATGCGATCATCGTCGCCGTTGCTCACCAGGCGTTTCGCGAGATCGGAGTCGACGCTATTCGCGCCTGGGGCAGGCCGGGGCACCTGCTCTTCGACCTGAAGTACCTCTTCGCCCGTGAAGCCGTGGACCTGCGCCTGTGATCTCTGCAAACCCATCCAGGATGCCTGCTGTCATGAACCGCTATCGCACCGTACTGGACGAGCTCAAGAGCGCGCCGCGCACCTGGCTGGTGACTGGATGTGCAGGATTCATCGGCAGTAACCTGCTGGAGACGTTGCTCGGGCTCGATCAGCGGGTGGTGGGCCTCGACAACTTCTCGACCGGGTTTCGCCGTCATCTTGACGAGGTGAAGGGGCGAGTCAGCGCAGCGCAGTGGGCTAGATTTACCTTCATCGAGGGGGACATTCAGGACGCCTCGGCGTGTCGAGATGCCCTGCGACCCGATGGCCGGCCGGTGATGCACGTGTTGCACCAGGCGGCTCTCGGGTCCGTGCCGCGCTCCATCGCCGACCCGCTGGCTACCAATGCGACCAACGTGAGCGGCTTCCTCAACCTGCTGGTGGCCGTGCGTGACGCGGAGATCGAGAGCTTCGTCTATGCGGCATCCAGCTCGACTTATGGGGATCATCCCGCCCTGCCCAAGATCGAGGAACGCATCGGCAGGCCCTTGTCCCCTTATGCGGTGACCAAGGTGGTCAACGAGATGTACGCCGAGGTCTTCCAGGCGACCTATGGGCTCTCGTCGATCGGCCTGCGCTACTTCAACGTCTTCGGCAGGCGCCAGAACCCCGACGGGGCCTATGCGGCGGTAATTCCCAAGTGGGCCGGGGCGATGCTGACCGACGAGGTCGTGCACATCAATGGCGACGGCGAGTCGAGCCGGGACTTCTGCTATATCGAGAATGCCGTCCAGGCAAACCTGCTGGCGGCGATGGCGCCGAAGGCGGCCCGGGGCGCGGTGTACAACGTGGCGGTCGGCGAGCGCACCACCCTCAACGAGCTGTTCGCGCACATTCGCGACGCTCTGGCCGAGCAGGGGGTAGTCTACCAGCGGCCGCCGGTGTATCGCGACTTTCGCGCCGGAGATGTTCGCCACTCCCTGGCGGATATCGGCAAGGCGCGGAATCTGCTGGGCTTTGAGCCGACCCACACCCTCTGCGATGGCATTCGCCAGGCGATGCCGTGGTATCTGGAGTTCTTCCACACACGCTGAGCGATTCGCGCTCGACGTGCCAGCACGGGGCATGAACATGCCACACGACCCCCTCGGAGCGGGCCACCGGATTCTTCTGGTGGCCGGCTACGCTCCCTCGCTGATCAACTTCCGAGGGCCCCTGGTGAGAGCCCTGCTCGAGGCCGGACTGGAGGTGCATGCCGCGGCGCCTGAGTTGAGCACCGCTGAGGCGCGACACTCCCTGGAGGCCTGGGGGGTGACCGTCCATGATGCCCCCATGCAGCGCACGGGGTTGAACCCATTGGGCGATCTGCGCGCTCTTGCCGGCCTGCGGCGGCTGATGCGCCAGATCCAGCCCGATGCGGTACTCGGCTACACCATCAAACCGGTCATCTACGGCACGCTGGCGGCGTGGCTGGCCGGGGTGCCCCGACGCTTTGCGCTGATTACCGGCTTGGGTTACGCCTTCACCGGGGAAGTCGCCGGCAAGCGCGCCTTGATTCAGCGTTTAGTGAGAGCGCTGTATGCCTCGGCGCTGCGGCGCACCCAGCGGGTCTTCTTCCAGAACCCCGACGACCGAGCGCTGTTTCATGCGCTGGGCATCCTAGATGAAACGACGCCCACCACGGTGGTCGACGGCTCGGGGATCGACCTGTCGCACTTCGCCCCGGTGCCGCTGCCTTCGGGGCCGCCGCGCTTCCTGCTGATCGCTCGTCTGCTGGGAGACAAGGGGATCCGGGAATACGTCGCGGCCGCCAGACGGGTGCGGCGATGCCATCCCGAGGTCGTGTTTCGCCTGGTCGGCGAACTGGACGAGCATCCCGATGGCATCGGCTCGGGCGAGCTGGCGGAGTGGGTCACCGCCGGCGAAATCGACTACCTGGGGCGTCGCGACGATGTACGTCCCGCCATCGCGGAGAGCAGCGTCTATGTGCTGCCGAGCTACCGGGAGGGCACCCCGCGCACCGTGCTCGAGGCCATGGCGATGGGGCGGGCGATCATCACCACCGACGCGCCGGGATGTCGGGAAACCGTGATTGACGGCGACAACGGCTACCTTGTGCCGATCCAGGCGGTCGAGGCGCTGGCCGAGGCGATGCAGCACTTCATTGACCACCCGCAGTGTATCGCCGAGATGGGGCGGCGCTCCCGTGAGATCGCTGAGGCTCGCTTCGACGTGCACAAGGTTAACGCCGTGATGCTCGAGGCCATGGGCATTCGGACATCGACGCCTTCTCCCCTCCCGGTTCTTGCGACGTCCGGGCGAGCTTAGCCCGGAGCGCTTAATCCGGAGAGCCACATCCGAAGAGCCTGATCCGGAGAGCCGTCCATGGAGAGTTTCCTATGTTGAAACGATGGTTCGACATCGTCGTTGCGCTCGTCGCACTGATACTCCTTGCCCCGATTTTTCTGGTGATGGGGCTGCTGATTCGCTGGCGGCTGGGTTCGCCGGTGCTGTTTCGCCAGCGACGCCCCGGCCTGGGAGGGAAGCCCTTCACGATGGTCAAGTTTCGCAGCATGCGCGATGTCTGCGACCAACAGGGCAACGCCTTGCCCGATGAGCGGCGACTCACGCCGTTTGGGCAATGGCTGCGCTCCACCAGCCTGGATGAGCTGCCGGAGCTGTGGAACGTCCTGAAGGGCGAAATGAGTCTCGTCGGACCGCGTCCGCTGTTGATGGAGTACCTGCCGCTATACACCGACGAGCAGTTGCGTCGCCATGACGTTCGGCCGGGCATCACCGGTTGGGCCCAGGTCAATGGTCGCAACGCCATCAGCTGGGAGGAGAAGTTCGCGTATGACCTCTGGTACGTCGAGCGGTGTGGCCTGCTGTTGGATCTCAAGATCCTCTATCTGACCATGCTCAAGATCGCCAAGCGCGAGGGGATCGCGCATGCCGGAGACGTCGCCATGCCTCGCTTTCGGGGGAGCCTGCATGAGTAGCGTGGGCCGCCTTGCCATTCTCGGGGCCAGCGGCCACGGCAAGGTGGTGGCGGATATCGCTCTGCAGTCGGGGTGGCGTGAGATTCGTTTCTACGACGACGCCTTTCCCGAGCGAGACGTGGTGGCCCTCTGGCCGGTGGTGGGAACGTTTCGCACATTGCTGCGCGATCTCGCCGATTTCGAGGCGGTGGCCGTTGCCATCGGCGACAACCGTGTGCGCGACGAACGGCTCGATACCCTCCGCCAGCGGGGAGCCCTATTGGCGACCCTGATCCATCCTCGGGCGATCATTAGTCCCTTCGCCCGCGTATTGCCGGGCTGTGTGGTAGTGGCCGGGGCGGTCGTCAACGCCTTCGCCGAGGTGTCCCAGGGAGGGATCATCAACACGGCGGCGACGGTGGATCACGACTGCCGGCTGGCCCGTGCCGTGCACGTGGCCCCCGGCGCTCATCTGGCCGGCGACGTATTGGTAGGCGCTTTTAGCTGGGTGGGGGCTGGCGCCATCGTTCGCCAAGGCCTGCGGCTTGGCGAAGGCGTCATGGTAGGGGCGGGGGCGGTGGTGGTGGGTGACGTGACCCATGGCCAGACAGTGGTAGGCGTTCCCGCACGCCCCTTGTCGACCGGCGGTCCAGGCGGACGCCTCTCCCCAACGTCTTCGACACCTTCGATGGAGGAATGACGTCATGGAACCTTCTCCCTGCTCTCCCTGGCCGGCCTTCACCGAGGAGGAGGTACTCGCCGTGCGGCGGGTGCTTCTTTCCAACCGGGTCAACTACTGGACTGGTCATGAGGGACGCGAGTTCGAGCGCGAGTTCTCGCGCTTCGCCAACAGCGAGTATGCGATTGCCGTCAGCAATGGCACGACGGCCCTGGAGTTGGCTCTCAAGGGGCTGGACATCGGCGTGGGTGACGAGGTGATCGTCAGCCCACGCTCCTTTATGGCCTCGGCCTCCTGCATTGTTACCGCCGGTGCCATTCCGGTGTTCGCCGACGTGGATCGGGATACCCAGACGCTCGATCCGATCGACGTGGTGCGACGCATTACCGCGCGAACCCGGGCGATCATCGCGGTCCATCTGGCCGGTTGGCCCTGCGACATGGACGCTCTGATGGCGATCGCCGATGGTCATGGGCTGGCCGTTATCGAGGATTGTGCCCAGGCTCACGGCGCTCGCTACCGGGGCAGGAGCGTTGGTGGCATCGGCCATGTCGGTGCCTGGTCGTTCTGCCAGGACAAGATCATGTCGACGGGAGGGGAGGGCGGCATGGTCACTACCAATGACAGATCGCTGTGGCAAAAAATGTGGTCCTACAAGGACCACGGCAAGAGCTGGGAGGCCGTGTACGAGCACGAGCATCCGCCCGGCTTTCGATGGCTGCACGACAGCTTCGGCACCAATTGGCGCTTGACCGAGATGCAGTCGGCCATCGGTCGCCTCCAGCTGGGTCGTATGCCGAACTGGACGGCGGCCCGGCAAGCCAATGCTCGCCAGATCTGGCAGGCAGCGAGTGGCTGTCCAGCCCTGCGTGTACCCACCCTGCCGGACCATGTCGAGCACGCGGGCTATAAGTGTTATGTCTTCGTCGTGCCCGAACGACTCGCCGACGGCTGGAGTCGCGACCGGATCATGGCCGAGATCAACGCCCATGGCGTGCCGTGCTTCTCCGGTTCCTGCTCCGAGGTATATCGCGAGCGAGCCTTCGATGGCACCGGATGGCGTCCCGACGCCCCGCTTCCGGTAGCCCACGAGCTCGGCGAGACCGCGCTGATGTTCCTGTGTCATCCCACCCTGACCGAAGCAGAGCTCGATCGGACCTGCGCGGTGCTCAGCCGGGTGATGAAGCAGGCGGAGCGCCGCACGTTTTTACCTTTTACAGAATGCCGCTAGCTTTTACAGAGAGTCACCAGGTTTTTACAGTCAGGCGAAGCCCATGGAACCGTCAGGCAAGCGCACCGATCTGCAGCGCGCCCTTCAGGCATGCCGGCAGTCCTTCGTCTCGGTGGGGGTGTTCAGCCTGTTCATCAACCTGCTGATGCTGGCGCCACCCCTCTACATGCTGCAGGTCTACGACCGCGTGCTCTCTACCCAGAGCGTCGAGACGCTGCTGATGCTGACCCTGGTGCTGAGCTTCTTCTTCCTGGTGATGGGAGGGCTCGAGCTGGTGCGTTCGAGGATCCTGGTCAGGGTCGGCAATCGCCTGGATACCCGAATTCATGCCCGCCTCTACAGCGCGATGTTCCGGCGCAGCCTGTTCCAGCGCGATCGGCAGAGCGCCCAGCCGCTGAATGATCTGACCAGCCTGCGCCAGTTCCTCACCGGCCAGGGCCTGTTCGCCTTCTTCGATGCGCCCTGGGTGCCGGTCTATCTGGGCGTGCTGTTCCTGTTCCATCCCTGGCTCGGCTTTTTCGCAACCTTCGCCGCCGTGGTGTTGCTGGCGCTGGCCGTCGCCAACGAGCTGACCACCAAGAGCCTGCTGGCGTCGGCCAACAGTCAGCACATCAAGGCCCAGGATCTCGCGAGCTCCAACCTGCGCAATGCCGAAGTGCTGCATGCCATGGGCATGCTGCCCGCGATCATGGGACGCTGGGCCGACAAGCACCATCGGTACCTGTCGGGCCAGTCATTGGCCAGCGATCGTGCCGGCTCGCTGACCAATGCCGCCAAGGTGCTGCGGCTGTTCTTCCAGTCGATGATCCTCGGTCTGGGGGCCTACCTGGTGCTGGCGGGCAGTATCACCCCGGGCATGATGATTGCGGGTTCGATCATCATGGGGCGGGCGCTGGCCCCGGTCGACCAGATGATCGGAAGCTGGAAGGGCTTCGTGAATGCGCGAGGGGCCTACGCTCGCTTGAACGACCTGCTGAACCAGTTTGAGGCAGCGCCCCAGGGCATGTCGCTGCCGCCGCCCGCTGGCAAGATGGTCATCGAGGCCGTCTCGGTGGCGGCGCCGGGTGATGACCGACCCATCCTCCAGGAGATCGGTTTCCAGGTGGCCAAGGGCGAGCACGTCGGCATCATCGGCCCGAGCGCTGCCGGCAAGTCGACCCTGGCCCGGGTGCTGCTCGGCGTCTGGCCGGTTAGATCCGGCAGCGTTCGCCTCGACGGTGTCGAGATGAGCCAGTGGCAGCGCGACGAACTGGGCCCCTGGGTCGGCTATCTTCCCCAGGATATCGAGCTCTTCGATGGCACCATCGGCGAGAACATCGCACGCTTCGGCCCGGTGGAGGCCGAGCGGGTGGTCGCGGCCGCCAGGAAGGCGGGCGTGCACGAGATGATCCTGAAGCTGAGCGATGGCTATGACACCTACCTCTCGTCTGCCGGCAGTGCGCTCTCCGGCGGTCAGCGCCAACGCATTGGCCTGGCGCGCGCGCTCTACGGCGATCCGGTGCTGGTGGTGCTCGACGAGCCCAATGCCAACCTCGACGACGCTGGTGACCGTGCCTTGGCTGGAGCGATCCGCCAGCTCAAGGCCGGTGGGGTGACGCTCTTCGTCATCAGTCATGGGGCGAGCGTGCTCCGGCACATGGACAAGCTGCTGGTGCTGAAGGACGGTCAGATGGGCATGTTCGGTCCACGCGATCAGGTGCTGGCGCAGTATGCGAGGTTTCCCCAGCAGCGACGCGGCGGCCCCTCACCCAACACGCGCCTAGCGGCCATCCGTGGCGGGCAGCCGACACCGCCCACTACAGATGAGGCGCCGCCCGGATACACGCCAGGAGACACGCCATGAGCAGTGCGTCCGGGATCGCAATGAACGATGCAGAGGCGGCCCACGATGATCCGGCAACGGACCTGCCGACCAGTGACCGGAGCTATCGGCGCCTGGGCCTGCTGATCCTGCTGGGTGCGCTGGGCGGTTTCGTCGCCTGGGCGTTTACGGTCTCGCTGGCGGTCGCGGTCGTCGCCCCCGGCAGCGTCTCCGTGACGTCGTCGACGCGCACCGTTCAGCACCTTGAAGGGGGCATCGTGAGCCGGATCCTGGTCGAGGACGGCGACCGCGTCGAGGCGGGAGCCCCCTTGATCGTGCTCAGCGATACCCAGGTGCGCACTCAGCTCGACATCGTTCGTGCCCACTACCTGGTCAATCGGGCGAAGGAGGTGCGCCTGCTCACCGAGCAGTCGGACGGCGAGGTGCTCGATTTCCCCGCCGCGCTCGTCGACAGCGACCACACCGGGGCCACCGAGGTGCTGACCCAGCAGCGTCGTCTCTTTCAGGCCCGACGACAGGCCCTGCGCGGGACCCTGGATTCCCTCGAGGAGCAGATCGGCGAGATGCGCCAGCGTGCCGTGGATCTGGAGCTGCAGATTGGCTTCGACGCTCGCCGGATGAGCTCCCTGAGAAAGGAGGCCCAGGACCACCGCACCCTCTACCAGGAGGGGCTAGGGAACAACCAGCGCCTGCGCGAACTGGAGCGGCAGGTGCTCGAACTCGAAGGGCGTATCGCCCAGCATCGCTCCGAGATCGCCAGTCTTGCCTCTCGGATCAGTGACAACCGCCTGCAGATGAGGCTGCGTCGGCACGAGTACCGATCGCAGGTCGGCGAGCAGCTGGGAGAGGCCAGAGGCGAGGTCGTGGAAGCCAGGGAGCGCATCATCGCCCTGAGCGACCAGTTGACGCGGGCGACGATCGTCGCTCCTGTATCGGGGACCGTGGTCGCCAGCCGGGTGCGAACCCTGGGCGCCGTGATCCGGCCTGGCGACGACATCCTGGATATCGTCCCGGCCAATGACGGCTTCGTGGTCGAGGCGCGGGTGCCCAATCGCGATATCGACAACGTCCACCAGGGTCAGGCCGCCAGCATTCGCTTCTCTGCCTTCAACCAGCGACTGACCCGGGAGATCGACGGCGAGGTGATTCACGTCAGCGCGGACAGCTTCGAGGACGAGGCGACCGGGGCGCGCTACTACCGGATCCGCGTGCGCGTCACCGAGCGGGGGGGGCGTGACATGACCGATGAGATGCAGCTGCTCTCCGGCATGCCGGCCGAAGTGATGATCCGTACCGGCGAGCGCTCCTTTGCGAGCTATATCGCCAAGCCGATCACCGACATGCTGGCGCGGGCCATCAGGGAGGAATGATGGCGATCACCATGCGGCGACTCGCGAAGCGGCAAGCCGGGCCCGCCCGTCGGCGGGCCCTGGCGGGGCTCATGGTCATGGCCTTCGCCACCTCCATGCTTGCCGCCGCGCACGGGGAGGTGAGGGCGAGCGACACAGCCGCTTTGCCCTCCCTGACGGGGCTTTTTCTCAAGGCGCTGGATCACGACGCCGAACTGTCGCAACGACGGTTGGAACTGCAGGCCATGAAGCAGGAGCAGCCCATGGCGCGATCGCGGCTTCTCCCAAGCGTCAGTGCCACCGGCGGCTATCTCTGGCAGGACTCCACCAATATTCAGACCGAGCCGGATGACTTCGGCCTCGATCAGACCACCAGGCGCCCCGGGGAGATCGAGGAGACCTATTGGCGGCTCGAAGTGACCCAGCCGCTCTTTAGCCTGGAACGCTGGCGCGGCCTGGACAAGGCGGACGCTCAGGTTGCCGCCGCCGGGCTCGATGTGGCGCTCATCGAGCGTGACCTGGCACTGGCCGTCAGTGAGGCCTACGTACGGGCCTGCCTGGCGGTTAGCCAGCTTGGACTGCTCGAGGCCCAGCAGTCATCCCTCGCGCTGCAGGTGCAACAGGCCCGGCGGGCCTTTGAACTCGGGGTGAAGGATCGCATCACCCTGCTTGAGGCGGAGTCACGGCTCGACCAGGTGATCGCCGACACCGTGGAAGCGCGCAACGCGCAGCAAGATGCCGAGAGTGAACTCCAGCGCCTCACCGGCATGCGGCCGCGCTTTGATGGCTATCGGGTCGGAAACCTGACGGGCATCGAGCTTGCCGGGGCCGCAGGGTCAGAGGACGACTGGCTCATGCGGATCGGCCACAACCTCGAGGTGCGTCGGGCCCGTGCCGAGCGCCGAATCCACGACATCGAGATCGGACTCAGGCGCAGCGGCTATGCGCCCGAGGTCCACCTTAATCTGAGCTACAGCGATCGAAGTGGTGACGATCCGTTTCGCGAAAGCCAGGACTACCGTGCCGGTGTGGAGCTTAGCGTGCCGCTCTTTCGGGGCGGCTATACCCGGGCCAGCGTGCGTCAGGCCGAGCTTCGCGAGCAGTCCAGTCAGAGTGGCGTGGAACACCGGCGCAATCTGGCCGGACAGGAAGTTCGTCGGGCCTTGAGAGCCCTGGAGGGAAGCGTAAGGCGGCTGGAAGCCCAGGAGCGAGCCATTGGATCCGGGCGGCTCTTCCTCGAGGCCGCCGAGCGGGGTGAAAAGCTCGGGCTGAGAGACCTGGTCGATGTCCTGGACGCCCAGGCCCGCCTCTACGAACTGCGCATCCAGTTCGTCGATACCGTCGGCCGCTACGTGCTCGACAGCTTGGCTCTGGAATCGGCCGTGGGCGATCTCGGCAGCCGAGACCTCGCCTGGACCACGTCGCTGCTCGCGCGCCTGACCCAGGAATGAGAACAGCTAAGTCGGATGGCTGACGTGCGGGGGCTCATCTCAAGCGTGGGGATTCCTACCGCTGCCAGGGCCCGTTCCTTCAGCATTTTCACTATCCCTGCGGGGAAAAAACCCACCGTGCCGCATCGGGTGGTTGTGTAACATTATGTTGTCAGATGTAGGTTTTTTGTCTTCGGGGGCCGACACAATGCGATGTCGGAGAGGGATTGTCCCGTCAGCTGGTCCGAGGTGATGCCATGGTGACCGACAACTTTTCCAAGAGCGGCCTGGACCTCAACGGGATCGTCTCTTTGAGCCAACCCACAGCGCTCGTCTGGGGGGCCGACGGGCGGCTCTACGTGACCGAGGTGTCGGGCAGCGTCAAGATAATGACGGTGGCCTTCGGGGACAAGGATCCCGCGGATGGGGATCCCACGAGCACCTTCTACGTGACCGAGGCCGAGACGCTGGACCTGGTCACCTCGATCCCCAACTTCAACGATGACGGCACGCCCTCGGCCGGAAGCGCACGCCAGGTGACCGGCATCGATGTCGTGCCGCAGTACGACGCCGACGGCTTTCCGGTGATCATCGGTGGCAAGCCGGCGGTGACCATCTACGTCACCTCCAGCGACAGCCGTATCGGCGCCGGCGGCGATGGCAGCGACTCCGGTCTGGATACGAATTCCGGCATCATCACGCGTATCGAGCAGACGGAGACCGGCTGGATGGCCGTCGATATCGTGCGAGGCCTGGCGCGTTCGGAGGAGAACCACGCGCTGAACGGCCTGGAGATCATCCAGGAGCTCGACGAGACGGGGCGACTCGTCAGCGAGAGAATGATCGTCGCCAACGGCGGCAACACCAACACCGGCGCACCCTCCAATAATTTCGCCGGCCAGCAGGAGACCGCTTACAGCGCGGCCATTCTGGAGGTGGACCTCGACCAGTTGAATAGCATGCCGGTCCTCACCGATCCGCTCACCGGTCGCGCCTATGTCTATGACATTCCCACCCTGGACGACCCGACCCGTATCGGGACGTTTGACGATAGCGACCCCTTCGGCGGCAACGACGGCCTGAATGCGGGCAAGATCGACCCTGATGGACCCGTGCAGATCTATTCGGCCGGCTATCGCAACTCCTACGACGTCGAGGTCACCGAGGATGGTCGCGTCTGGACCTATGACAACGGTGCCAACAACAGCTGGGGTGGCCGGCCGATTGGCGAGGCGGGCGACGACGGTGGCACCCTGGATTACTCTCAACTCTTGGGCTATATCGCCACCAACCTCAATAACGGCGACGTTAACACCGGCGACACCATCAACCTGGAAGCCTGGAGCCCCAAGAACTACGACCAGTTTCATGAAGTCACCCGCTCCGATGATCTGGAAGGGCGCTTACTGTCCGCCGGCCAGGGCGATGCCACCACCTACGAATGGACGGATCCCGATACGGGCGAACTCCTGACCTTGGTCTATGGCGGACACCCGAACCCCACTCGGGCCAGTGGCGGTCAGTCGGGCATCCTCTTTACGCCGAAGAATGGCGTTGAGGATGCCTATCTGCTGCTGTCGAGCGTCGACAGGGACGGGGCGGGAACCAGCGATTTCGCCGCCGTGCATGATTGGTTGACGCAGGTGGAGAGTCAGTACGATACGGTCACGGCCGGAGAATTGACCGGCCGCCTGATCGGCGTGGTGCCGGGTGAGCACTATTACATCACCGATGCGGGTAACGCCTATCTCGTCAATGACTATCCTGTCGATCCGACGACGATCAACGGCGAGACGGTGCTCGGCGACAGCGGCATGCCCGTCGACTTCGACAGTGTGGTCGCCAGCATCAATCCCATCGAGGGTGATTATCACGAGGGGGGCTTCACGGATGGGGCGCTGGATTCCGGTAAGGGCTCGATCAATGGGCTGACGGAGTACACCTCGACGCTGCTCGACGACCCCGAGAACGGCATCCAGATGTCGGGTGCGATCCTGGCGGCCAGCTTGAACCAAGGCTCCCTGATCGTCATGGGGCGCGATGCCGACGGCGTGATGCAGACCACCATCGGCAGCAGCGGACAGACGCTGGCCGAGGAGCGCACGATCATTTCGGTGAGCGGCGCCCCCCTGGGGCTCGCGTCGATCGGCGATGACCTCTCGGCCTTCGATGGCGAGACGGCCTTCCAGGGCTCCATTTGGACCACGGTGTTCAAACAGAACGGGCCGTTCATCGAGATCCTCCAGCCCAACAACGGCACCGTGCCGCTGGCCGGCAGCGTCGTGAGTGATCCAACTGACCAGGATCTCGACGGGGTCGATCATCTTCATGATCCCTTCGAGTTCTCCGACGATAACGGCTTCGATCTCGACGTCGGTGAGCAGATCTTTCTCGATTTCCAGCCGACCGAGAGTCCCTATCCCGGTACGATCCTCGATACCGGACTGATGGGTGCTTCGCTTGACGGCGTGACGCCCAACCGCGATGCCAAGACGGCCGAGGAGGGGTTCGGTATCGATCAGCAGGAAGATGGGCTCTACGACCTGGGGGGCAACATCATACCGGGGGGCAATGCGCCGATCTTCCAGATCAAGAAGGTGGCGGGGGGCACCGTGGTGGGCACGGCCAACTCGGCACGCGATGCCATGCACGTCGGCATCAAGCCGACGCCCGACGTCCAGCGCCTGCTGCTCACCACCAAGGTCAAGAACTGGGTGCCCTCGGTCACCGATGGGCCCCGCGCGGGACAGCTCACCGGGTTCATGCTGGGAGACGGCACCCAGTCGAATTTCCTGCGGCTCGTCTTCGGTGCCGTGATGATCGACGGCGTGATCACCGCAGGCTTCGAGGTCGGCTACGAGGTCGACGATGCCTATACGGTGCTGACACGCGTCGCGGCGCCCGAACTGGCACAGAGTGACGTGGCCACCGTCGATCTGCACCTGACGGTCGACATCGCCGACGGATTCTCCGTTGACGCCGGCTATCGGCTGAATGACGACCCCCAGCTCACTTCGCTGGACCTGGCCGGCTTTCGACTCCCCGCCGGGATCCTGCAGGATATCCTGACCGGCGCCCACACCATCAGCGATGGCGACACCACGCTTCCCTCAGGCGCGGCGGTCGGCTTCCTGGCAGAGACCTCCGCGGCCGATGCCGCCAGTGAGCAGGGACTCTCGGCGATCGACTTCTATCACCTGAGCATCGAGGCGAGAGGCAACGACATCGCGGCCGTGACCGGCGCCGAGGTTGGCACCGAGGGGACGGAGGGCATCGACACTATCGTCTATACCGGCACTGATAACGTGCTGGCGCCCCTGGCCGACTCCGTAGAGAACTTCGATGGGAGCGGCTCCGGTGCCGACTTCCAGGTGACCGGCAACTCGGGCGATAACGTGCTGATCGCCGGGTCGGGCAGCAATACGTTCGCCGGTGGTGGCGGGTCAGACAGCATCCGGGGGACCGTCGACAGCCTCGACGGCAGCGTGCTCACCGACTTCTATCCGGATGATGAGCTGATTCTGCTTGGCAGCTACCTGGATGAGACCCACGTCGCCTATGCCCTGGATGGCTCCGGCCTGCTTCTGACCTTCACCGATCCGGACAGTGGGCGGGCAGCGTCCGTGCGGCTGACGGGGGAGCAGTTCGCGGGCTTCGATCCCGTCGATGGCCCCGCCGCCTTCGTCATCGAGACGACGGCGGCGGGCACCCGTGTGACCTACCAGCCAGAGACCATCCTCTACCGGGTCAATGCGGGGGGCAGCACCCAGGCAGCCCTGGACGGCGAGCTCGACTGGCAGGGGGACATCGACCCAAGCTTCGCCTATCTGGTGGGCGATGCCAGCGACGTCTACGGAGGCTCGGCGACCGACGAGCAGCAGGAGATTGACCTCAGCTTCCTTGACGCCGGTGTCGTGCCTTGGGCGCTCTTTTCTCAAGAGCGCTACGACGGCAGTAGTGCCGATCCAAAGCTCGAGTATGCCTTCCCCGTGACCTCGGGCAATACCTATGAGGTCACGGTCTATTACACCGAGAACTGGAGCGGCATCTTCGGCTATGCCGGAGAACGGCGCTTCGACATCGAGGTAGAGGGCCTGGTGCCGGACGAGTTCTCGGGCCTCAATCCTATACAGGAGGCGAGTGCTCTGCTGGGTCCCGATGCGACCCAGGGCGAGTTGCTGGGCGTCGGCCTGTCGCGCACCTATATCCTGGAGGCGACGGACGACACCCTGAACCTCGCCTTCCTGCACGGTGACCAGAATCCCAAGGTCAACGCCATCGAGATCAAGCAGCTGGGTGTGACGCTCTCGTCGCCCGATACGCAGCCGCCGCTGGTCGAGTCGATAAGCGTCGAAGCCCCCACCGATGCCGACAGCCCGCTGATCGTTACGGTCGTGGTCAGCGATGACCGAGGCGTGGATCTCGCCTCGATCCAGGGAGACGAGCTCGCGTTCACGGGGATAGTGCCCGCGTCCGTCGGCTTGGCCGTGGGCGATGCCATCGGCGTGAGTGCCGATGGCAAGACGGTGACGATCCTGTATCAGGCCCTGCCGCCATCCGATACCAACGCCTGGCCCGACGGGGACTATGGCGTGGCGGTGCAGGCCGGTGGCTACCTGGACGAGGCGGGCAATGGCGCCGAGGCCTTCGCAAGCGATTTCCAGATCCGCCTCGACGATCAGGGTGCTGCGCTCTTCGTCCTGGACTTCGAGACCGTCGGTGAGCCGCTGGACGAGGGAGGCTTCGACGACGTGCTGGGCGGGGTCAGCGATGCCACGGTGCTGACCACCATCGCCGGCGGCGACCTGGTGGTGCAGACCTCTAACGGTGACATTTCCCGGGGGGCCAGCGCCAACGACTTCATCAAATTCGCCGACCTGAGCGGGGCCGAGCTCAATGAGGTTCGCATCAGCTCGCGGCTCGACAACCCCTTCCCGGAGGCCCTGGCCGCCCAAGGACTGTCGACTGGCACCATCCCGAACTATGCCCAGCAGGGCATCATCTTCGGGTTGGGCAGCCAGGACAAGAACGAGGTGGTCAAGCTGGTGTTCGGCGGCAACAAGGGTAACGCCATCCAGATCTGGTCGCGCCCCGATGCGGGGACCGGCATCGATACGGTCTATTCGCTTGGTGACCTGTTCAACGCGCCCGGCCTGGGATTGGAGGACGTCGCCGAACTCGAGATGACGCTGTTGATCGACAAGGCCGCCGGCACGGTGACGCCGATCGTGACGCTGTTCGATGCCGCCGGCGCCGTGATCGGTGGACTGCGCTCCAGCGCGACGGAGGGTTTCATGACCGCCCAGGCGGAGAGCTTGCCCACCGCGGTGCTGGACAACCTGCTGGATGCCACGGCGCCGACGGCGATCGGCGTGACGTCCAACGATTTTGGAAAAATGGGCGCCTATGAAGCGCGCTGGCAGTACCTGGAGGCCACTTCGCCGGATGTCACGGGCCCCGCTGATCCCTGGCTCGTCGCCATTGCCGATGCGCCGACGGTGACTGAGAGCGGCGATACCGGCACCACCACCCTGGCGTTCGCGGTGACCACCGACGCCTCGATCAATGAGGCGCTAACGCTGAGCTACCAGATCGACGGCGGCGCCTCGCAGACCCAGACGGTGAGCATCACCGACGGCGTCGGCACGCTGAGCGTCCTGGTGGCTAACGACAACTTCGACGACGGCCCCGACACCCTTACGGTGGTGATGACCGAGGTGGCCGAGGCGGGCTACGCCATCGACCTGGCGGCCGATACCGCCGCGGGCACGGTCGCGGAGGACGACACGGCGACGCTGATCGCCATCGCCGACGCGCCCACGGTCATCGAGAGCGGCGATACCGGCACCACCACGCTGGCCTTCGCGGTGACCACCGCCGCCACGGTGACCGGCACGCTGACGCTGAGCTACCAGATCGACGGCGGAGGCTCGCAGACCCAGACGGTGAGCATCACCGACGGCGTCGGCACCCTGAACATCGAGGTGGCCAACGACGACGTCGATAACGGTGCCGAGAACGTATCGGTGCTGCTGGCCGGCGTCAGTGAGGCGGGCTTCGCCATCGACCCGGCGGCCGATACCGCCGCGGGCACGGTCACGGAGGACGACACGGTGGCGCTGATCGCCATCGCCGATGCCTCGACGGTGACCGAGAGTGGCGATACCGGCACCACCACCCTGGCGTTCGCGGTGACCACCGACGCCGCGGTGACCCAGTCGCTGACGCTGAGCTACCAGATCGACGGCGGCGCCTCGCAGACCCAGACGGTCAACGTCACTAACGGCGTCGGCACCCTGAATATCGAGGTGACCAACGACAACGTCGACGACGGCCCCGAGAACGTATCGGTGCTGCTGGCCAGCGTCAGCGAGACGGGCTACGCCATCGACCCGGCCGCCGACACCGCCAGCGGCACGGTCACGGAAGACGACACGGCCACGCTGATCGCCATCGCCGATGCGCCGACGGTGACCGAGAGCGGGGATACCGGCACCACCACGCTGGCCTTCGCGGTGACCACCGACGCCGCAGTGACCCAGTCGCTGACGCTGAGCTACCAGGTCGGCGGCGGCGCCTCGCAGACCCAGACGGTGAGCATCACCGACGGCGTCGGCACGCTGAATATCGAGGTGACCAACGACAACGTCGACGACGGCCCCGAGAACGTATCGGTGCTGCTGTCCAGCGTCAGCGAGACGGGCTACGCCATCGACCCGGCCGCCGACACCGCCAGCGGCACGGTCACGGAAGACGACACGGCCACGCTGATCGCCATCGCCGATGCGCCGACGGTCATCGAGAGCGGCGATACCGGCACCACCACCCTGGCCTTCGCGGTGACCACCGACGCCTCGGTTAACGAGGCGCTGACGCTGAGCTACCAGATCGACGGCGGAGGCTCGCAGACCCAGACGGTGAGCATCACCGACGGCGTCGGCACCCTGAACATCGAGGTGGCCAACGACGACGTCGACAACGGTCCCGACAGCATCGCGGTGCTGCTGGCCGGTGTCAGTGAGGTGGGCTATGCCATCGACCCGGCCGCCGACACCGCCAGCGGCACGGTCACGGAAGACGACACGGCCACGCTGATCGCCATCGCCGATGCGCCGACGGTGACCGAGAGCGGGGATACCGGCACCACCATCCTGGCCTTCGCGGTGACCACCGACGCCGCAGTGACCCAGTCGCTGACGCTGAGCTACCAGGTCGGCGGCGGCGCCTCGCAGACCCAGACGGTGATCGTCACCGACGGCGTCGGCACCCTGAACATCGAGGTGGCCAACGACGACGTCGACGACGGTGCCGAGAACGTATCGGTGCTGCTGGCCGGCGTCAGTGAGGCGGGCTACGCCATCGACCCGGCCGCCGACACCGCCAGCGGCACGGTCACGGAGGACGACACGGCCAAACTGATCGCCATCGCCGATGCGCCGACGGTCATCGAGAGCGGGGATACCGGCACCACCACCCTGGCGTTCGCGGTGACCACCGACGCCGCGTTGACCCAGTCGCTGACCCTGAGCTACCAGGTCGACGGCGGCGCCTCGCAGACCCAGGCGGTCAACGTCACTAACGGCGTCGGCACCCTGAACATCGAGGTGGCCAACGACGACGTCGACGACGGCCCCGAGAACGTATCGGTGCTGCTGGCCGGTGTCAGTGAGGTGGGCTATGCCATCGACCCGGCCGCCGACACCGCCAGCGGTACGGTCACGGAGGACGACACGGCCAAACTGATCGCCATCGCCGATGCGCCGACGGTGACCGAGAGTGGCGATAGCGGCACCACCACCCTGGCGTTCGCGGTGACCACCGACGCCTCGATCAATGAGGCGCTAACGCTGAGCTACCAGATCGACGGCGGCGCCTCGCAGACCCAGACGGTGATCATCACCGACGGTGTCGGCACCCTGAACATCGAGGTGGCCAACGACGACGTCGACGACGGTCCCGACAGCATCGCGGTGTTGCTGGCCGGTGTCGCCGAGACGGGCTACGCCATCGATCCCGCCGCCGACACCGCCAGCGGCACGGTGGAGGAGGACGATGCGGCCATTATCGACGAGGGACTGATCTTCACGCTGGACTTCGAGACCCCCGGTGAGCCGCTGCTCGAGGGGGGCTTCGACGGCGTGCTGGGCGGTATCAGTGACGCCACGGTGATCACTGCTATAGACGGCGGCGACCTGGTGGTGCAGACCTCCGATGGGGACATTTATAAGGCAACGAGCGCCAATGATTTCATCAAGTTTGCCGACCTTAGCGGGAGCGAGCTCAATGAGGTTCGCATCAGTTCGCGGTTCGACAACCCCTTCCCAGAGGCCCTGGCTGCCCAGGGCTTTTCGGCCGGCACGATTCCCAACTATGCCCAGCAGGGCGTCGTGTTCGGGGTGGGTACTCAGGACAAGAACGAGCTGGTCAAGCTGGTGCTTAGCGGCAACAAGGGCAACGCCATCCAGATCTGGTCGCGTCCTGATGCGGGCGTCGGCATCGATACGGTCTACTCCCTCGATGAGCTGTTCAGTGTGGCGGGCCTGGGGTTGGAGGACGTCGCCGAGATCGAGATGACGCTGGTCATCGACAAGGCGGCCGGGACGGTGACGCCGGAAGTGACGGTCTTCGATGCGTCCGGGGCCGTCATTGGCGGGCTTAGCGCCGCCGCGACGGAGGGTTTCGTCACGGCTCAGGCGGAAATCCTGCCTGTCGCGGTACTGGACAACCTGCGAGATGCCACGGCGCCGACGGCGATCGGTGTGACCTCTAACGACTTCGGCACCCTTGGTTCCTACGAGGCGCGCTGGCAGTACCTGGAGGTGACTACGCCGGACGCCACCTCGGGTCCCGGTGATCCGTGGCTCGTCACCATTGCCGATGCGCCGACGGTGACCGAGAACGGGGATACCGGTACCACGCTGCTGGCTTTCGAGGTCAGCACCGATGCCACGGTCACGGATCAGCTCGGCATTGCCTATTCGCTGGATGGAGGGGCGACCACTCGATGGCAGACGGTCGATATTCTGCAGGGGCAGGGCAGCCTGCAAATCGATGTCGTCAACGACGACCTCGATGATGGGAGTGACCTGGTGGAGCTTCTCCTGATCGGGACCGACAGCGCGCTCTACGCTATCGATTCGAGTGCCAACATGGCCGCTGGACTGGTGCTGGAGGACGAGGCGGCGAGCCCGGCGACGGCAGAGGAGGTGTTCTCGGCCGCCGGTCTGGCGGCATCGGAGACGTATCCAGAGGGGACGGTAGGAGCCGCGACGATCACGGTGACGCCGGGACAGGATGTCCAGCATTCCAACTTCGGCAGCGACTCCTTCACGGTCACCAATATTGGCGACAAGAAGATCGCGGCCATCTTCATCGATGCGCGACCGTCACTCTATGGCGATAGCGTCTTCGATGCCGACGGAACCGGCGGCGATACTACCTTCAAGGGATGGCAAATCGACACCTCAGGGGGGACCGGTGCCCTCCAGCCCTCTAACTACTCGCATTACTTCTTCGCGGGGGCAGATCCTGATCCCACGAACGTGGGAAATAGCGGCGGGTTCCGCGGCGCCCTGGTCCAGTTCTCCGCGACACTGGATGGGGGGTTCACGACGGGCGAGACCGTTGGCTTCAGCGGCGACATGGACCCCAACTCCATTGCCGGCATGCAGAAGAGCGGAACGAGCGGTGTCGATACCAACTCCGTACCCGATTGGGATGTCGGGGGTGTCTCGGGTGCGGAGATGATGGGTGCCGTCGTACATGTCCTGTTCAGCGATGGCAGTACGGCGTCTGCCCAGCTGATGGGCGACGGCAGTCAGTCGGGAGCGAAGGCGCTGATCACGCAGGAGGCGGCGAATGACGCCGTCGAACTCTCGGTCAACGGCCTGCTGCCCGGCGAATTCGGTAGCTACAACGACGTCGCGCCCACGGTACAGGTAACGGGCGAGCCGGGGGCGTGGGTCAGGGTGGTCATGAGCAAGGGCCATCAACCGGTCAGCAATGATAGCGACCATATCGCCGATATCGTCGACTGGCATCTCTCTGACGAGGACTTCAGGGCCAACAATGCCGCCGAGTTCCAGACGGTGGATATCCAGTTGGATGCCAGCGGACAGGCCGACGTGTCGAGCCTCTTTACCTACGATGCCTTCCTCAACGGCACCGAGAGCTTCGCCGGCGATGGCCAGCTGCCGCTGGGCTTCATGGCAGCCGTCATCGACGACCCCACGGTGTCCGATGGCTTTGCGAAGGGGGCGGTGACCTCGCCGATCTACCTGGTGCATGACGCTGCCTCGGCCACGACGAGCACCTCGATGGAAACGCTCGTTGCTCCGGCCGAGGCGCCGAGCGACGAGGGCGTGATGCTCGTCGGCCTAAGCCCGGAAGGCGAGTCGGGCGCGGACATTATCTGAATCAGGGCATGCGATCATTCGCCGATGCCGAGAGGGGGAACCATGGACATGTGCAAGAGCATTCTCGTGACCGGCGGGGCAGGATTTCTGGGATCGCACCTCTGTGACCGGCTGCTGGAGCAGGGCGATGAAGTGATATGCGCCGACAATTTCTACACGGGACGAAAAGACAACATCGCACACCTGCTCGATCACCCGAAATTCGAGCTTATCCGGCACGATGTGAACTTTCCTCTCTATATCGAGGTAGATCAGATCTACAACCTCGCCTGCCCGGCGAGCCCCGTGCACTACCAGTTCGATCCCGTGCAGACGACCAAGACCAACGTCCACGGTGCCATCAATCTGCTCGGGCTCGCCAAGCGCACCAGGGCAAGGATTCTGCAGGCCTCGACCAGCGAGGTCTACGGGGATCCCGACCAACACCCCCAGCCTGAAGCCTATTGGGGCATGGTCAATCCGATCGGCCCCAGGAGCTGCTACGACGAAGGAAAGCGCTGTGCCGAGACGCTCTTCTTCGATTACCACCGCCAGTACGGCGTGGACATACGCGTGGCGCGAATCTTCAACACCTACGGCCCGAGAATGCATCCTGACGATGGCCGCGTGGTCAGCAACTTCATCATCCAGGCGCTACAGGGAAAGGACATCACCATCTATGGCAATGGGCTGCAGTCGCGCAGCTTCTGCTACGTCGATGATCTCATCGACGGCCTGATACGGTTCATGAACTGTGAGGGTATCACTGGCCCCATCAACCTGGGCAACAGCGGCGAGTACAGCATGCTGGAGCTGGCCGAGAGGATCATCAGTCTCACCGAGAGCGCCAGTGAGCTGCGTTTCTATCCGCTGCCGGAAGATGACCCCCGGCAGCGCTGCCCCGATATCTCGCTCGCGGTGGAACATCTCGGCTGGGCTCCTACCTGTGAGCTAGAAAAGGGACTCCATCACACGATCGACTACTTTCGAGCTCTGCTCCAGGAGATTACCGACAGCGCGCCCCATCGGCGAGTCAGTCTGGCGACGGAGAGCTACCTCAAGAGACTGGCATGAACGAACGCGATGGCTCGTAGGGCCGTCAGGCAATCCGTCCTGCGTGGTTCATCCTTCATGGAGAGGCCGCATGATGCTGGAAAGCGTGAAGTTGAGCCTGAGGCGTTCCGCCAAGTGGGCGCTCGGAGCCATGGAGAACGCGTATCGTATCGACCCCTCTTCATCACGCCAGGTGCGATGGCATGAGGGAGAGCTAGCAGCGTGGCATGAAGGGGAATTCGCGAATCAACGTCCGGACGCGTCTTACCGCGACGCTAGCAGCAACGCACTCGAGCTTGGCATGGCAGGAGCGACGGCAAGCGTCGCGTGGCGCACGGGAGAGCGATTGGCCAGCGAGGGCGTATGTGAGATCGAGCGTGCCGTGATCTGGGTGACGCGCCCCTCTTCGCGGCGCAAGCGGTACGCGCAGGAACGCAAGGCCATCGTCTTCAATCGCTACTATCGTCCGGTGACATGTGCCGGCCTGCCTCATCTCTGGGTGTTTCTGACGAGTCATGACTGGCGTCGATGCCCAGGACCGAACAGTCGTGTCGCCCATCTGGCGGGGCGCGTCGCCGTCCTGGGAAACTTCGGCTTCGATACCAAGAACTACTATCACTTCTGGGCCGATGCCATGGCGGACCTTTGGTTTCTGCGTCGGCAACTGCCCGAGTCGCGGATGCCGGAGCGATACCTCATCCACTTCGCCGGACTGCCCTGGCAGTGGGAGATCCTCGAGATGTGCGGCATTGACCGGGAACAGGTCATTCCGATGCTCGATCATGAGTTTCTGAAGGCGGAGACGGTACTTGTGCCGGTGCGCGACAAGGGCGCGGAAAGCCTGCCCGCATGGCTGGCGGATGCCATTCGGCAGGTGACCGGGTGGCAGCGGCCACGTGCAGCGAGCTCACAGCGCATCTACATCTCGCGAGCCGATGCCCTGCGCCGGCGCGTCACCAATGAACAGGAAGTCTGCGAGCATCTCCGCGAGGCGGGCTTCCGTATCCTCACCCTTGATGGGCTCAGCGTCGAGCAGCAGCAAGTGCTCTTTGCCTCGGCCTCGGTCGTGTGCGCTCCCCACGGGGCGGCGCTGACCAATCTGGTCTGGTGTCGCCCCGGCACCCTCGTCATCGATTTCTTGCCCAGCAGCTACCTCGTCCCCTGCTTTCAGGAGCTCTCCCGGCAGTCCGGCGTGGATTATCTGCCGGTGATCTGCCCGCCGTCCTCCTCGGGCGGGCGAAGCTTCGAACACGACATCACCATTCCCATGCAGGACATCAGCGCCATCTGCCACCACCTCATGTCGGAAGGAGAGGCACATGTTTCATCGCAATGAATGCTCGGGCACAGGGGCCATGATCATCGCCGCGATTGCCGGGGAGCCCTCATGAATTCGAGTCTCGACGCCATTCCGGGCGACCGCAACGAGGTCGCGTCCTCCAAGGCCAGGCCTCTGAGGGTTCTGCTCTGGTGCCCCTACGGGATCACCATGTCGGGGGGAGGGGCCGGGCTCAACTCCCAGCGCCTCTATCAGGCAGCGCAGCATGGCCAGGTTCATGTCACGGTCGCCCACGGCCTGGACGACCATCCCGCCGTCGCGGGGTTTGCCGACTTCGTCAGGATTGCCAGGCTTCGCAAGCCCTCCAGGACCATGGAACATCTGGTCTTCCTTGGCCGTTCCTGGCTGTGGCTGAGGCGACATGTCGACGACTACGACGTCTTCCACGGCATCGACGCCTTCGAGGCGACCATCTCGCCGGCGGTCTGGGCCAAGCGGCGCGGCGTCCCGGTGATCATCAAACCGGCGAATCAAACGAGCACGGGACCGACGCGATCGTGGCGGCGCATCTTCCATCGCCCCTGGTTCCGAGCGAGAGCGATGGCCGGCATGGATGGCATCGTGGCGATCAGCCAGACCATTCATGATGATCTGCGGGCCAAGGGGATACCCGCTGACAGGGTCGTCAAGATACCGAACGGCATCGATTGCCGGCGCTATGCCCCGATCAGCGGCAGCGCGCGCAGGGAGGTCCGTGAACGGCTGGGCATGCCCGCCGATGAGTTCTGCCTGCTGTCGGTGGCGGGACTGCGTCCGACAAAGCGCATCGAGTGGACCCTCGAGGCGCTGACGCTGCTCATGGAGCGGGGAGACAAGGTACGTCTCTATCTCGTCGGCAATCAGCGTGACGAGATCTACCGAAATTTTCTGATGGAGCGGGTCATGGCGCTGGGTATTCAGGACCGAGTCGTGTTCGTCGGTGAGACCGATGACACTGCCGCCTACTACCAGGCGGCCGACGCCTTCTGCCTCACCTCGAAGAACGAAGGTATGCCCAACGCGCTGCTCGAAGCGATGGCCTGCGGCCAGTGCTGCCTGGTGACGCCGGTTTCCGGATCGCGTGATATCGTCGACGATGGCGTCGACGGCTATTTCATCGCCAGTCCTGGCGAGCTAGCCGACCGGCTGGAGACATTGATGCGTGATCCGTTGCATCGGGGCGGCCTTGGCGAGGCGGCCAGGCTCAAGGCGCTGGATTACTCCCTCGAGGGTGTATGGGGCCAGTATTTCGATCTGCTGCGCAGAGTGTCTCACTCGCGGGCCGGGGCGCGGCGATGATCACGGCACTGCGCTACCTGGAATACCTCGCTCGGTTCGCCCGAGCCATCGTGCTGCTGGTGCCGATAGCCCTCGTTGCGAGGCTCTACCGAGCCGTGACGCGCCGACCCGACATCTGGCTGGTGGCCGAGCGACGAGCCGAGGCCCGCGACAATGGCTACCATTTTTATGCGTACCTGTGTCGTCAGCGACCCGGCATCAGGGCCATCTACGCCATCGATGACGACTCCGCCGACGCTACCAAGGTGGCACAGCTCGGAGAGACGGTCCGCTTCGGCTCCCTAGGCCACTACTGGGTGTATTCGCTATCGCGAGTCGCGGCCAGTACGCACATCTACGGAGCGTCTCCCGTGTTGACCGCGTCGCGCTTCGTGCGCGGCCTCCTGCCCGGCAAGCTTCACGTGTTTCTTCGCCATGGGGTCTCCAAGGACGAGGTGCTGGGCATCAAGAATCACAGTACCGGGATGGATCTGATCGTCTGTGGAGCCAAGCCGGAGTTCGACTACCTGGAACGCCTCGCCGGCAGACCCGACCATGGCCTGGTCTATACCGGACTCTGTCGATTCGACCGTCTCTATCATGTGCCCTCGCCGAGACGGCGCATCCTGTTCATGCCAACGTTTCGCAAGTGGCTCTTCAACCTGACGCGGCTGCCCAAGCCTCTGGCCTATGAGGCTTTCAGGAAGGATCCCTATTGGATCCATATCCAGGGGCTGATCAATCACAGCGGGCTGGCGTCCTACCTGGCTCGCCACGACGTGGAGCTGCTGCTGCTGTTGCATCCCTCGGTCGGCTATTTCGGCGATTGCTTCACTTCCCGAAGTCCCGGGGTCAGGGTCATCAGTGGTAAAGACTACGATATACAGGAGCTGATTCGCGGCTGTGATGCGCTGATCACCGACTTCTCCAGCGTTTTCTTCGACTTCGCCTATCTTGAGAAACCCGTGGTCTATTACCATTTTGATCAAGAGAGATACCGCTCGAGCCACTATCGAGAAGGCTACTTCGTGTATGAACGGGATGGCTTCGGCCCGGTGCTGCATGATGCCGATGATGTCTTGGCCGAACTCCAGCGGTGGGCAGAGACGGGATTCTCCATGCAGGACATCTACCGTCGGAGGGCCGCCAGGTTCTTCCCGGTGAAGGATGTCGAGAATACCGAACGGGTCTTCCAGGCCATCAAACGTCGCCTGTCTAGCGGAGTGGCGGGGTAGCGGCCATGGACTGCAGGGGGTGACGATGGCGGCCGGATCGAGAGTGACGCCGGGTATGCTGGTGGACGTGGCCAGACGACACTTCCTGGACGGCGTCCGATACTCGCCCCGCTATGCCTTTTACGCCTTCATGAGCAAGGTGTTCGACGTGCGCCGTTCTCGCAGTTCATTAGGCTACTTCTTCCTGCACCAGAAGCACCTCAGCATTCGCCGATGGATCGCGCACCACCACGGCAGCCTCATTCGCGAATATGTCGACGCCGATGGCCTGACCCGGGGCTCATTGACGCAAGCCGCTCCAATGAAAACCTCGGCAACGCCAGACTCGAAAACAACGGCCGTATGCCCCCGCGAGTCGCAGGATCGTGTTCCCCTGTCCAAGGCGAGCTCGCTGCCGACCGAGACGCGGCTCAATGACGGGCCCATCTGGGTCTTCTGGTGGCAAGGGGAAGAGCAGGCGCCCGATGTCGTGAAGGCCTGTCTCGCCAGCACCCGGCGCCATAGCGCGGGCAGGGACGTCGTGCTACTGAGCCAGGCCAACTACGGCGAATATGTTGAACTGCCCGACTATATTCTGCGTAAACTGGCCAAGGGGGAAATGTCGAAAAACCAGTTCGCCAATGTGCTTCGAGTCACGCTCCTGGCGCAGCGGGGAGGCGCCTGGCTGGATGCCACAGTGTTCCTGTCGGGGCCGCTCGATGCGGAAATATTCACCCGCGAATTCTACACGGCGAGGATACGCTACACCGCCCCGCATCCCTTCGATTATGCAAAGTGGACTACCTTCTTCTTGGCGGGGGCGAAGGGGAATGTCCTGTTCTGTTTTCTGAGGGACTTCTACTTTGCGCACTGGGCCAGCGCATCGGGGCAGATCGACTACTTCATGTTCGATCATGCCATTCGCGTGGCCTACGAGATGATTCCCGCCGTGCGCCTCATGGTGGACCAGGTGCCGTACAATAATCAGGAGATTCTCACCCTTCAGCGCGTCCTGAATTCTCCTTTCGATGAAGCATATTACCAATGGTGCGCCCAAGACACTTACCTGCATAAGTTGACGTGGAAAACGTCGCTCTCACCCGTCACCGAGCACAATGACATGACGTTTTTTGGCTTCATCATGGCCGGGAGCGAGCGGGCGGCCTGAGTCGGGAACGCCGTCGAGGCGTCGAGGGTCCCATGGACACGAACGTGGACATCGCTTCTTTTGCGCCGCTGAGCGGTCATGTCGATGTCCGCCACGCCTGTTCACTACGCCCGGAGGGCTCCATGATTGAATCCCTGCAACGACTCCTGAGGGGAGTGATGACCGCCGAGGAGGTGCCCGACAGAGCCGCGCCCACCTTGGCCCTCTCGGTGGCTGCGCTGCTCTTCGAGGTGGCCCGTGCCGACTATCACCTCGATGATAGCGAAGTGGTTCTGCTGCGCCAGCTGTTGCAGCGGCGTTTCAATCTGGCGGAGGCGGATCTGGACGACCTAACCCGGATATTGCACCTGGCATGAAAAAGGCGGCTGAAAATCGGTTATAATTCAAGCTCCTACACCAGAATCAACCGTATCAGCCGCCATGACAAAATGTACCACTCCTTCTGCTTCCTTTCCACGCT
>Ga0208138_100067_pt1 | contig 83244 bp, 84 predicted proteins | sample AntRauMetaRauer3_FD_184786 | JGI IMG/M metagenome (GOLD analysis project Ga0208138, IMG submission 184786) | Saline lake microbial communities from Rauer Lake, Antarctica, in enrichment culture - Antartic Rauer Lake 3 Metagenome Rauer3 (SPAdes)... ... | reverse complement strand
CCGTTTTTCGTTATTAACCTGGTTATGGGTCTGACCAAAATAAAGGCGTGGACGTTTTACTGGGTCAGTCAGGTGGGTATGCTACTGGGTACCGCTGTGTACGTTAATGCAGGAACCCAACTGGCCCAGATATCCAGTCTGGGGGATGTTGTTTCTGCGGACTTAATTGGTGCCTTTGTTTTATTAGGAGTATTCCCGCTAATTGCTAAAGCTGTACTGGCCTTTTTGAAACGCCGTAAGGCATTCAAAGCTTATAAAAAGCCCAAGTCTTTTGACAATAACCTGGTGGTTATAGGTGCCGGTTCAGCGGGGTTAGTCAGTGCTTACATAGCGTCAGCGGTAAAAGCAAAGGTTACCTTAATAGAAAAGCATAAAATGGGCGGCGACTGCCTCAATACCGGATGTGTGCCCTCCAAGGCTTTGTTACACGTAGCGGAGCTTGCTCACAATGCACGCAATGCCTCTCGCGTTGGGGTCAGTGTTGGAAAGGTGTCGGTCGATTTTAAACAAGTGATGCAGCAGGTACAGTCGGTCATTAAGGACATTGAACCGCACGACTCGGTTGAGCGTTATACTAAGCTGGGTGTCAATGTTGAGCAGGGGGAGGCTCGTATTGTTTCGCCCTGGGAAGTTGACGTTACCAGTAATGGCGAGACAAAGCGCATCACCACCCGCAGTATTATTATTGCAACCGGAGCAAAGCCATTAATACCCAACTTTGAAGGCCTGGATAAAGTTGATTACTTAACCTCGGATACGCTATGGGAGTTAGAAGAGCTGCCTAAACGCTTATTGGTATTGGGTGGCGGTCCCATTGGTTGTGAGTTGTCACAAGCGTTTCAGCGTTTAGGTTCGCAGGTCACTCAAGTGGAAATGGCTGATCGACTTATGGGTCCGGAAGACAGCGATACAGCCAGGCTTTTGAGTGAGCGTTTAAGTGCTGAAGGTATTGATATTAAATTGAACCATAAGGCCTTGCGATTCGAGCAACACGATGGCGAATCGGTTCTAATTGCTGAGCATAATGGACAAGAAACTCAGTTGCCGTTCGACAAAGTGATTATTGCACTGGGTCGGCAACCTAATATCTCCGGCTTTGGGTTAGAGGAACTGGGAGTACAGACCAATAAAACAGTCAGTACCAATGAACTGCTCCAGACTAACTTTCCAAACATATACGCCTGTGGTGATGTTGCCGGGCCTTACCAGTTTACCCATGTGGCATCGCATCAGGCCTGGTATGCTTCAGTAAATGCGTTATTTGACCCCTTTAAGACATTCCGTGCGGACTATTCTGTTATCCCTTGGGTAACTTATACCTCGCCGCAGGTAGCCAATGTGGGCCTAACTGAGCAGCAGGCTAAGAAAGAAGATAAGGAATACGAGGTGACTGAATACGATATTGGTGACTTGGATCGTGCTATTGCTGATGACAATGCTTATGGTCGGGTAAAAGTGCTGACCAAGCCGGGCAAAGATGAGCTGTTGGGTGTGAATATAGTAGGGCCGCAGGCCGGAGAGTTGCTGGCGGAATATGTGCTGGCTATGAAGCATGGCATTGGCCTTAATAAAATATTGGGTACCATACACAGTTATCCGACACTGGCAGAAGCCAATAAATACGTTGCCGGAGAGTGGAAGCGCGCCAACGCCCCACAGAAGCTGCTAACATGGGTTGAGAAGTTTCATCGCTGGCGCCGGAGTTAACATGCGTTTTATAGCAGCCATCAGTTTATTGTTTGTGACACTTTTTGTCACCTCGCCGTTGAAAGCGAATGAGGTGAACTTTTATGCCTGGGGCGGCTCGTCGGAAGTAAACAGCTACTTACGCTGGGTTCAGAAAGAGCTAAAGGCTGAAGGTATTCAACTTCGCCACAATAAAGTGGCCGATGCCTCAGAGGTGGTTAAGCAATTAATTGATGGACGCTCCAATGTCGACATTATCTGGATAAACGGCGAGAACTTTCACGCACTGAAAAAAGCCGGAGCCTTACGTCCCATTACTGATGAAATTAAAGCGTTAAATAACATCAGCCCCGAACTTAACTGGCAGAGCGATTTTGGTGAACCGGTTGAAGAACTGGAAGTGCCCTGGGGTGTCGGGCAGTTTAATCTTATTAGTCGGCCCGGGCTTTTCAGCCAAAAAGCAGTGAGTGCAGAAGCATTACTGAACGCTGCGTGGGATAACAAAGGTCGTATCAGCTACCCTAAGCCGCCGGACTTTCATGGCACCACCTTCTTAAAGTCACTGCTGTTGTCATTGTATCCGCAGCAACGTGAAGTTTTTCAGCAGCCAGTAAGCGAAGTTGATGCGAATGAATGGACTAAGCCTTTATGGCACTATTTAGACAAACTGCATCCACTATTGTGGCAGCAGGGTGAAAATTTTCCGTCGTCAGCCGGAGAACAAATTTCTTATCTGGCGAACGGGCAGTTGTTAATGGCTGTCAGTTTTAACCCTAATGATTATCAAACCTTGGTTAATCATGGGCGATTACCGGCCGGTGTTGAGCGTCATACGTTGTCAGATGAAGCCATAACCAATAATCATTATCTGGCCATTCCGGTCAGTTCGAATAATGCCGAAGCTGCAAAGGCGGTTATCGAGTTCTTGTTGTCTGAAAAGGCGCAGGAAAGAAAAGCCGATACCAACCGCTGGGGCGATCCTTCCGTTTTAAAACGCACGCAAAAAGGTGATAAAAGCTCTGCGTTACTCGAACCTACCGATGACTTTCATGCCAGCTGGCAGAATTATCTGGAGCGGGAATGGTCCGCGCGTTATCAATAGCGGTCTGGTTACTGCTGATTATTCTGCCTGTCGGCAGCGGTGTGCTTTTCCTGTTGCTGACATCTCTTGATGCGAAAACCGGAGTCAGTTTAGCGGCATTCAGCGAACTACTATTGGGTTACGAGTCGATACTGTCGAGCTTTGTTCTTGCGGTTGTGGCGCCTTTTGTAGCTTGCTATCTGGCGCTTTGGATGGCGCCAGGCATACTACGTAAACCGCGCTTACAACAATTGTTGTCTCCTTTACTGTCTATCCCGCACGTGGCTTTTGCTGTTGGGCTTATGCTGTTAATGAGCCCGTCGGGCTGGCTAGTGCGGCTGGTCGATGCTATCAGCGGGCTCTTCCCCGCGCCGCCCGTTGGTTGGCCCTTACCAGAAAAGTCTTTAGTGACCGTGACAATTGTACTGGTCTTAAAAGAGCTGCCGTTTTTGTTGTTGATGATATCGGCTCAGTTAAAACAATTACCGGTTAAGTCCTGGCTTGTTCAGGCGCAAAGTTATGGCTATAGCGAACGCCAGGCCTGGTGGCGTGTGGTTACGCCGGAATTATTGCGCCGGATGACACTTCCTATGGCAGCTGTGATCATTTACTCATTGTCTGTGGTTGATATTCCGTTATTGGTTGGCAGTAACACGCCAGCCGTATTGGCTCAGCGAGTTTACGAGTGGACCTTTCAGTTTGCAGCCGATAGTCAGGTAAAAGCAGTGACAGGTGCCTGGGTTCTGTTAGCAATGGCTTTGCTTCTATTATTAATGAATTCAAAGCATTCTGTTCTTTATCACCGTTTAGTACTGAGGAAAAGCGCGGGCACGCCAGAGCGATTTAATTCGGACAATGTCAGTCGTTATGCGTGGGGCTTTTTAGGTCTTCTCTCGCTTGGCGTCATTGCTGTTTTAGCGTTACAAAGCCTGGCATCAAGCTGGTTTTATCCCAGTTTATGGCCTGCCGCTTTAAGTTCTGAACGCTGGCTAACGGAATGGAGCTATCTGCTGGAGCCCGCGGCTCACAGCTTTTGGCTGGCGTCACTCAGCGCAATTACCGGTACGATCGCGGCTATGATTTTACTGCAAAGGCAGAGGCAAAAAGCGCTTAAGTCATTTTACTCGCCGGTTCTTATTGCTTTGTTAATTCCTCAAGTGCCATTGGTATTAGGCTGGCAAAGAGTGCTTGGCCAACAGTTAACTGAAGGTTGGCAGCTTTGGTGGGTGTTCTGGTCTCATGCCGTATATACTTTGCCTTATGCCTATTTGGTTCTGCATGGCGCTTATACCAGCTTTAACGAACAATGGTTGATTCGGGCACAAAGCCTGGGTTATTCGGCACGGGCAGCCTGGTGGAAAGTTATGCTGCCAATGCTAAAACAACCGGTTGCCATTGCTTTTGCTGTTGCTTTCTCAGTCAGTATTGCTCAGTACTTGCCAACTCAATGGTTGGGGCAAGGAGCTACGCCTACTTTAACCACCGAAGCGGTGAGTGTGGCCAGTGGCGGAGACTGGCGTATAGGCAGCCTTTACGCACTGCTGCAGATGTTATTGCCTTTATTGGTCTTTATCGCCGTAGGGGGAATCAGGAAGGAAAGTTATGCTGAACATTCGTGATCTTAAAATTGAGCTGCTGAGAGACGATCAGGCAGAGCTTTTATTCCAGCTGGATGAATTAACCGTTGAAAAAGGCGAAGTTGTGACACTAATGGGCCCCAGTGGGATAGGTAAGTCGACCTTATTGCGCTGGGTTTTGGGTGAGCCTCTGGTTAACTTTCGTATTCAGGGACAGTTAAGCTTAAACGGTGAGGACATCAGCGGTAAGTCAATTGCGCAGCGTCAGCTGGGCATGATGTTTCAAAAAGGTGGCTTATTTCCCCATTTGACGATTGAAGAGAACTGCCTGTTTGCTCAAAAGCCGCGGTCTAATTTGAACCGCATTGAACAGCAAGAGCACGCCTTAACCATGCTGAAAGCACTGGGTCTTGAAGATAAATGGCCAGTTTACCCTGGCAGCTTAAGTGGAGGACAGTATGCCCGCGTTGCCTTACTGTGTTCATTGCTGGCAGAGCCGCAAGCTATGTTACTGGACGAGCCCTTTTCATCGTTAGACGCAGGCCTGCGTGAAGACGTCAGACAGTGGACTTTTGCACTATTACAGGAAAGGGAAATTCCAACTTTGCTGGTGACTCATGATATTGCCGACGCCTGCGGACGAGTGATTGAGATGAAAGGAGAGGCTGTTAATGTTTGACCCTAAAATACTCCCGGTTACCCGCAAAGTTCTGGATATACCTGCCAGACTCATTGTGCGCGCCGGAATCAGTGCCGATCAGGTCACCGTTGCTGGCTTTTTCATTGGTTTACTGGCGGTTCCTTTACTGGCTTTCCAGTATTATGAACTGGCACTGGTCGCTATTTTATTGAATCGGGTATCTGATGGTTTAGACGGGGCAGTGGCAAGGCGTACGCAATTAACGGATGCCGGTGGCTTTCTTGATATCGTGCTGGATTTCATCTTTTACAGCGCAGTGGTGTTTGGTTTTTTATTGACTGCGCCAGAACAAAACGCCATAGCGGCCGGGGTTTTGCTTGTTACCTTTATGGGAACCGGTGCGACTTTCTTGGCTTTTGCCAGTGTGGCCGGTAAACGAGGCATTGAGAACCCGGATTACCCGAATAAGTCGTTGCACTATATGGGCGGCTTAACCGAAGGCTTTGAAACCATTATGGCTTTTGTGGCGTTTTGTCTGTGGCCCCAACACTTTTCAGTTCTGGCTTACGTGTTTGCTACCGCATGCTGGGTTACCGCAATAACGCGTATTGTTGCCGGCTACCGGACATTAAAGCAGCCCGTAGCGGCGGGGGAGCATAATGTCTGAAACTATCTGGCGTCTAAGCGTTTTTATTGGTGTCTTACTGGTTATGGTCTTATGGGAGTTTCTCGCGCCAAAGCGAAAGCCGCGCTACAGCCGTAAACAGCGTTGGCCTGCTAACCTGGCTATTGTTGCGGTTGATACCGTACTGCTGCGAATTATCGCACCTGTCGGTCTCACGGGTATTGCATTGTGGGCATCAGAACAAGAGTGGGGGCTGTTTCATTATTTAAGCAGCACAGCCGGCAATGAACTCCCGTTTTGGTTTGTTTTTCTGGTCAGCCTTGTGGCGCTGGATATTGTTCTTTATTGGCAGCATCGGCTGTTTCACCGTATTCCTGTGTTATGGCGTATGCACCGGGTGCACCATGCCGATCCTGATTTTGATGTAACCACCGGTTTGCGCTTTCATCCCGCAGAAATTGTTCTCAGCTTTTTTATCAAGGCTGCTGCCATTCTTGCGCTGGGGGCACCGGCTTTGGCTGTTATTGTATTCGAAATTATTCTCAACGCCTGTTCTTTGTTTAATCACGGCAATGTTGCGTTGCCGACGCCCCTGGAGCGAGCTGCGCGTAAAGTTCTTATCACCCAGGAGTTACATCGCATCCACCACAGTGTTGAAAAAGAAGAGACCAACAGCAACTACGGTTTTAGTGTTTGTTGGTGGGATCATCTGTTTGGCAGTTTCACTTCAAAGCCTAAGGCGGGTTCTGATCAAGTCGATATTGGTTTAAAAGAATATAGAGATGCGAGTATTACGACCAAACTTTGGGGACTTCTGAAAATCCCTTTTAGTAATCGATGAGCAGAGTAAGAAACAGTTTGCGTCCCCGGCAGGAGTCGAACCTGCGACCTGCCGCTTAGGAGGCGGCTGCTCTATCCTGCTGAGCTACGGGGACGTGCCGCGAATTATGCCAGAAGCTGCCGCGGGTTTCACCCTCAGTTAACCGGCACCACCCAGTCGTTCACCTGAATATTATGTAACATATTTCCTTTAGTCAGCTTAGCAATAGCCGTAGATTGCTGCACTTGGGAAACTTCCACCTCAAACTCACTCACCTGCCATTTCTGGCGGTAACGGCCTTGGTCATCGGTAAAGTGACTGGGCTGAACAACTTTAAGCTTATCGCCCGGGCTTACGCCGTGTTTTTCACCCAAATTAAACTGAACCGTTTTTTCATCGACGGCAATAATTCTGGCTCGTACGGGTTTGCACACTACCTGTTCTTTTACACCAGAGGCTAAATCGCGCAAGCCGCTATCTAGTGCGGCACCGAAGGGTTCGTTCCAAAACTGTGCTGTAGCAACATCAACATCAATATTGCGGTCAAAAGTCCAGGGCTGAGTGTCTTCGACTCGTGCACGGGTAACCAGTTGTCCGGTCGTCGCATCCAGAAGGTAAAGCGTTAAGGCGTAATGGCGGTTTGGATCGCTGGACCAAAACCAGCTAGATTTAGTATCCATCATGGCCAGGTCGTCAAACATGCCGAAAATAACGAACTGACTGTCATTAGCTAAGCCAATGCTGCGGGACATGCGGCCTAATCCTTCCAGATTCAGGCCGCTGAGTGCCTGGTCTAAACCTGCGTGACGGTGCAGGGTGTGAGCAATCTGCAACTGGCTGCCAACGCCGCCTAACTCACGGGCTAAACGCTCGGCCGCTACTTTGCCTATTTCCCAAATTTGTCCCCAGGTACCATGGGCGCGGTCGCGCAGCTCAAACGGCACAACGGTAACAGAGTTTTTGTAGCTGCTGCGGGTACAGTCGCCTTCGCGGTTCCAGATATCCGCGCGAAGCAGAACAATAACGCGGTCGTCACGTACTTCCTCGCGAACAATAGTGACTTGGTCCACGTTACCTTGGCTGCTCCACTGGGTTTCAGTGTTCCGTAACACGCCGTCAACCACTTGTTGAATGCTAGAGATATTTCCACCGGAAGTGAGAAGCGCTTGCTGCAGAGCGTTTTCAATGGCTTTCTGACGTGCCGCATCGGTATCACCGTTTATAATGCGGGCGGTCCCCTGGGCTTCTACCCAACGCGCTTCGCTCGGCATAGCGATAAAGAAAACAAAAGTGATCAGCAGCAGGGTTTTCCAATTCATGGTGTTATGCATCCCAAGTGTCAGTTTTTAGTCGTTACTTTGCTATTGGAGTTAACTGCAAAAACCCTGCCATGTTGAAAGAGGAGATCAGAACCTAGTAATAAACAACGCGCTTCACTTTTTGTTGGCGGTTTGTGCTCTGATACAGGCGATGTACTTTCTCAAAATCCAGACGTAGTTCAGTCGCGTAATAATCACCAACCGTGTAGGTTTTTACCACTTCGGCACCACGAATAACACCGTCAACGGAAGCCTGAAAGCTGTCCTGGTTTAACGCCCAGTCTTCAACTGAGCTACCACCGGCAATACGTTGACCATACACTTGTTCGGCAAGCTCGCGATAGGCCGCAAGTTTGGAGGCACGCATAGCGTTCAGATCTTTTAGCTGAGAGTTTTCGCCTTGCTGAGTTTCGATAGGAGCGTAACCAACCGCATTCAGAACCGGGAATTCATCCGGGGTCTGAGTTTCCCACTCAACGTGTTTTTGATCATACGCTAAGTTGTTGTAAGCACTACATCCGCTTAATAGCAGTGTAGATGCGAGTAACGCGAAAGAAAGTAGATGCTTAGCCATAACGACCTCTGATAGAACAAAGTACTTATGGTTGTAACGGCTGAATGGCAGAAAGCTTTAGCGGATTTTGCCTTTACTATTGTAGGTGAGGCTGTCTTTTCGTGCAGATTGCAAAATGCTCTGCTTCAACTGTTCGATGTTATTAAGCGTTGACTGTACGACCTGCTCATTGACTTGACTTTGGTGCTGGACGTCACTCAAGGTGTTTTTTATCGCAGCAACGGCTTCTGCTAAATCGGGGTCATCTTTGAGCTGTTCTTTATCGGGGTGTTCGGCAAGCTGCTGGTCGAGTTGATTAACTCTGGCCAGAGCTTTTTCTTTTGCCTCTGTAATAGCATTTACATCGGCGTGTTGGCGGTCAACTATGGCGTTTAGCTCACGTTGCTGTAGCAACGCAAGGGTATCTAGCGAGTCCGCCATTTCCTGAAGGAGCTCATTGACAGGCGCCAACACCGTCATTATTCGTTATTGCCGTTACTGAACAAGTCAGATTCAAACTGAGCCAGTTTATTAGCCAACTGTTCAACGTTTATTTTGTATGAACCGCTTTCAATATCCGCTTTAATTTTGTCAACTTTGGCTTGATCAATTCCGCTGCTGTTCATGGCTTTTTCTTGTAAACCACCCAGTTGCTGAGCTTCACTTGTTAAAGAAACGGCTTCTCCGCCTTTCTGCGAAACCGATGCAGGCTTACCCGGAGCATCGTTCTGCACTTGGCGATTACTGGATTTGCTATCAATGTTGGCATTTTTCAGCCCGGCATTGTTAATATTAATTGGCATTGTGTTTAGCCTCGCTAGATAAAGTCTCTCGGTTACTTATCGACCGTACTCAAAAAAACTTAAGTAAATAGTTTAACAATTTTATAAATTGACGGTCACTTCATTTAATCCTGTGACAACAGCCTGTACCGATTTGTTCGACCGTGCGTTTTCAACAATAACCGATTCACCCTTAAGGCCATCAGCCAACGCCCTTCCGGCAGCAGTAATTCGCAATGTTTTATCTTGTGCGACTATTGTAACGCTTTGGCCCTCACATACAAGACAGGTGTCGCTGGCGCTTATGGCTTGTCCTGCGCCAACCCGCTTTTTAATTCGAGCGCCAATTAAAGCGGTCATATCAGTAAAGACATTGGAGCGTACACGGTTAAGGTCAACTTCAGAAAAAACTAAATCGCTTTCGCTGATCATTTGCCCCGGCGACATTGGAGAGGCTGCGGCAACAACGTTTTTATAATGATAGATGCGGACAGGTACGTAAGTTCTCCAGTGAGCTGCGGCAGAACACTCTATTTCAATGGTAGTATAACTGTCTAAAGTCGCGTTATTGGCTAAACCAACTTTCGGCTGTTGTGGACAGGTTTTTGGCGTCATACGAGGGTCAAGATTATTAGCAATAACCTCAACTCGCCCGTTATCAGGTGCTGATACTCTTTGCTCTACATAGTTGTGAGCCATTTGCTCTAGGGCTTTGTAGTCAAAGCGAAGATTTTGCTTTTTATTGGCTTCCCCAGCGTTAACCGGGCTTATACCGGTAAACAATGCAGCGAAAATAAAAAGCGAACTGATCAGTAGCGATTTACGTACTATCATAAAAATTCCTGATGTTATTCGTTAAGGTTCTCTGGTCGAGTGCCGAAAAAAACGGTATAACGTCAAAAGTTCGGCAGTTCGATGGTTTCAGTATGGTTGTTGTTGATGTAAGCAAGTACCGTGCCGAAGTAGAGGTCCCCTGCCATATAACAGGAGTGAATAATGGCCAGTATTCTTGATTCAGTGAATCAGCGCACACAAATGGTCGGACAAAACCGGCTGGAACTTTTAATGTTTAACCTTAATGGCAAGCAGCGTTTTGGCATTAACGTATTTAAGGTGCGTGAAGTTTTGCCTTGTCCTAAGCTTACTGCTATGCCTCGGCGAAACCCTCTTATTCGTGGTGTCGCGCACATTCGCGGGCAGGCTATTTCTATCATTGATTTAAGTATGGCGACTGGTGGTCCTGAGTTAAGCGGTGTTGAGAATCGCTTTGTGATTATTGCAGAGTACAATCGAACCATTCAGGGCTTTCTGGTCGGTGGCGTTGATCGCATTATTAATATCAACTGGGAAAATGTTATGCCGCCGCCGAAGGGCACAGGTCGGGGAGCTTACCTAACCGCGGTCACTCAAATTGACGATGAACTGGTTGAGATTATCGATGTTGAGCGAATCCTTGCTGACATAATGCCAACCAAAATGGATGTGAGTGAAGATGTAGCCAATGCCCCTATCAACGTCGCCAAAGAAGACTTAACCATTTTAATTACCGATGACTCTTCTGTTGCCCGTAATCAGATTAAACGAGCGTTGCAGTCTTTAGGAATTTCGTTAGAAGTTAAGAAAAACGGTAAAGAAGCTTTAGACTATTTAAAAGAGAAGTCCAAAGAGGTTGGTGGGTTGGTGCACCCTCATGTTCCGGTATTAGTTTCTGACGTTGAGATGCCGGTAATGGATGGGTATACCTTAACCGCAGAAATTAAGGCTGACCCAAATTTGCGTGATGTTCACGTTATTTTGCATACATCATTGAGTGGTGTCTTTAATCAGGCTATGGTGAAGAAAGTTGGAGCCGATGATTTTATTGCAAAATTTCATCCGGATGAACTAGCGACAGCTGTTCAAAAATGGCTTAATACGGTTGTCGCCTGATGCTATTGTAATCAGGCCACGCAACGAAAACCGAAATGGAAGCAGTTTATATAACGTGTTGAATCGCGAATTAAGTTTATCGGAATATCAGGAATTTCGTCAGTTTCTGGAGCATCAGTGCGGAATTGTACTGGGTGAGAGCAAACTCTACCTGGTGAAGAGTCGTTTAGGTCCTTTGATGGGGCGCTTTAATGTCGACTCTTTAGCTGAGCTCGTAAAACGCTCAATGAAAATTAGTGAACGAGCCTTACGTGCTGCGGTAATTGACGCAATGACCACCAATGAAACGTTGTGGTTCCGTGATACCTACCCGTTTCAAATTCTGAATGACCGAATTCTCCCTGAATATAAAAACCACTCAGGGCCCTTAAAGATATGGTCGGCTGCCTGTTCATCAGGGCAGGAACCGTATTCTATTGCGATGACGTATTTAGAGTATAAGGCAAAGAATCCCGGCGCATTGCGTGCCGGAATAAAGGTAACGGCTACGGACATTTCGAATAAGGTTCTGGAGCAGTGTGGTATCGGAGAATATGACAGCCTTGCCTTGGCCCGCGGCTTGTCAGCAGAGCGACGTAAAAAGTTTTTCACTGATGCGGCAAGTAAGCCTGGTTCTATGAAAATAAAAGATGAACTTAAGCAATTCATTCATTTTCGTCATCTGAACTTATTGGACAGCTATTCTTTGTTGGGTAAATTTGACGTAATTTTTTGCCGCAATGTCCTTATTTACTTTGCCCCGGAAGTAAAGCGGAAAATTATTGCCCAATTTCGGCAATCACTAAACCCCGGGGGTTACCTTTTCCTGGGTGCCTCAGAGTCTATTTCCGGACTCACCGACGATTTTGAAATGATCCGCTGCCAGCCCGGCATTATTTACAGAAGAAAATAACCTTCCATAGAGAGTACCTGCCAGAAACCTCTTGTAATCAAACTGGCACGCTTCCTGCATTGTCTTCACCATCGAACACTGTGGAGACAAAAATATGGCACTTTCCATGGATAAACTTATGGGAATACAGCAACACACGCTGGGTATACGTACTCAACGAGCGGAGCTTATTGCCAATAATATCGCCAATGCCGACACCCCAGGCTACAAAGCGAAAGGTCTGGACTTCCAGCAAGCGTTGCAACAAGCGCAGCGTGGTATGGAAAACCATAAAATGGCACGCACTCACGAAAAACACTTCAGCGTTGAGATAAAACCTCAGGGGACAGAAAAGTTCCGGATACCGTCGCAGCCTGATACCGGTGACGGTAATACCGTTGATGTGCAGTTGGAACAAAACTTGTATGCACAAAATGCACTGGAATACGAAATGACCATGAACTTTCTCGACGGCCGTATTAGTGGCGTGAAGAAAGCCTTGGGCGGACAAGGGAGATAATACGTCATGAGTCTGTTTAATATTTTTAATGTGACCGGTTCTGCCATGAGTGCGCAGTCAGTACGATTGAACACAACGGCAAGTAACCTGGCCAATGCCAACTCGGTCAGTAGCAGTATTGATGAAACCTATCGAGCGAGAAATCCGGTTTTTGCAACTGCTCTGGCAGATGCAAATGGTAACTATCGGGGGAACAGTCTGACCAATCAGACTCAGGCAGGCCAGGAAGCCGGCGTTAAGGTCATGGGTATAGTTGAAAGCCAGGACCCACTACAAATTGAATATGCTCCAAATCATCCTATGGCTGACGAGAGTGGCTACATCTACCGGCCTAACGTTAACACTATGGAAGAGATGGCAAATATGATTTCGGCTTCGCGTTCCTACCAGACAAATGTGCAGGTAGCGGACACTGCCAAAACAATGACACAGCGTTTATTGCGTCTGGGTCAAGGGTAAGCAGGAGATAACAAATGGAAGGCGTAAGCAATAATTCCTACATCGATGGCATGAAGTGGAAGAAGGATGAAGGTGCCGAGTATGCTGATCCGGATGAACAGCAAAAGCTCGAGCAGGAAGACTTCTTCAAGCTGTTAACCGAGCAGTTGAATATGCAAGACCCGTCTAAGCCGGTTGAGAATGATCAAATGATTGCTCAGATGACCAGCTTTACCATGGCGGAAGGTATCAGTGGCTTGTCGGATCGTTTTGATCAGTTTGCAAATGACATGACTTCAAATCAGGCGCTACAGGCTTCAACTATGGTTGGCCGCAAAGTGTTAGTGCCGACAGACCAGGCCAACCTGGAAACCGGTGCTGGCGTTACCGGCATGATCGCGACACCGCAGACAGCTCAGAACGTGAAAATTAGTATCAAAGATTCAACGGGCGCAACCGTAAAAACTCTTGATGTGGGTGATATGGCTGCGGGTACTAAAGAATTTGAGTGGGACGGGAAAATGTCTAACGGGGAAGAAGCCCCCGCAGGGAACTACTCTTTTTCAGTGAACGCTAACGTTGGCGGTCAGACTGAAGAATTACCCATACAGATGCACGCGCGTGTGCAAAGCGTCAGCACCGGCGGTGACCGCGGTGTGGTTTTAAATCTTAAAGGACTCGGTGGCATCAAGCTTTCCGATGTCTCTGAAATTAGTTAACAGGTGAGGTGACTTATGTCATTTAATATTGCACTCAGTGGTATCAACGCATCGCAGAAAGATCTGGATACGACCGCGAATAATATTTCAAACGTTAAAACAACGGGTTTCAAACAGTCGCGTGCAGAGTTTGCGGACGTTTATGCGACGAGCATTTTTAACGCAGGTAACACAAAAGTGGGTGACGGTGTTTTAACCTCGTCGGTGGCGCAGCAGTTTAGCCAGGGAACACTGGACTTCACTGAAAACTCGTTGGATATGGCTATTTCAGGTAACGGCTTCTTTGCGACTACCGATGGCCTTGGCTCACGTGATATGACTTATACCCGTTCAGGTGCGTTTAAGCTGAACGATGATAAGTTTATTGTCGATAACCAGGGCAACTACCTGCAAGGTTATCAAGTTGATCGTAACAGCGGCACCGCATCATCGGTGGCTTTGGCCACGACTCAACCTATTCGTATTCCGGATGTAGCTGGTGCACCGCAAAATACCGATAATGTCTTTACTGCTTTTAACGTTGATGCGCGTCGCTCACCGATAGATGGCGCTGCTAACCCATTTGATCCTGATACACCAAGTACATATCATAGCTCTACTTCTGCAACTATCTATGATTCATTAGGTGAGTCACATACGTTATCGACTTACTATGTGAAACGGGATAATAACCAATGGGACGTTTACGCCACTTTCGATGGTGATGAAATCGACTTAGCTCCGACGGGAACAGCGGTAGCATCTCCTGATACCTCAATTAATGGCAACTCAGGACTACGTCTAACCTTTTTAGGAAATGGTGAGCCGGATGTTCCAGCCGGACAAACAACGTTTGATCCCGGTTCAATTGACTTGTCAGGTAATAACGCCGCGGGCGACCCGTATTTAAATAACGGTGCAGATGCTCAAACGGTCCAGTTTAACTTCCAGGATCTTTCGGGTACTACCAGTCCTACTCAGTTTGCTTCAGATTTTGAGGTGACTAACCTTGATCAGGATGGCAGCACAGTTGGACGCTTAACGAACGTGGATATTGATAAGTCAGGTTTAATTGCGGCAACTTACTCTAATGGTGATGTTCAGTACCTGGGTCAGGTTTCCATTGTTCGCTTTGCTAATGAACAAGGCCTGACGCAAATTGGTGGTACTAAGTGGCGTGAGAGCATTGACTCGGGCGAGCCGCTTTCTGGTGAAGCAAATACCGGTACTTTTGGTGGTATTGAAGCGTCTGCGCTGGAAAACTCAAACGTTAACCTGACCAAAGAGTTGGTTGACTTAATTACAGCGCAACGTAACTTCCAGGCAAATTCACGTTCGCTTGAAGTTAATAACACCATTAATCAGACCATTCTTCAGATTCGTTAATCGCTTTTATCTGTCGATTAAAAAGACGCCTTCGGGCGTCTTTTTTGTTTCTGGCATGAAATCTGCATCATCAAAAACAGATGACAAATTTTTGGCTGGAGGTCAGCTATGGACAAGATGCTTTGGGTAGCGATGAGCGGCGCGAAAGAAAATATGAACGCCGTTGCGGTGCGCGCGAATAACTTAGCTAACGCCAATACCACAGGCTTCAAAGCCGACTTACAACAAGCTCGAGCTATGCAGGCTTTTGGCGAAGGTTTGCCAACACGGGTCTTTTCGATGACAGAAAGCCCGGGGCAAAACCTTGCCAGTGGGGCAATGCAAACCACCGGTCGAAATATGGATGTTGCCATTAAGGATCAGGGTTGGATTGCTGTCGATGACGGCAATGGCAATGAGCGTTACACCCGAAGTGGGAGTCTTGAAGTTGGTACTGACGGCATGTTGAAAAACTCCAATGGTCAGACGGTATTGGGTGACAATGGTCCCATTTTTGTGCCGATGCCGATTGATAATTTGGTTATAGGCTCGAACGGGAATGTGTCGATTCGTCCAATGGGCGCGCCTGCGGATGCTATGGAGGTGGTTGATCGGATTAAGTTGGTGAACCCGCCGAACGGCAATATAGAAAAAGGTAATGATGGTCTGTTTAAGCTAAAAGACGGGCAACAAGCTTTTGCCGATGCCAATGTCAAACTTGAAATCGGCGCGCTTGAAGGCAGTAACGTCAATAGTGTCGAAGAAATGACACATATGATCGCACTGCAGCGCCAGTACGAAATGAACGTCAAATTAATGAAGACGGCCGATGAGAACGCACAGCGCTCTGAATCGCTGATGAGAATGAGCTAATCGTAGCCCGAGGAGAAACACTATGAACCCAGCATTATGGATAAGTAAAACCGGACTGGATGCGCAGCAACGCGATATTTCAGTCATTTCCAACAACCTGGCGAACTCCAGCACGATTGGCTTTAAGAAAAGCCGGGCGGTGTTCGAAGACTTGCTGTACCAGAATATTAATCAGCCTGGTGGTCAGTCCGCACAGGACACTGAATTACCCAACGGTTTGATGCTTGGCGCCGGTACCAAAGTAGTTGCAACGCAAAAAGCACATACACAGGGTAATGTTCAGACAACGGACAATTCACTGGACGTGATGATTGATGGCAAAGGCTTCTTTCAGGTGTTGATGCCGGATGGAAACATTTCGTATACCCGTAATGGTCAGTTTTCACTGAACGAAGAAGGTGAAATGGTAACGTCAGGTAACGGTTATACCATAGAGCCGGCTATCCAGATCCCTGAAGACGCGATGTCGGTCAGTATTTCGCAAGAAGGTGAAGTGACCGTCACTCAACCGGGCAACCCGGACAACGTTGTTGTTGGGCAGCTTAACCTGGTTAACTTTATTAACCCGGCGGGCTTACAACCGATGGGTCAGAATTTATATAAAGAGACGGCTGTAAGTGGTGCGCCTTTAGAAGCCGTTCCCGGTGTTGACGGAATGGGGAATACCATTCAAGGCGCGCTGGAAACCTCAAATGTGAACGTAACTGAAGAGCTGGTGAACCTGATTGAAAGCCAACGGGGTTACGAGATGAATTCAAAAGTGATTTCCTCTGTAGACCAGATGTTGAGCTACGTGAATCAGCAGCTTTAATTGTTGACGTTATTAAATAACAGCGGGTGAGTCTATGCGTTTTTTACTTTTTTCCTTAGCAGCGTTAGTTCTGGCTGGTTGTGCGCAAACGCCACATAAACCGATGCCAAATGACCCATATTACGCACCCGTATTACCGGAAGAGCGTGCCCAGCCCGTTGTACCAACAGGCTCTCTGTTTCAGGACGCTTATGCAGACAACCTGTATTCCGATATTAAAGCGCGGCGATTAGGCGACATTATTACCGTGACCCTACAGGAACAGACAACGGCCAGCAAAACGGCAACCACTGAAACCTCGAAAGAGAGTTCGGCAGAACTCGGCGCACCAACGATGTTTGGGCGTGATATTACCGTTGGCGGTAACCCTTTATCGGCAGGCGTAAATGGCACCAGAAACTTCAGCGGTGACGGAAGCTCTGATCAGAGTAATCAGCTTAACGGTGAGATTACCGTTACGGTTATAAAAGTACTGCCAAACGGCAATTTAATTGTTCGGGGTGAAAAGTGGATGCGAATTAATACCGGCGACGAGTACATTCGTTTAACCGGTATGATCCGGCCTCAGGATATTACTGCAGCTAACCAGATCCCATCCACTCGCGTGGCGAACGCGCGCATCGAGTACTCGGGTACAGGCAGTCTGGCGCAAGTTCAGGAGCAGGGTTGGTTAACTCGGTTCTTCAACAGCCCAGTATGGCCATTCTAAGGAGTAAGGCATGAGAACGGTTAAATTCATTGCACTTTTGGTCAGCCTGATGTCAATGCTGGTTGCCCCGGTACAGGCTTCACGCATAAAAGATATTGCGTCGGTTCAGGGCATTCGGGACAACCAACTTATTGGTTATGGTCTGGTAGTCGGTTTACCGGGAACGGGTGAACAGACGCCGTTTACCGATCAAACATTCCGCACCATGCTGGGCAATTTCGGCATTAATATTCCAGCTAATGAACGACCCAAAATTGATAATGTGGCGGCTGTTGCCGTACATGCGGATCTGCCTGCCTTCGCAAAACCTGGTCAAAAAATTGATGTCACCGTGTCTTCTGTTGGTAGTGCCGATAGTTTGACTGGCGGTACCTTGTTGCAAACCTTTTTGAAAGGTGCCAATGGTGAAGTTTATGCGGTTGCGCAGGGCAGCCTAATTGTGGGCGGTTTAGGCGCCGAAGGTAATGATGGTTCCCGTATTGTTATTAACACGCCGACGGTCGGCCGAATTCCGAATGGTGGCGTTGTTGAGCGTGAGGTTTTGTCCGGTTTTGGTTCTTCCGATTATTTTACCTTTAACCTGCACCAGTCAGACTTTACGACAGCCAAGCGTATGGCAGAAACCATTAATGGCTTAGTTGGTGAAGGCACAGCACAGGCGATAGACGCGACTTCTGTGCGGGTAAGGGCGCCTCGGGATATGAATCAGCGGGTCAGCTACATGTCGACACTGGAAAATTTGGAAGTACAACAAGCTGCCGCCGCCGCGAAAATCATTGTTAACTCGCGTACCGGAACTATTGTGGTTGGTCAGAATGTTGAACTGCGTCCTGCAGCGGTTGCACATGGCAACATGCAGGTAACCATTGCCGAGAATGTGAATGTGGATCAGCCAAACCCCTTTGGTCAGGGAGAGACTGTTGTTACGCCTCAGTCGATAATTGACGTCAATCAGGACGATGCCCGTATGTTTGTTTTCGAGCCCGGAACCACGCTGAATGATTTGGTTCGCGCAGTGAATCAAATTGGGGCTGCTCCCAGCGACATGATTGCGGTATTGGAAGCATTGAAACAAGCCGGTGCGTTATCTGGCGAGCTCATTGTAATCTAGTGGCGGTTTAAACTATGACGGTTTCAGACTCTCATCTAAAGCAAGCGCAGCACGCCATGGATACCCACAGCCTTGACGGGCTGAGGAAGCGTGCGTTCAAGCCCGATGACAAAGAAGCCTTGATGGAAGCCGCGCAGCAGTTTGAAGCTATATTCCTGAATATGGTGATGGGCAGTATGCGTAAAGCCAACGCCGTGTTTGAAAAAGATAACTTGCTGGATAACCGCTACACCAATATGTACCGCGATATGTATGACCAGCAGCTGACTTCAGAACTGTCTAGCCAGGGCACATTGGGCTTGGCTGAGTTGATGGTAAAGCAGTTAGGTGGTGACGACAGTTATGTTCCGGCATCAATGAATCGCAATGGCGCGAACCTTGACGATCCGCGCATGAAGAACCGCGCCGACATGAGCAATGTCTCGCAGAAAGTCAGTGACCAGGGCGGCATTGATGCCGGTCTGTATTACGGGAATCAGCGAGTGAATACCGCCAAGGTGAGCGATGGTGATGCAACTTTTAATTCCCCGCAAAGCTTTATTACTGCGCTAAAACCTCATGCCGAGAAAATAGCCAAAGAAGCCGGCTTAAACCCGGATGTATTGATGGCGCAGGCGGCACTGGAAACCGGCTGGGGCAAGCGGTTGGTACCAGGGCGCCACGGCGGTTCCAGTAACAACCTGTTCAACATTAAAGCGGATACTCGCTGGGACGGCGATAAGTCCCATGTCAGCACCCTGGAATTTGATGGTGAGGTAGCCCGTAAAGAGCGCGCAGCGTTTCGCTCCTACGCCAATGTGGAACAGAGCTTGCAGGACTACGTTAACTTTATAAAAGAACATCCGCGTTACCAGCAGGCACTAAAAGTCGCTGATGATCCGAAACAGTATACGCAAGCACTGCAGGACGCCGGATACGCGACCGATCCTCAGTACGCACAGAAGATTCAGTCGGTATTAAATAACCCGGCTTTTGTTGATAAAGAAATTTAGGAATGCGGCAGGCGGCAAAAAATTGCCGTATTGGCTAAATAATATTCGCTCGGTGCCGATAACGGTCATAGAGTAACTGGAGAACCATCGATGAGTTTCGACTTATTAAATATCGGTAAAAACGGCATATTGGCGCACCAGCAAAGTCTGCAAGTGACCGGCCAGAATATTAATAATACGAACACACCGAGTTATGTTCGCGAGCGCACCGAGTACTTCGAAAGTCAGTTCGGAGGCTTAGAGCGTGTTCGTGTCGAGCGTATGATTGATCAGTTTGCAAACCGTCAGCTGCGAACGGACATTTCTAAAGTCAGTTATTATGAAGCGAACCTGGAGCAAGCCGAGCAGCTGGACACTTTACTGGGCGACAGCACGACCAACGTTGCTTCTTCTGTCGAGAGCTTCTTTAACACGCTGCAAGACGCGAATAATGATCCTGGTTCAGTTACTGCGCGCCAATTAGTATTGGCTGAAGCAGATGCCATGGTGACCAAATTTAATGACTTTTCCCAGTACCTCGATCAGCAAAAAGGCATTATTAATGATCGTCTGACATTATCGACCGATCGCATTAATTCAATTTCAGAAAACCTTGCTGAACTGAACTCAAAAATTCAGTCGTCTAATGGGAAGAACAGTTCTAATGGCGATATCAACGCATTGTTGAATAAACGCGATGAGCAACTACGCGAACTTGCCGAATTAGTACAGTTCAGTACGGTTGAACAGAAAAATGGCGCGGTGGCGGTCAATTTAAAAAATGGACAGCCGTTGGTTTTAGAGGATGGTCGGTTTAATGCGGTTGCGGTAAAAAGTAATCCGGATACCGAACGATTAGAGATGGTGCTTCAAAAAGAACATGGCGGCGGTAAGACAAGTGAGTTTTATGTACCAACGGATGAAGTTGGTGGTTCTGTGGGTGGTTATCTCGAGTACCGGGACGAAGTGTTAATGCCAACGCAAAAGCGTTTAGGGCAATTGGCTATACGTATTGCAGATTCTATGAATACGCAAAACCAAAAAGGTATGGACTTAGACAACCAGCTCGGACGGAAAATTTTTGACTTGTCTAAAACCGAGTCAGAAGCTATTCCTTATTCTGATAATGCTGGAACCGGCGAAATTAATGTGAGTGTTTTAGAGGGAGATAGTAAGTCGTTTCCATCAGAAAACCTGCGTATTACAAAAACCGGAAACCCCGATGAATACGAAATTGTACCGATAAATAGTGACGGTACGGTTGTCAGTGGTGCCGATACTATTACGGTGACTCAGGCATCTCCGGGTACGGTCGATATTGTTGAACTGGGTATTTCTCTCGACTTAACAGGTACCGCTAATGCAGGAGATCAGTTCTTAGCAAAACCAGCAGAAAGCGCTGCGTCAGAAATCAGTTTAGCTATTCGTCGTCCGGAAGACATTGCATTAGCAAACCCGGTTCGGGTTAAAGACGGTATGGACAACCAAGGCGCAGCAGGTATTGAAATAGCATCGATAAATACCCCTGATAATTATTACGACACGACAAACAATACATTGTTACCCGGAGCGCCTGCCCGTATTGAAGTAACAGGGCAGACAGGCAATGCTTATGATTTAGAAGTTTTCGCTAAAGACGGCACCAGTTTAGGAACCATTACGGGTACAACTGATCTTAATGGCATTTTAGGCCAGGCAGGTTTAACCGATCCGGACTACGAAGTGGATATTAATGGTGAGCCTGCGGTTGGTGATGAGTATTTTATTGAATACAACACCAATGGCTTTGACGATAATAGCAATGGACAGTCTATGGCCGACTTACAACGTCAGCAATTGGTCCGCCGCTCTGGTGGTGAAGAAGCCGAACCGACTATGACATTTAACGAAAGTTACGGTCGCCTTGTATCAGATGTTGGCAGCCGGGTGAGCCAAAACCGCGTGTTACGCGATTCAGCCGAAGCCATTAAATCACAAACTGAAGCGCTGTACGATTCTCAGGCCGGTGTTAACCTGGAAGAAGAAGCGGCAAATTTAATTCAGTATCAACAGGCATACACGGCGTCGGCTCGTATTATTACAACGTCGCAAACCATTTTTGACACACTGTTGACGTCATTGAGGTAATAACGATGCGCTTAAGTACCAACTTATTTTTCCAGCGAGGCCTGGATAGTTTACAAACTTCGCAGAACCAGCTGGATAAAATTCAGCAAATGCTGACTAAGCAAACCAAAATTCTAAGTCCTGCCGATGATCCAATTGGCAACTCTCAGGTGCTGGCACTGAATGAAAAAATTGGCCAGAACGAACAGTTCGAGCGTAACTCGATAACGCTTGAAAATAACCTGCGCCGCGAGGAAAGTGTGTTAAGTAGTATCACTGATGCTGTTCAGAAAGCGCGTACTTTGGCGGTACAGGCTGGAAACGGAAGTTATGATCAAACTAACCGCAAGGCTATTGCTTCTGAGTTGCGCAATATTGAGACTTCGATTTTTGATTTAACCAACGCACAGGATGAATCCGGTGAGTATATCTTTGCCGGTTATCAGAACCGAACGCAACCAATGGAGTTTGATGACGCAACTCAATCGTACCAATATGTTGGTGATCAAGGGCAGCGAACGATCCAATTATCGCCCACGCTTTACTTGCCTGCTAACGACCCCGGTAGTCGTGCATTTTCAAATGTCTCGAAACGAGTAGATTTTGAACTGACAGGCGGAAACAACTTTATTGAAAAAGTAGAAGTAACTGACAGAAACGCGTTAATTGCAGATACTGAAACGCGTATAGCAGCTGGTGACCCGACCGATTTTACGGTTAATTTTACCGGGCCTGACACTTATGAAATTGATGACGGTGTAAATCCGGTAGTGACCGGCACAGTGAATGACGGTAAGGTTGAATACAATGGTATGACGCTGGAGCTAAACTCAGACAATATGCCGACAGCTGGCGATTCATTCAGTTATTCTATCGGTGAGCCGGTATCGCGCAATTTGTTAACGCAAATTCGAGACTTGGCCACTGCATTGGAAGAGTCGGGGCCGGAAAGTAAGGGCTTTCATGAAAGCGAAATTGCGTTTGCGCTAGATGATTTTAATACAATTATAGGTGACTTAACGGACACCCAGGCGTCTGTCGGTGCTCGCCTAAATGTCATGGACAACGCAAAACTCAGCAATGCTGACATTGAAATCGTAAATAAGAAAGCACGTGCAGATATTTCGGATGTTGACTATTCCGAAGCTGTTACTGATTTAGTCAAAAACGAAACAATTTATTCCGCCGCTCAACAAGTGTTCACCCGTATCAGCCGCTTGAGCCTGTTCGATTACTTATAATGTTTGATGTAGCCTGCCGTTATTACGGCAGGTGAGATGCTAAAATTTTTTCAAAAAAATACTAAAGCTCCCCAAAACCGTGCCGATACCCTTTGTGAGAGGAAATTTTAACCAGGCGAAACACGAAGCCGAACTCTTCCTCCAGCTTGGCAACAACGATTGAATCCAAGCTTAAGCAGAAACTTAGGAGCATTATCATGGCACTATATGTAAACACTAACGTCAGCTCACTGAACGCTCAGCGTCAGCTGATGGGCTCAGGTAACTCGCTTGACCAAGCATTCGAACGTTTGTCGTCAGGCTTCCGTATTAACAGCGCTGCAGATGACGCGGCAGGCTTACAAATTTCAAACCGTTTGGGTTCTCAAATCAACGGCCTGAACCAGGGTAACCGTAATGCAAATGACGCTATCTCAATGGCGCAAACTGCAGAAGGTGCACTGGACGAATCAACTAACATTCTTCAGCGTATGCGTACGCTGTCTATCCAGTCAGCTAATGGCTCTAACTCTGATGAAGATCGTGGTGCTTTGCAGAAAGAAATCTCTAACCTTCAGTCAGAATTAACTCGTATCGCTGAAACTACAAGTTTCGGTGGTAAAAAATTGCTGGACGGAAGTTTTGGTACTCAGCAATACCAAGTTGGTGCTAACGCTAACGAAACTATTGGTGTAACTGTTGGTGATGTTTCTGGTGACGCCATTGGTAATTATTCATATGGAGGTAAGGCTGGTACTACTTTGGGAACTAATGAAACTGCAGCCTCAGCATTCACTCAGGCTGGTACTGCATACGACTTCCGTGTCCAAGGACCTGATGGAGTTTCAACCGTTTCAGCTGCAACTACTGACACAGTAACGGACTTGGCTGCGAAGTTTAATTCGTCAGGTACTGGAGTTTCAGCGAGCACAGAGGTTGAAGCCAAAATAACCAACTTTGCGGCAACTGATACTGGTACTTTAAAAATTGGTAATGCTGGAGCAGGAAATACCAGCGATTTCGATATAGCTGAATACGGCGGTGATTTAGAAAAACTAGCTGAAGATATCGGAAAAGCCGGTTTTAGTGCTACTGTCAATGACGCTGGTACTGAATTAACCATTAATGCGGAAGATGTTGATGGGGTTATCTTAGAAGCTGGGAACGCAGCTGACTCGGTTCAATTAAATGGCCTTGCTGCAGGGGCGAATGCTACGGCAAATGCGACTCTGTCACTTGACTCAAAAGATTCTTTCTCAGTAACAGAGGGAACAACCGGAGCTGGGATTGCAAACGTATTTGATACGGCCGAAACAGCAACGAGTGTAGGCGGTGCTCTTGATGACGTGAATAGCATCGATATCAGTAGCTATGCTGGTTCGCAAAACGCTCTTGACGTTATTGATGGAGCTATTGCTAAGATCGATGCACAGCGCGCAGACTTAGGTGCGGTTCAGAACCGTTTCCAGGCGACAATTCGTAACCAATCGAACATCGCTGAGAACCTGGAAGGTGCGAAGTCTCGAATCAAAGATGCTGACTTTGCTGCTGAAACAGCAAAACTGACTCAATCTCAGATTTTGCAGCAGGCGTCTCAGACTATCCTGGCGCAGGCAAACCAGCGTCCACAGGCGGCATTGCAGTTACTGGGCTAATTGCTCAACTAACTTAACCGTTACTAAAAACCGGAGCTTTGGCTCCGGTTTTTTTATGTCTGTAATTCAGCTACTTAACAGTAAAATCGATACTGCTTAAAAAAACTTCAATTAAACGCTAAAGTTTTCAGCAAGGCTTGCCGATAACATACATGGATAATTGTTTTAGTGCTAAACTGCACGGTAACTTAGGAAAAGGTGAGTATTATGGCAGACATGTCAGTTGAAAGCCGCGCGTTAAGTCCCTTAAGTAGTGCAGCGGGTGGTTCACCGAACAAGGCAGAACAAGCGCAGGACCAAAAGGTCATGGACGCGGTCAGTCAGGTTCAGGAGCGCACCGCTGATAAAGTGGAAAAGCAAGCGAGCAGTGAGAGCATTGCAGACACGGTAGAAGAGATGAATAAATCATCGAGCATTCGAAATACCAGCCTGCAATTTGTGTTCGACGAAAAAGGCGAACCACCGGTGGTTAAGGTTATTGATACCGACAATGGTGAAATGATTCGTCAAATTCCGTCAGAATTGGTCGTGAAGTTATCTAAAGCTATTGAAGAAATGGCCGATAACGAGAACAGTCGGATGGGATTTTTATTCGACAACCAGATTTAAATGAGGTGATGATATGCCATTAATTTCATCAACGGGTGCGCGTTCGGGGTTAGACCTGCAGGGCATTATAGATGCGACATTAGAGGCCGAGCGTGTTCCTAAGAAAAACCGCTTGGACCAACAGGAAGGCCGCTTAACGGTGGAGCTATCCGCTGTTGGTGAGATGCGTTCGGCATTATCAAAGCTTCAGGAGAGCGCAGAAAAGCTGACTGACGGCAGTTTGTTTAGTGCCATGAAAGCTTCGGTTACTCAACCCGACTCCGGCGATGTTGTCAGTGTTGAGAGTTCGGAAGATGCCAATGCAGGTAACTTTGAACTGTTTGTTCAGCAGCTTGCTAAAGGCAGCCGAGCAGTGTCTGCGGATGGCGCTTTTGCCAGTGCGGATGACGAAGTTAACACTAATGCAGGTGCACTGACCTTTGGCGCCGGTGACGAGAGTTTTACACTGAACATTGAAGCCGGCTCAACGCTGGAAGATATTCGCAATGCGGTCAACTCATCTGAGGATAACTTTGGTGTTACAGCGGATATTATTAACACTGGCACTGAAGCGAAGTTAGTCTTCCGTTCAAGCGTCAGTGGCGCAGGTAACGACTTAACCGTTACTAATGACAACGCTGAGTTTGACGCTATTTCAACTCAAGCCAACGGCGGTGGCGCTGGCGGCATGACGATAGCCGCTAAAGACCAGGCTACAGACGCCATTATTGAGATTGATGGCATTCAGGCTACCAACGACACCAATACCTTCGCCGATGTTATTCAGGGATCGACCATTACGGCAGTGAAAGAGTCCGAAGGTACTGAAAAGGCGCAGTTGTCGATAGCTCGTGATGATGCGGGTGTTCAAAAGTCCATAGACAGCTTTGTAAAGGCCTACAACAGCACCGTTGATTTGCTCAGTGAAATTGGCGGTGAAAACAGCATGATGCAGGGCGATGCAACCGTTCGTACTTTGAAAAGCCAATTGAACAATGTACTGACCAGTACTTTTGGTGAAGGGCAAACCTTGTTTGATTTAGGTTTCGGCTTAGACAACGATGGGCGCTTACAACAGGAAAACCCGGTCACTAACGTTAAGGATGTTCTGGCGGCTGATCCATCGGCATTGCAAAATGTGATTGGCGGCGAAAACGGTATGGCCTCGCGCATGGAAACCTTATTAGACGGCTATGCTGGCGCTGGTGGTTCTTTGCAATTGCGTCGAGACTCTATCAATGAAAGCTTGGACCGTGTTGCCGAGAGTCGTGAGTCACTGGAACTGCGTATGGAATCATTGCGTGAAACGCTGAACTCAAAATATCAGGCGTTGGACTCGTTAGTCGGTCAATTACAAAGTCGCGGCAACGCAGTCAGTGCGCAGCTTGCAAACCTTCCTGGGTTTACCCGGGACAATGATTAATAGAGGTAATTACGTATGAATATGAAGCTTAAAGGCTACACTAAAGGCTCACTAGAAACCCGAGTTGCGGGTGCAGACCCTTATCAGCTAGTTCAAATGCTGATGGCGGGTGTGTTAGAGAACCTGAATTACGCCAAAGGAGCGATTCAGCGTAAAGACCTCGAGAAAAAGAGCCATTATTTAAGTAAGGCGCAGGCTATTGTTGACTCGCTGCGTTATAGCCTGGATGACAGTGCCGGAGCAGAAGCCACAGGCAGTTTACGCGAGCTGTATATGTACATGAGCACGCGTATTGCGGATGCTTCGATTGAGTTAGATGTCGATATTATTGATGAAGTTGCACGCTTAATGATTGATATTAAAGGCGCGTGGGATCAGATTCCTGCGGACCAGCGTGATGTCGCAATGAACCAAATGCAGCAGGCAGCTGGAGCTTAACTTGTCTGAAGAAGCACGCTCACCTAAACAGTTAGGTGCGCTCCACGAGCAGCTAAAACAACAAATAGCGGACTCAGAGTACGAGTCTGCTGCTAACACTCTTCCTAAAATACTTTCTTTTCTAGAACCGCTACCTGACGGCTGGACAGAGTCTAGCGAATGGGTGACTGTAGTTGCTGCAGTTGATAGCTACCTCAATGAGGTGCAGCCAGAGCTAGAACAAGCTTTGGAAGAGACCAGCGCAACCATTACCAAAATCGGTAAAAGTAAAAAAGGCGTTCGGGCGTATACCAAATAAAAAAACCGACCCAAAGGTCGGTTTCTCTTTTCCTACGCTAAAAAAGCCCAGGTCAGTAATTCGTCTTACAGTGCTTTGATCTTAGCATTCAAACGGCTCTTATGACGTGCCGCTTTGTTCTTGCTGATAAGACCTTTAGTTGCGTAACTGTCCAGCATTGGGGTTACGTCTTTCATTGCAGTGTTTGCTGCATCTTTGTCTTTCTTTTCAATAGCTGCGATTACACGTTTAAGGTATGTACGCATCATTGAACGACGGCTTGCATTGTGGCGGCGATTTTTCTCGGCCTGAATCGCACGCTTTTTAGCAGACTTAATGTTAGCCAAGGTGAACTCCTAAATTCATTAACAGAACGCTTCTCTTATAAAGGCCGCAGATTATGCCTTTTCTGCTGTAAAAGTCAACAGCGAAAAGGGAAAAACTCACCGCTTTAAGTCAGGTTTTGATAAAATAGCATCCACCATTGGTCTCAGTTACAATCAAAAACAGAAACTTAGCTGTCAGCCGAAAGGATCTCTCTTGTCAAAAGCTTTGCTCCGTTCAGGATTTATCGTCAGTGCCATGACTCTTATCTCACGCGTATTGGGCTTGGTGCGCGATGTGGTCATTGCTAACCTGATGGGCGCCGGTGCTGCAGCTGATGTGTTTTTCTTTGCCAATAAGATCCCTAACTTCTTACGCCGGCTTTTTGCCGAGGGTGCTTTCGCGCAGGCGTTTGTACCGGTTCTGACCGAGTATAAGCAGGGTAAAGAACTGCCGGAACAGCAATTATTGATAGCCCGGGTATCTGGCACTTTAGGTACTATTGTTACTGTAGTGACAATATTCGGTGTGGTGGCTTCCCCAGTTGTCGCAGCGCTTTTCGGTATGGGATGGTTTTTAGATTGGTGGAACGACGGGCCGCAAGGGGACAAATTTGTACTGGCCAGTGACCTACTTCGTATTACATTTCCTTACTTGTGGTTTATTAGTTTTACCGCCATGGCCGGTGCCATACTCAATACGCTGGGCAAGTTTGCGGTGGCGGCTTTTACCCCAGTCTTTCTGAATGTCGCCATTATTGCGGCGGCTATCTGGTTGGCCCCTCAACTGGAGCAACCGGAATACGGACTGGCCTGGGGCGTATTTTTTGGTGGGTTAATCCAGCTTTTATTTCAGCTGCCGTTTCTTAAAAAAGCCGGGTTGCTGGTTAAGCCCAAGTGGGGCTGGAAAGACCCGGGCGTGACTAAAATCCGCAAACTGATGTTGCCGGCTATATTTGGTGTATCGGTTAGCCAAATTAATTTGCTGCTGGATACCCTCATTGCCAGCTTCTTAATGACAGGCTCCATTAGCTGGCTTTACTACTCGGATCGGTTGCTGGAATTCCCCCTTGGGCTATTTGGTATTGCCATTGCCACGGTTATTCTGCCGGCGCTTTCTTCACGCCATGTAGACCAGTCAAAAGAAAACTTCAGCTCCACGCTCGACTGGGGCATTCGTATGGTGCTGTTGTTGGGGGTACCGGCCATGGCAGGTCTTTTTGTATTAGCAGAGCCCATGCTTATGGTGTTGTTCATGCACGGCGCCTTCAGTCCGGACGATGCGCGTATGGCGTCGTACAGTCTTATGGCCTATTCCACAGGCTTGTTGAGTTTCATGATGGTGAAAGTGCTGGCAACAGGCTTCTATTCCCGGCAGGATACTAAGCGACCGGTCAAGTACGGTATTATTGCTATGGCTGCAAATATGGTGTTTAACATTGCTTTGGCCATTCCTTTTAGTTATGTCGGATTAGCCCTGGCAACGGCAGCCTCTGCGGCTATTAACGCGGGGTTATTGGGCGTTACTTTATGGCGTGAAGGCGTGCTGAAAAAGCAACCGGGAACCGGACGCTTTATACTCCAGGTGCTGTTTGCCACCACGGCGATGATAGCGGGTGTGCTCTGGTTAAGTCCGGATATTGCTACCTGGCGGACCAGCTCTCTAGTTGAGCGACCCTGGCTTTTGGCGCAGGTGATTGGGTTCGGCGCGCTGATTTATATTGCTGTGCTTGTAATAACGGGGATGAGGCCACGACATTTCCGTGCGCGTGAGTACTGATTATCGCTTCAGTATCAGTTATAATCGCGTCTTTTCCGGAAAACATTAAGATTGTGCGGGCATGGAACTGATTCGCGGTATTCATAACCTAAGAGCTGAGCATAACGGCTGTGTGTTGACCATCGGTAACTTTGATGGTGTTCACCTGGGCCATCAGGCGGTATTGAGTCAGGTCCGTGAAAAAGCGCAGCAGCTGGGTGTCCCTTCAGCGGTAATGACCTTTGAGCCGCAACCGCAAGAGCTTTTTCAACCTGAAAAAGCCCCTGCACGGCTAACCAATTGGCGTGAAAAGTATCTCGCTCTACAGGCTCAAAATGTCGACCGACATATTGTCATTGAATTTAATAAGAAGTTTGCCAGTCAACCGGCTCGTGAGTTTATTGAGCAGACGTTGGTTGGCAAGCTGGGTATTAAGTTTCTGGTGGTAGGCGACGATTTTCGTTTTGGCTATAAACGTGAAGGCGACTTTGAGTTGCTGCAAAATGCCGGTAAAGAGCTGGGTTTTGAAGTGGTGGACACCCGCAGTTATCGCCAACAGCAACAGCGCGTAAGCAGTACTGCCATACGCCAGGCATTAGATGAAGGCGACTTTGATCTGACGGAACAAATGCTGGGCCGGCCTTATCAAATGTGCGGGAAAGTCGTACACGGGCGAAAGAATGGTCGAACTATCGGTTTTCCTACCGCTAACGTGCCGCTAAAGCGCTTAAAAAGCCCGCTACACGGGGTGTTCGCGGTAACCGCTCAACTTGGTAAGGGCGGAAAAACCTATTCCGGTGTCGCTAACTTAGGAACCCGGCCAACATTAAATGGCGACGAAGTACAGCTGGAGGTGCATTTGTTTGAGTTTTCAGGCAATCTGTACGGTCAGCAGATGACGGTCACGCCAGTGGCCAAATTGCGTAACGAGCAACGGTTTGCGTCGTTACAGCACTTACAAGAACAAATTGAAAAAGATGCCGCCCGCGCACGTGATGCATTAGCGTGCCGGAGTCAGTAACTATGCGGAAATGGAAACAGTGACCCATGAGTGATTACAAACACACCTTAAACTTGCCAGACACAGCGTTCCCTATGCGCGGTAACCTGGCTCAGCGCGAGCCAAAAATGCTGGAGCAGTGGTATGAGGCTGACCTGTACGGTCAAATTCGTCAAGCTAAAGCGGGCAAGCCTAAATTTATTCTGCACGACGGCCCTCCGTATGCGAACGGGCAAATTCACATTGGTCACGCCGTAAATAAAATTTTAAAAGACGTTATTGTTAAGGCAAAAACCTTAAGCGGCTTTGATGCGCCTTATGTACCGGGCTGGGACTGCCATGGTCTTCCCATTGAGTTGCAGGTAGAAAAAAAGCACGGTAAGCCGGGTAAAAAATTAAACCTGGCAGAATTTCGTGAAAAATGTCGCGAATATGCCATGACCCAAATTGATCAGCAACGCACAGACTTTAAACGTCTGGGCGTTTTAGGTGACTGGGATAACCCTTACCTGACCATGAATTTTAAGCAGGAAGCGGACAGTGTTAGGGCTTTGGCAAAAATCATTGATAATGGTCATTTGCACCAGGGCTTTAAGCCGGTTCACTGGTGTACAGACTGTGGCTCAGCGCTGGCTGAAGCGGAAGTTGAATATCAGGACAAAAACTCACCGGCTATTGATGTGCGCCTACCGGTTGCAGCAACGGCGGAAACCGTCGAACGTTTCAGCACGCCGGAAGGGCATGTCGGTGAAGGCGATGTCAGTATGGTTATCTGGACCACGACTCCGTGGACCATTCCTGCTAACCGCGCTGTTACTCTGGCAGAAGGGCTTGAGTATACTTTAGTGCAGATTGAAGCCGGCGATGACCAGCCTGCAGAGCGAGTAATTCTTGCCGATGATTTGGTTAAAGACTGCATGGAACGCTGGAACATTACCCACTACCACAAGCTGGGCTTCTGCAAAGGTAAAGACTTAGAAGGTCTGCAGCTACAGCATCCGTTGTTTGAATTGCAGGTGCCGGTAATACTGGGTGACCACGTAACCACTGAAAGCGGTACCGGTTGTGTGCATACGGCGCCAGGGCATGGTGTCGATGACTTTCTGGTAGGCCAACGTTACGGTATCGAAGTTTATAACCCGGTTGGCGATAACGGTGTGTACAAAGACGATACGCCACTGTTTGCCGGGCAGCATGTATTTAAAGCAAACGAGCCTATTGTCGACAAGCTCCGTGAGGTCGGTAACTTGATGCATGCAGAAAGCTACCGTCACTCATACCCGCATTGCTGGCGCCACAAAACGCCAATTATTTTCCGTGCAACGCCGCAATGGTTTATCAGCATGGACAAGAAAGGTTTGCGTGCCGGTGCGTTAGATCAAATCAAAAAAGTGGGCTGGTTCCCTGAGTGGGGACAAAGCCGGATTGAATCTATGGTAGAAGGGCGCCCGGACTGGTGTATTTCACGTCAACGCACCTGGGGTAACCCCATTGCTATTTTCGTCAATCGCGAGACCGATGAGCTTCATCCAAACACGCTGGAGCTAATGGAAAAGGTCGCTCAGCTTATTGAAAAAGACGGTGTTCAGGCGTGGTTTGATTTAGAGCCGGAAACGCTGCTGGGCGATGAAGCTGACAAATACCGGAAAGTAACCGACACTTTAGATGTCTGGTTTGACTCGGGTGTTACGCATCACTGCGTATTGCGTGAGTTTGATGGCCTGCGCTGGCCTGCTGACTTATATTTAGAAGGTTCGGATCAACACAGGGGCTGGTTCCAGAGCTCGTTGGTCACTGGTGTGGCTATGTATAACGAAGCGCCGTATCACCAGGTTCTGACTCACGGCTTTACTGTGGATGCACAGGGCCGCAAGATGTCGAAGTCTATCGGGAACGTAGTTGCTCCGCAGGACGTGATGAATAAGCTGGGTGGCGATATTCTGCGCTTATGGGTTGCATCAGCTGATTATTCCGGCGAAATGACGGTTTCTGATGAAATCCTTAAACGCTCTGCAGATGCGTATCGGCGCATTCGTAATACGTCGCGCTTTTTATTAGCGAACTTAACCGGTTTTGACCCTAAAACGGATTTAGTTGCCAGAGAAGATATGGTTGAACTGGACCGCTGGATTGTGGGTCGGGCCGCTGACTTGCAGAAAGAACTGCTGGAAGCCTACGACAACTATCAGTTCCATAGCGTTGTGCAGAAGCTTATGCATTTTTGCTCAATTGAACTGGGCAGTTTCTATCTGGACATCATTAAAGATCGTCAGTACACCGCAAAGTCGGAAGGACTGGCTCGTCGTTCTTGTCAGACAGCGCTGTATCATATTGCTGAGGCACTGGTGCGCTGGATGGCGCCAATTTGTAGCTTTACTGCTCAGGAAATTTGGGACTTGTTGCCGAACGAGCGCAGTCAGTATGTCTTTACCGAAAACTGGTATCAGGGTTTTGATGAATTTGCCGGTGTGAAAGACGATGAAAACGCCTTCTGGATGCAGTTGCTGGAAATTCGTGACGTGGTTAATCAGGCACTGGAGCAGTCACGCCGTAACGATGTTATTGGTGGTTCATTGCAGGCCGAAGTGACCTTGTATGCTGATGATAAGCTGGCGACCTCTCTGAACCGTTTAGGTGAAGAACTGCGTTTTGCACTGCTGACATCAGAAGCGCAAGTGGCTTCTATTAATGATGCACCTGCCGACGCAGTTAAAGCTGAAAAGATGGCGTTGGCGGTTAGTGTGACGAAATCTGAATACAAGAAGTGCGAGCGCTGCTGGCATCATCGCAAAGAGGTTGGCACATTAGAGAGCCATGCCGATTTATGCCAGCGTTGTGTAACTAATATTGAAGGTGAAGGTGAGGAGCGTCGTTTTGCCTGATTTTGCTGACCAGACTAACCGTGCAACCGGGCTACGTTTTTTGTGGCTAACGTTGTTGCTGGTGGTTGTTGATCAAATTACGAAGATTTGGGTTGCAGGTGAATTTGAGCTTTACGAAAGCCGGGTTGTTATTGAAGGCTTATTTAACTTTACCTACGTGCACAACTATGGTGCCGCATTTAGCTTTTTAAGTGATGGTGGCGGTTGGCAGCGTTGGTTTTTCACTGCAATAGCTATTGCTATTAGTGCTGTTTTGCTTATCTGGATGCGTCGTAATCCGGTAGGCTTGTGGCGCCAGAACCTGGCCTTTTCGCTGATTCTGGCCGGTGCTATCGGTAATGTAGCTGACCGCTTGATGTATGGTTATGTCATCGACTTTTTCGATGTGCATTATCAGGGGTGGCATTGGCCGGCCTTTAACGTAGCGGACATGGCTATTACTATTGGTGCTGCGCTCATGTTGTTGGAAGCTTTTTTTGATAACCGTCGGGATAAAGCCGAAGACGGTCACAAGCAGTAAGGAGTTTCGTTTGAGTCGTTTACCTATTGAGCACGGACGTGAAGTGGTTATGCACTTCACCATTAAACTTGCCGATGGTTCGGTTGCGGACAGTACCAAAATGTCTGGCAAGCCTGCAAAGTTTCGTATGGGCGATGGGAGCCTGACGGAAAACTTTGAAGCTTGTCTGGTCGGTCTGCGTGAAGGCGCCGAGCGTGAATTCACATTAGAGCCCAAAGACGCTTTTGGTGAACCCAACCCGGACAATTACTACTATGTCGACTCGGCAAAGTTTAGCGACGAAACAAAACCGGAAGTTGGCGCTATTTTGGCGTTTACTCAACCCGATGGTACCGATTTACCGGGAATTGTTCGTAAAATTGAAGGTCCAACAGTGACCATCGATTTTAATCATCCGTTGGCCGGACAAACGGTGATTTTTGAAGTAGAAATTATCAGCGTTGAGCCGTAACTGGTTACTGAATCGGGCTGAGCGCAGGAGGAAATGATGCAGATTTTGTTGGCGAACCCACGTGGCTTTTGTGCCGGAGTTGATCGCGCTATTACTATTGTCGAGCGGGCCCTGGAAATATTTGAGCCGCCGATTTATGTGCGTCACGAAGTGGTTCACAACAAGTATGTCGTCAGTAAGCTGCGCGATGCCGGTGCGGTATTTGTGGAAGAGTTGCACGAAGTGCCGGATGACCAAATCGTTATTTTTAGCGCCCATGGCGTTTCTCAGGCGGTAAGACAAGAAGCCAAAGATCGCGGCTTGAGGGTATTTGATGCCACCTGTCCATTGGTAACCAAAGTTCATATGGAAGTGACACGTGCCAGCCGCAAGGGTCATGAATGTGTCCTCATTGGCCATGCGGGACACCCGGAAGTTGAAGGTACCATGGGTCAGTATAAGAACGCCGATGGTGGTATCTACTTAGTTGAATCGCCTGAAGACGTGAATAAACTTGAAGTTAAAGATTCGAAAAACCTCCATTATATGAGTCAGACAACTTTGTCGGTTGATGACACGGCCGATGTTATAGAGGCGTTACGTCAGAAGTTTCCTGACATCAATGGTCCACGTAAGGACGATATCTGCTACGCCACCCAAAACAGGCAGGATGCGGTGCGTGAATTAGCCAGTGATGCCGATGTTATGCTAGTGGTGGGCGCACGTAATAGCTCAAATTCAAACCGCTTACGCGAGCTTTCTGAGAAAATGGGAACTCCGGCTTATCTAATTGATGATGCTAGTTGCATCGACAAAGCCTGGTTAGAAGGTCACGATAAAGTTGCGGTAACCGCCGGCGCTTCTGCACCAGAAGTATTGGTAAAAGAGGTTATTGCTAAGCTGCAGGAGTGGGGGGGTAAAACCGCCATTGAACTCAGTGGACGTGAGGAAAACATTACTTTCTCAATTCCGCCAGAACTAAGGCCGCACCCGGCGGCTTAGCGCTCAAGTTCTTGCTAATTTTATCGAGACAGCCAGACTTTCAATAAATACCTATTTTTTTCTCCCCAGGTTATTTCAACGTCGATAGAAGCGTTGTTTTCGTCTATTGAATTAACATCTGAATGGATAATAAAACCCTTTAAAGTGACTTCAGGGGAGGGATAAGAGCCATTTATCCAGTCAATATGAACGTCTTGTATATAGCGATTCAAAACTTCGACGGCCTGGACTTTGCGCTTTACTTTTTCAATAGCGCCTAACCCAATCTGGAGCAGCTGCTGACTACTGACAGCCCAAATAGCGACTAGCGCAGAAGCAACCAAGGTCTCAGTTAAGGAAAAGCCTTTACTTTTGCACTGACTCATAATGCTCTTTCTGTCGGTTAAAGTCGGCTTCGAACTGGTCAGAAAGTACTTGCCACTGATGCTCTTGCTGAGCTTCCAGCATTTGCGCGTAGAAAAACAGACCAGCGATGCTTGCGGAGCTTAGACTAATGAGTGTTACTAAGGTGAGTATTAACGCGAATCCTTTCGCTTGCATTGTGAACATCCTTCTCTGTGGTTTAAAAACAAAGGGCTAAGAAAATATCGTTATGCTTCGTTTAAACTGTTGCACTTGCATGCCCTTTTTAGTGGCTCGTGAAATAGTCAGCGTAATAAATAACTTTGAGGTGCCGTCAGACACTGACGAGAGAATGGCTTCGACCAACAACTCCTGAACCTCAAACTGTGCTTTGTCGGTCAGTGATTGCCAACCATACCCTGAACAGTCCAGTGTCATCGGGTTATGCTGTAACTGGGAATTCCTAACCCGAAAGCCAACCGACCCGCCGCTTTGGGTAGGAAAAACAAAGCAATTGCTTTGTGGATTTTGCATGCCTCCAGCTACTGTCTGGTTCAGGTTTTCAAAAAACTCATAAGAAACGGCTTGTCCACCCAAAATAAATTGTGCACTCGACACCGCTCTAAACTGAGAGCCTTTTTGCCACTGCACTATTTGTTGAGCGGTGATCAAAATAATAGAGCCAAGGGCTGCAGCAATGAGCACTTCAACCAAGCTATAGCCATTATTTTTATTAGCTAACATAAGGACGTTCCGGGCAAAGACGGACCCAGGCTGACGCAAGAGCGAATACGGCCTTTGCTGCTTATAATTACTTTTACCACTCTGCTATCGCCTACAATTCGAATATGCCCAGGCACAGCCGCACCGGAGTTACCGTAGAAAGTGAGTGGACTTGCTGCGCTGTAAGTCGATTCTGTCATCACTTTAAAAACACTGGAGTTGCTGTAAAGAGGCACCAATTTAGCAACTATCGAACGCTGCTCCTTCTGCGCCTTTGCTTTTACTTGATGCAAGTACGATAACCAGCGATTACTGGCTTGCTGCAACAGTAAGGTCTCCATTTGCTGACTAAATAACGGCATCGATAACGCACCTAAGCTAGCTGTAATTGCAAGTGCAATAAGCATTTCAACGAGGGAATAACCACGCACGGTAGTAGCCTTTTTGTTAAAGAGCAGAGAGTGTAGCTGCGAGAAGATAAATATCTGTAGGACAAAACGTATCAACGAGTCAGAAAATATTTAAAAAGCTGGCGCGATTCTTGAATGAAACACCGCAAGTTCAACTTTTTGACGCAACAGGAAGACGTATGGCGGGCGGTGCCGAAAAGTTAGTAGATTTAAGAAATTTCACGCAGAACAATGCGCATCTGATCAAAGGATTCGGAACGCCTGTGGCCATTATGGCCATTCTGGCGATGGTGGTTCTGCCTATTCCGGCCATGGTGCTGGATATTCTGTTCTCGTTTTCAATTACCCTGTCGCTGGTGGTTATGCTGGTGGCGGTTTATACCCAACGTCCGCTAGATTTCGCTGCCTTCCCCACGGTATTGCTTATTGCTACGGTCTTACGGTTAAGTCTTAACGTTGCCTCAACCCGGATTGTTTTGCTGGAGGGTCATAACGGCCCCGGTGCTGCGGGCTCAGTGATTGAAGCCTTCGGTAGCGTGGTCATAGGCGGTAACTACACTGTCGGCCTGGTGGTGTTTGCTATTCTGGTTATTATTAACTTTGTGGTTATCACCAAAGGTGCCGGCCGTATTTCAGAAGTTACTGCCCGTTTTACCCTTGATGCCATGCCGGGTAAACAGATGGCTATTGATGCCGACCTGAACGCGGGTTTAATCAATCAGGAAGAAGCCAAAGCCCGACGCAGTGACGTAACCCGTGAAGCCGATTTCTACGGTTCTATGGACGGTGCCAGTAAGTTCGTAAAAGGGGATGCCATAGCCGGTATCCTTATTCTCTTTATTAACATTATCGGCGGCCTGCTCATTGGTATGATCCAGTACGGCCTGACCTTTAATGAGGCCGTGGAAGTTTATACCCTGTTAACCATTGGTGACGGGCTGGTCGCGCAAATCCCCTCTTTATTACTGTCGGTTGCGACCGCCATTATCATTACTCGTGAAAACGACAGTAAAGACATGGGGGATGCGGTTGTTCTGCAACTGCTTGATAACCCCAAGGTTTTGGTTATTACCAGTTCAGTGCTCTTTGCTATGGGTGTTATTCCTGGTATGCCGCACCTGGCGTTCTTGAGTATGTCAGCGGTACTAGCCGGTGCAGCGTACTTTAAGCTTAAAAAGTCAAAAGTCGAAGAAGGCGAGCTGGTAGAGAAAGAACAGGAGCAGCAAGTCCAGCAGGCGCAGCAAAAAGAGCTTAGCTGGGACGATGTGCGCCATGTAGACACTATTGGTCTGGAAGTTGGCTATCGTTTAATTCCTTTGGTCGATAAGCAGCAGGGCGGCGAGCTCCTGTCACGCATAAAAGGCGTGCGTAAGAAACAGTCACAGGAATTTGGTTTCCTGGTGCCAGCTGTTCATATCAGAGACAACCTGGATTTAGGCCCTAACAGTTACCGAATTACCCTAATGGGTGTGACTATGGGCGAAGCTGAAATTCGCCATGACTGGGAAATGGCGATTAACCCGGGTCAGGTTTTTGGCGAACTGGAAGGTGAAAAAACAACTGACCCTGCCTTTGGTCTGGATGCGGTCTGGATCCGTCCGGAACAACGAGAGCATGCGCAGACCCTGGGTTATACCGTGGTGGATGCGGCAACTGTGGTTGCTACACATTTAAGTCAAATAGTGACAAACCATGCGTCACAGCTACTGGGTCATGAAGAAGCACAAGAATTACTGGATCGTTTAGGTCGCACGCATCCTAAGCTGGTTGAAGGCCTGATTCCGGATCTGCTGTCATTGGGCAATTTTGTGAAAGTACTGCAAAACCTATTGGATGAAGGTATTGCGATTCGTGACATGCGCACCATTGTACAAACCCTGGTTGAGTACGCGGGGCGTAGTCAGGACCCAGAAGTATTAACGGCTGCGGTCAGAATTTCATTACGCCGTTTAATTGTTCAGGACATTGCTGAAGGGGCGGCGGAATTGCCTGTCATAACTTTGGCACCAGAGTTGGAACAGATGTTGCATCAGTCATTGCAAATGGCTGGTAATGACGGAAATCAGCAGGGCGCCGGAATCGAACCAGGTTTGGCCGAACGCCTGCAACAGTCATTACGCGAAGTGCATCAGCAGCAGGAAATGAATGGTGAACCTTCAGTACTGCTGACCTCGGGGCTTCTGCGGTCAACCATGGCGCGATTTGCGCGTCACGCTACCGATGGTATGCGAGTGTTGTCCTACCAGGAAGTACCGGATGATAAACAAATTCGCATTGTCAGCTCAATTGGTGGACAACAAAACGGTGGTGAACAGACCGCCACACAAGAGTAACGGGAGTCGCTTGTGAAGATTAAACGCTTTTTTGCCGAAGATATGCGCCGTGGTTTACAGCAGGTTAAAGAAACCTTAGGTCCGGATGCTATTATCCTGTCCAACAAGAAGGTAAACGGTGGTATTGAGCTGGTCGCAGCCATTGACCCCGATGCGCAACAGGCACAGCCAATGGCTGAGCAGGCACCGAATGAGCAAGCCGCGTCAAAGACGCCAGAAGTACCAGCTGAGTCTTTGCAGGAACTGTTACAGCGCCAGGCACAGGCTGAAGAGCCAGCGCAACGCACTTCTGAGCAAGCGGTTGCTGAGCCGACACAACGGCCAGAACCAAAGCCAGAACCACAAGCCTTCGCCGATTCTCAGTTAAGCGACGATATTTTTCCTGAACAAATGAATGCACCCGCAGCGGACGACTCCCAGGCCATTGCTGAACTGCGATCTCAGGTAAATGGTATTCGCCAGTTATTGGAACACCAGTTAAGTGGCTTGATGAAGCAGGAAATGGATCGCGAAGAACCAACCCGCGCGATGCTAATGAATCGCCTGATGTCTATGGGGTTAAGTGAACGAGTTGCGGACCAGATTGCCTGTTTTATTCCCGAAGGTGGCTCAGACGATGAAGCCTGGGAACAGACTCTGCATTTATTAGAAGGTCAGTTGAATACTACGTCTGACGATATTTTGACACGCGGCGGCGCGGTTGCTTTAGTCGGCCCGACCGGCGTGGGTAAAACGACCACTATTGCGAAATTAGCTGCCCGTTACGCTCAGCGTCACGGTGCGGATAAAGTGGCATTAATTACCACGGATACCTTTCGTATTGGTGCCAGTGAACAATTACAAACTTATGGTCGTATAATAGGGTGTCCGGTAAAAGTTGCTAAAAATGCGCAAGAGCTCGCAGATGCATTACTTTCACTGCGTCAAAAGAGCTTAATTTTAATTGATACGGCTGGCATGGGTCAGCGCGATAAGCGTTTGAGCGAGCAGTTAAGCCAACTTATCCAGAATTCACGACTGCGCATTCGTCCATACCTTGTGCTTTCAGCTACGTCGCAGAATCAAGTATTGATGGATGCGGTTAAACAGTTTAAAACCTTGCCTTTATCCGGTTGCATTTTTACTAAGCTGGACGAGTGCTTAAGTTTAGGTGAGAGTATCAGCGTGGCTATTGAGCATGGCTTACCAGTAGGCTATTTAACCAATGGTCAGCAGGTTCCCGAAGACATTCGGGTAGCCGATGCGAACTTCATGGTAGCGGAGGCCGAACGTTTGCTTGATAAAAGCATTTGTTCCTCAGTGTCAGACGTGCCAAAATCGTATTGGAATGCGGCGTTTTCTCGCTGAATGAGCCGATGTAATATAAAGCTGTTGTCAATTTAGTCAGAAAAGAGATACGCCCGATGGATCAAGCAAGCGGTCTGCGAAGAATGAAACAATCAAAAGTAAAAGTTATTGCGGTAACTGGTGGTAAAGGTGGCGTGGGTAAAACCAATGTGTCGCTGAATATGGCTATTGCAATGGCAAAGCAGGGCAAACGAGTATTGGTGCTGGACGCCGACTTAGGCCTGGCTAACGTCGATGTGATGTTGGGTCTTCGTGTTGAGCGTAATCTCTCTCATGTATTAAGTGGCCAGTGTGAATTGGAAGATATTCTGATTGAAGGCCCTGCGGGTATAAAAATTGTTCCGGCAACTTCGGGAACACGTTCGATGGTGGATCTCAGTGAATCTGAGCACGCCGGTTTGATCAGAGCGTTTAGTCAGTTACAGGGTAATTATGACGTGCTGATTGTGGATACTGCGGCTGGCATAGGTAACACCGTTGTCAGTTTTGCCAGAGCTTCACAGGACGTATTAGTTGTCGTGTGTGATGAGCCAACATCGATTACCGATGCTTATGCACTGATTAAAGTATTGAGCCGTGAGCAGGGGCTTTTCAAATTTAAAGTGGTTGCCAATATGGTGCGTAATATGCGTGACGGGCAAGTACTTTTCAATAAACTCACTAAGGTAACCGATAGATTCTTAGACGTTGCTTTAGAGCTGGCAGCAATTATTCCTTTCGATGAAAACTTGCGTTTAGCCGTGCGTAAACAGCAATCCTTTGTCATGGCTTATCCTAAATCGCCGGCGTCATTAGCGATAAAAGCACTGGCTAAGAAAGCGCTGGACTGGCCCGTTCCGGCACAAGCCGGAGGTCATTTAGAATTTTTCCTTGAACAATTGATAACTTCTGCCGATAACGAGAGTAAGCGGGATGTTGCCAATGAATAAAGCTGCCGTTTATGCCGCCACTGCTGACAACCGGAATGCTATTATTGAGCAGCATACCGGACTGGTTAAGCGTATTGCTCACCACATGATGGCGAGGCTACCCGCCAGTGTGCAAGTGGATGATTTAATACAGGCAGGCATGATTGGCTTATTAGAAGCGGCGCGCAACTTTGATAACAGCAAAGGCGCCAGTTTTGAAACTTTTGCCGGCATTCGTATTCGTGGTGCGATGCTGGATGAAATTCGTCGTGGAGATTGGGCTCCCCGCTCAGTGCACCGTAACCATAGACGTGTGCTGGAAGCCATTCGTCAGGTTGAAAATGAAACCGGGCGTGACGCAAAAGATACGGAAGTAGCCGCAAAACTGAATATGGGTATGGATGAATACCACCATATTTTGCGGGATGTGAGTTCAGGAAGAATTGTTGGAATTGAAGATCTTGGCGTGTCAGAGGATGCGCTAATGCCAGAGCAGGTAACGGGTTCAGCTTATGAACCACAACGAGATGTTGAGAACGCTGCGTTTCATAAAGCACTGGTTTCGACAATTTCATCGTTACCAGAACGTGAAGCCTTGGTGCTTTCGTTGTATTATGACGAAGAATTGAATTTAAAAGAGATAGGTGAAGTGCTGAGCGTGAGTGAATCACGCGTCAGTCAGATTCACAGTCAGGCAATGTTGCGACTGAAGTCGCGAATGCAAAATTGGGTTGAATAAACTTTGGTGGTAATCGAGAGCCTCAGTGGAGGGTGCTTTGGATAAAAATATGAAAATTCTTGTTGTGGACGACTTTTCTACAATGAGACGAATCATTAAGAACTTACTTCGTGATCTTGGCTTTACCAATATTCAGGAAGCTGATGACGGTAATACGGCTTTACCCATGTTGCAGAACGGTGATTTCGACTTTGTCGTAACCGATTGGAACATGCCCGGTATGCAGGGAATTGACTTGCTACGTGAAATTCGCAAGGACGATAACCTGGCGCATTTACCGGTATTGATGGTAACGGCGGAAGCAAAGCGTGAGCAGATCATCATGGCCGCACAGGCGGGTGTTAATGGTTACATCGTGAAACCATTTACAGCTGTAACGTTGAAAGAAAAGCTCGACAAGATTTTCGAACGTATTAGCTAAAGGGCGAATGACTATGTCTGATAACGCCCATGATATTTCTCTGGAGCAAGCCAAGGAACTCGTAGCCTTGCTTGAAGATGGGAAGCAGCAGCAGGCAAATCAATTACTTGAAGATGTATACAACCGTCGTAACGACAAGTTGTTTACCTCTGTTGGCCAGTTAACACGCGACCTCCACGAAGCACTTCAGGATTTTCAGGTTGACCCTCGTATTGTGCAAATGACACAAGATGATCTTCCTGATGCGCAAAATCGTTTGTTGTATGTCATTGAGAAAACCGAAGACGCAGCCAATAGAACAATGGATGCGGTAGAGGCATGCCTGCCTTTAGCCGATGAGATGCATCAGCGTGTAGAGAAGGTCATGCCGGCCTGGAATCGGCTGATGAGTAACGATATCGATATAAATGAATTCAAGTCTTTATGCCATCAGGTCGATGACGTACTTAAGCGCTGTGGTGAAAATATGCCACAAGTGCATGGGTTGATGACTGAAGTGTTGATGGCTCAGGACTTTCAGGATATTACCGGGCAAGTTATTCGCCGGGTCATTCAGTTAGTTGAAGACGTTGAAAAGAACTTAATTGAGCTACTCAAAATATTCGGTAAAGAAGAAGAGCGCCGTAAGGCAGCAACCGAAACATCTGTTAAGGAAAATGCAGGTGTTGCGGAAGGCCCAATTATAGATGCTGATCAACGCGATGACGTGGTTGGCGGACAAGACGAAGTGGACGATTTGCTGTCCAGTTTAGGTTTCTAGGAGCATCAGTCGCATGAGCTTTGATATGGACGAAGACATTCTGCAGGACTTTTTGATCGAGGCGGGAGAGATCCTCGAGCAATTGTCTGAACAGTTGGTTGAACTGGAAAATGATCCAGAAAATAAAGACCTGCTGAATGCTATTTTCCGTGGTTTTCATACCGTAAAAGGTGGTGCCGGATTTCTGTCGCTGGGCGCACTAGTTGATACCTGCCACGGTGCGGAAAATGTGTTCGATACGCTGCGTAATGGGCAACGTACAGTCACATCCGACCTAATGGATGTTATTCTGCAGTCGTTGGATACTATTAATGCTCAATTTGCACAGGTTCGGGCTAAAGAAGAACCTGAAGCTGCATCACCTGAATTACTGGAGCTTCTGCATAAGCTGAGCCAGCCGGAGTCGGAAGATGAAGAGCCGGTTAAAGCGCCGGAACCAGAGCCAGAACCCGAACCAGAGTCAGCCGACGCGAGTAGCGGTGAAAGTATTGATGAAATTCAGGACGATGAATTTGAAGCCTTACTGGATGAGCTGCACGGCGAGGGTAAAGGACCTGGCAAGAAAGAAGAAGCTAAAGCTTCCGCTGATAAATCTGCGCCGGGCGACGATAACGATGAAATAACAGACGATGAATTTGAATCGTTGCTGGATGAATTGCACGGTAGTGGTAAGGCTCCTCAGAGTGCTGAAAAGGCACAAGAGAAACAGAAAGACCCGGCAAAAGATGACGAAATAACAGACGATGAATTCGAGTCGCTGTTAGATGAGCTCCATGGTAGTGGCAAAGCGCCGACGCCTAAAGGAGATAAGCCAGCAGAAAAAGCCGCTGAGAAGAAACCTGAGCCAAAAGCGCAAGCTAAACCTCAACCTAAGCCTGCAGCTAAACCAGAGCCGAAAGCCGCTGGGGCCAAAGCGGAAGAGAAACCTGCGGCAGCAAAACCCGTGGATAAAAAGCCAGCGGCACCGGCACCAGCCCAGGCTGAAACCACAGTCAGGGTTGATACCAAACGCTTAGATGAAATTATGAATATGGTTGGCGAGCTGGTTTTGGTTCGGAACCGGTTGCTAAGCCTGAGTAATTCAGACGAATCGGATAGCGACGAGATGGGAAAAGCCATTTCTAATCTGGATGTTGTCACCGGCGACTTGCAAGGCGCGGTAATGAAAACCCGTATGCAGCCCATTAAGAAAGTCTTTGGGCGTTTCCCACGGGTTGTCAGGGACTTAGCGCGTAGCCTTAAGAAAGAAATTAACCTTGAGATGTACGGTGAAGATACCGACTTGGATAAAAACCTGGTAGAAGCACTGGCCGATCCTTTAGTGCATTTGGTTCGTAACTCTGTTGACCACGGTATTGAAATGCCGGACGAGCGTGAAGCTAATGGTAAACCGCGTTCGGGTACGGTAACGCTGTCGGCGTCTCAGGAAGGTGACCATATTATGCTGTCGATTAAAGACGACGGTGCAGGTATGGACGCAGAAAAGCTCAAGGGCATTGCTATCAGTAAAGGTATTCTCGATACCGACGCAGCGGCGCGCTTGAGCGACGAAGATGCTTATAATCTGATTTTTGCCGCTGGTTTCTCGACCAAAGAAGAAGTTTCAGACATATCCGGCCGCGGTGTCGGGATGGATGTGGTTAAAACCAAAATTAGTCAGCTTAACGGTAGTGTCAAAATTCAGTCTGAGCTGGGTAAGGGCACGGAACTTTTAATTAAAGTTCCGCTGACTCTGGCGATACTGCCTACCTTAATGGTTGCGGTAAAAGAGCAGACATTTGCTCTGCCACTGGCTGTGGTAAGCGAAATTATCGACCTCGATATGAAGCGTACCAATACCGTTGATGGTCAATTAACACTGATTGTACGTGACCGTGCTATCCCGTTGTTTTTCTTAGAGCATTGGTTGGTTCGTAATCCGGACCGCTCAAGCCGTAATGAGAAAGGCCATGTTGTGGTTGTGCAAATTGGCAACCAGCAGGTTGGTTTCGTCGTCAACGCATTGATTGGTCAGGAAGAAGTGGTCATAAAACCATTAGATAAGCTATTACAGGGTACACCGGGTATGGCTGGAGCAACTATCACCAGTGATGGCGGTATTGCTTTGATTGTTGATGTACCAAGTATGCTTAAGTATTACGCAAAACGATAACGGGGCACACCGTTCATGACTGTAAAAGTTCTCGTGGTAGATGACTCGGCGTTTTTCCGCCGCCGGGTTACTGAGATTTTAGAAGACAATGCCAACATTAAAGTGATTGGTAGTGCCAATAACGGAGAAGAAGCGGTTTCACAAAGTCGCGTGCTTAAGCCGGATGTCATTACCATGGACATTGAAATGCCGGTAATGAACGGTATTGATGCTGTGAAAGCCATAATGAGCAGCAACCCTTGCCCTATTTTGATGTTTAGCTCGCTGACTCATGAAGGTGCTACAGCTACGTTAAACGCTTTAGAAGCGGGCGCCGCTGACTTCCTGCCAAAGAAATTTGAAGACATTGCTCGTAATCGCGATGAAGCGGTGAAAACGTTGCAAGATCGCGTACTGGCAATTGCCCGGCAAACTGTTAGCCGCACGCCTGCCAGACCTTCACCTGCACCGACGGTAAAGAAACCGACAGAACGTCCGGATGAGCCAACGACAGCGCTTGAGCGTATCCGTCAGCGCAACCAGGAATTACAAAGCCAGCGTGAAAGTGATGCTCGCACCGCAAGATCAGCAGGGTCATTAACGACGAACCGGGCGTACCAAATTTTGGCAATAGGAACCTCGACCGGAGGCCCTGTCGCTCTGCAGAAAATACTGACTCAGCTACCGGCTAATTTCCCTTATCCAATTGTAATGGTCCAGCATATGCCTGCAGCGTTCACAAAAGCTTTTGCACAGCGCCTGAATGGTTTGTGTCAGGTTAATGTGAAGGAAGCAGAAGACGGCGATGTACTCAGAGCCGGGACAGCGTATTTAGCGCCGGGCGGAAAACAACTTATGGTTGAAGGCAGGCCGGGTAGTGCACGTTTTAGGGTAAAAGACGATACTAGTGGACGTATTACTTATAAACCGAGCGTGGATTTAACCTTTGCAAGTTTATCAAAAACCTATATGGGTAAAGTGCTTGGCGTAATTTTAACCGGTATGGGAGCCGATGGTCGTGATGGCTCTCGTATGCTGAAAGATCAAGGAGCCACAATATGGGCTCAGGATCAGGCCAGCTGTGTCGTCTATGGTATGCCGCAGGCTGTTGCGCAAGCGGGAATTTCAACTCGCAGTATTAGCCTGGATGACATTGCCAGGATGATTATGAAAGAAGTCGGTTACAGCGGCTTATAGCGGGATGAGTGAATGATCGTATGGACGGTAGCTAATCAAAAAGGCGGAGTCGGTAAGACCACGACAGCTGTTGCTTTGGCTGGACTTTTGGCTGAGCAGGGTAAGCGGGTTCTTTGTATTGATACCGATCCTCACGCGTCATTAACTTATTATTTTGGCATTGACTCGGAAGAACTTGAATCCAGTGCTTTTGATGTATTTAGTGCTGGTAAGAACATAACGGCTGAACTAATGCGTCATAGTATTTTGCCAACCGAGTTTAAGAACCTGAGTGTCATGCCAGCGACTATGGCATTAGCAACGCTGGATAGGAAATTGGGGACTCAGGACGGTATGGGGTTAGTACTTAAGCGCGGTCTGGCTATGATAGCCGATGACTTCGATTATGTCCTGATTGATGTACCGCCGGTATTGGGGGTTCTTATGGTGAATGCTCTTGCCTGTTGTCGGCGAGTGCTAATTCCGGTGCAGACTGAGTTTCTGGCCTTGAAAGGACTTGACCGCATGATGCGAACCCTGACACTTATCCATAAGTCGCGTGGCGAGAATTACGCTTATACCATTATCCCGACACTTTATGACAAACGAACTAATGCATCGCTGCAAACTTACAAAAAACTTATTGCCCGTTATGGACGTTCGGTCTGGAATGGCATGATTCCAATAGATACTAAATTTCGGGATGCATCTAACGAGCAACAGCCTCCTTCAGTTTATGCGCCTAAGGCGCGGGGAGTTTTGGCTTATCAATCCTTGTTGACTAATTTACAGCAGTTGGATGTACGCTGATTTATGAACATGAAACGCGATAACAGTGAAGCGGCAATGGCCGAATACCTCGACGCTTTATTGCTCGAGGAAGAAACGGTTGAGTTCGATAACGAGCCGGTGAAGCGACTGCTTGCACAGGCCGCGCCGAAAATTCAGGCGGTATCTGAGAAAGAAACCGTTAGTCTGAATCGCGAACAGGATTTATTACCTTTAGTTTCTGTAAAAGCTGACGATATCTATACAGAGCCGGAAGTTGAAGCTGCCACGGAAGTGGACATTTCGACAGACGAAACAGTCATCGATTCATCGGCTATTGAGACCGATAGCGAAACAGAAACTGAAGCGGAAGTTACTGAAGAACTGGAAACACAGGAAGAGCCATTACCGGACGCGATGTCTGAATACATGGAACACGATTTCCAGGCTCTGTTTTTTAAAGTAGCGGGACTGACATTGGCGGTGCCGTTGAAAAGTCTTGGCGGCATCCATCAATTGGGCAAAATTAGCCCGTTGATGGGTAAACCGAAATGGTTCCGCGGTATTATGACCGAGCGAGACAACAAGCTTCAGGTGGTCGATACGGCTCGCTGGGTTATGCCGGAGAAATGCACGCCCGAGCTGGAAGAGAGTTTAGACTATCAGTACTTGATTACACTAAACGACAGCCCATGGGGCTTGTTGTGTGAAGAGCTGGTCACCAGTGAACCTTTGCAGCCGCAGTCAATTCAGTGGCGAAAAGAGACGAATAACAAGCGACCCTGGCTTGCCGGGGTTGTCCGTGACAGAATGTGTGCATTGCTCGATGTTAACGCATTGATTACACTTCTGGATAAAGGTCTGGGACATATCCAGCAAGACTAATAACGCATGGCGGAGTAAGACATGAGTAAAGACAATCGGGCTATCAAGAATGAAACTGACGTTGATAGTAATGACGAAGTTCTGCAGTGGGTAACATTCCAGCTTGAGCAGGAAACTTACGGTATCAATGTAATGCAGGTTCAGGAAGTGCTGCGCTACAGCGAAATTGCTCCGGTACCTGGCGCACCTAACTACGTATTAGGCATTATCAACTTGCGTGGAAATGTCGTTACCGTTATTGATACACGTCTGCGTTTTGGTTTGCAGACAACAGAAGTGACAGATAACTCCCGTATTGTCATTATCGAGTCTGAACAGCAGGTGATTGGTATATTGGTCGATAGCGTGGCTGAGGTTGTCTACCTGAAAACGTCAGAAATTGACAGCGCACCAAATGTTGGTACCGATGAAAGTGCTCGCTTTATTCAGGGCGTCAGTAACCGCGATGGTGAATTACTGATTTTGGTCGATTTGGATAAAATGCTAACCGATGAAGAGTGGGATGAGATTTCCCGTCTGGGCTAACTCATGACGAACTGGTTATTTGTGATTTCGGCGCTGGCCCTTGGGCTGGCGCTTATTGCGTTAGTAGCCGTAGTTATTACTTCGCGGCGGCAGGCTGAGTTAATTGAACGTCAGCAGCAACGCTTATTAATGCTGACAGAAACGGCCAGCGAAGTTCTCTCGCTGCGTGAGCAGTTTAAACAGCAGCCAGAAACATCATCTAAAGCTGATTTCGCCCAGCAGCAGGTGGTTGCAGAACTGCAACAGCAAGTTGCACAGCTCAACGACGAGCAACAACAGTTGCAGCAGAAATTACAGGAAGTGGCGGAGCAGGATCCGGGTAGTAAGCTTTATCAGCGTGCGGCTAAACTGGTTGCCAGTGGTGCCAGTGCAGAGGAGCTGATGCAAGAATGTGACTTACCTCAGGCCGAAGCGGAGTTGCTTATTTCCCTGCACAAGAAAGGCGCGTAGTTTCGTATTAACCTTCTTCCCATTGCCTTGGGAACTTGCCATCCAATAAATAAGCGAAAGCAATAATTTCGGCGATAATAATGTAAAGCTCTCTGGGAATTTCATCGCCTACATTGAGCTTTGCCAGTGAATCTGACAAGAGCGGATCTTCGTGCACCAACACACCATGCTCTTTTGCTACGGCGATGATTTCTTCTGCTAGTTCGTCGAAACCGCGAGCGATAACCTTGGGCGCATTAAAGCCGTCGTACGACAGTCCTATAGCCTGCTTTTCTTTTTTCTCACTCATACCGTCACCCGAATAATGCCGCTGTGCTGCTGCGCCAGGTTGTCTGGAATTTTGCCTTGCTGAACCCGAAGTTTAACGCTGTTTACTTCTAATTCTTCCAGTCTTTTCTCGAGCTTTTCGACATGACTTTCCACAACTTTTTGTGCAGTTTTAGTTTCAGTATAGAAGTCAACTGAAGAGCCCTGAGGGTGGTAGCGACCTTTGACCAACAGAGGGCCTGTGCTGTCTAATTCGAAACGCAGAGTAAATAACCATAAAGTACGGCCGTTTTCTTCTTTGTCGCTACTTTCGTTTTCTCTGCGGATAAGAAGCTCATGTTGTTGTGGTTTTTGTGTGTCGGCCGGTAGCAAAATGTAATATTCCGGCTGTTGTGGAGCAGACTCCTGCAGTCGTGCCTGACTACTTTGCGCGGAATTCAGAATGCCGGTAAAGAGCTGCAGCAGTCTCTGTAACTGCTGCTGTGGTAGTTGTTGTAACAGCGCGTTTATGCGCTCCCGAACCTCTCCGGCATTTTCCGGAGCAGGGTTAAGTACCTGCTGTATCAGCGCTTGGGTAAACTGGTTAGGCAAAGGTCTGGCGGCTGAATTATTGGTCGTTGTTGTTTCAGGCTTTTGTTGTATAGCCAGCCCCAGCAGTGTCATTAACATTTGCCCCAGACTGCCCATTTGCTGGCTGGGTTGGGCACTGACCGGACGCGCGGCAAACCAGTCACTGACCCAACTCTGTAGCGCTTGTGGGCGCTGCATAGACTCCGGAGCGGGCATCTGCTGCAACACCTTCAACAAAAGCTGTTGCAGAGCCTTCGGTGGCGACTGAGTGGCTTCTCGTATCGCATCCGCAGACAACCGCGGGGGGGGGTGTTGTACCCCTTCAACCTGTGATTGAGTAAAGAGCTTAGGCCTGATATTTTCAGGGATAAAGCTCTGCAAGGCTTGCTGGAATTGTTTGGGGGTCAGTTGCTGAGCCTGTTTGATTGCCAGCCCGCTGGCAACGGACGTAGCTAATTTTTGCGAGGCCTGCAAGTTTAAACTGTTTTGATTGCCCGGTTGACCATCGACTTTAGCTGCTGGAATTGTTTGAACGGCTGATTGCGAAATAGATTGAGGTTTAACGGGCAGCTGGACTGTTGCAACCCGTCCTTGCTCAACAAAGGCTTTAACTAACTTGGTCGGTAACTGTGTTAATGGTATTTCTGCAACGGCAACCGGCTTCGCACTACCGGTGGTATTCAGGCTTAACTGCACAACCGGTAGCTTGGGATCCGGCTGGGTAATGGTTAGCTGCAATTTTGTGGGGACAGCCAACTGGGGTTGTAAATTCTTAGGTGGATTCGGCCACTGCCAGTTGTTGCCCTGAATACGCGGTGGTTGCTGTTCGCCTTTTGCCGGTTCATAAGTCACGGGCAAACTAATTTGAACCAGTAGTTTAGAGAGTACTTTTGCAGTACTGGCCTGAACTAAAGGTGAATTATTGGTGGTAGCTGATACCGTCTGGCCCTGTTGAATGTTAGCCGAAGGCGAAGATGGCATATTATTGGTTTTCGGTGTATCTGCTCCGCCATTAAAAATGCGCATGAGACTGGATAATTGCTGTTGTTCGGCACGAGCTAAAGTCCGTTCCGGTGATGCCATCATTTGTTGTAGCAGTTGCTTAATATCAGCCATGCGCTTTACCTAAATTTTATGGTAGAATCGTGGGCATTTGCGTCAGCTTACCAGTAAGGTTTCGGTTGTAAAATCCGCATGACACAGGTTGCTTCCACCAATAGTCCACTATTGCACGCAGAGCAGTTAAGCTCAATCCGTGGTGGGCGGGTATTGTTTGAAAATCTCAACTTTTCGGTAAGTGCTGGTCAGTTGTGGCAAGTCAGCGGACCTAACGGAGCCGGAAAATCCTCATTATTACGTATTTTGACGGGCTTGTTAGAGCCTTCAAATGGTCTTGTGTCTTATTACGGCAAGCCATTACGTCATAACTGGTCAGAGTATTGCGAACAACTTTTGTTCATTGGTCATAAAGCGGCCGTTAAAGGTGAGCTAAGTGCCCGTGAGAACTTTCACTGGCAACAACAACTTTCTTCAACCGAAAATATCGATGCCTGGGAGCTACTTGAAAAGCTCGGCTTACTCGGCTTAGAAGATGAACTGACAACCCGTTTATCGGCAGGGCAGCAAAGACGGGTCGCTTTAACCCGGCTGTGGGCTACGCAGGCTTCACTTTGGATCCTGGATGAACCTTTCACTGCACTCGATGTACAGGGAATTGCTTTGTTGCAGCAGCGCTTTGTCGAACATATACAAAACGGCGGTACTATCATTTTTACTTCGCACCAGTCGCTGACCCTCTCTGATCTGACCCCTGAAAAACTGTCACTGGAATATCAGGGGGAAATACTATGAGCCAGTTATCAAGTCGGCAAATCTGGGTGACCCTGTTAAAGCGCGATCTTCGCATAGCGGCACGGCGGCGCAGTGACGCACTAAACCCGTTACTTTTTCTGCTTATGGTTGTGACTTTGTTCCCTCTGGGCATTGGTCCTGGACCGGATATTTTAGCCCGCATTGCACCAGGTATTATTTGGGTTGCGGCACTATTAGCCAGCTTACTGGGTCTTGAACGGCTGTTCCGTGATGACTTCCAGGACGGTACATTGGAGCAATTATGCTTGTTGCCCCAACCTCTGGCTTTTACCGTGACGGCAAAAATAGCCGTACACTGGTTGTTAAGCGGCTTACCCTTAGTTATTTTGTCACCCGTGCTGGCGTTGCTGCTGAGTTTACCGTTGCAAGGTTGGTGGGCATTGGCATTAACTTTATTGTTGGGAACCCCGGCGTTAAGTGCTTTGGGTGCTATTGGGGCGGCGCTGACCTTACAAGTTCAGCGTGGCAGCTCGCTAGTGAGTTTAATCCTCATTCCGCTCTTTATCCCTTTATTGATATTTGCCACAGCTGCGGTGGAAAACGCGTCGATGGGGCTTGCAGTTCATGGCCAGTTAGCGATACTGGCGGCAATTTCTGTTTTAACCGTAACATTGGCTCCGCTGGCTGTCGCAGCGGGCATTAGAATGAGTGTAAATTAATATGTGGCGATGGTTACACCCCTACGCAAAACCGGAAGCGACTTACCATTTATTGCAGAAGCTGCTGCCTTGGTTTGTGGCTCTAACATTAGTGACCCTGGTTACAGGCGTTATCTGGGGGCTGGCGTTTGCTCCCGGTGACTACCAACAGGGCGACAGTTATCGAATCATTTTCCTGCACGTGCCTTCTGCTATTTTCTCAATGGGAGCGTACATGGGCATGGCGATAATGGGGGCTGTTGCTCTTATCTGGCAGATTAAAACCGCGGAATGGTCTATTCCGGCTATTGCTCCGGTTGGTGCGGCGTTGACTGTGGTTGCTTTGCTTACAGGGGCTATCTGGGGTAAACCGATGTGGGGAACCTGGTGGGTATGGGATGCACGACTGACCTCCGAGCTCATTCTGCTGTTTCTTTATGTTGGCGTCATGGCACTGTATTTCGCCTTTGATGATGCCAGAACAGGGGCCAAAGCAGCGGCGATATTGTCTCTGGTAGGGGTTATCAACTTACCTATTATTCACTTTTCTGTGGAATGGTGGAACACCTTGCATCAAGGCGCCACAATTACGAAATTCGAACAGCCTTCAATAGCGACCAGTATGCTTATTCCTTTACTGATATGCCTTGCAGGCTTTGCTTTTTTAACGGTTTCACTAGTGATGATGCGGTTAAAAAATGAGATACTCAGACATGAATTACACCGTCCATGGGCACAACAACGACTGGAGCAGGACTAATGGCTTTTGATAGCTTCACCGACTTTGTCGCAATGGGTGGTTATGGACTTTATGTCTGGTTGTCATTCTTTTTAAGTTTTGTTGTGCTGGCTGGCGTTGCGCTTGAAACTTTATTGGCAAAACGACAACTGGCTAAGAAAAGCAAGCAGTTACAGCAGCGTCAAGAGCGCTTAGCAAGACGCAAGGCAAGCCGTGCAGAAGTAGGAGACGGTAATGAATCCAAGACGTAAAAAACGCTTAACCTGGGTGGCTGTTTTAGTCATTGGGGTATCTGTTGCAACCGGGCTTATGTTGTATGCCTTAAGCCAAAGCATTGACCTGTTTTATACACCAACTGAGTTGGTAGAAGGCAAGGGTAAAGACAAACAGAAGCCGCAGGTTGGTCAGCGCATACGAGTAGGCGGTATGGTGGTAGAAGGTTCCGTTGAACGTAATCGCGAAACTCTGGAAGTCTCCTTTGAAATTACTGACATTGGGCCTGAAGTTACGGTTCTGTATCAGGGCATTTTGCCGGACTTATTCCGCGAAGGTCAGGGTATTGTCGCACAAGGTGAATTGATTGAGCCAACCGTGTTAAAAGCCAGCGAAGTGTTAGCTAAGCATGACGAAGAGTATATGCCACCTGAGCTGGCCGAGCAGATGAAAGGCATAAAGCACGTTAACCCTAATAAAGTTGAAGAGGGTGGCGAGCAATGATAGCTGAAGCAGGACATCTTGCCATAGCCATTGCGCTGGCTTTTTCTGTATTGCTGGCGGTATATCCGTTATGGGGCGCGGCAAAAGGTAACGGCGGTATGATGGCACTAGCCCGTCCCTTTGCTTATGGTCAGTTTTTCTTTACCGCTATAGCCTTTGCGTTACTTGTCGCCGGCTTTGTTACTAACGACTTTAGTATTGCCTATGTTGCTGCTAACTCAAATAGCCAACTACCGGTCGTGTATCGGGTAACGGCTGTATGGGGCTCTCATGAAGGGTCGTTCCTGTTATGGATGTTAATGCAGGCCGGTTGGATAGCTGCCGTTGCGATATTTTCCCGCTCTATGCCACTACCAATGATAGCTCGTGTGTTAGCTATTCTGGGTCTGATTAGCATTGGCTTTTATCTGTTTATGATCACGGTGTCTAACCCCTTTGATCGCAGTTTGCCAATGATTCCTGTCGATGGAAGAGACTTAAACCCGTTGTTGCAGGACCCGGGGATGATCATTCACCCCCCATTGTTGTACATGGGCTATGTCGGCTTTTCAGTTGCTTTTGCGTTTGCAATAGCCGCTTTATTGTCGGGCAAACTTGATGCTGCCTGGGCACGCTGGTCTCGTCCCTGGACACTCGCTGCGTGGATTTTTCTGACGCTGGGCATTGCTATTGGTAGCTGGTGGGCTTATTACGAGCTTGGTTGGGGCGGCTGGTGGTTCTGGGATCCGGTCGAAAATGCGAGCTTTATGCCATGGCTGGTAGGAACCGCGTTGTTGCACTCGTTAGCAGTAACTGAGAAGCGGGGTAGTTTTAAATCCTGGACCGTTTTATTGGCAATTTCTGCCTTTAGCTTAAGTTTACTGGGGACATTCCTGGTGCGCTCAGGCGTTCTCGTTTCGGTACACGCCTTTGCTTCTGACCCCACCCGAGGTCTGTTTATTTTGGTTCTGCTGGGGCTGGTTGTTGGCGGTTCTTTGATTCTATATGGACTGCGTGCCGGCAAAATGCAAAGTTACAGTCGTTACGAATTGCTTTCTCGCGAAGTCATGCTTTTGGGGAATAACGTACTGTTAATGGCAGCCATGGTGGTGGTGTTTTTAGGAACCATGTTACCGCTGGTCCATAAGGAAATTGGACTGGGCACTATTTCAATTGGCGAGCCGTTCTTTAATGAGCTTTATAGCTGGCTGGTTATTCCATTTGCGTTAATGCTCGGCTTAGGGCCTTTAATGCGCTGGCGCCGTCAGGCCATGAAACCGCTTTTAAAACCTTTGGCGTTAGCGTTATCTATAGCCATTGTTCTTGCGTATGCGTTACCCAAAATTTGGGCTGATGAACTGCCTGCAATGGTGGTTATTGCTTTGTTTCTTGCTTTCTGGGTTGCGCTTGCGACTCTAACGGAAGTTCAGCAAACCGTGAAGCAACGTAAGCAAGGCTTATCGGGGCTTACGAAGATCTCTGGTAGTCACTGGGGTATGGTGCTTGGGCATTTAGGTTTTGCCGTCACACTCATTGGTATTAGTCTGGTATCGCATTACGAGCAAGAGCGTGATATTGCGATTGCCCCAGGTCAATCGGCGGACGTTATGGACTACCAGGTAGTGTTCGAGAAGCTAGAACATCGTGAAGGACCTAACTACGACGCAGATGAAGGCTTGTTTACGGTGTATCAGGACGGAGAACAGATTACTCAGTTAACGAGTGAAAAACGCTTCTACCGAGTTCAGCGCACTAGCATGACCGAAGTGGGTCTCGATGCCAGTCTATTACGTGATATTTACATTGCCATGGGTGAGCCTTTAGATGATGAAACCTGGGCAATTCGCTTTTATATAAAACCTTTTGTGCGTTGGATATGGCTCGGCGCCATTATTATGGCCATTGGTGGTGCTATGGCGTTGGCCGACAAGCGCTATAGAAAGCGCAGTAAAAAGGAGGCCGCGGATGACTAACTTTCGTTGGTTAATTCTGTTTGGGCCTCTGGTCTTGTTTGCAGGCCTTGTGCTTTTCTTACTAAAAGGTTTAGGTAGCGATCCAACTGAGCTGGATTCTGCTCTGGTCGATGACCCCGTGCCGCAGTTTCAGGCGCAAGACCTTTATGATACTGATACTACTTATGACCAGTCTGTACTTCATAACGGTCCGCTACTGATGAATGTATGGGCAACCTGGTGTCCTACTTGCCGGGCTGAACATGAGTTTCTAAATGAGTTGGCATCTAGGGGCGTTCCTATTGTTGGTCTCAATTATAAAGATGACTCGAGGGAAAAAGCGGTTAATTGGCTGAACACGCTGGGCGACCCTTATACCGTTAACTTGTTCGACCCTGAGGGCGAAATTGCCTTTGATTTTGGTGTCTATGGGGCCCCGGAAACCTATTTTATTGATCATAAAGGTGTGATCCGATATCGCCACGTGGGCGATGTGAATGAGCGCAATTGGTCGAATAAGCTGCAGGGAATTTATCAGCAGTTGGTGGAGGAGGCGAAATGATACGCACGCTTCTATTGGCTTTAATCACTGCTTTTTTGATGGTTTCTTTTGTTTCAGCGGAAGATGAGAACACTCGCCAGTTCGAAAACGAGCAACAACATGAGACCTATCGTCAGCTGATAAAAGAATTGCGCTGTCCTAAGTGCCAGAACCAAAATATTGCCGACTCCAATGCGCCTTTAGCTGAAGATATGCGTGATCGCACGTATCAGATGCTGAAAGAAGGCAAGTCGCGCGAAGAAATTATCAACTTTATGGTCGCTCGCTATGGTGACTTTGTTCACTATCAACCGCCGTTTACCAAAGTAACCAGTATTTTATGGTGGGGTCCGCTGTTAATTCTGGTTATAGGTTTGGGCACAGCAATAGTACTGACACGAAAGAAAAAAGCAGTAGCAGAATTAACGCAGGAAGAACGTGAGCGTTTAGAGCAACTGAGGAAGTCGCGCGATGAGTAGTTTATGGTTATTAATGTTGTTGATGTTGCTCGTTGCGGTGGTATTCGTATTACTGGCAACAGGCAAGCAACGGCGTTATCAAAAGCGTCAGGATGAAAACCAACGCTGGTATGAACAACGTCTGGCTGAGCTTGAAGAAGAGCGCTCTCAATATGACCTGCCTGATGAAGATTACCAGTACGCCAAGCAAGAACTGGATAAAACGTTTTTGAATGACAGTCAGGACGTCGAAGAAAGCGTGCACTGGCGCCGGGCTCCCGTGGCTGTGCCTATTGTTTTCTTGTTGATCATTTCTGCCGGTCTTTACTGGGCTTTTGGAAGTTGGCAATTACAGCTGCAGGCGGAAAATGCGCGCAAACAACTTCCGGAATTAGGTAAGACTTTATTGCAGCAACAGAACCAACAAGCCAGTCGTGAAGATTTAAATACCTTTGCATTAGGCCTGCGACAGAAGCTGATGCGTGAACCAGAGGACGCCATAGCCTGGTGGATTTACGCGGGCATAATGGTTGATTTAGGAGCCGGAGAGGATGCTGATGAAGCATTCCAGAAGTCACTGCAAATAGAGCCCAATAGGGTTAATACGTTAGTCAGCTATAGCCGTTTTCTATTGATGTCAGGTGCTGAAGATGGTCAGCCTAAGGCCGCACGCCTTCTTGCTCGCGCATTAAAGCAAGACCCGGACAATATCGAGGCTCTATCTTTACTGGGCTTTGTTGCTTTTGAGCGTCAGGACTGGGCACAGGCAATCAGTGCCTGGGAGTTACTAAAAGAGCGGTTGCCGAAAACTTCAGAGCGGTACCAGGCTGTTGTAAACGCATTAAATAGCGCTAAAGAGCAACAGTCAAAAGCAGAGATACAATTACAGGTTAGGGTTCAGTTAAGCGATAATATGCGCCATCACCTACCCGAAAATGGCACGCTCTTTGTTTATGTAACGGGAATGGAGCAGCCCATGCCGGCTGCCGTCGTTCGCCAGCCAGTCAGCGAGTTTCCAGTTACTGTAACTTTGTCCAATCAAAACGCCATGCTACCTGACTATAAGATGAGCGACCTCGAACAGTGGCAGGTACATGCTCGTATTTCGCAAGACGAGAAAATAGATCGACAAGCGGGTGATCTTGAAGCAGAAAGAGTCACTATAAATGCTGACGGTTCAGCCGAATTAACTTTGACCTTATCAAGCCGGATTGAAGAATGAAAAAATATGGATTGTTACTACTTGTTTCTCTACTAACGGCGGGGTGTTCGTCAACACCAGATGACCCCTATGCGGACCCGCGTGACCCGTTTGAAGATTTTAACCGGGGAATGTGGGAGTTCAACCGCGATGTGGACAAAGCGGTTCTAAAACCGGCGGCGGAAACCTATGAATATATTCCACAGCCAATTCGAACTTCTTTATATCAAGCCGTAGAGAACCTTGAAGAACCGTCTTCATTTGTGAATAATTTACTGCAGTGGAAAGTAGCCGATGCTGGCATCTCGTTAGGTCGTTTTGTTGTTAACTCCACTGTGGGCCTGGTGGGTTTGTTCGACGTTGCATCACCTATGGGTCTGACAAAGCGGGAGGAGAGCTTTGGGCAAACACTGGCAGTCTGGGGTGTGCCTGAGGGGCCTTATTTAATGCTGCCGCTTATGGGGCCTACGGTAGTGGTTGATCGCGGTGGTGACTACGCCGATGGCCAGTACTTTCCGTATCCTCTCTTAAGCTGGCCTCTGGATGTTGCACGTTACGCAATCAAAGGTCTGGAAATGCGCCTGCGTCTGCGTCAACAAGAGCGAGTATTAGAAAACTCTCTTGACCCTTATTCTTTTGTTAAAGATGTGTACTATCAACGCTGGCAAGATCAAGTTTTTGATGGTAACCCTCCGCTTGAAGACGAAGACTTCGATGACTGGGATGAGGATTGGGACGGCGACGACGAATTCGATGAACTCGAAGATTCTGACGATTCCGACGATGAGTCTTATTGACGATTAGCTATTCCTGAACAATGCTTAGGGTATGAGTCAAAGCAAAGAGTAGACCATGCCCCGAGCACACATCGCGCTAATTGAAGATGATCCGGTTTTCCAGTCTGTCGTCAGACAGTATCTGGAAAAGAACGGATACGATGTGTGCTGTGCTGATAATGGCATTGATGGCATTGAAATTTGCCGGACCCAGTGTCCTGATATTGTTCTTTGTGATTTAAAGCTGCCTGACATTGATGGCCTTGAGGTTATTGAGCAGCTTCTTAAAGTCTGCACTCACATTCCAATTATTGTCATCTCTGCTTCAGAGAAAATGTCAGACATACGTGAAGCCGTGCGACTTGGAGCCTGGGACTATCTCGTAAAACCAATTCAAAGCCTGGATATTATTGAAAATGCGGTTGAGCATTGCTTACGCCGTTATCAGTTGGAAGAAACCTACCTACACGATGTTTGGGAGTTAGATGCACACATCGATATCTTTTATCAGGATGACTTGATAGTCGGGCGCCTGGTAGAGGAACTTCATCCTGAAGGGGTATTAAGCATTAATGATTACCGGTTCGACTGTAGCTTTAATGATATTGGGCAAGCACCGGTTTGGGTTGATTACAGGCCTTTAACTGATGGTAAAGTGCTGGTTATTATGGCTGCCGCGCAGAATGCGACGGAGCAGAATTTGCTGCCGCTGCTGGTATTAAAAACATTGATTGATCCACTGATAAGACAGCATCTTTCCGGGCATGACGATACTCTGCTGTTGCCGGGAGTGTTATTAAGCCACTTGAATCATGAACTATGCCATTCACAAGTCAGAACCGCGTTCGATACTCTGGTTGGCGTGGTGGACACGCAAAAACACAGCTGGGTATGGGCTCAGGCAGGGGATAAATTTAAACCTGAGCCGGGCGCTAAGCCTGATTTGGCTCTCGGCATTTGGCAACACGCTAATTTTCGTGAGCACAAAATTGAATATTTACACAAATTACACTGCGCCTTTCAGGGCACCGAACTTATTGTGAGTGCTGTGCCTCAAACTGCTTAATGGCTCTATCCAGATAAGGTAATGACATATTCAGATTGATGGGCTGAGTAAATAATGGATACCCAATACCGGCGGCTAACAACGCAGGAACTTTCCACCATCCTTCAACTTCTACAATAAAGAAGAAAATAAGACAAATAGGTACCAGTTTGGCCATATTGCAAATCAGGCGACGGGGGACCGGCATCTTTTCTTGTGCCATGGACAAGATCATAGCGCGTTCAGTAAAGCTGTACTGGGATAGTTGCGGGATGTTACGCGAAGAAAAATACAAAGCCATAGTCAGTCTTCATTTGAATTTTGTTAATTGGGTTGCATTATAACATGGGAAAAGGTTATAAACTTCCGCTTCTGAAGCGAACAGAATTTAAGGACAGCTGTTATGGTCAAAAAAGTCGTTATTCCAGTAGCCGGGCTCGGAACTCGGATGTTACCCGCTACTAAAGCCATCCCGAAAGAGATGTTACCCTTAGTGGACCGTCCGCTGATTCAATATATTGTTGAAGAGTGTGCAGCAGCAGGGCTGACGGATGTTATTTTAGTGACACACTCAAGTAAAAACTCCATAGAAAACCACTTTGATACCAGTTTTGAACTGGAAACGACTTTAGAACAACGTGTAAAACGTCAGTTACTGGCCGAGGTTAAAGCTATTTGCCCAGAGAAAACCACTATTATGCATGTCCGTCAAGGCGTTGCTAAGGGTTTGGGGCATGCGGTTCTTTGTGCTCGTCCTTTAATTGGAGATGAACCTTTTGCGGTTGTTTTACCCGATGTTTTGGTTGACGAAGCCAGCTGTAAACTGAATAAAGATAACCTGGCAGAAATGGTTAAAAACTTTGAGGAAAGTGGTCATTCACAGGTAATGGTTGAAAAGGTGCCGCAACAGGATGTCAGTAATTATGGTATTGCAGACATTAATGGCGCAGACCTTAAGCCGGGTGAGCAAGCGGAAATTACACAGTTAGTTGAGAAACCGCCGGTTAAAGAAGCACCATCTGATCTTGCTGTTGTCGGGCGTTATGTTTTTTCGGCCGACTTATGGCCGCTGCTTGAAAAGACGCCTGTTGGCGCCGGCAATGAAATTCAGTTGACCGATGCTATGGCAATGTTGCTTGAAAAACAGCCGGTAAATGCTTATTACATGAAGGGCAAAAGCCATGATTGCGGTAATAAGCTAGGCTATGCTCAGGCTTTCGTTGAGCACGCGCTACGCCATCCGGATTTGGGTGACGATATGAAAGCCTATATAAAGTCTTTGAAATAATTGCCTCAGCGGGGCTGATGCTTGAGTATCAGTTCCGCTAAAGTTTTTGCACAAGGGCCGGTCTGCTCTGCTTTGGGTAGTACCATATACAAGCTGCCTTTGCGCGAGCTACTCCCTTCAATTTCTATGCGACTCAGTCTGCCGGAATCCAGATCTTCCTGAACGATATAGGGTGGCAACCAACAGAAGCCAAGTCCGTTGCGGATGAGCCTTAAAGCCTCATCGAAGTGACTGACGGTCCAACGCTGTTCAGCCTTTAACCAGCCTTCATCTTCGACTGGGTTACTGCCGGTGTCCTGAATAACAATTTGTAAATGCTGAGACAATTCATTTTGATCAATAGGTTGCGGTAAGTCAGCTAAAGGGTGTTCAGGGTGACAGACGAGATCCATACTGTATTGACTGATAGGCTCACCAATAAAGCCACGGGGCAAGTGATGTGTGATCACTATATCGGCGGTTTGTTCCTGAATTTGTTCGACAGTACCGGTTAAGACTGTGTCGTTAATGAGAAGCCGACTGCCGCGACTTAGCTGCTGAAACTCGTTAAGAACAGGAATGAGCTGACTGCGGTCAAAAACCATTTCCAGAGCAAGCTTCACTTCGGGCTCCCAACCTTGTTCCAGGTTATCAGCAAGCTGTTCTATCTCTTCTGTAAGGTTAGTTAGCTGGCGAGACCGTCGCAGCAAAACTTCTCCAGCGTCTGTTAAGTGAGCTTTTCGACCTTTAACCTCAAGCAATTGAACACCAACCACCTGTTGCAGTTTTGCTACCGCGTGGTTCAGTGATGACTGGCTTTTATTCAAGGCTTCAGCGGCGTGTGCATAACCGCCATAGTCAACGACCGCTTGCAATATGCGCCATTGTTCAATGGTCGACTTGGGTCGATAAACACTCATTTAGATTCTACTCCGGTGGGCGTTAAACCCGGGCAGTAATTACCGCCCGAATCGGTGCTTGGTAACCTTCAATAGTCATATTCGTGTCATTTGGATCAAGAAAGTCTGCTAAAGACTCGCCTGTCATCCACTGCGTTCGTCTTTGTTCGTCTAAAGATGTGGTGTTGTGATCAACAATGGCTATATCTTTAAAGCCGAGTCTTTCTAACCAAATGGTCAGCGCCCGGGCACTTGGCAGAAACCATACATTCCGCATTTGTGCGTATCGCTCGCCAGGCATCATCACAGTTGTTTCGTCACCCTCGACGACAATAGTTTCTAGTACCAGCTGGCCGCCGGGACGAATTAATGATTTTAGCTGCTGCAAAAAGTCGATTGGCGAACGGCGATGATAAAGTACCCCCATGCTAAAGACAGTGTCGAAACTTTTTAACTCAGGCATTTGCTCAATACCAACCGGGAAAAAATGAGCACGCTGTTGTAAGGCTAAAGGCATCAGTTGGCGAATAGCCCTAAATTGCATAAGAAAAAGCTCGCCGGGGTCTACGCCCCAGACCGCCTCTGCGCCTGCTTCAAGCATACGCCATAAGTGATAGCCACTGCCACAACCGACATCCAGTACCTGACGACCGCTTAAGTCGTCTAAATGTGGCGCAACACGCTGCCATTTCCAGTCTGAGCGCCATTCGGTGTCAATAAAAACACCAAATAAGTTGAAAGGACCTTTGCGCCAGGGCTGTAATTGTTGGAGTAAACCGGTTAAACGAGCTCTGTCGGCATCGGATGCTTCGTCAGAATGACCGACCTGTAAGGTATCTGATAGTTCGATATGTTCAGCGTTTAACTCGGGGAGTTGCTGCAAAACGCGCTGCCAACGTTTTAAGTTGCCATGCGGGTTATTCTTAAAAGCGGTCAGTTGTGGAGCTAAAGTATCCAGCCATTGAGCATGTGGGCTTTGCAAAAGTGCGCTGAGCTCTTTGCTAAAATCTACCATAGTATTCCTTATTTAACCGCGAGCATTGCTGCAAAATTAAAGCACTGGAACCAGACTGTGCTGTGGCTAAAACCTGCATCTTGGAAACGTTGCTGATGGTCTTCTAACGTATCGACTTTCATGACATTTTCGATAGCTGCGCGTTTCTGGCTGATTTCCAGTTCGCTATAGCCATTAGCGCGTTTAAAGTTGTGGTGCAAATCGACAAGTACATCATTCATATCAGCATCGCTGTGGCGCACCTTTTCTGCAAGTAGCAGCACACCACCATTGTTCATGCCGTCAAAGATGCGTTGAATAATTTCACTTCTTTTCTCTTGTGGAATGAACTGAAGGGTAAAGTTCAATACAACCACAGAGGCATTTTCAATGTTGGTTTCAGCTAAGTCCTGACAATGAAGTTCTGCAGGGATCTGGCTTTTAAAACCCTCCAAATGCAGCTTTGCGCGCTCTATCATTGGTTGTGAGTTATCTACGCCTATAATTCGGCAGTTACTTGCCTGTTCACAACCTTTACGCATAGCGAGCGTAGCCGCGCCGAGAGAGCATCCCAAATCGTACAAATTGGAATTTGGCTGAACGTAACGACTCACCAATTGAGGCAGAGTTTGTAATATACTTGAGTAGCCCGGAACCGAACGGTTTATCATGTCCGGAAAGACTTCCACGACTTGTTGATCGAAGCAAAAGTCGGAAATGCTGGGTAAAGGTTTTGCAAATATCGTGTCGTGTTGCGTCATAAAGCTACTTTTATTTAATAAATGGCTTAGATTGATTGTTATTTTACCGATAAATGAGGCAGACGCACAGGCAATATTGGACTAAAATTCGGGCATTAGTCCAGGAGGAGAGTACATTGAATCGAGTTTTGGCTATCGTCAGTGCTTTTTTTGCCGCATTTTCGGTGACGTTATCGAGCAGCTATGCCAGCCAACCCGAGGGGTGGCTGGAAGACTATAAAGAAATTCGTGTCGGAGTGCCTGACCAACTGGCACCTTTGGTGTCTATTGAAGACGGCAAAGCCGAAGGTCTGGATGTCGATTTGCTGAAAAAGTTTACTCGTGATTTGGCGGTAGAGATTGTTTGGAAACCTTGTGGGTCATGGCAGCAATGCCTGAACGCAATCAAATCGAAAGAAATTGATGTTCTGACCAGTGTGTCATATTCAGTTGAACGAAATCAGTTTATGGACTTTACCCAAAGCTATTGGTCAATGCCATGGGCTGCAATCTCCCCGATAAATCAACAGTCTAGTGAGGGAAGTATTGGTTTAAGCCAGTTAAGCGATAGTAAAGTTGGGGTGGTTGAAGGTTACAGCATAGAGTCACAGTTATCTCAGTTGAGAGGTATTCAGCTTATTCAGGTTGATGGAATTCGCGAAGGTTTGAATTTAATACGCAATAGTGGTGTTGATTATTATGTCGACAGTCTGCCCATGCTGGTCTACGAACTGCAGCGAAGACCTCTGCCGGGCACAAAACTTTCGGTTATTGACGACACTCAGGGTGAAGAGCTTTATTTAGGGGTTAGGGAAGACTGGAAGCCACTGGTTATGGCGCTGAATGATGGTATTGATTCAGTGACTGAAAGTGAGGAAAGCCAGCTTAAACAGAAATGGTATGGTTTTGAGCTAGAGCAGGGCTGGAGTAATAAAGAGCTTCTGGACATTGCTATGAAGGTGGGTTCAGTTGTCTTGCTAATCATTGTTAGCTTTGCTGTTTGGAACAGCCGGCTGCGTAAGGAAATTAAGTTACGCAAAGCTGCCGAAAGACAAATTCGGCATATCGCAACTCATGATGAATTGACTGGCCTTCCCAACAGAAACTTAATGCAAGATCGACTGGAGCAGACTCTAAGTCAAAACGAAAGAACCGGAAAGCCATTCGCTCTTCTTTTTCTGGATCTGGATGGTTTTAAAAAGATTAACGACGATTTTGGTCACAGTTATGGTGATGAGCTACTGGTACAGGCTGCGCACCGCATGAGTAGTTTGTTACGGCGGTCAGATACGGTATGTCGTCATGGTGGTGATGAGTTCGTAGTGATTCTTCCGACGGCGAATAATGTCGGGTCCGCACTGGCGGTATCGCGTAAGTTAGTTGTGCAGTTGGCAAAGCCCTACAAAGTGAATAAAAAGTCACTGGATATCAGTGTGTCTATTGGTGTCAGCCTTTACCCCCAGCATGGATTAACCTCAGACGATTTATTACGTTCGGCGGACAAGGCGATGTACCGTGCCAAGGCTGCTGGTAAAAATGATGTGCGTTTGGCTGGCGACGACGGATGACATTCGGCGTCAGTCCGCTATAATGTTGCGCTTCGTAAAAACATTCATTGCAACAGCTAGCAGGATAAACGCGCATGCGAACTCATTACTGTGGACAAATAAATGCTGAATTGGCGGGACAAGAAGTCACGCTATGTGGTTGGGTCAATAAACGCCGTGACTTAGGCGGCTTAATTTTTATTGATCTGCGTGACCGTGAAGGGATGCTGCAGGTCGTTTTCGACCCAGACCAAAAAGCGTTATTTGAGACAGCAAACAGCCTGCGTCAGGAATTCTGCGTTCGCTTAAGTGGTAAAGTTAACCGTCGCCCGGAAAGCCAGGTGAATAAAAACATGGTTACCGGCGAAGTCGAACTGCTGGCAACCGATTTAGAAATTCTAAGTCGCTCTGAACCACTCCCTATCGACTTCAACCAGCAAGTGAGCGAAGAAGCACGACTGCGTTATCGCTACCTTGATTTACGTCGTCCGCAAATGAATGAAAAATTGCAGTTTCGCGCGAAAGTTACCAGTGCGGTGCGTCGTTTTCTGGATGATAGTGGTTTTCTCGATATTGAAACTCCAATGTTAACGCGTGCAACGCCGGAAGGGGCGCGTGACTATCTGGTGCCAAGCCGTACCCATAAAGGTCGCTTTTTCGCGTTGCCGCAAAGCCCTCAGCTGTTTAAACAACTGCTGATGATGTCAGGCTTTGATCGTTACTACCAAATTGTTAAATGCTTCCGCGACGAAGACTTACGAGCTGACCGTCAGCCTGAATTCACTCAAATTGATATTGAAACCTCCTTTATGAGTGCAGAGCAGGTGATGCAAATTACCGAGCAAATGGCTCGAGACCTGTTTAAACAATTACTGGACGAGGACCTGGGTGAATTCCCCAGCATGACCTGGCATGAAGCCATGCGCCGTTTCGGTAGTGATAAACCCGACCTGCGTAACCCGTTGGAATTGATAGATGTTGCTGATGTCTTGAAAGACGTTGAGTTCAAAGTATTCTCTGGCCCGGCGAACGACGAAGATGGACGTGTTGCCGCTATTCGTTTACCGGAGCAGGCTGAAAACGTTTCGCGCAAGATGATTGATGAATACACTCAGTTTGTTGCAATTTATGGCGCGAAAGGTCTGGCCTGGATTAAAGTAAATGACCGCAGCGCAGGGCGTGAAGGCTTACAGTCGCCTATTCTAAAGTTCCTGCCGGATGAAGTGATTGAGCCATTACTAGAGCGCACTGAAGCGCAAACCGGTGATGTTTTGTTCTTTGGTGCTGACAAAGCGAACGTTGTTGCTGAAGCTCTGGGTGCTTTACGCCTGAAGCTAGGTAAAGACTTTGAACTTGTCAGTAATGAGTGGAAACCGTTATGGGTCGTTGACTTCCCAATGTTCGAAGTCGCTGACGATGGCGGCCTGGCCGCGTTACACCACCCGTTCACTGCACCGGTTAATGTGACTCCGGAAGAGTTAAAAGCCAACCCGGCAGCCGCTATTTCAAATGCCTATGACATGGTATTGAATGGTGTTGAGTTAGGTGGTGGTTCGGTTCGTATCCACGAAAACGCTATGCAGCAAGCGGTGTTTGAAGTATTAGGTATTGAAAAAGACGAAGCTCAGGAAAAATTCGGCTTCCTGCTGGAAGCGTTAAAGTATGGTACGCCACCGCATGCGGGTTTAGCTTTTGGTCTGGATCGTCTGGTTATGTTGATGGTTGGCGCAACCTCAATTCGTGATGTTATCGCTTTTCCTAAAACAACGACCGCAGCTTGCGTTCTTACCGATGCGCCAGGCGCTGCAAACCCCGCTGCGTTGCAAGAGCTGGGCGTAAAAAGTATGGTAGAGGAAGACGAATAACTAACAAGGGTGAAATATGGCTGGTCATTCCAAATGGTCTAATATTAAGCACCGAAAAGCCGCGCAGGACGCTAAGCGCGGCAAAATTTTTACTAAATTAATACGTGAAATTACGGTTTCCGCTCGTGAAGGGGGCGGAGACCCTGAAACCAATCCTCGCTTACGTGCTGCTATCGATAAAGCCTTATCGAATAACATGAAGCGTGACACCATTGATACCGCAGTAAAGCGTGGCTCGGGTGATCTTGAAGGTGATAACCTTGATGAACTGACCTACGAAGGCTATGGCCCTAATGGTGTCGCTGTATTGCTGGAGTGCATGACCGATAACCGGAACCGGACGGTTTCCGATGTTCGTCATGCATTCACTAAATTTGGAGGCAATTTGGGCACAGATGGCTCGGTCGCTTACCTATTCAATAAAAAAGGCGTTATTAGCTACCCAGCAGAGGTTACAGAAGAGCGGCTCATGGAGCCCGCACTTGAAGCTGGTGCAGAAGATCTTATTACATACGAGGGCAGCGGTATCGATGTCATGACCTCACCGGAAAATTTCGGTTCCGTAAAAGACGCTCTGGATGAAAAAGGTTTAGAAGCCAGTAACGCCGAAGTGACTCAGGTGCCCGATACTCGAGTTGACTTAGATGAAGAGTCTGCAAGAACCTTCTTAAAATTACTGGATGCACTTGAAGACCTGGATGATGTTCAGAATGTCTATCATAACGCCGATATCTCAGATGAGATAATTGCGCGGCTGGACGACTAAGTGGCCATTATTCTGGGTATTGACCCAGGCTCAAGGTTAACGGGTTATGGTGTTATTGAACAGCGCGGCAGGCAGTTAAGCTATTTAGGCAGCGGCTGTATAAAGGTTATCGGAAGCCGCGCTGAGCCGCTGACATTAGCCGAAAAACTTCGCCGCATACACGACAGTGTCAGTGAATTAATCACTCAGTTCAAACCTGATGAGTTTGCAATAGAGCAGGTATTCATGGCAAAGAACCCGGATTCGGCATTAAAGCTTGGACAGGCCAGGGGCGCGGCAATAGTAGCTGCTGCTTGTGCTGAGCTTCCCGTAGCGGAGTACTCTGCTCGCCAAATAAAACAGTCGGTTGTGGGAAACGGCGGTGCCGAGAAGTCCCAGGTTCAGCATATGGTTATGGCACTATTGGATTTGCAACGGTGTCCGCAGGAAGACGCAGCGGATGCGTTAGCGGTAGCCTTATGCCATGCTCACAGCTCTCAAAACTTGATAAAAATGGCAGGTGCTGCGCGCAAAACTGTGCGTGGCCGCCTGCGTTAATGGAGTATAAAAGTGATAGGTCATATTCAGGGCGTACTTACCAGTAAACAACCACCTGAGGTTGTGCTTGATGTCCAGGGAGTTGGTTACGAAATTCAATTGCCGATGACATGCTTTTATCAACTGCCAGCAATAGGCGAGACGATTAAACTCATCACTCATTTTGTGGTGCGGGAAGATGCCCAGTTACTCTATGGCTTTATTTCCTCTTCCGAACGTTCACTGTTTCGGTTGCTGATAAAGACTCAGGGGGTAGGTCCAAAACTGGCATTGGCTATTTTATCGGGTATGTCAGCAGATGAGTTCGTCATTGCAGTTAACCACAATGATGTCAGTCGTCTGGTAAAACTGCCTGGTGTGGGTAAGAAAACCGCCGAGCGGTTAGTCATTGAAATGCGGGACCGTCTGAAAGACTGGCAGCCAGCGACACCATTTACTGACAGCGCTCCGCTTGATAATCAGGGAACAGACGCTAGAGAGCACCCGGCAGATGCGCGCGCAGATGCGGTGAGCGCTTTACAGGCTCTTGGCTATAAAGAAAATCAAGCTGAAAAAGCCTTACAAAAGGTGTACTCTGCAGAACACAATAGCGAGACCTTGATTCGACTGGCACTAAAACAGCTGTCGTAAGGAAGTTCAATGATTGAAGCCGATCAAATACCCACTCAACGCCTCATTGAGCCCGATGTACAAAGTGAAGATGAAGCCGTTGATCGTGCTATACGACCCAAAGCTTTGGCGGAATATACCGGCCAGAAGCACGTGGTTGAGCAAATGGGAATTTTTATTGAGGCCGCGCGTAAACGTCAGGAAGCTCTTGATCACCTCTTGATATTTGGGCCTCCCGGGTTGGGTAAAACCACACTCGCTAACATTGTTGCTAACGAGTTGGATGTCAGCATTAAAACAACGTCAGGACCTGTTCTTGAAAAAGCCGGAGACTTGGCGGCCTTATTGACAAACCTGGAAGCACACGATGTTTTATTTATTGATGAAATTCATCGGCTGAGTCCCGTTGTTGAAGAAATTCTCTATCCTGCCATGGAAGATTATCAACTGGACATCATGATAGGCGAAGGCCCTGCTGCCCGCTCTATCAAATTGGATTTACCACCTTTCACGTTAATTGGTGCAACGACCCGGGCGGGAGCATTAACTTCACCACTTAGGGATCGTTTCGGTATTGTTCAACGCCTTGAGTTTTACGATGTTAATGAATTAACGGACATCGTAGCGCGCTCCGCTCACTTTATGAATGTGCGAATGTTGGATGGAGGCGCAAGGGAGATAGCCCGTCGCTCCAGAGGTACGCCTCGTATCGCCAATCGACTTTTGCGGCGAGTACGGGATTACGCTGAGGTCAGAGGTAATGGTGATGTTGATGAAGCCACTGCAAATGCAGCTTTAACCATGGTGGATGTTGACCAGGCTGGTTTTGATTATATGGATCGGAAGCTGTTATTAGCCATTATGGAAAAGTTTACCGGTGGACCCGTGGGGTTAGATAATTTGGCGGCAGCAATAGGTGAAGAGAAAGATACAATTGAGGATGTGCTTGAACCTTACCTGATTCAACAAGGCTTCTTACAACGTACACCTAGAGGCCGGATAGCTACGCCACGTGCTTATCAGCATTTTGGGTTAAAGCCTGAGAAATAAAAAAAAGCCCGCACAATGTGCGGGCAAACAGAACAACAAGAAGGAAGTTAAATCCAGGGAACTATTACTCAATAAACAATCTCAGAAAAAGTGACAACCAATCTCTTTGTCTTTGATATGCTGAGTATTATAAGGTTAATCTGACTCTGATCAAACAAGAAAAATTAGATGTTCGAATTAAAAAAACTAATCTGACATTGGCTTTTGTTGACTAAAAAAAGTGCAACATATTTATAACAACAAAAGAAAGTCTATAAAAAACAATGGATTATTATTTTTGTGTTTCAGTTCTGTCATAAAAAAAAGTCTGTTGATAAAGTGACCAGTGACAGTTTTGAGGGCTTCTTTACAAAATATTACACAACAGTAACTTTTCGGAACTTTACTTGAGGTGGTAATGTCTCATTGTGACTTTGAATGGCCGATTCGTGTTTACTACGAAGATACGGATGCAGGTGGTATCGTTTATTATGCTAACTATCTCAAGTTTATTGAAAGAGCAAGAACAGAGTGGTTACGATCGTTAGGGATTGAACAGGATACTTGGTTAGCTCACAATATCGCTTTTGTCGTTCGTAAGGTTGAACTCGATTTACGATTGGCAGCAAAGTTTAATGCCGAGTTGAATGTGACTGTAAAAGTTACACAAATAAAGAAAGCTTCATTGGTTTTCGAACAAAAAGTTTTGGCGAAGGATGGCAAGGTACATTGCCAGGCAACAGTTGTAGCCGCTTGCATTGATAATCAGGCAATGCGTGCCGTTGCTATTCCGGAACCGATAATTTCGCGTATTCAGTCAGGGGTTTAAAGCGTGCAAGCAGAGTTATCGTTTATTGATTTATTCATGCAGGCCAGCTTATTAGTAAAGCTGGTAATGGTAATGTTATTGGCGATGTCAGTCTGGGGCTGGGTGCTAATTTTTCAGCGCAAGAAAGTGCTGAAGCAAGCACGAAACGATGCGCTGAAATTTGAAGACCGCTTTTGGTCAGGCGTCGATCTTGCTCGCCTTTATCAGGAAATTTCGGCCCGTGCGAAAAATGCACGAGGTATGGAGTTATTGTTTCATGCGGGCTTTAAAGAATATGCTCGGCTGCGTAACCATTCAACGACAAATACACAAACAATGCTTGAAGGTGCGTTTCGCGCAATGCGTGTTGCTCACGCCAGAGAAACTGAGAAGCTAGATAATAACCTGGGGATTCTTGCGACCATTGGTTCTATCAGCCCTTATATCGGCTTGTTTGGAACCGTCTGGGGCATTATGAACGCTTTTATCGCTTTAGGTGCCGTACAGCAAGCAACCTTAGCTATGGTTGCTCCGGGAATCGCTGAAGCACTTATCGCTACCGCTATGGGTCTTTTCGCTGCTATACCTGCTGTCATTGCATACAACCGATTTACGACGACCGTTGAAAAAGTAGATAATCAATATATGAACTTTATTGATGAATTTATCTCGATATTACAACGTCAGTCTTCGGCGCAGGCTGGAAAGAATAAAGTTGAGGGCGAAACGGTATGATGGTAATGCCGCGCAAGCGTCGTAAGCCGGTTGCGGAAATTAATGTGGTTCCTTATATCGACGTGATGTTGGTTCTGCTTATTATTTTTATGGTAACAGCGCCATTAATTACGCAGGGTGTTAAGGTCGATTTACCAAAAGCAACAGCAGAACCACTTTCTGAGGAAAGTAAACCGCCACTAGTCGCGTCAGTTGATGCTGAAGGCCGGTATTACCTCAATCAGGGGGATAGCAAGGATACGCCTATGCAGGCGGACGAGTTAGCTACACTGGTTGCGGCGCATTTACAGGTTGAACCCGATACACCCGTAATGGTGAACGGTGATGGTGCGGTATCGTATAACCAAATTGTACAACTGATGGTGTTACTGCAAAGAGCAGGTGTGCCTTCAGTCGGTTTAATGACAGATTCGTCGGATAATTAGTTGTGGAAAAATCAGATAGCTTAACCTTACCGCTGATATATTCGATTGTGATTCATGCTGTGATAGCCGGTGTGTTGTTGATCAGTTTTGAGTTTACACCATCAACGCCTGAAGCGATGGAAGTCAACCTTGATCAAAGCGAACTCGACATGTCTGAGGAAATTGTCAGCGCAGTTACTGTTGATAAATCGAAAGTACAGCAACAGGCCGATAAAATTCGACAGAAAAAAGCTGAACAAGAAGCGGCTGAGCAACGTCGAATAGAAAGACTAGAAAGACAAGCCGAGGAAGCTCGTAAAGCTCGAGAGCGAGAAGAGCAACGCAGAAAAGAGATTCAGCGTCAGCAAGAGCTGGAAAAGCAGGAAGCTGAAAAAGCGAGACAGCAGGCTGAGCGAGAGAAAAAAGAAGCGGAACGTCTAGCCGAGGAAAGAGCTAAAGCAGAAGCTGCTGCAAAAGAAGCGGAGCGCCGTAAGCGCGAAGCAGAAGAGGCTGAACGGCGAGCTGAAGAAGAACGGCGTAAGCGCGAGGAAGAACGCCGCAAGCGTGAGCAAGCGGAGCGTGAAGCTGCAGAGCGCGAAGCACAACTGCAAAAAGAGATGGAAGAGGAGCGAGCCCGGCGTCAGGCAGCTCGACGTCAACAAGTGATGAGTGAAGTTGAAAAATATCAGGCACTTATTCAACAAACGATTCAGCGTAACTGGAATGTTGATGACTCTATGCGTGGTAAGTCTTGTGAACTGACTATCAGGGTTGCGCCGAGTGGGTTCGTTAAGTCAGTAGACACAGGTAGTGGCGATGCGAACGTTTGTCGCTCAGCTCAGAACGCAGTATTGAAGGCGACAACCTTGCCGGTTTCTGAAGATCCAGAGATTTATGAACAAATGAGTACGATTAAACTGACTGTAAAACCGCAGTTGTAACAAGGTGACCGATGAAAAAAATATTAATTAACAGCTTATTACTCTTTGTTGCGCTAACAGCTTTTGCTCGCGCAGGGGTATTGGAAATCGTCATCACGGAAGGTATTGATACAGCACGGCCAATTGCGGTTGTGCCGTTTGAATGGAAGGGTGAAGGTGAAGCTCCGAGTGAGCTTACCGACGTAATTGCGGCAGACTTGATGCGCAGTGGTAAGTTTAACCCTATTCCTTCCAGCGCAATGCCGCAGCGCCCAGCTGCAGATGATGACATTGATTATTCTGCGTGGGCGAAGATGGGAGTTGAGGCGATTTTAGTGGGTTCGATAGAGCCATACTCTGTTGATCGTTACATGGTTAAATTCGAAGTTATTGATGTCCTAAGGGGACAAATTACTGGCGGTAATTCGCAAATGTTACGCAACGGCGAATTAGTTCAGAGTAATGACCATATTCTCGATTCTCGCTCAAGCGTTATCGATGGCGACCAGTTTCGTTCTTATGCCCATCGAATTTCCGATGTGGTTTATGAAGCGTTAACTGGTGAGCGCGGCGCCTTTATGACTAAAATTGCTTATGTGACAGTGAATCACAATGACCGTTATCCTTATAAACTGGCGGTAGCTGATTACGACGGCGCGAATGAGAAGATCTTGCTTCGTAGTCCGGAGCCTCTCATGTCACCATCCTGGTCTCCTGATGGAAACAAGCTTGCGTACGTAAGCTTTGAGAACAAAACGGCAGAAATATTCATACAGGACATCTATACTACCCGTCGGGAAAAGACCACCTCGTTTCCGGGTATTAACGGGAGTCCGGTTTTCTCGCCAGATGGTAAAAAATTAGCTATGGTGTTATCAAAGGATGGTAATCCTGAGCTTTATGTATTTGATATTAATACGAAGGACTTGCAACGTATCACTCGTAATCGTACGATTGATACAGAGCCTAACTGGACGCCTGATGGTGAATCGTTAATTTTCACCTCAGAAAGAGGTGGCAGACCACAGTTATATAGCGTAAATTTATCATCAGGTCAGGTTCGTAGGCTAACCTTTGAAGGTGAACAGAATTTAGGTGGTACAATAGTACCTTCTGGCAAGGATATGGTTTTAGTTAACAGAACACGGGGCAATTACCATATCGCTAAACAAGAATTCCCGCGTGGGAATATGCAAGTTTTAACAAAAACGGCATTAGATGAGTCACCCAGTGTGGCACCAAATGGCAGTATGGTTATTTACAGTACAACGCATAATAACAAGCAAGTACTGGCATTGGTTTCTATCGATGGGCGTTTTAAAGCTCGATTACCGGCAACCGATGGTGAAGTGAAGTCACCGGCTTGGTCGCCATACATGTAAAACACAGCCTGAATGGTTAAATTGTTCGATAAAACGATAAGGACGAAAAGGATGCAGCTTAATAAACTTTTTAAAGCTCTGGCAATCGTTGTACCAATGGCAACTCTGGCCGCTTGTAGCTCAAATCAAGAAACTGATTCAGGTGCAGGTGCAGGTCAAGAGACCAATCAACAAGCTGAGCAAGACTCTGGTGTTCAAACTGGGGCAGCAGAGCGCGCTAAAACGATGGAAGAAGAACGTCAAGAGAAAATGGAAGCGTTACGTAAAGAACACATCATTTACTTCGCTTTTGACAAATCTAACATCCAGTCAGAATACACTGACTTGTTGTCAGCTCACGCTGACTACTTAGTGAAAAACCCGTCTGTAAAAGTTGTTATTGAAGGTCATACCGATGAACGCGGTACACCTGAATACAACATTGCGTTGGGTGAGCGTCGTGCTCAAGCGGTTGAAAACTACCTGCATAACTTAGGTGTTCAGGATTCTCAAACCTCTACTGTGTCATATGGTGAAGAGAAGCCGATGGTAAACGAATCAAACGAACGTGCATACGCCAAAAACCGTCGTGCCGTTTTAGTTTACTAATCTAAGAAAAGCGGATAGTACATGAGAAAAACGCTGTTAGCTGTATGTTTGTGTGTGCCTGGGGCTGTTATGGCCCAGGCACCTGTTTCTGGATTGTCATCTTCAGGTGGTGTTGAGCAACGTCTTGAGCAAATTGAGCGTATGCTCCAGGCTCGCTCAGACGCTCAACTTAAAATGCTGAATCAGTTAGGTTCTTTGCAGCAAGATGTTGCTGAATTAAGAGGCATAACCGAAGAGCATGAGTATCGTCTGGAGCAACTTTTAGAGCGCCAGCGCGAGCTGTATCAGGAAATTGATCGTCGCTTCAGTAATTTGAAGCAGAACAATAGTCAGAGTAATGAAATGACTGGCAACTATAACGATCTAGAGCAGGTTCCTACACAAACAGACGGCAGCAGCTATTCTCCAAACTTGAGTGAGAATGACGCTTACGACAAGGCTATTGCATTAGTTCTTGAAGATAAACGTTATGATGATGCGATACCCGCATTTCAGTCCTTTCTTAAAAACTTCCCAAATTCGACCTATGCGGCAAATGCGCATTACTGGCTCGGGCAGTTGTTTTTTGCAAAACGTGAATATAACGAAGCGAAGCAACAATTTGAGACTGTTGTAAACGATTACCCGGATAGTAATAAGCGTGGCGACTGCTTACTGAAACTAGGTGTTATAGCTAGTGAGCAGAATAAGTCGGCAGATGCTAAGGCTTATTATGAACAAGTGGTCAAAGAATACCCTGATAGTACCGAAGCTAATTTGGCAAAACAGCGCCTTAATTAGTAACAACTGAGCAACATGTGTTCGTGAATTGAGCAGTTGCACGGTTTTTTTCAATTTTCAGTTGCATACGCGCACTATTTCAGTAAACTATGCCGCCGTTGCCAAGCAGAAAAGGCAGCAAAATTGGCGTTGGGTTGTTAGCTCAGTTGGTAGAGCAGTTGACTTTTAATCAATTGGTCGCAGGTTCGAATCCTGCACAACCCACCACGTCGCCAATTAATATTATCTATCAGAATATGGGTTGTTAGCTCAGTTGGTAGAGCAGTTGACTTTTAATCAATTGGTCGCAGGTTCGAATCCTGCACAACCCACCACTCCTAATTACTTTGCTACAAGCACATCTTGAATTCAGCTATAATAAGCCCCACTTATCAAGAACACTTGGAAAATAAGCCGTACTATCATGACCGAGATTCAAACTCTGGATAGCCTAGATTATACTTTTCCACCTAAACCTAAACCGTTAAGTGCGAAAGAGAAATCAGAGACAATTAATCGCATAAAGCAGCTTCTAATTGATGAAGATGCTGTATTGGTGGCTCACTATTACACAGACCCTGATATTCAGGCGTTAGCTGAAGAAACGGGTGGTTGTGTGGCGGACTCTTTAGAAATGGCTCGGTTCGGTCGTGACCATCCGGCGAAAAAGTTGATTGTTGCCGGTGTTCGCTTTATGGGTGAAACGGCGAAAATTTTGACACCTGAAAAGCAAGTACTGATGCCAACATTAAAAGCAGAGTGTTCGCTGGATCTTGGCTGTCCTCCCGAGAAATTTTCTGAGTTTTGTGATCAGCACCCGGACAGAACCGTGGTTGTTTATGCGAATACTTCCGCAGCAGTTAAAGCTCGCGCAGACTGGGTAGTAACTTCCAGCATGGCGCTTGAGCTTGTCGACCACCTGGACGCTAAAGGTGAGAAAATACTTTGGGCTCCTGATCGTCATCTGGGTGGTTATATAGCACGAGAAACCGGTGCAGATATGCTGTTGTGGCAAGGGGCTTGTGTGGTGCATGATGAATTCAAGGCAAAGGCATTGGAGGATATGAAAAAGCTCCATCCGGAGGCTGCAATTCTTGTTCATCCTGAATCACCGGAAAATATTGTCGCCATGGCTGATGCAGTAGGCTCAACATCGCAGCTCATTAAGGCGAGTCAGGAATTACCTAACGAAACCTTTATTGTGGCGACAGACAAAGGCATTTTCTACAAAATGCAGCAGCTTCAACCGAATAAAACCTTTATTGAAGCGCCTACAGCCGGAAATGGAGCAACTTGCCGCAGCTGTGCACATTGTCCTTGGATGGCCATGAACGGGCTAAAAGCAATTGAGGAAGCACTTACCGAAGGCGGTGAGGCTCATGAAATACATGTCGACGAAACCTTAGGTAAAAAAGCTATGGTCCCCCTAGACCGAATGTTGGAATTTTCGGCAAGCTTAAAATAACTAAAACGGGCTCCTTCGGGAGCCTTTTTTATTCTCTGCTTATACAAGATATTTATAGTCGCCATAAATGCATCGCCTACCGAACTGCACAACTGCATGCTAATCTGAATTTATTGAATATTTATTCGGATGGTATTTGCATGGGGTTTTATGATCCAGCTGAAGTGCGTGACAACTGCGGTTTCGGTATTATTGCTAACGTTAATGGCGAAGCTCGGCAAGGGTTGATCTCTACAGCCGTTAAGGCTTTGGATCGCATGCAGCATCGCGGTGGTATTGGTGCCGATGGCAAGACTGGTGACGGCTGTGGCTTGCTCCTGCAAATGCCAGAGTTGTTCTTCCGTCAATTTGCTGAAAAGGAAGGTTGGCAGCTTAGCAAAAAGTTTGCTGTTGGCATGGTTTTCTTTAGTCGTGATAACGACAAGCGTGAAACCGCACGCCAACTTATGGAGCAAGAACTCCAGAGAGAGACCTTAGCCGTTACAGGCTGGCGCAAAGTGCCGGTAGATAACCGAGTGCTGGGGGAAGGTGCCAAGTCGTCTGAGCCTGTTATAGAGCAGGTTTTGGTGTCTGCTCCCCCAGGTTGGCGAAAAAAAGACTTAGAAAGACGCTTGTACATGGCACGTCGGCGTATAGAGAAACTCATTCCTAATCAGGAAGAGCTCTATATTTCTTCGCTTTCTAGTCTGGTATTGGTTTATAAGGGCTTAATGATGGCGGCGGATTTGCCTGCCTATTATGCGGATTTAGCAGACTCCGATATGAAAACCTCCATCTGCGTATTCCATCAACGCTTCTCTACCAATACTGAACCACGCTGGCCTTTAGCTCAACCATTCCGGTTTCTGGCTCATAACGGCGAAATTAATACCATAAGAGGCAATCGACAATGGGCGCAGGCGCGGGCTTATAAGTTTCAAACCCCTTTATTACCGGATCTACAGGATGCCAAACCGTTAGTCGGCTTGTCAGGCTCTGACTCTGCTTCACTGGACAATATGCTGGAGCTGCTGTTAGCCGGCGGTATGGATCTATTCCGGGCTATGCGCTTGCTGATACCGCCAGCCTGGCAAGGCGACGCGACGATGTCTGATGAAATGCGCGCTTTTTATGAATTTAACTCGCTGCACATGGAGCCCTGGGATGGACCGGCAGGTGTGGTGATGAGTAACGGCAGACACGTAGCCTGCAGTCTGGATCGTAATGGTTTACGCCCGGCCAGGTATGTATTAACGCGCTCTGGTGTTCTGACCATTGCTTCTGAAGTGGGTATCTGGGATTACGACGAACAGGAAGTCATAGAAAAAGGGCGCTTAGGGCCGGGTCAAATGATGGCGGTGGACACCTATACCGGTAAAATTTGGTACAACGACGAAATAGAAAATGAGTTAAAACAGCGCCACCCTTACAAACAATGGCTGGAACAGCATCGTCGTCACTTAATTCCGTTTGAACGCAGTCACGCAGATAAACTGGGCCAGCGCCTGTATGACGATGAAACCATGCAGGTATTGCATAAAGCTTACCTGTACTCAGAAGAAGAGTTACAGCAAATCATCAGTGTATTAGCGAAAGATGGCCAGGAAGCTGTTGGTTCAATGGGCGACGACACACCGACTGCGGTTCTCTCCAAACAACCTCGCTTACTTTATGACTATTTTCGACAGCAGTTTGCACAGGTAACAAACCCTGCCATTGACCCCATTCGCGAACGGCACGTGATGTCACTTTCAACCATAATTGGACGCGAGCACAATGTGTTTAACGAAGCTTCTGGTGATGCTGACAGGGTGGTGTTCGAGTCACCCATTCTGATGTATACCGATTTAAAGCAGTTACGCGAACTGGATGAAAAGCATTATCGCGCAACAACACTGTCGCTGGCTTTCAAGCCGGAGGAAAGTAACTTACGGCAGGCGATAGAAAGCCTTGTTGAAAATGCAAAAGACTCGGTTAAGAACAATCAAACCGTTATTCTGATACTGAGCGACAGAGGCTTGCAGCGCGGACAGTTGATGATACCAGCTGCGATGGCGGTTGGTGCGGTTCAACAGGCTTTAGTGGCTAATGACTTACGTTGCGATTCGAACATTATTATTGAAACAGCGTCTGCGAGAGATCCTCATCACATGGCGGTGTTGTTGGGTCAGGGAGCCACGGCAGTATACCCCTACCTGGCTTATGAAACGGTAGAGCAATTGGTTTCTCGTGGCAAAGTAACTCTGGATATTAGAGAAGCCTTGCTGAACTACCGTAAAGGGTTGAATAAAGGACTCTTGAAAATACTGTCGAAGATGGGCATTGCGACAGTTGCAGGATACCGCGGTTCTTCTCTATTTGAAGCTGTTGGGCTTAACGAAGACGTACGCCGGCTTTGTTTTGCAAACGTGCCGGCGCGAATTGACGGCACCGGCTTTGATGATATTCAGCAGGATCTCCAGCAAAGCTTTCACAAAGCCTGGTTAAAGCGTAAGCCGCTGGCTCAGGGTGGTTTATTGAAATATGTACATGGTGGGGAATACCATGCTTATAACCCGGATGTGGTCACCTCATTACAACGTGCGGTAGCAACAGGTGAGCAGCGAGATTACGACGTTTACGCTAAATTTGTGAATCAAAGGCCGGTAACCCACCTGCGTGACCTTCTAAATATAACATTACCTGAAACAGCAGAGCTTGAAAAACACCACGTTGAAGCAAAGGAAAGCCTTTATCAGCGTTTTGATACGGCCGCTATGTCCATCGGCGCGTTAAGCGCTGAGGCTCATGAAGCATTAGCCATAGCAATGAACCAAATTGGCGGACATTCAAACTCAGGTGAAGGAGGCGAAGACCCTAAACGCTTTAACAGCTTAAAAAATTCCCGAATTAAACAAGTGGCTTCAGGACGTTTTGGGGTGACACCTCATTACCTGGTTAACGCCGATGTGATTCAGATAAAAGTGGCGCAGGGTGCAAAACCTGGAGAGGGCGGACAGCTACCCGGCGAAAAAGTCACTGCGGAAATAGCGCAACTACGTTACGCGGTGGCTGGTACGACTTTAATATCTCCACCGCCGCATCATGACATTTACTCTATTGAAGATTTAGCTCAGCTAATCTTTGATTTAAAGCAGGTAAACCCTAAAGCGTTAGTTTCGGTTAAACTGGTCTCAACCCCGGGCATTGGCACTATCGCTACGGGTGTCGCCAAAGCCTATGCCGATTTGATCACCGTATCCGGCTATGACGGTGGTACCGGAGCCAGCCCCATGACGTCGGTCAAGTACGCAGGTTCACCCTGGGAACTCGGATTGGTCGAAGTGCACGAAGCGTTGGTCGCCAATAACCTGCGCCATAAAATTCGTCTGCAGGTTGATGGCGGTTTAAAAACCGGTATGGATATTGTGAAAGCGGCAATTTTAGGCGCCGAAAGCTTTGGGTTTGGTACTGCTCCGATGATAGCCCTGGGCTGTAAATACTTGCGCATTTGCCATCTCAATAATTGTGCAACGGGTGTGGCTACGCAAGATGAAACCTTACGTCGTGAACACTTTGCCGGCTTACCGGAACGCGTTGTAAAACTGTTTGAGTTTATGGCTGAAGAGGTGCGGGAAATTCTTGCTCATCTCGGTTTAGCTCAGTTAACCGATGCCATTGGACGGGTTGATTTGTTAGAGCGTTTGCCGGGGGAAACCAAACGTCAGCAACAGTTACAGTTGACCGCTTTATTGGAATCAGCCGGGGTCCGCTCTGAACATTCATTGTATTGCACTGACAAAAACCCGCCGTATGACCCGGGTAAACTCAACCAACGCTTATTGCAACTGTGTAAAGAATCGATTGATGCATGCAATGGCGGACGATGGTCGCTGACCATTCGTAATGATGATCGCTCGGTAGGCGCAAGTGTATCCGGTCATATTGCCAGCCAACATGGAAACCAGGGAATGGCGGTAGCGCCTATCACCTTAGGTTTTATGGGGACTGCCGGTCAAAGTTTCGGGGCATGGAACGCGGGAGGCTTAAAGCTGCACCTGACCGGGGACGCAAATGACTACGTAGGTAAAGGCATGGCCGGAGGGGAAATTACCATTAAACCACCTGCTGGCTACCGCTATAACAGTTATGAAGCGGTAATTATGGGAAACACCTGCCTGTATGGTGCAACAGGAGGCAAGCTCTATGCTGCCGGTTGTACCGGCGAGCGCTTTGCGGTGCGTAACTCTGGGGCCACAGCTGTAGTAGAAGGTATTGGCGACCATGGTTGTGAGTATATGACAGGCGGTATTGTGGTGGTTCTGGGGGAATGCGGCATCAACTTTGGTGCAGGAATGACCGGTGGCTTTGCTTACTTAAGAGACAGCGACGGCGACTTGCATCGAAGACTTAACCATGAGCTGGTTGAAGCTGTTGCCGTGGATACCTCTATTATTCAGGAGCACTTACGGGGTTTAATTCATGAGCATCACGAAGCGACGGGCAGCCAGTATTCGCGTGAATTACTGCGCAACTTTGAGCAGGTAGTGGAGAGCTTTTATATTGTGAAACCGAAAACGGCCGATGTAAAAGAGCTGCTGGGGCATCGAGCTCGATCTACCGCAGAATTACGCGTGCAGGTGATGTAATGAACAAAAATATTTATCAATTTTTAGACGTACAACGCATTGACCCGCCCAAACGCTCGGTTGAAGAGCGCCGAATTGAATTCAAAGAAATTTATGACCCGATGCCCGGCGTGCAGCTAAAAGGTCAGGCTGACCGTTGCCTGGATTGCGGTAATCCTTATTGTGAATGGCAATGTCCGGTTCACAACTACATTCCTCAGTGGCTGGAACTGGCTAACGAAGGGCGGGTTATTGAGGCGGCGGAACTCATGCATAAAACCAATAGCCTGCCGGAAGTCTGTGGCCGGGTATGTCCTCAGGATCGCCTATGCGAGGGAGCATGCACGCTCAATGACGGCTTTGGCGCAGTGACCATTGGCAGTATTGAAAAGCAAATGGTCGATGAGGCTTTTAAACAAGGCTGGCGGCCGGATTTAAGCGGTGTGATTCAGCGTAAGGAGCGCGTTGCGGTTATTGGTGCAGGGCCTGCAGGTCTTGCCTGTGCTGATGTATTGGCACGTAATGGTGTCAAAGCCGTAGTTTACGACCGTTACCCGGAAATTGGCGGGCTGCTGACCTACGGCATTCCGCCATTTAAGCTGGATAAAGCGGTCATGACTTTGCGGCGTGAAATATTTACCGACATGGGCATTGAATTTAAGTTGGGCGTTGAAGTTGGTAAGGACATCAGTTTTGCTGAGCTGGAAGCCAATTACGATGCGGTATTTCTTGCTTTAGGAACCTACAAGGCGTTGGATGGAAAATTAAAAGGCCTGGATGCAAAGGGCGTTTATCCGGCACTGCCATTTTTAATTGGCAATACTCAACGACTTATGGCTCATGAGCCGATGTCTCAGTATCCGCTTATTGATGTTGAAGACGAAACGGTGCTTGTACTTGGCGGTGGCGATACGGCCATGGACTGTGTCAGAACTTCGATAAGGCAGGGGGCTAAGTCGGTTGTCTGTGCGTATCGTCGGGACGAAGGCAATATGCCGGGCTCCCGCAAGGAAGTGCAGAACGCTCGGGAAGAGGGCGTATATTTTGAATTTAATTTGCAACCGCTGGAGGTAGTAGCTGACTCCAGAGGCAAAGTCAGTGGTGTGAAAATGGTACGCACGGAGCTTGGCCCGGCTGACGAAGACGGCCGACGCAGACCGCAGCCGGTACCTGAGTCAGAGTTTCTGATGCCCGCTACTGCGGTGATTATTGCTTTTGGTTACCAGCCCAACCCACCAGAATGGTTACAACAACACAAAGTGGAAATGAGCGACTGGGGTACCGTGCTTGCCACCGGCGATACCGAATTTGCTATGCAAACCAGTAACCCGAGAATTTTTGCCGGAGGTGATATGGTGCGTGGCGCTGATTTAGTTGTGACCGCTATCGCTGAAGGGCGCAATGCAGCCGAGGGGATGCTGGACTACTTTGACAGTCAGTAAGCAGCGTTATTGACGCTGCCACTGTTTAATAACGGCTGCATAACCCTCGCGGAAGCTGGGGTATTGCAATTCGTAGCCACTGCCTTTAAGGCCTTTATTCAGGCAGCGTTTGGAGCCTCTGGGGCCCACCTCGGTATTGATATTTCCCGGCAGCTCCAGACCTAGCTGCTGAGCAAGCCATTGGTAAACTTCATATTGCTTCACGGGCTCATCGTCATTGACTAAAT
>Ga0208138_100066_pt1 | contig 83499 bp, 82 predicted proteins | sample AntRauMetaRauer3_FD_184786 | JGI IMG/M metagenome (GOLD analysis project Ga0208138, IMG submission 184786) | Saline lake microbial communities from Rauer Lake, Antarctica, in enrichment culture - Antartic Rauer Lake 3 Metagenome Rauer3 (SPAdes)... ... | reverse complement strand
GACACCTCGACAGCAACAATTTCTATCCAGCGTCCCTTCTCGTCGGGCGGTCGCTAGCCGAGTGAGCCGCGACCCTCGATTCTCGACCTACCTCCTTCGATTTCTGGTCACAGACTCCGCCTGACCCAGTTCAAGCACCCCAATACTACCCCCTAGTGCGCCGTCGCTCCGAGCAACTGGACGGGGTCGTCCGGCACGAGGGCACGCGTGATGAGTCGACGCACACTCGCACTCGCTGCGGCGCTCGCACTCGCGGGGACACTGGTGTTCCCGTCGGCAGCGGCGCCGCTGCTGGGCGGCCCGAGCGACGACGTCGGTGGGGGCGTGGAGCTGCTGCCGGCGACGGACAGCGAGTACGCGACCGTCGGGCCGGACGGCGACCTGGCGCTGGACCTCACGCCGGGCGACGTCGGGCTGAACCCGGGTTCGGTGACGACGTTCGGGGACGTGTTCTACGTGCGGTACGCGGGCGACCGCCACGCCGAGGTCTGGGTGACGACAGACTCGGCGGCGGTCTCGTTCGCGGTCGCGGGCCAGCCGGCGGATTCGCGGGCGGAGCGCGTGCGCGTCGGTCCCGACGAGGTCGTGCCGGTGACCGTCACGGTGGACACGACCGGGGGCGACGTGGCCGTCGACGACGTGACGGTGCACACCCGAGTGGCCGACGGCGGGAGCGAGGGTACGCAGGCGAGCGCCGAGACAACGCCCGACGACAGCACCGCGGTGTCGGTGCCGGCGGTCCAGCGTCGGGCGACTGGTTCCGACTCGCTGTCGTTCACGATGCTGGCACCGACGGAGGGTGAGCCGGTCACGCTCGACACGGACCGGATGGTCGTCGCCGGTACTCGGGACCGGGCGGCGTCCCTAGAGTCGGTGGCGGTGACGCCGGCGTCGGGTGACGCGATGACCGTGGACGTCGCGCGGACGGCGGCGACGGCGGCCGGGCCGGTGCCGGGTGCCGCCGCCGACGCGCTCGGGGCGCTCCGGGTCGACGCCAGCACCGACGTCGACGCGGCGACGTTCCGGATGGCTATCGACGACGCGTTCCTCGAAGACGTCGCGGCGGACGCGGGCGACCTGGCGCTGTACCGACAGAGCGGCGGCGAGTGGAGCGAGGTCGCGCTGTCGGTCGTCGCCGAGCGCGAGGGTGGCGTGGTCGTCGAGGGGACCACCCCCGGCTTCTCGACGTTCGTGCTGGCGGCCGAACGCCCCGCCATCGGCGTCAGCGAGGCCTCCGTGTCGCCGTCCTCGGTGAGCGCGACCGACGCCGCGACGGTGACGGCGACCGTGACCAACGACGGCGGCGCCGCGGGCGAGCGCACGGTGTCGGTGACGGTCGGCGGCGAGGTCGTCGCGGAGCGCAGCGTCGCCCTGGACGCGGGCGAGTCCGCGACCCTCACGGTGTCGGTCGCGCCCGGGCCGGGCGAGCACGCGATAGCCGTCGACGGCGTCGACGCCGGGGAACTGGTCGTTGCGGCCAACGACGGCGGTGACTCGGCCGGCGACGCGAGCGACGAGTCTGGCGCCGAGAGTGTGGCCGCCGACTCCGGGGACGACCCGCTGGACGAGCCGGCTGGCTTCGACTTCGGGACGCTGGCAGCCGCCGGTCTCGCAGTGGCGCTCGTCGTCGTGAGCGTCGCCGTCCTGCGGCGCTGGCGGGGTGGCGCGGAGTGACCGGTCTCGCCGGACCGAAAGCTGGCTGCCCGGCGCAAGCTACTTGGGCGCCTGACACGTCGGTGCGGGCGACCGGATGACGCCACGTCGCGCACTCACGCTGACCGGGGAGGCGGCGGTGGTACTGGTGGTCGTCGCGCTGGTCGCCGGCCAGGTGCTCGGCTACCCCGTGCTGCTGGGGTACGTCGAGACGGGGAGCATGGAGCCGACGATGCGGCCCGGCGACGGCTTCGTCTCCGTGCCGTCGCCGCTCGCGGGCGACGTCGAGGAGGGCGACGTGGTCGTCTTCAGGGCGGAGGAGCTCCAGGGCGGCGGGCTGACGACCCACCGGGTGGTCGGGGAGACCGACCGCGGATTCGTCACCAGGGGGGACGCCAACCCCTTCACCGACCAGGACGGCGAGGAGCCGCCGGTGAAGAACGCCCAGATCGTCGCCCACGCGGCTCAGGTAAACGGCGAGGTCGTCGTGATACCGAACCTCGGCACGGGGGTGACGGCCCTGCAGAGCGCGCTCGGGGAGACGCAGCGACGGCTCGCGGCGGCGACGGGCTCGCGGTCGCTGCTCGGCGCGCAGGGGCTGACGTACCTCCTGTTCGCACTGTCGGCGCTGCTGTACGTCGTCGACCTCCTGCTGGACGACGGCCCGGGCCGGGACCGCAGTCGGAGCCGCGAGCGCGACAGCGGCGTCTCACCGGGGCTGGTGGTGGCGGCGCTCGCGGCGGTGCTCGTGGTGTCGGCGACGGCGGCGATGGTGGTGCCCGCGGGTACGGAGCAGTTCGGGGTCGTGAGCGCCGAGTTCGACTCCGAGAACCCCACCGTCATCAGGCAGGGCGAGTCCTCGACGTTCGACTACCGCGTGGCCAACGGCGGCCTCGTGCCGGTGGTGTCGTACCTCGAACCGGCCAGTGAGGGCGTCGCGGTCGAACCGGGCCGCCTCCGGGTGGGGTCGCGGGGGACGGCCACCGCGGAGTTGACGCTGTCGGCGCCCGACGAGACCGGCTACTACCGGCGGTACGTGACAGAGCACCGCCATCTCCTGGTGCTGCCCGTACCCATCATCGACGCGCTGTACGACTTCCACCCGTGGCTCCCCATCGTCGCCGTCGACAGCCTGCTGGCGTCCGTCGTCGCGCTGCTCGGCTGGGGGCTGCTCCGTGGCCGCCGCGTGCGGGTCCGGCAACGGGAGTCCCGCCACAGCCGGTCGCTGAGCGGCCGTCTGCGCCGGCTCCTTCGGTAGTCCCTGCACGCCGGGGCGGCGCGCAACGAGAAATCTTCACCCGGCTCGTTCATTCAACCCACCGACACTTCTATGTCGGCGGGCGTGAGTTGGGCGCACATGACAGGGGAGACGCGGTGGCTGCGGGTCCGGGCGTTCGCCGGCGAGTGGTTCACTCTGCTCGTCGTCGCGTGCGTGGTGCTCGCGGTCGCAGGGGGGTACGCGGCGGGGACCGCCTACGCCGCACCGGGGACGACGACCGAACAGGAGACCGTCGAACACTGGGCCGTCGGCGGCGAGTTCGAGCACGCCGCGACGGTGACCAGAGCGAATCCGGTGTTCGAGACGGGCGAGACCCTGGAGGGGCGCTCGACGTACTTCGTCGGCGCCTCGCCGGTCCTCGACGGCATCTACACCGTCTCGTACAGCGACCCGACCGGGGACGCCGAACCGGTCGACGTGACGGCGACGGCGACGCTCGTGCTGCAGTCCGCCAGCGAGGACACGACGTACTGGACCGACAGCGAGCGCCTCGCGACCACGGAGGCGACGCTCGCGTCCGGCGAGACCGAGTCCCTCGCGTTCGACGTGAACGCCAGCCGGGTCAACCAGCGCGCCACCGAGATTCAGCAGGGCCTCGGCGACACCGCTGGCGAGGTGTCGACGTCCGTCGAGGTCGCCGTGAACGCCTCTGGGACGGTGGCCGGCAGCGAGTACCCGGTCTCGTACACGCAGTCGATTCCGCTCACGGTCGGCGGGTCGGCGTACGGCGTCGAGACACTCGACCCCGCTCGCGAGCCAGCCACAACCCAGCGGACGGTCCAGCTTGCGCACTCCTACAGCCCGCTCTGGACCGTCGGGGGGCCGCTCCTGCTCGTCCTCGGGCTGGCTGGTCTCGGCGCGCTCGGAACCCTCTACCGCCGCGACGAACTGACGTTGACGGACGCCGAGCGCGACTACCTCGCGTTCCGCGACGACCGCGCCGAGTTCGACGAGTGGGTGGTGCGGGCGCGGCTGCCGCCAGCCGTCCACGACCGCGAGCGCGCCGACGCAGAGTCCCTGGCGGACCTCGTGGACTACGCCATCGACGCCGACGTCGGCGTCGTCGAGGACACCGCCAGCGGGACGTACTACGCCGTCACGGGGGACCTCGTCGTGGCGTACGAGCCGCCGGCCGAGCCCGAGGCAGCCACGACGGTCGCGGCTCAGGCCGGCCCCAGCCCCGGAGCCACGACGGACGCCGGCGGCGACGAGTCCGCGGACACGACTGGAGTCCTCGACGCCGTCGCCGCCCAGGTCGGGAAGGTGGCCGGCGACGACGAGGCGACCGACGATGACTCGTCGCCGGGCGACGCCGAAGCCCCACCTCGGGCCGAGCCGGAGGACTGACGGGCGCAGCCGTCGGCCGCGCCGCTCTGTCGTCGGCTGCGAACGACTCGCTTATATTCTCCCGATATTCTCTAGAGCATATGCCCAAGATCAGCGTCGAGGTGCCGGCCGAACTCCTCGACGACCTCGACGACCACGTGGGGGAGGACGGCAAGTTCGTGAACCGCAGCGAGGCCATTCGGGCGTCGGTGCGGAAGACGCTCGACCTGCTGGACGACATCGACGACCGGCAGGGCCGACTCGGGGAGGACGAGGATGGCGAGTAGCAACGACCGCCTCGCCGCGGGCCAGGTCGCGCTCGTCGCACTGTTCGTCACCGCGCTCGTCACCGCACAACTCACCGCCTCGAAGCTCCTGCTGTTCGAACTCCCCGTCTCGCTGCCCGTCACGGGGAGTTCGCTCGTGCTGCCGGGCGCGGCGCTCGCGTACGCCGTGACGTTCTTCGCGTCGGACTGCTACTCCGAACTGTACGGCCGCCGGCCCGCCCAGGTGATGGTGAACGTCGGCTTCGCGACGAACTTCGTCCTGCTCGCGCTCGTCTACACGACCGTCCAGGCGCCCATCGCGCCGTTCTCGCCCGTCGGCCAGGGCGAGTTCTCGACGGTCCTGCTGTCGTCGGCGAACATCGTCGCCGGGTCGCTGCTGGCGTACGTCGTCAGCCAGAACTGGGACGTGCTCGCGTTCCACGCGCTCCGCGAACGCACCGACGGCGCCCACCTCTGGCTGCGCAACGTCGGCTCCACGGCGACCAGCCAGGCCATCGACACCGTCATCTTCGTCACGGTCGCGTTCTGGGCGGCGCCCGTGCTGCTCGGCGTCGGTCAGGCCAACAGCCTCGACCAGATTCTCGCGCTCGTCGTCGGCCAGTACCTCCTCAAACTCGCCATCGCCGTCGGCGACACGCCGTTCGTCTACGCCGTCGTCAGGGCCGTCCGCGGCGCGGAGCCGGGCACCACGCCCGACCCCGCCGCCGACTGACCGAAGAGAACTACTCCGCTGCGTCGTCGCGGGGCTCCGCGAAGCCGTAGTTCGGCTTCAGGTCCGTCACGGTCACGTCGACGGTTTCGCCTTCTTCGGCGTCCGGAACGAACAGCGTGTACCCCTCGACGCGGGCGATACCGTCGCCTTCGTCGCCCTCGTCGACGACGTCGACGGTGAGCTCGTCGCCCTCCGCGACCGGCGCCACGATGCGGTTCTTCGCGACGACGTACAGCTCCGAGGACGCGTCCCGGGAGGCATCCGGGCTGTTCGTCGCCACGAACGCGAACTCCTCCTCGACGTCCGCCAGGAAGTCCTGGAAGTCGCGGCCGTCGAAGACCTTCACCACGAAGTGGCCGCCGGAACCGAGTAGCTCGCGGGCGGTGTCCAGGGCCTGGCGCGCGAGGTGGACCGACCGCGCGTGGTCGAGGTCGTACTCGCCCGTCATGTTCGGCGCCATGTCCGAGATGACGACGTCGGCGCTCCCGTTCGCGGCCTCGCGGACGTGCTCCCGGGTCTCGTCGGTTGTCATGTCGCCGCGGACGGTCTCCAGGCCCGCGTCCGTCTCGAAGTGCGAGATGTTCTGGAAGTCCACGCCGACGACCTTCCCGCGGGCGCCGACACGCTCGGCCGCCACCTGCAGCCAGCCGCCCGGCGCCGCCCCCAGGTCGACGACGGACGCGCCGCCGAACAGGACGTCGAACCGGTCGTCGAGCTGCTGGAGCTTGTACGCGGCCCGCGACCGGTACCCCTCCTGCTTGGACTTGTTGTAGTAGTGGTCCTTCCCGTTACCCATGTTACCAGTAGCGAGGGCCGCAGAACGGAAAGTTTCGTCGTTCCCGTGACTCGGCGTCGGCGGGTCGTTCAGTCCTCCCGGACGGGGACTGCGACCTCGTTGGTGCGGAGGAACGGCAGCGTGCCGGGCGAGTCGTACCCGAGGAAGAACGGCTCGCCGACCTGCTCGATGCCGTGGTCGTCGAGTGTCTCCAGCAGGCGGCGCTCCTGTTCCGCGATGCGGTCCGCCGTCGGCCACCACGAGAACCGGCGGACGGCGAGCGTGCGCGGCGGCTCCACCACGAGTTCCACGTCGGGGCTCGTGGGTTCGGGCGCCTGCTCCAGCGTGTACTCGCTCGGCAGGTAGAACGCCATCGTCACGCTCCCGTCCGCGGCCTCCGCGACGGGCACCGGCCCGGCGCCGCCGCGGCCGACGCGCACGGGAGCCGTCATCGAGATTTCGACGCCCTCTGTGCGCACCGGCGCGGTCATCTCGACCTCCCGGCCGCCGGCGTTCTCGCCGGCGATGTACCGGAACAGCCGCCGGAACGCCGCTCGCGACGACGGCGCGGTGGTCTCCACGAGCACCACGCCCGGGTACCGCCGGAGTTCCGCGTCGTCGAGTGCCAACACCGTCTCGTACTGTACGCGGTCGGTGCGCCGCGTGCTGTACGTCGCGGCCGCCGCCGCGACGGCCGCCAATCCGACTGTCCCGGCCAGGAGTTTGGTGGTCGTTCGCATACGAACTGGTAGGCCGCTCGCGAGAATACGGGTTTCGGCCAGTTGGATTCCCGGCACGAGGGGCGGTGGCGTCACCGCCGCTATCTGCCGGTCGCGTCAGTCCGCCACGGCGACCGTCGACGCGTCCACGGTGACGGACTCGCCGTCGTCGGTCACCGTCAGCTGGGAGTCCATCGAGACGTCAGCGGGCAGGTCGACGCCGAGTTCGCCGTTCGCGTCGGTCTCGCCGACGACCTCGCCGTCCAGTTCGACGGTCGCGTTCTCGACGGCCTCGCCGTCGCCGTCGGTGACGGTGAGCGTCACGGTCTCGCCCGCCGCGAACGACCCCTCGTAGGCGACTGCGAGGTCAGCCTCGGCGGACGCCGACGCGTCGTCGCTGTCACTGTCGTCGCCGTCGCCGGCGTCGCTGTCGTCCTGTTCGTCACTCTCGGACTCGCCGAACTCCAGTTCGAGTTCGCCCTCGGCCTCGTCATCGCCGACCTCGTAGCTGGCCTCGAGTTCGAACTCGTCGTCGTCGGGCACCTCGACGGTCGCCGTGCCGTTCACGCCCGTCCGCACGGTCTCGCCGTCGTCGACCTCGACGGTCGCGTTCTCGACGGGCTCGCCGCCGCGAGTCACCTGCACGGTCGCGTTCCCGCCGGCGGCCGCGTCCCCGACGACGGACACGTCGAGTTCACCCTCCTCGTCGACGTCCACGATCGGCACGTCGATGCCGGACTCGCTCGCGACCGGCTTCAGGATGTACTTCCCGGAGTTCCCGGCATCGAAGACCGTGATGTCGAAGACGAAGTCGACGTTCTGCTCGCTGCCAACGGTGAACTCCTCGTTCAGCTGGAGCTTCTGGGAGGGCAGCTTGACGTTCACCTCCTCGCCGGTCTTCAGCGTCCCGTTCACCTCGTCGACGTGCACGAACACCTTCTCGTAGTCGCCCTCGGGCACCGAGAGGTTCCCGAGCGCGGTCGCGTTCGCGCCCTGCAGTTCGGTCAGGTCGACGCTGCGGTTGTCCACGTCGCGCTCGATCCACTCCGTCTCACCGTCGTCGTCGCTCTCGGACTCGACTTCGACGCTGAATTCGGCTTCGCTCCCGCCGTAGGTGCCGTTCTCGGCGGTCTCGGCTTCGACGTCGAACTCGGTCGCGTTCTCGGGCACCATGACTGTCGCCGTGCCGTTCGCGTCCGTCTGCACGGTCACGTCGCGGTCTCCGGTCTCCACGTCCGCGGTGACGTTCGCGGCCGCGTCGCCCTCGTAGGTCGCCCGGACCGTCGCGTTCTCGCCGGGCGTGAAGTTCCCGACCAGAGCGACCGCCAGGCCGCCCTCGCTCTCGTTGTCGACCTCGCGCTCCGTCTCGTCGCCCGCGTCAGCGTCGACCTCCGCGAAGCCGACGCTCGTCACGGTCACGTTCAGGTGCTCGAACTGGTCGATGGCGTTGCGCTCGTCGCTCACGTAGAACTGGACGGTGCCACTCTCGCTCGATTCGTCGGCCGTACTGTCGGCGCCCGGGCCCGCGATGCCGCCGGCACACCCGGCGAGCACCACGAGCGCGGCCACCAGCAGCGTCGGTACGATTCGGCTCATCCGTCTGGGGCCCAGACACCACTCCCACATAAAGCGGAAACTCCATGTAGCCGTCTTGGGCTCTCTATTCCAGAATTAAGCCGAGTTAAGCGGTCGGAATCGGACCGAAACCAGTTTCCCACAGCGCGCCGTCGCCATCCGTCGTGCTCGACGTACTCGGTGCACTCGCACTCGCGACCCTCGCCACCGGCGTCGTCTGGGTCGGCGGCGGCCGCCTCGAAACGGCCGCGGACGGCCTCGCCGCCTACTACCGCCTCCCGCCGGTCGTCCAGGGCGCCGTCATCGCCGCCGTCGGCTCCAGCTTCCCCGAACTGTCGAGTGTCGTCCTCGCCACGCTGCTCCACGGCGACTTCGACCTCGGCGTCGGCGCCATCGTCGGCTCCGCCATCTTCAACATCCTCGTCATCCCCGCCGCGTCCACGCTCGCCACCCACCAGCCGCTGGATTCCAACCGAGACCTCGTCTACAAGGAAGCCCAGTTCTACATGCTCTCGGTCGCCGTCCTCCTCCTCACGTTCGCGTTCGCCGTCATCTACGAACCCCTTGGCGGGCTCTCCGGAACGCTCACTCGCCCGCTCGCGGCCATCCCGCTCGCGATGTACGGCCTCTACCTCTTCGTCCAGTACCAGGACACCGCCGACTACCGCGCCCAGACGACCCCGCCCACGGACAGCATCGACCCGACCCGCCTGTGGCTCCTGCTCGCTGGCAGCCTCGTCCTCATCCTCGTCGGCGTCGAAGCCCTCGTCAGGGCCGCGCTCACGCTCGGTGACGCCCTCGGCACCCCCGCCTTCCTCTGGGGGCTGACGGTCGTCGCCGCCGGCACCAGCCTCCCGGACGCCGTCGTCTCCGTGCGGGCCGCCCGCGACGACAACGCCGAGACCAGCCTCGCGAACGTCCTCGGCAGCAACGTCTTCGACCTCCTGGTCGCCGTCCCCGCCGGCGTCGTCCTCGGCGGCGCCACCGCCATCGACTTCGAGTTCGCCGCGCCGATGATGGGCGTGCTCGTCGCCGCCACCATCGTCCTCTTCACGGTCATCCGGACCGGCCTCGAACTCACCGACCGCGAAGCCCTCACCCTCCTCGCGCTGTACGCCGCCTTCGTCGCGTGGCTCGCGCTCGAAACTGTCGGTCTGACGGACCTCATCCCGACCTGAGCGCCTTACGCGCGCGCCCGTAACGGGGGCTTTTTAGGGGCGGCTCGCGTAGCCGCTTCCAATAATGTTCAAGGCGATTGTGAGCGCCGATACGCTCAAGGAGACGCTGGACTCCGTGAGCGTGCTGGTGGACGAGTGCAAGATCCACCTCGACGAAGACGGCCTCTCTATCCGCGCAGTCGACCCCGCGAACGTCGGCATGGTCGACCTCGACCTCGGGGCGGCCGCGTTCGAATCCTACGAAGCCGACGGCGGTCTCATCGGCGTCAATCTCTCCCGGCTGGAGGACATCGCCGGCATGGCCGACGCCGGCCAGCTCGTCCAGCTCGAACTCGACGAGGAGACCCGCAAGCTCCACATCCAGATCGACGGCCTCGAGTACACGCTCGCGCTCATCGACCCGGACTCCATCCGCCAGGAGCCCGACATCCCGGACCTCGACCTCCCCGCCCACGTCGTCATCGAGGGCCGCGACATCGACCGCGCCGTCACCGCCGCCGACATGGTCTCGGACCACATCGCGCTCGGCGTCGACACCGCCGACGAACTGTTCTACGTCGACGCGGAGGGCGACACGGACGACGTCCACCTCGAACTCACCCGCGACCAGCTCATCGACCTGGAGGCCGGCGACGCCCACAGCCGGTTCAGCCTCGACTACCTCAAGGACATGAACAAGGCCATCCCGAAGGACGCCGAGGTCGAACTCGAACTCGGCGACGAGTACCCCGTCAAGCTCCACTACGACATCGCCGAAGCCCAGGGCCGAGTCACCTACATGCTCGCGCCGCGGATTCAGTCTGACTAGGTAGCTTTCACCACGTACCTTTTGCTGCGGTCGCTCGCTACGCTCGCTCCCTGGCAAAAGCTACGCTAAAAGCCTCCTCACCACCTCACCCGCGCTCCGCGCGGGCTCGATGGTTCGTCGGCCGCCGCTCCCTCCGGTCGCGGCGTGAACCGGCGACCTACCGGGTCCTCCGGACCACTCGGTTGCCGGATGCTGGCTCCTATCGGCTGTTTCATCTGCCGACAGCTTCGGCTGCGCACATTCAAATAGCAGGCCGGGACCACCCCGTGGCGTGACGTAGCCAGCGGGCAGGCCCGGTCGAGGCGAGAGCGCGGCACACCGGCCTGCCAGTGAGCGTGTCGCCTGTTAGCCAATCTGGCGAACCGACCAGTATCGTCTACGCCTCTCCTTCCCACTCGGCCTCGAAGCGCTCCGCGAACTCCTCGAGGAAGGCGTGGCGCTCCGCCGCTCTCTCGCGGCCCGTCTCCGTGTTCATGTTCTCGTGGAGCCGTAGCAGCTTCGCGTGGATGTGGTGGTACGTGCTCCCCGGCGCGTCGTCGTCGATGCCGGCGTCCTTCTCGTAGGCCTCGTCGTCGGGGAGCGGTCGGTCCGCGTCCCACATGAGGTTGCCGTGCGCGCCCCCGAACTGGAACGCGCGAGCGACGCCCACCGCGCCGATTGCGTCGAGGTTGTCGGCGTCCTGGAGCACCTCGGCCTCCAGCGTCTCTGCCACGCGGGGGTCGTCCTCGAAGTCGTACTCCTCGTGGACGGCGACGCAGTGACAGACCGAGTCGTGGAGGGACTCGGGGACGCTGGCGTCGGCCAGAATCTCGCGAATCTCCGGAATCGTCTCCTCGGGGTGCGTGAAGCCGTCACCCCGGACCCGGTGGAGGTCGTGGACGAGTGCGGCGACGCCGACGACCTCAGGGTCGGCGCCCTCCGCCTCCGCGATGCGGGTGCCGAGGCGGTTCACGCGCCAGAGGTGGTGGAGGTCGTGGCCGGAGTCGTCGCCGTCGAGATGGACGGCCATCTCGCGGGCCACCCGCTCGAAGAGCGCACGGTCGGTCATGGCTCGGCGTTCAGCGACCCGCCGGAAAAATTACTCGGCGTCTGCGAGCGCCGTCTCGCCGACGCCACTGCTACCGACCTCATCCTCGTCGTACCCCGTCCGGCGCGCGAGCACCGTCTCGCCCGCCTGCACCTTCTCGCCGGACTCCACGGTGACGTCGTCGCGGTCGTACTGCTCGGGCAGCACGAGGTCGACGCGACTCCCGAAGGAGATGTGGCCCAGCCGGTCGCCGCGAGCGAGCTCGTCGCCCGCCGCCACGTAGGGGTGGATGCGGCGGGCGAACGCGCCCGCGATGAGCACGAGCGTCCACTCGCCGGTCTCGATTCGGACGCGCTCGTTGTGCTCGGACTCCTTGTCGAAGGCGGGGCGGTGGCCGCCCGGTTCGTGAGTCACGTCCTCGACGGTGCCGTCGAGCGGTGCCCGATTCACGTGGACGTTGTGGACGTTCATGAACACGCCCACGCGGATTCGGCCGTCGTCCTCCTCGCGGATTACCGACACCTTGCCGTCGGCGGGAGTGACGACGCCCGGGCCGTTCGGGGCGCGGTCGGGGTCGCGGTGGAACCAGACGACGAATCCCGCGAGCGCGAAGCCCAGCACGCCCCACAGCGAGGAGAGGCCGAGCATGGCGACACCCACAACTACCGGCGGGAGAGCGTATTTCCACTTCCAGGGGCCGCGCGCTAACATACTCCAATCGTCGGGTGCCAGCGTGGTGAGCGTGTCGGTCGCTCTTCTCTGCCTCCACCGGAGCCGACTCCGTGCGGCACCACCGAGATAGCGCTCGAACGCGGTCGCATCGGCACCGTGAGCCCGTCTGGTAAATACTCGGAAGCGAGCCGGGGTGTTTATCGGCGTCGACTCGCAAACAGGGAGCGAATGAACGCCCGCCACGCTCGCTACCCGTTCCTGGGAGACGCCCGAGACGCCGTCGAGGAGGCGGGTGTGGACCTCGCAGACGTCGTCGCCGAGGACGACGCCGTCGTGGAGCGCGCGCGGGAGCGCGTCACCGGCGCGCTCTCCGACGGCACGGTCGGCGAGCGCGCGCGCTCGGAGCGCGTCGAACTCCTCTCGTACCCCGTGGCTCGCGTCCTGGTGTCGGTCGTCGACGAGAACGTGCTCGTGCGGAAGTACGCCCAGGCGGAGGCCGACGCCGCCTACGAGCGGTTCACGGCCGACGAGTCCGACGACAGCGAACTGAAGAGCGTCGGCGGCGACGACCGGCTCTCGCGGGCCGAACTGCTCGCGGAGTTCGACCTCGCCGACCACGTCCACGGCACCGGGGACGGCTACGACGTCGACGTCCCGACGTACCTCCTGCTGTCGTCGTCGCTGCGGGGCGACGACTGGCGGCTCGTGAACCGCGCGCTCGACGCCGGCCGCGTCCCTGTCTCGGAGCCGGAACTCGACACGCTGCTCCGGGAGGCGGTCCGCGAGCGCATCGAGGACGGCCTGCCGCTGTCGGTCCCAGAGACCATCGCGGACGAGATGGAGGCGCCGGCGACCGCGGTGCGGGACGTGCTCGCGGACATGGACCTCACGCGGGAGATCGACACCGTCGTGCCGGAACTGTTCCCGCCGTGCATGCAGCACCTCCTCGACCAGGTGCAGCGCGGCGAACACCTCCCGCACCACTCGCGGTTCGCCATCACGGCGTTCCTCGCGAACATCGGGCTCTCGACCGACGAGATCGTGGACATCTACAAGGTGAATCCCGGGTTCGGCGAGGAGATGACGCGGTACCAGACCGACCACATCCAGGGTGACTCCAGCCCGACCGAGTACACGGCGCCGTCGTGCGCGACGATGAAGGCCTACGGTGACTGCGTGAACCCCGACGACCTCTGTGACGCCATCAACCACCCGCTATCGTACTACGAGGTGAAACTGGACGACGAGGACGACGACGACCTGGAGGACTGGCGGGAGCGCGACGAGGAGGAGACTGCGGACGCGGACGCCTGACACTTACTCCTGTTTGCCGGAGAGCCAGTAGCCGACGATGGCCATCAGGAGGATGAAGACGACGATGGCGACGACCACGGCGTACGCGCTGGTCGCGCCGAAGCCGCTGGCGCCCATCGACGCGGCGGCGACGAGGATGCCGATGAAGACCAGCACAGCGAAGATGGCGATGCCCGCCTCCACGCGGGCGTCGAGCGCGTCTGACATGGCTCCGGCTTTCTCGGGCCACCGCAAAAGGGCTTCGAAGCCGTCGGCCGCGCCGGCTCCGTTCCTCCCTCACACTGAAGGGCCTGCACCGCAAGAAATCCTCGATTTGGCGGGGTTTAGGCGTCTTCGGCCCGTACTCGGTGCCGTGATGCCGGCCGAATCCGACGACGACCGGGCGCGCGCGGAGCGCGCTCGCGACGAACGAATGCGCGTCGTGGCGACCGGGAGCGGTCGCTACGAGGTGACCGGGGAGTCCGGCGCCACCTACGAGGTCGACCTGCCGGCGGGGCGGTGTGCGTGCCCCGACCACCAGTTCCGGGGCGTGCGCTGCAAGCACCTGCGGCGGGCGGCGATGGAGGTCACCGCCGGAACCGTCCCCGCGCCCGGCGAGCGCGCCGCGGCCTGCGCGAGCTGTGGCGAGCCCCTCCACGTCGACGAGGACACCGAGGACCCCGTCTACTGCGAGGACTGCACGCTCAAACCGGGGGAGTTCGTCGTCGACCGCGAGACCGACACGCTCGTCGTGGTCGTCGAGACGACGGGCGAGCGCGCCGACGAGGTCGAGATTCCGTCCCGCGGCTGGACGGTCGCCGAGCACTACTCGAACAAGCACTACGACGCCGGCGACGCGGTCGTGGACGTGCTCTACCCGCTGGACCGGGACGCCACCGCCGACCAGGTCGCGTCCCGGCCGCCTCAGCGCTACGCGTTCCCCCGGGGGCGGCTCCGGCGGCCCGACGAGAACTGAGTTTCTACTCCAGCATCGAGACGGCCTCGTCCAGCGAGAGCACGCCCTGTTCGAGGGCCCGGAGCACGTCCTCGAGGTCGTGATTCGTCGCGTCCGCGTCGCTGCTCCCCCCGAGGTCGTCGATGTGTTCGCCCTCCTCGATGGCCGTCTCCTTCTTCACGCGGTAGTTCCCGCCGTCGGTCTTGTAGACGTCCGCGGGGTGGAAGAAGTACCAGTCCTCGCGGTCGAAGCGCACGCCGATCTTGGGGCTGGCGCCGAAGTTCTGGGAGAAGTAGACGAGGGCTTCGACCTCCTCGCCCGTGAGGTAGATGGGGTCCCCGGAGGAGGACTTCGCCTCGACGGCGAAGAACGCGTCGCCGTCGCCCGCCAGCACGTCCGGCAGTTCGCGCTCGGTCGCCGACCCGGAGGCCGGCGCGCGCATCACCGCGAAGCCGCGGTCGTCCAGCGCGTTCACGAGCTCGCGCTCCCGCCGATTGCCCTTCGCGTTCGAGTTAGCCATGGTGGCCTCCGTGCGGGGCGTCACCGCGCGTGTCCGTCATGTTCCGCCGTACGCCGTGGGGTGGTTAGTGCGTTGCGCCCCGACACGACCAGCCGACAGCGAGCATCCGCGAGCGAGCGGCGGGCGGTTCGGAGCGAAGCGAGAACCGCCGGATGCGCGAACGGGGAGCGAAGCGACCCGTGAGCGGTTCGAAGGACCCGGAAGGGTCGCGGTTCACTGTGCGAGCGGAGTGAGCGCAGGCCGACGACTGACCACCGCGCGCCGGAGGCGCGCGACGGTCCCGTGAGCGAAGCGAACGGAACCTCGTCAGAGCTCTGCTCTGACGACGGGAAGGAGGAGTGCTTTTAGCGTAGCTTTTGCCGAGCGGCGGCCTGCGGCCGCCGCGCAGCCCAAAAGGTACCTACGTACCGTGCTGCCAGGAGTCCATGTACTCGACCTGTTCGTCCGTGGGTTCGTCGAGTTCGACGCCCTCGGCGTCGAGTTTGATCTCGGCGAGCTGGCGGTCGAGTTCGTCGGGGACGTCGTGGACACCGGCGTCGTAGTCGTCGCCGTTCTCGACGAGTTCGCGGACGGAGACGGCCTGCACACCGAAGGACTGGTCCATGACTTCGACGGGGTGACCGAGGCTGACGGGGGCGGCGAGGTTGACGAGGCGGCCCTCCGCGAGGACGTTGATGCGGGTGTCGCCGTCGAGGCGGTACTCGCGGACGCCGTCGCGGACCTCGCGCTCGCTGTCGGCGAGGTCGGAGAGCGCGTCGAGGTCGATCTCGATGTCGAAGTGGCCGGCGTTCGCGAGCACGGCGCCGTCCTGCATCTTCTCGAAGTGCCGGTCGACGATGACGTCGCGGTTGCCGGTGGTCGTGATGAAGACGTCGCCGACCTCGGCGGCGTCGTCCATGGACATGACGTCGTAGCCCTCCATGTGGGCTTCGAGCGCGCGGCGCTCGTCGATCTCGGTGACGATGACGTCCGCGTTCTGGCCGCTGGCCTTCCGCGCGACGCCCTTCCCGCAGTAGCCGAAGCCGGCGACGACGACGTCCTTGCCGGCCCACGAGAGGTTCGTGGTCATGGCGATGGACGCCAGCGAGGACTCGCCGGTGCCGTGGACGTTGTCGAACAGGCGCTTCATCGGGGTGTCGTTGACGGCGAAGACGGGGTAGTCGAGGGCGCCGTCGGCGTCCATCGAGCGCAGGCGGTGGACGCCGGTCGTGGTCTCCTCGGTGCCGCCGACGATGGTGTCGATGAGTTCGGGGTGTTCCTCGTGAACGCGGAAGACGAGGTCGCCGCCGTCGTCGACCGTGACGGTCGGTTCGTGGGCGAGGACGGCGTCGATGGCCTCGTAGTACGCCTCGTCGTCGACGCCGTGCTCGGCGTACGAGGAGATGTCGTCGTGGGCGTCGAGCGCCGCGCTCACGTCGTCGTGCGTCGAGAGGGGGTTGCAGCCCGTGATGGCGACCTCCGCGCCGGCGGCGGCCATCGTCTCGACGAGCGCCGCGGTCTTGGCCTCGACGTGCAGCGCCATGCCGACGGTCTCGCCCGCGAGCGGCTGTTCGGCCTCGAACTCCTCGCGGAGCGCGGAGAGGATGGGCATGTGTTCGAACGCCCAGTCGATCTTCTTCCGTCCCTCCGCGCGCGCCGACTCGACGTCGTCGAGTTGGCTGCTGATGGGTGACGCAGTGGTCATGCCGAAAGCGTGGGGGACCGAACCCAAAACGATACCGAAGCCGTCGGCGCCGGCCGCTACCGGCGACGGCAGCCTCGAGGAGAAGCAGTCGTCCGGGAACTACGGCGGCCCGTTGCCGTTCCCGTTGTTGCCGTTGCCGCCAGCGCTGCCGTTGCCGTTGTTCCCGTTCCCGTTGTTTCCGTTGCCGTTGTTGCCCCTCTCGTCGTCGTCGTTGCCGTTTCCGCGGTCCTTCTCGTCTGCGTCGGACTCGGTGTCTTCGTCGTCCGCGGTCTCGTCGGCTTCGGCGTCGTCCTCGGACTTGTCGTTGCCCTTGTCCTCGGGCGGGCCCGCGTTGGCGTTGTCCGACCGGTTGTCGGCGCCGGGGTTGTTCTCGGTGACGAACGCTGCGACGATGTGCCCGCTCATGTTGCCGTCCATCTGCAGTGCGTGGACGAACGAGGACACCTGCGCGCCGAAGGAGCCGTCGGCCTCGGTGTCGTTCCCGCCCGCGGTCAGCGTCGCCGTCGTCGTCGCCGTCTGGTTGTCGGCTTCGGCGGTCACGTCGACGGTGACGTTCTGCTCGGGGGCCGCGAGGCCGACCGTGCCGTTCTCGTCGGCCGTGTAGTCGCCCTCGCCGGCGTAGCTGACGTTGTCCTGTGCGGCGACCGCGACAGACGCGTTCGCGACGGCCGTGCCGTTGGTCGTCACGGAGACGGTCGCGGTGCCGTCGTCGGCCTGCGTGACACCGACGGCCAGCTCGTCGCCGGTGTCGTCAATCGGCGCTACGAGGTCGAGCGTGGTCGTCGCCGTCGTGTTGTTCGCGTCGGCGGTCACGTCGACGGAGACGTTCTGTTCGGGTGCCGGGAGGTCGACGGTGCCGTTCTCGCCCGTCTCGTAGCTCCCCGCGCCGGCGTACGTGGAGTTGTTCAGTGCCTCGACGGTGACTGACGCGTTCGCCACCGCGGTGTCGTTCTCGGTCACGGTCACGGTGACCGCGCCGTCGTCGCCCTGCTCGCCGCTCACGGCGAGGCCGTCGGCCGCCACCGCCCCGCCCGGGACGACGGCGACCGCTGCGACGAACAGCGCCGCGACCAGTACTGCGTGCCCTGTCTTTCCCATTGTCGTCACTTCGTTACCACGTACGTACAATAAGGCTGCTGGCCGCCTCAATCCGGTATTTCAGGGTTTTGGCCGTCCTGCTGGTAGGTCCGTCAGTCGCGGGCGCGCTCGGCGACGGCGCCGGCGCGCTGCTGGGCGCGCTCGCGGACCGCGGCCTCGTCGAACGGCAGTACCTCGCGGTCCCGCATGAGAACCTCGCCGTCGCAGACGGTGTGTCGGACGTCCTGGCCGGTCGCGGCGTACGCGAGGTGGGAGACGTGGTCGTGGACGGGCGTCAGGTGGGGCGCGGAGAAGTCGACGACCGCGAAGTCGGCGTTCGCGCCTTCCTCGACCCGACCGGAGTCGAAGCCGAGGGCGTCCGCGCCGCCCGCAGTCGCCATCTCCACGGCTGCCTCGGCCGGGACGGCGTCGGCGGCGCCGGTCTGGAGTTTCCCGAGCATCGCGGCGTCACGGAGTTCGTCGAAGAGGTCGAGGTCGTTGTTCGAGGCGGCGCCGTCGGTGCCGAGCGCGACCGTCACGCCGGCGTCCCGCATCGCCTGCACGGGCGCCATCCCCGAGGCGAGTTTCATGTTCGACGCCGGGCAGTGGACGACGCTCGCGCCCGAGTCGGCGAGCAGGTCGATTTCGGTCTCGTCCGTGTGGACGCCGTGCGCGAGGAAGTCGCCGTCCTCGAGGAGGCCGACGTCTTCGGCGTACTCCAGGGGGCGGACGCCGCGCTCGTCGACGATGGGCGCGACTTCCTCGGTGGTCTCGTTGGCGTGGAAGTGGACGGGGACGCCGGCCTCGCGGGCCTGGAAGACGAACTCGCGGAGGTACTCCTCGCCGACCGTGGTGAGGCTGTGGGGCATGTAGGCCGTCTTGATGCGCCCGTTGGCGTCGCCGTCGAACTCGCGGGCGACCTCCAGGCTCTCCTCGTTGTCGTCGATGGCGTCCTCCTCGTCCTTGCCGACCGTGACGACGCCGTGGCCGAGGCGCGCTCGGACGCCCGCCTCCGCGACAGCGTCGGCGACCTCGGGGACGTCGAAGTACATGTCCGCGAACGCCGTCGTGCCCGAGCGAATCAGCTCGACGAGCGCGAGCTCGGTGCCCGCGCGGACGTCCTCGGCGCCGAGTTCGGCCTCTGCCGGCCAGATGTCCTCCTGCAGCCAGGCGCCCAGGGGTTTGTCGTCGGCGTACCCCCGGAGGAGGGTCATCGCCGCGTGGCAGTGCGCGTTCACGAGTCCCGGCATCACCAGACAGCCCTCGGCGTCCAGCGTCTCGTCGCCCGCGTCCGTGTCGCCGACGGCGAGAATGTCGCCGGACTCGCGGTCGACCAGCACGTCGCCCTTGGTCACCGAGAAGTCCGGTCGGAGGACCGAGCCGTCCGCGATTCGCAGCGTACTCATGGCTCCGGGTTCGCCCGACCGGGGTGTGAATCTGTCGGGACGCTACGACTGGCGGGCGGCCGCCACGATGCTCGCCGTCTGCCCGACCCCGGTCACGGCGATGCCGGCGAGCACGACCCAGCCCGCCGCCGGCAGCGACGCCGGCGCCGCGAGCCCGACCACTGCCAGCGCGGCGCCCGCGACGGACGCCACGGCCGCACCGAGGTAGACGCGCGCCACCGACGGTGCCGGCGTCCTGCGAGCGGTGTCTGCCAGCCCCCACGCCGGCAGCAGCATCCAGCCGACGACGGCGGCCGCCCGGAGCACGCCGGCGGGCTCGGCGGGCACCCAGAACGACGCCAGCCCCAGTGCGGTCACGCCGACGCCGACGGTGACGACGGTCCGCCACGCCCGCAGCGCGCCCTCCCGCATCTCCGTCCAGGACAGCGCCGCGAACGCCGCCAGCAGCACCGCCATCACGACGTGCGCGACGAACAGCGGGTGCTCGCCGACGTACCCGAGGTGGGCGGCCGCCGCGAACCCCCACGCCAGCGGCACCAGCCCGACCGGCCCGTACTCGCGAGCGCGCTCTAGCACACCCCAGACTGGGGGTGCCGGCCGCTTCAAACCACGCCCCGCCCCCGGGCCGACGCCGCCCGCCACCCAAAGGTAGTTCCGCGCGCCAACCGAACCCGACGCCATGCGAATCGCCGTACCCAACAAGGGGCGCCTGCACGACCCCACCCTGGAGCTACTGGACCGGGCCGGCATCGGCGTCGAGGACGGCGCCGACCGCCAGCTGTACGCCAACACTGTCGACCCCGACATCACGGTGCTGTACGCGCGCGCCGCCGACATCCCCGAGTACGTCGCTGACGGCGCCGCCGACGTCGGCATCACGGGCTACGACCAGGTCCGGGAGTCCGCCGTCGACGACGTCGCGGAACTGCTCGACCTCGACTTCGGGAAGTGCCGGCTGGTACTCGCCGCCCCCGAGGACGGCGACATCGCCGAACCCGGCGACCTCGCCGGGAAGACCGTCGCCACCGAGTTCCCGACGGTCACGCGCGAGTACTTCGACGAGAGGGGAATCGAGCCCGAGATCGTGGAGGTCACCGGCGCCACCGAACTCACGCCGCACGTCGAGATGGCCGACGCCATCGTCGACATCACGTCGACGGGGACGACGCTGCGCGTGAACCGGCTCGCCATCATCGACGAGGTGCTCGCGAGCTCGGTGCGGCTGTTCGCCCGAGAAGACGTCCGCGACGACCCCAAAGTCCAGCAGGTCGAGACCGCGCTCCGGTCGGTCCTCGCCGCGAACGGGAAGCGCTACCTGATGCTGAACGCGCCCGAGGACCGCCTCGACGACGTGGAGGAGGTGCTGCCCGGCCTCGGCGGTCCGACGGTGCTCGACGTCGACGAACCCGGGATGGTGGCGGTCCACGCCGTCGTCGAGGAGCGCGCGGTCTTCGAGGCCGTCAACGACCTCAAAGACGTGGGCGCGTCGGGCATCCTCGTCACGGAGATAGAGCGCCTCGTCGAGTAGCTGTCCCCGCCGCCTAGTTCTCGGCGTCGTGCGTCCCGCGGAGCTGTCGCCTCGCGCGGCAGACGACGCGCGCCGCCGTCCCCGCCAGCGGGTAGGCGACGATGCCGACCACGCTCACGGCGGCGAGCGCGATGGCGGCGAGCCGCATCTGGTGGGGCGTCTCGGCCGCCAGCGCCACCAGGATGCCGGCGGTGGGCGCCACCCAGACGCCGGCGAGCGCGCTCGGCTCGTCGAGGAAGTAGTACGTCGCGAGCGACAGCACGGCCGCGATACCGAACACCGCGGCGACGTCGGGGCCGGGCGGGTGGACGTAGGCGGCGGCGTACGCCAGAACGGCGGCCGCGAGCGTCAGGGCGCTCGCGCGGAGGGCTTGTCGGTCGTACTCGTCCATGTCGGTGGCCACGACACACCGGACAAAAAGCTGGGATGGGCGTTCTCTCGCGCTGCGACTACCCGGGCGCGGTGCCGAGCAGCGCGAGCAGGTTCGCCACGAGCAACACGAGCGCCAGCGACACCGTGTAGTGCATCACGACGACGAGCGCCGTCGTCCGGTAGCGCACGCGGTAGACGGCGTGGACGGCGGCGAAGTCGGCCGCGAGGCCCACTGCGACGATGAGCAGCGGGTCGAAGCGGACGAGCGCGACCGTCACGACGGCGGGCGCGAGGCCGACGAGGAAGCCCCGCTTCCAGGGGACGTCCCCGAGGACGAACGTGGCGGCGGCGTGGGCGGTGAACCCGAACAGCAGCCAGCCGCCGACGAACGTCGCGACGAACTGCAGGGGCGTGCCGGCGGCGGGTTCGATGGTCCCGGCGGCGACGGCGGTCGCAGTGGTGGTTGCGACGGCGACAGCGCTCACGGCCTACTCGAGGAGGCCGAGCTCTTCGAGCCGGGACGTGATCTTGTCGACGGCGTGTTCGGCGTCCACGGGCTTCTTGCCGCCCGTGATGACCAGCTTGCCGGAGCCGAAGAGGAGCGCGACGACCTCGGGCTCGTCGAGGCGGTAGACGAGGCCGGGGAACTGCTCGGGCTCGTACTCGATGTTCTCGAGGCCGAGGCCGATGGCGATGGCGTTGAGGTTGAGCTGGCGGCCGAGGTCGGCCGACGTGACGATGTTCTGGACGACGATTTCGGGGTCGTCCTCCACCTGGATGGAGAGCTCGCGGAGCTTGTCGAAGACGATGCGGAGGCTCTCGTGGACGTCGTCGGTGGACTTCGCGCCGGTGCAGACAATCTTCCCGGAGCGGAAGATGAGGGCGGCGCTCTTGGGGTCCTGAGTGCGGTAGACGAGCCCCGGGAACTGCTCGGGGTCGTAGTCGGCGCCCTCGAGGTCCATCGCGACGCTCTGGAGGTCGAGCTCCTGGCCGATGCCGGTGGAGGCGACCACGTTTTCAATGTTGATGGTTTCCTTGGGGTCGGTCATCGTTCGACTTAAACCACGTATTTAAGGTTTAAAAAGGTTCGTGGTCCGGGGAGTGGTGCCTCAAATACCTGCAGCCACCGGCAGCCTGATTGCCGGCGGGCGTCCAGTTGACCCGTGTTCGTGCTCGAACTCGCCGGCGACGACGACGCCTTCGCCGCCGCCGAAGCCCGCGTCGCCGCCCCGGACGCCGACGTCGCTGCGCCCGGTCTCGCCACAGCGAGCGGCCTCGACACCGACCGGCTCCGGGGGCTGGCGTACACGCACCGCGCGGGCGAGCACATCGCCACTACGGACGCCGACACTCCCGCCGCTGCCGACGCGCTCCGGGACGCTCTTCAGGACTCGGCCTGCCGGCGAGACGGCACGGTCGCCGTCCGCGCCCGGAACGTCCGCAACACCACCGAAATCGACACCCAGGCCGCCGAGCGCGAACTCGGCGGCGTGCTCGTCGACCAGGGGTTCTCTGTTGACCTGGAGGACCCCGACCACGAACTGCGCGCGCTCTACTCCGAAGAGTCGTGTTTCCTCTCGTGGCTCGCCGCCGAGTCCGTCCGGGACTACGGCGACCGCAAGCCCACCGACCGGCCGTTCTTCCAGCCGGGCAGCATGGACCCGCTGCTCGCGCGCGCCGTCTGCAACCTCGCCGGGGTCGAGGCGGGCGACCGCGTCCTCGACCCGATGTGCGGCACCGGCGGCGTCCTCGTCGAAGCAGGCTTGCTCGGCGCTCGCCCGGTCGGCACCGACGCCCAGGCGAAGATGGTCCGGGGCGCCCGCCAGAACCTCGCGCACTTCCTGGAGAACTTCGACGTGGCGCGAGCGGACGCCACCAGCCTCCCGCTGCGCGACGACACCGTCGACGCCGCGGTCTTCGACGCGCCCTACGGCCGCCAGTCGAAGATCGAGACCCACGACCTCGCGGACCTCGTCGGCGGCGCCCTGAGCGAGGTCCGGCGAGTAGCGGACCGCTGCGTGCTCGTCGCCGACCGCGACTGGCGCGACGAGGCCGAGGCTGCGGGCTGGACCGTCGACTCCCGGTTCGAGCGCCGCGTGCACCGGTCGCTCGTCAGATACGTCCTGGTTCTCTCGTAATTCCGTTCAGTCCCGCCACCAGTAGCGCACGCCGCCAGCGACGAGGTAGGCGCCGACGCCGACTGCCAGCACCGCCAGTCCGCCGTCTTCGCCGACACTCACGCCGGAGACGGCCAGCCCCGCGACCGTCAGGAGGTAGCCGAGCAGGCAGACGAACCAGACGTCGTCGTAGTCGAAGCTCGGCCGGTCGAAGGCGAGCGCCCACCCGAGCACGAACGCCGGCGCGAGCACCACCAGCGGCCCCCACCAGGGGGTACTCTGGCTGTCGACGGCGGTCAGCAGGATCGAGCCGGGGAGCGCCGACAGCACCATCGTCCCGACGACGATGCCGGCGCGCTCCAGGGAGTCGGCCAGTGACACAGGTGGAGTCGGGCGCGGGCCGCCGAAAAGCTACCGACCGAGTTCCGCGAGCAGCCGCCCGAGCTGCACGCGGTCGCTGTTGCCCTGCGTGAGGTCGAACTCCACGTCGCCCGCCATCGCGTACAGCTCCGCGAGCTCGTCGCCCGAGTACCGGGACCGGGCGACCGACAGCAGGTCGTCTAAGACCTCGCCGCCGCTCATCCCCTCGTCGACGAGCAGGTCGTCGAGCGTCGAGCGCGCGTCCGTGAAGTCGCCGGCCTCCGCGTCGTCGAGCATCGACTCGACGGCGTTGTCGCTGCCGACGTCCTGCAGGGTCTCGTAGGCGGCGTTCGTCGTCACCTCGCCCTCCTGCTCGGCGGTCGTCTGCGCGCTCAACACGGCCTCCCGGAGGTCGCCGTCGGCGTACCCCGCGACGAACTCCAGGCCGTCCGCGTCGTAGTCGACGCCCTCGGCCTCCACGATGTCCCGGAGCACGCCCGTCGTCTCCTCGACGGTCGGCGACCGAACGGAGACCGGGAAGCACCGCGAGTGGATGGGCGGGATGAGCTTCGTGGGCTGGCGGGTCGCGATGACGAACTGCGTCGCCTCGTGGTAGCGCTCCATCACGCGCCGCAGCGCCTGCTGGAAGTCCTCGCGGATGGCCTCCGCGTTGTCCAGCAGGATGGTGTTGTAGCCGCCGGAGACCGGCGAGTAGCTCGCCGTCTCCTTCAGCACGTGGTTCACGAGGTCGGCCTTCGAGGAGTTCCGGCGGCGCTTCGAGGAGATGAACGGCGCGAACCGCGGGTCCTCGCTGATCTCCTTCTTCGTCATCCCGAAGAAGTCCGCGACGTTCAACTCCACGAGGTCGTTGTCCGGGTCCTCGTGAGCGGCCTCCGCGAGCGCCCGCACCGCCGCCGTCTTCCCGGCGCCCGGCGGCCCGTACACGACGAGGTTCACGGGCTCGTCGACGGCGTCGCGCAGGCGGTCCCGCACGCTCTCCTGCGGGAGGTCGGCCAGCGACGGCGCGTGCGTGTCTATCCACAGCGGTTCGTCCATCACTCGCGGGTAGCCGCCACGGGGCAAAGAAAGAGTCGGTCTGGGGTGTCCCGTCAGCCGCGTCAGTTCTCGTTCGGGTCCTGGCTGCCGCCGCTCGGCGACTGCTCGGCCGTGATGGTGAGATTCCCGACGTCGACGACGACCTCACCGTCGACGACGTAGGGGCCGTCGTCCTCGCCCTCACTCGTGACGAAGTCGTAGGTCTCGTCGTCCGTCGTCTCCATGTGCGGCATCGCGATCAGCGTCGCGTTGTCCTCGGTCGGGGCGTCGTCAGCGAACTCCGCGCCCTCGACGCCCTCGTACAGCGTCACGGAGACGTTCTCGTGGACGCCGGGCTCGAGGTACTCGGAGACACCGACGACGCTGCCGACCGCGTCGCCGTCGAGCAGCGAGTCGTTGTGGATGGTGACGTACCCGCCCTCGGGCACGAACACGCTCTCGACGGTGACGTTCTCACCGTCGCCGTCCTGGTCGCCGAACACCACCTGGGACTCGTTGGTGACCTCGATGTTCGCGAAGGCACTCGAGTTCTCGGTGGTGACGCCGTGGATGTACTCGCCCTCACCGACGTCCGAGGCGTTCACCTCGAAGGTCACGGTCTCGTTCTCGTCGCCCTCGATGGTGACGTCCTGGTAGACGACGACGTCCGCGCCGTCACCCGCCAGTCGGAACGCGACGTCCTCGCTGCGTTCCTCGCTGCCGGTGTTCGAGAGGGTGGCGTTGACCGTCACCGTCTCGTTCGGTCCGGCGAGCGCGGGCGCTTCGAGGTCCGAGACGGTGAAGTTGCCGTCCGCTGCCTCGGCCTCCTCGTCGTCGCCAGCAGCGCCTTCGTCGTCGTCGGACTCGTCAGCCTGCCCGAAGTCGACCTCGGCGGAGTCCGTCACGGCCGCACCGTCGACCGTGTACGGGCCGTCCTCTTCGCCGTCGGTCGCGACGAAGTCGAACGTCTGGTCCGTCTGGTTCTCCTGCTGGGCGTTCACGGACAGCTCGTCGTTCGCGGCTTCTTCAGTGGTGGTTTCGTTGCCCGCGGTCGTGGTGTCGTTGGCTTCGGTGGTCGTTTCGTTGTCTTCGGTCGTGGTGTCGTCTTCAGTCGTGGTGTCGTCTTCCGTGGTGGTTTCGTTGGCTTCGGTAGTCGTAGTGTCGTCTTCAGTCGTGGTCTCAGTCTCTGTGGTCGTGGTGTCGGTGGTCGTCTCGTCGTCACCGACGCCAGCCTCGGTCGTCGTCGTCTCGTTGTCCGCCATCTCCTCGCTCGTCTCCATGTGCGGCATCGCGATCAGGGTCTCCGTGCCCGTCGGCTCCGTGGCGTCCTCGAAGTCCGCACCCTCGACGCCCTCGTACAGCGTCACGGTGACGTTCTCGTGGGTGCCCGGTTCGAGATACTCGGAGACGCCGACGACGCTGCCGATCGCGTCCCCGTCCCGCAGCGAGTCGTCGTGGATGGTCACGTAGCCGCCCTCGGGGACGGTGACGTTAGCGACCGTCACGGTCCCGTTCTCGGCGGTCTGGTCCTCGAACGTGACCGAGGCGTCCTCTTCTTGCTGCTGTACCTGTGCTGTGCTCGCTGTGTCGACGGCCCCGCCGCCCGTGGAGAGCGACGCTGTCGCCGCCGCGGCGCCTCCCCAGAGGAGGAGCGTCGCGACGACAAGCAGGACGCCGATGTGTCGTGTGCGTGCCATGCGGGTAGAGAGTCGGCCGCAATCCGGATAAACCGGACAGATAGTTAATCCAGATTTCGAACTATACAGGGCTTCTACTCCTCGAAAACCCGGCTTACGATGCGTGGTGTACGCGGGCGAATCGTCGGGCGTGGACAGTCTGAGCGCGCGGCCCGACAAGCCGAGCGTACTCGGTGATAGCGAGGGCGTACGTGCGCCGACGGCAGCCCTCGCGGTGCCCCCGTCGTTCCGGGGTTGTCCGCCCGCGGTATCGGTGTCGTTTTGCGCGCGGCCGCCCCAGGGGACGGTATGACTCTCACCGTCACCTTCCTCGGGACGAGTGGCGCCGTCCCGACGACGGAGCGCAACCCCAGTTCGGTGTTCGTGCGCCGGAACGGGGACGCGTTCCTCTTCGACGCCGGGGAGGCGACACAGCGCCAGATGATGCGGTTCAACACGGGCTTCGACGTCTCCGACGTGTTCGTCACGCACGGCCACGGCGACCACGTCTTCGGGCTGCCGGGTCTGGTTCACACCTGGGACTTCAACGACAGAACGGACCCGCTAACCATCCACGTCCCCCGGGGGCTCGGCGATAGCGTCGCGGACCTCGTGTTCTCCATCGGCGGCGACGTCGGCTACCCGGTGCGCGTGAGCGAGGTGAGCGCGGGCGAGACGGTGCTGGACCGCCCCGAGTACGAGGTGCGGGCGTTCACGACCGACCACCGCACCTCGTCGGTGGGGTACGCGCTCGTGGAGGACGAGCGGAAGGGGCGCTTCGACCGGGAGCGCGCCGATGAACTGGGCGTCCCGGTCGGCCCGAAGTTCTCGCAACTCCACGAGGGACAGCCGGTCGAACTGGACGACGGCACCGTCGTCCGGCCCGAGCAGGTCGTCGGCGACCCCCGGCCGGGCCGCAAGCTCGTCTACACGGGCGACACGCGGCCCCACGACGCCGTCGTGTCGGCCGCGGAGGGCGCGGACCTCCTCATCCACGACGCGACGTTCGCGAACGACGCCAGCGAACGCGCCGCGGAGACCGGGCACTCGACGGCGGGCGAGGCCGCGGCAGTGGCGAACCGGGCCGGAGCGCGGGCGCTCGCGCTCACCCACGTCTCCTCGCGGTACGCCGGCGACGCCAGAGAAATCAGCGAGGGGGCGTCGGGGTTCGACGGCGAGGCGTTCGTCGCCCACGACGGCCTGGAGTACGAGATTCCGTACCCGGACGACGAGTAGTCCGAGTCAGTCGGCGTTCTCGCTCCGCACCTTCTCGACTAGTTCGGTCGCTCCGGCTCGTTTCTCGCCGAGGGTGGCGCCGACGAGCGCGCCGACGCCGCCGCCCGTGCTGGCCGCGTTCCGGCTCAGGAGCCCGCCGATTGCGGCGCCGATGGCCGCGCCGATGGCCGCGTACTTCGCTCTTGTCGTCGCCGTGATGAGTCGCTTGCGCATATCTGTCCTTTCGGAGGCGACTGGTAAAAAGCTATCCGCCAGACCGACAGGTCAGCCGTCCCGTCGGAACGCGAGCGCCGCGAGGGAGGCGGGGACCGAGAGCGCGGTCGCTACGCCTCGGTCGCCGCCAGGTCGGCGAGCACCCGCGCCACAAGCTCCTGGTTGTAGGTCCACGCGCCCTCGAAGTCGTCCTCGCCGGTCTTCTCCGCGACCAGTGCGCACTGGGTGTCGCCCGGCCCGTCGAACGCCACGAACCAGTAGCCGGCGGCGTACTCGCTGTCGGGGTGGACGGTGACGCCGGAGACGTCCAGTTCCGGCGCGGCGACGTGGACGTGAACGTCGAGGTCAGTCTCCTCCGCGAGCCGGCGGTACGTCGAGCGCTGGGCCTCGAACTCCTCGACGGTCTGGAAGCCGGCGTGAAACACGCCAGCGCCCACGCGCCACGCCCGGTCCTCGAACTCCCGGGTGGTGGCGAGCAGCTGGCGGCGGGACAGCGACGCGAACACGGTGTCGTCGAGCAACTCCAGCAGCGCGCCGTACGCGGGCGAGACGCCCTCGCGGTCGCGGCCCGTCACGCCGGGCGGCGCGAGCAGGTTCTCGAGCGCGGCCACGGTCACCGCGCCTTGGAAGCCCGCGTCGTCGCGCACCGCCACGAACGGCTCGGGGCCGCCCGCCGGGAGTTCGCGGAACGTCACGTCGACGTTCCTGGCGGCGAATCGCTCGGAGAAGTCGCCGGGTTCGCGGCCGTAGTGGACGAGGGTCTTCCGGCGCTCGGCGGCGGCCTCCAGCACGCCACCGGGGCTCATCGCTGGTCGGCGAGTGCGGCGTCGTACGCCTGAGCGAACCGGACGGTGTCCTCGACGACGGGCGCGAGCGACGTCACCTCGACGGTCGCGTCGTCGCGGTGGTAGTCGACGAGGCCGGCCTCGTCGAGGACTGGGAGGTGGCTGTGGTGGAGTGCGGCGACGAGGTTCTCGTGGTCGTCGGGGCCGACGGTGGTCTGGTCGTCGAGACGCCAGCCCGCGAGCACGTCGGCGAGTTCGTGGATGGAGGCAGGCGATTCGTCCAGGAGGTACCACGTCACGCGGCGTCGCGTCGCGTCCGCGAGCGCGTTGAACAGGACGTCCGGGGACGGCGCCACGTCCCCGGAGCCCTGGCTGGGGACCCAGTCTTCGGCGTCTGGGAGTGAACGGACAGAGTTGTCGTCACCACCCATAGTTGTACGTACGGTAACGTAGTACATAGTCGTAGTGGCTAGCTCCACCCGCCTCCGGGGGTGCCGTCGAGGGCGGACAGCCGCCGAGGCGCGCTGGGCGTGTCCCCGGGCCGCCGTGCACTTATGGTCGGTCGCTCCCTACCTCGTGGCGTGAGTACACGCACGAGCGCCCTCGACGCTCTCGTGTTCGGCGTCGACGTGCAGAGCGGTGACGTGCGCGGCGACGCGCCCTCCTACGCCCTGGTCGTCTTCGACGGCGAGACGGTCGAGCGCGACGTCGTCACGCGACGGAAGCTGCTGCGGCTGGTCGACGACCGCGAGCCAGCCCTCCTCGCGACCGACAACATGTACGAGCTGGCGGCCGACAAGGACCAGCTCGTCCACCTGCTCCGACGGCTCCCGGAGGCCACGAAGCTCGTGCAGGTGACCGGCGACGAGCGCCCCGAACCCCTCTCCAGGGTGGCGAAACGCCACGGCGTCCCCTACGGCAAGCCCGCGATGGAGGAGGCCGAGGCCGCCGCCAGGCTCGCCGCGCGGAACGTCGGCTTCGAGGTCTCGGCGTTCACCGACGAGACGGAGATCAAGGTCGCCCGCGGCCGGTCGACGGGCGGCGGTGGCGGCTGGAGCGAGGACCGCTTCACGCGGCGCATCCACGGCGCCGTCAAACGCGAGGCCCGGAACGTCGCGTCGAAGCTCGACGACGCCGGCCTCGACTACGAGCGCGAGGTCACGGAGAAGTACGGCGGGTACGCGAACGCCGTCTTCACCGTGCAGGCCCGCCCCGAGGACATCCCGGTGGGCGAACACCGCGCCGGCGATACGCGCGTGGAAGTCGAGCCGGTGCGCCGGGACGGCATCGAGTTCCGGCCGCTCGCCCGCCGCCGGGACCGCGTGCTCGTCGGCGTCGACCCGGGGACGACGACGGCCGTCGCGCTCGTCGGCCTCGACGGCCACGTCCTCGACGTCACGAGCACCCGCACGGCGGACACCGCCGAAGTCATCGAGTGGATCATCGAGCGCGGCCGCCCCGTGCTCGTCGCGGCAGACGTCACGCCGATGCCGAACACCGTCGAGAAGATCGCCGCGAGCTTCGACGCCCCCGGCTGGGTACCCGACTCGGACCTCCCCGTGGACGAGAAGCAACACCGCACCCGCGAGGAGGGGTACGACGACGACCACCAGCGGGACGCGATGGCGGCCGCGCTCTACGCCTACGACCACTACCGGGAGACCATCGAGCGCGCCACCGGCGAGACGCCGCCGGACCTCGACGAGGGCGAGGTCGCCGCCCGCGTGCTCGCTGGCGACTCCCTCCAGGCCGCCCTCTCGGCCCTCACCGAGACCGAGGAGCCCGAGCCCGAGGAGTCCACCCACGAACCCCGCGAGCTCACGGACGACGAGCGCCGCATCCGCGACCTCGAATCCCAGGTCGAGCGGCTTCAGGCCCACGTCTCGGACCTCGAAGCCGAACTCGACGAGAAGGACGCGACGATCGACGAGTACGAGGAGGAGCTCTCCGAGGCCCGCCGCGAGGAGCGTCAGGCAGCCCGTGACCGCCGCGAGGTCACGCAACTGGAGTGGGAGAACGACCGCCTGGAGACCGAACTCGACGAGCAGCGCGAGCGCGCCGACAGCCTCGAAGCCAAGCTGGAGCGCCTCAAAGACCTCTGGAAGCTCGACCACTCGAACCTCGGCGACGTCGGCGGCGAGGACCGCGACCTCGTCGCCGTCAAGCCCGTCGACCAGTTCACCGTCGGCGCCATCGAGACGGCCGACGACGAGTACGGCATCGCCAGCGGCGACGTCGTCTACCTGCGGGACGCCTCGGGCGCCGGCCGCCGCACCGCCGAACTCCTCGCCGGCTTCAGCCCGCGCGTCGTCCTGCGGTCGGGCGGCCTCTCGGACGCCGCCGACGAGGTGCTGTTCGAGCACGCGATTCCCGTCGGCCCCGCCGACGGCGTCACCATCCGGGAGGTCGACGAACTCGCCATCGCCAGCGAGTCCGAGGTCGAGGCCGTGATCGAGGACTGGCGGGAGCGGAAGGCCCAGCGCGAGCGCGAACAGAAGGAGACGATGGTCGACTCCATCATCTCCGAACACCGCGCGGACCGGGACTGACTTCTCCTCTCGCTCCCTTTTCGTAGTTGTCACTGACGCTCCGAAAGCCCCGGGCGGCTACGGTCGCGCGACTCGCTGTGCTCCTCGGTCACTTCGTTCCCTGCGGTGCTTGCTTCGCCGGGCTTCCCGTAGCCGCCCGCCCCTTTCGATGTCCCGCCCTGCCGGATGGGAAGTCGGCAGTAACCACGCCCCCGACCGCTCGGTAGCGCGGGTGGGAATCCGAAAGGGGGCTTTCGAGGAGGTGTTCAGAGTACTCGTCACGTAACCGTAGACGAGGAATTTCCCAGCAGAACCACTCACAGACTTCCGCACCGCTTAACCCCGCGGCCCGAGTCTCCGGGCGTATGGACGCTTACGAGCGCATCACTCGGAACACGGCGGAGGCCGTTACCGAGGAGGAGGTGCGGGAGCTGGCCGAGAACCCCGAGGGCAAACGGGTGTACGTCGGCTACGAGCCCTCCGGCGTGCTCCACCTGGGGCACCTGTTGACGGCGAACAAGCTGATGGACCTCCAGGAGGCGGGGATGGAGGTCGTGGTGCTGCTGGCGGACGTGCACGCCTACCTCAACGACAAGGGCACGTTCGAGGAGATCCGGGCGACCGCCGACCAGATGAAAGAGCAGTTCCTGGCGTACGGGCTCGACGAGGAGCAGACCGAGTTCGTGCTCGGGTCGTCGTACCAGCTCGACGAGGACTACGAACTCGACCTCCACGCGATGCAGGTGGAGACGTCGCTGAATCGCGCCCAGCGCGCGATGGCGGAGATCCAGAGCGGGGAGACGGCGAAGGTCAGTCACGTCGTCTACCCGCTGATGCAGGCCCTGGACATCGAGTACCTCGACCTCGACCTCGCCATCGGCGGGATGGACCAGCGGAAGGTCCACATGCTCGCTCGGGAGGAGCTACCCGCCATCGGGTACGAGAAGCGCCCCGCGCTGCACACGCCGATTATCGGCGACCTCGGCACGGGCGAGGGGAAGATGAGTTCGAGCGAGGGCGTCACCATCTCGATGGAGGACTCCACCGAGGACCTCGAGGAGAAGGTGAACTCGGCGTTCTGCCCGCCAACCCGGGACCCGGAGGGCGACAAAGTGAACCCCGTTCTCGAACTCTTCCAGTACCACGTCTTCCCGCGGTTCGAGGAGGTCGTCGTGGAGCGCCCCGACGAGTACGGCGGGAATCTGGTCTACGACGACTACGAGGGCCTCGCCGACGATCTGGAGTCGGGCGAACTCCACCCCGCGGACGCGAAGGGCGCGCTCGCGGCCTACCTCGACGAACTCATCGAGCCCGGCCGGGAGCGCCTGCGCGAACTGCGAGCGGAGTAGCGTCGGTTCTTCCCGTCCCGGACCGGGGCGGCCGTCCGGCTTTTCCGTCTCGCTCGTCTCCTTCCGTGTCCCATGGTTGAGCACTGTGCTAAGTGCGGGACGACACTCGACCCCGACCAGCCGCGCCACCAGCGCTTCGTCTTCGAGGCCGCCGAGGACGACACGGAGACGCTGGTCGGAGCGCTGTGCTCGGACTGCTTCTTCTCGTTCGAGGAGTGGCTGGAGGCCCGGGACGCCCCCGGGTCGTCGTAGGGTTCTAACCCCCGGTGGGCGTACCGGCTGGTATGACTGTGCCGGACGTGGAGGCGACGGCGGACGCGTTCGGGGTGCTGGCGGACCCGGTGCGCGTGGAGATTCTGGCTGCGCTCTGGGAGGCCGAGGAGGCGCCGCTCCAGTACTCGGCACTCCTCGAAGACGTGGGCGTCCAGGACTCCGGGCGGTTCAACTACCACCTCACGAAGCTCACCGACCACTTCGTCGCGAAGACCGACGCGGGCTACCGGCTGCGGCCGTCCGGGCTGCTGGTCGTGAACGCCATCTACGCGGGGTCGTACGTGGACGCGCCGGTCCGGGGCGGCCTGGACGTCGGCGGCGCGTGTCCGGCCTGCGGCGGCGACCTCGTCGGCGAGTACGACGAGGGGATGTTCCGCGTGACGTGCGCGGCCTGCGGGACGCAGGCGTTCATGCTGTCGTTCCCGCCGCGGGGCGTCGAGCGGCGGGACGACGACGAACTCCTGCACGCGGTGTCGGTGCACGCCCGGTCGCACACGAGGCGGGCGAACAGCGGGCTCTGTCCGTTCTGCGGCGGGTCGATGGACGGAACGCTCGAACTGGACGCCGACAGTTCGCTGCCGGCGTCGACGCTGGTACTTCGGGAGTGCGACAACTGCGGGGTCACGAACCGGTCGAGCGTCGGGTTCGCGGTGCTCGAACACCCGGCCGTCGCTGGGTTCCTCCACGAACACGGTGTGCCGGCGGACGCGCCGCCCTGGCACTTCGAGTGGTGTCTCGAGAGCGACGCCGTGACCGTCGCGTCCCGGGACCCGCCTCGCGTGACAGTGGCCGTGGCGGTCGAAGGCGCCGAGACGGTCCTCCAGGTGACGGTGGACGAGCGCGGGAACGTGGCGGCCGCTGAGCGCGTCGACGCCGCAGACGTGTAAGCGAAACCGGGAAAATGTCTTTTACCCCTCGGCGAGAATTATTAGGTATAGCAATAGCCGTAATTAAATCGTTGGATTTTTCTAACAGTTGCGTGTAGCTGCTGCTCCGGTCCCGAACCGGCCGGATTCGGGAGCGGCCCGGCGTCGAAGCCGCCGTGGTCGATCCGAGAACGGTCGCAGGCCGACTGCGAACTACCAGCCCCGCTGACGTCCGAGTATCGTCTTCCGGCCCCCGACAACCGACGACCCTCCACACCGCCGTCGACGACCCCCGACCTTCCATGCCAGAATCAGACTCACCGGTGCCCGTCGACTCGCTGTCCGACCCCGAATCGCTGCTCGACCACCCCGACCTCGCCGTCGAGACGACCACGGAACCCATCGACGCCGTGGACTTCGACGCCGCCGAGGCGTGGACCGACCACGTCGTCGTCGGCGTCGCGGACGACCGCGGCGTGCTCCTCTACGACGACGGCCACCACGGCTGGACGCCGCCCGCGTTCGAGGTGCCCGACGACGAGGACGCCCTCGCCGTCGCCCGCCGGGAGTTCGAGGCTCTGACCGGAACCACTCTCTCCATCGAGGGCGTCCTCCACGCCCGCTGCCGCACCTTCACCGTCGCCGACGAGGCCGACGACCGCGAGACGGCGGTCTGGAACGTGATTCTGCAGGCCACCCCCGACGCTCGCCTCCCCGGCGACCCCGAAAGCCGGGTCGAAGACGCTGCCCTCGCGTGGCGCGACGGCGCGCCCGAGGACGCTCCGGAGGCCGTCGCGGCCGACGTCGAACGCATCGCGTCGACGACACCGACTGGCGACGACCCGACCGAGTCGCTCACGGACCCCGCGGCGCTGCGCGACCGTGACGGCGTCGAGCACGTGACGGTCAGCGACGACGACCACTTCGAGTCGAACCGCGACAACGAGGGCGTCGCCGTCGTCGGCGTTCGTGACGCCGACGGCGAACTCGCTCTCCCGACGCTCGAAGCCGGCACCGTACTCACGCACGCGATAGTCGAGGCTGGCGAGGACTTCGCCGACACCGCCCGCGAGGGCGCCCACGAACTCCTCGGCGTCGACGTGGGACTGGAGGGCGTCGAACGCGTCCGCCGGAAGGTCTCCACGAACGACGGCGAGGAAGCCATCGCGTACGACGTGGTGTTCGCCGCTTCGCTCGTCGACGACGCCGAGCTCCCCGATGAGACACCGAGCTGCCAGGTCGAATCCACTGGCTGGTACGACGCCCTCCCCGAGAACTTCGCGCACGGCGACGACGAGATGTGCGCCGACGCCCGGCTGTTCGTCGACGGACGGTCGACCGACTAGCTGGTTCGTTCTCGCGTCGGAGTCGGCGTGGTCGTCGGGCTGCAGCCGCCGCGCTACGCCATCCCGAACATGCCCATCACCGACTGGATTGCGCCGCGCGCGACGAGCGCGAGACCGACGATGACGGCCGTGAGGCCGGCGGCGACGACGGGCGCCTGCCACGCGACGACGGCGATGCCGACGACCACGAGCAGCAGACCGAAGACACCGGAGAGACCGAGTTTGTCGAGCATGGCCGAGTGGATGGCGACCGTTAGTGTAAGCGTACTGGTCCAGTGACGGCGCCGCGACCGCGGGAGTGAGTGGGGTTTAAACCGCTCGCTGTCCAACCGCGCCCCATGAGCGAGGACGACGGCGGACGCAAGAACCTCCGGATGCCCGAAGACGACGAGGTCTTCGCGGAGGTAACTGACATGCTCGGCGCGAACCGCGTCCAGGTGCGGTGTGCGGACGGGAAGGAGCGGACGGCACGCATCCCGGGGCGGATGCAGAAGCGGATCTGGATCCGCGAGGACGACGTGGTTCTCGTGGAGCCGTGGGACTGGCAGGACGACAAGGCGGACGTGACGTGGCGCTACGAGAAATCGGACGCGGACCAGCTCCGGGAGGAAGGCCACATCGAATGACGGTGGTGCGTCGGTGACCCCGGACGACGACTTCGGACTGACCGAGGAGACGGCGGGCGCGCCCGGCGACGAGTTCGAGGAGATCGACGTCCGGGACACCGAGGCCGACCGCATCGCCCGCGCACAGGACCGCGAGTTCGCGGAGTTCCGGAAGCGACTCAAAGACACCGAGCAGTTCAAACTGGACGACGGCGCGTTTGACGACGCGACGTACGCGGCCATCTACAAGCTCGTCCAGGACGACCACCTCGGCGCGATGGGCGGCCCCATCTCGACGGGGAAGGAGGCGAACGTCTACGAGGCGCTGGACGACGAGGGCGGCGACGTCGCGGTGAAGGTCTACCGCATCAACGCCTCGAACTTCCAGCAGATGCGGGACTACCTGGAGGGCGACCCGCGCTTCGAGGGACTGCGCGGCGACAAGAAGGCCGTCGTGCTCTCCTGGACGCGCAAGGAGTTCTCGAACCTCCAGCGCGCGAAGGCCGCGGGCGTCCGGGTGCCGGAACCCATCGCCGTCCAGCGGAACGTCCTGGTGATGGAGCTCATCGGCAAGGAGGGTGACGCCGCGTCGAAGCTCAGCGACGTGGACGTGGAGAACCCGGAGACGGCCTACGACGTCGTTCGAGAGTACATGCGCCGGCTCCACAGCGCCGGCCTCGTCCACGGCGACCTCTCCGAGTACAACATCGTCGTCTACGAGGGCGAACTGGTCGTCATCGACGTGGGGCAGGCGGTCACCGTCCACCACCAGAACAGCGACGACTTCCTGCGCCGGGACTGCCAGAACGTCGCGAACTTCTTCGCGCGGGAGGGCGCGGACGCCGACCCGGGCGACCTCTACGACTACATCACCTCGCACGCCGACCCGCGGACGGAGGGCGACAAGGGCGCCGAGGGCGAGAACGAGCAGTTGCGCGACGAGGACGGCTGACCGGCGGCACCGTAACGCTTTCACCAATCCGGCCGCTACCGCCGAGTATGCAGACCGCTCCCTTCGGCTGGCGCTGGCGCCTCCGGGGAGCGGACAGTCCCGCCGCTGCGGCCTGACGGGCGTCACCCGCTCGGGTCCGGGGCGTGGCTCACTTCGTTCTCTCCGTCTCGCGCACTGTCTCGCGACCACCAGCCACGCCACAACGCCACTCACACAGATGACAGCAGACGACGACGCGGTGACGCCGTACGCCGTCGAGGGCGAACTCGACTACGAGAAGCTACTCGCTCGCTTCGGCGCGGACGAACTGACAGCCGACCAGCGCGCCCGGTTCCCCGACCACCCGCTCGTGCGACGAGGGCTGTTCTACGCGGGCCGGGGGGTCGAGGACTTCCTGGCGGCCGACACGCAGTCCATCGTGACCGGTATCGGCCCGTCGGGGCCGATGCACCTCGGGCACGCGATGGTGTTCTACTTCGCGAAGCGCCTCCAGGACCACCTCGGCGCGCGGGTCTACGTCCCCATCTCCGACGACGAGAAGTACTGGTTCAAGGACCAGACGCCCGCGGAGACGGGCGACTACCTCCGGGAGAACCTCCGGGACCTGCTCGCGGTCGGCTTCGACCCCGAACTCACGCGGATTATCGTCGACACGCGAGACGCCGACGTGCTCTACCCGCTGGCGACGGCGTTCGCGAAGGACGTCACGGCGTCCACGCTGGAGAGCGTCTACGGCGCCCCGGAGAACATCGGGCAGGCGTTCTACCCGGCCGTCCAGACCGCCCACCTCCTGCTCCCGCAGCTTGTCCACGGCGAGCACGAGACCCTCGTCCCCATCGCCGTCGACCAGGACCCACACGTCCGGGTGAGCCGGGACGTCGCCGCGAAGGCGCGCTACCCGGTCGGGAAGCCGGGCGCGCTCCTGATGCAGTTCCTCCCCTCGCTGGCGGGCCCGGGGAAGATGAGCAGCTCCGAGGGCGTCTCCATCCGCCTCACCGACGACCCCGACACCGTCCGCGGGAAGGTCCGAAAGCACGCCTACACGGGCGGTCGTGCGAGCGTCGAGGAGCACCGCGAGAAGGGCGGTGTCCCCGAGGAGGACGTCCCGTTCCAGTACCTCTCGGCGTTCTTCGAGCCCGACGACGACGAACTCGGGCGCATCGAGGCCGAGTACCGGGCGGGAGAGCTGCTCTCGGGCGAACTGAAGGAACTCGCCGCCGACCGCATCGTCGACTTCCTGGCGGGCCACCAGGAGCGCCGGGCAGCCCTCGGGGACGTCGACGACGAACTCGAGGCGTTCCGGCTGACCGACGACGAGCGCGAGCGCGCACGAGACGCCGTCGGGTTCGGGTACCGGGCCTGAGACCGGGGCCCCACCTCTAAGTCCCGTGGCGCCGACCGGGGCACATGGACGAGGACGCAGGTGCCGCCTTCGCCGCCGTCGCGGACGAACTCCGGGTGCGAATCCTCCGCGAACTCTGGGACGCCGACGAGCCGCTGTCGTTCTCCGAACTGCGAGAGCGCGTCGGCGTCCGGGACTCGGGGCGGTTCAACTACCACCTCGGCGAGCTCCGGGGGCGGTTCGTGGAGAAAGACGAGGACGCGGGCGGCTACGACCTCCGGTTCGCCGGTCGGAAGCTCGTCGGCGGCCTGCACTCGGGCGCGTACACCGAGGAAGCGGCGCCCGTCGGTCCTCAGCCGGTCGACGGGTCGTGTGTCGCCTGCGGCGGCGACCTCGAAGCCGTCTACGAGGACCAGATCGGGAAGGTCGACTGCACGGACTGCGAGGTGACGCTCATCCAGACGGGCGTCCCGCCGGCGTTCGTCGACGGCCGGGAGGACGACCTCGCGGGCGCCGTCGACGGCTACGTCCGCACGACGTCGCGGTCGTTCCTCGACGGCTTCTGTCCGACCTGTAGCGGGCCGACCGCGGGCCACCTCGCCGACAGCGAGTTCGGCCCGGAGGCAGTCGTGGACTGCGAGCGCTGCGGCGCGTCGTTCTACGGGGTGGCGGCGTGGGTCGTCGTCGACCACCCGGCCGTGCTCTCGTTCTACGACGGCCACGGTCAGAGCGTCCGGGACACCCGGCTCTGGCACCTCGACTGGCTGGCCGACGCCGAGTGGCGTGGCGGGGACGGAGGCAGTGACGACCGAGTGGTCGTGACCGTCGAACTCGACGGCGAGATGCTCCGACTGGTCGTCGACGACAACCTCGCCGTCGCGGACGTGGACCGCACGGAGACGGGGTGACGAAGGCTTTTACGCGAGCGACAAGTAGAGCGCGGCATGAAACACGTGAAGATACCGAAGGACCGCATCGGGGCGCTCATCGGTGACGGGGGTGAGACGCTCCGCCGCATCGAGGCCGCCGCCGAGGTCGACATCGACGTCGACTCTCAGAACGGCGCGGTGGCCATCGAGCGCACGGGCGACCCCGTGCGGGGGATGAAGGCGCCGGAGATCGTGCAGGCGATCGGTCGCGGCTTCAAGCCCGAGGAGGCGCTGACGCTGCTGGACGACGACATGCGGATGTTCGACACCATCGACATCGAGCGCGCCGCCCGCAACGACAACGACCTCCGCCGGAAGAAGGGCCGGCTCATCGGCGAGAACGGCCGCACCCGAGAGCTGATGGAGGAACTCACGGGCGCCTCGGTCGTCATCTACGGGTCGACGTTCGGCGTCATCGGCCAGCCGAAGGAGGTCGACGTCGCGCGCTCCGCGGCCGAGATGCTGCTCGACGGCGCCCCCCACGGCTCCGTCTACTCGTTCCTCGAGCGCAAGCGCACCGAGGAGCTGAAACAGCAGGGCATGGACTACCACGAGTTCCCGGGCTGACGGCCCAGCTCTCTCGCTTCTTTGCGCTTTCGCGTGGCAGTGGTGAGCCAGCGAAATCCCCACCGCTGGCGACCGCCTCGGCGGCGTGCCACCCGTTTCCACGTATAAACTGCTGCGCTCCCTCTCCTCGTTCTCCCGAGGGCTGCCCGCTCCGCCCGTCTCCACGGGTGTGTCATTGTCTTGCGCACAATCTTTAAATAGAATCGCATTCAATCAATGATTGATTATGGCTCAGCAGATGGGTAACCAGCCGCTGATTGTCCTCTCCGAGGACAGTCAGCGCACATCCGGAGAGGACGCGCAGTCGATGAACATCACCGCCGGCAAGGCCGTCGCGGAGTCCGTACGCACTACGCTCGGCCCGAAAGGCATGGACAAGATGCTCGTCGACTCGACGGGCGAAGTCGTCGTCACGAACGACGGCGTCACCATCCTCAAGGAGATGGACATCGAGCACCCGGCGGCCAACATGATCGTCGAGGTCGCCGAGACCCAGGAGACCGAGGTCGGCGACGGCACGACCACCTCGGTCGTCGTCTCCGGTGAACTCCTCTCCGAAGCCGAGGACCTCCTCGAACAGGACATCCACGCGACCACGCTCGCGCAGGGCTTCCGCCAGGCCGCCGAGGAAGCCAAGGACCTCCTCGACGAGGCCGCCATCGACGTCTCCGCCGACGACACGGAGACCCTCGAGAAGATCGCCGCCACCGCCATGACCGGCAAGGGCGCGGAGAACGCGAAGGACGTGCTCTCCAGCCTGGTCGTCCGCGCGGTCCAGTCGGTCGCCGACGACGAGGGCGTCGACACGGACAACGTCAAGGTCGAGAAGGTCACCGGCGGCGCCATCGAGAACTCCGAGCTCATCGAGGGCGTCATCGTGGACAAGGAGCGCGTCAGCGAGAACATGCCCTACGGCGTCGAGGACGCCAAGATCGCGCTCGTCGACGACGGTCTCGAGGTCAAGGAGACCGAGATCGACACCGAGGTCAACGTCACGGACCCCGACCAGCTCCAGGACTTCCTCGACCAGGAAGAGGAGCAGCTCAAGGAGATGGTCGACTCCCTGAAGGACGCGGGCGCCAACGTCGTCTTCGCCGACTCCGGCATCGACGACATGGCCCAGCACTACCTCGCGAAGGAGGGCATCCTCGCCGTCCGTCGCGCGAAGTCCGACGACTTCACCCGTCTGTCCCGCGCCACCGGCGCCACCCCGGTCTCGAACGTCAACGACATCGAGGCCGAGGACCTCGGTGAGGCCGGCAGCGTCGCCCAGAAGGACATCGGCTGCGACGAGCGCATCTTCGTCGAGGACGTCGAGGAGGCCAAGAGCGTCACCCTCGTCCTCCGCGGCGGGACCGAGCACGTCGTCGACGAGGTCGAGCGCGCCATCGAGGACTCCCTCGGCGTCGTGCGCGTCACCCTCGAGGACGGCAAGGTCATGCCCGGCGGCGGCGCCCCGGAGACCGAGCTCGCGATGCAGCTCCGCGACTTCGCCGACTCCGTCGGCGGCCGCGAGCAGCTCGCCGTCGAGGCGTTCGCCGACGCGCTCGAGGTCATCCCGCGCACCCTCGCCGAGAACGCGGGCCACGACCCCATCGACTCCCTCGTGGACCTCCGCAGCCAGCACGACGCCGGCGACACGGCCGCGGGCCTCGACGCCTACACCGGCGACGTGGTCGACATGGAGGCCGACGGCGTCGTCGAGCCGCTCCGCGTGAAGACCCAGGCCATCGAGTCCGCCACCGAAGCGGCGACGATGATCCTGCGCATCGACGACGTCATCGCCGCGGGCGACCTCGCGGGCGGCCAGGTCGGCGACGACGACGGCGACGACCCCGCCGGCGGCCCCGGCGGCATGGGCGGCGGCATGGGCGGCATGGGCGGCATGGGCGGCGCGATGTGAAGTCGGCCACGTAACACCCACCACCCACCCCATCCGGTCCGCACCGCTCGCTCACCACCCGACGCATTTCTTTCGACGCCACGCCGACCAGCGACGGCGGCGTCCCTCGTCCCGTAAAAGGAGGTTCTAAGTGCCGTGGCTCCAAGATTTGCGACATGGAGACGCTGTTGCTCAACAAGGACGACGTAGACGAGAACACGCCGATGGCCGAACTCATCTCGGCCATCGAGGACGCGTTCGCGGCCTACGAGACCGGTGACGCCCAGATGCCCGCGAAGTCGTACATCGACCTCCCGCAGTACAACGGCGACTTCCGCTCGATGCCCGCCTACATGGACGCCGGCGACTGGGACGCCGCGGGCATCAAGTGGGTGAACGTCCACCCCGACAACCCCGACGACCACGGCCTCCCCACCGTCATGGGGACGATGGTGTACTCGGACCCCGAGAACGCCTACCCGCTCGCGCTCATGGACGGCACCGAACTCACGATGAAGCGCACGGGCGCCGCCGCCGCTGTCGCCACCGACCACCTCGCCGTCGAGGACGCCTCCTCGTTCGGCGTCGTCGGCGCCGGCGTGCAGGCCTACACCCAGCTCGAAGCGATCGCCGAGGTCCGTGACATCGAGGAGGTCGTCGTCAGCGACGTCGACGACGACGCCGTCGCCGAGTTCGTCGACTACTTCTCGGACCGCTTCGACGTCCGCGGCGGCTCCATCAGCGACGCCGGCCACTGCGACGTCCTCTCCACTGTGACGCCGGTCGAGTCTCCCATCGTCTCCGCGGAGGACCTCGGCGACCACACTCACGTCAACGCCATGGGCGCCGACGCCGAAGGCAAACACGAGATCGCCGACGACGTTCTCCTCGCCGCCAAGCTCGTCATCGACGACCACGCCCAGACCACGCACTCCGGCGAGATCAACGTCCCATACCACGAGGGCGTCCTCGGCGACGACGACATCGACGCGGAAATCGGCCAGATTGTCACCGGGAAGGCGGACGGCCGCACCGACGCCGACGGCGTCACCGTCTTCGACTCCACCGGCCTCGCCATCCAGGACGTCGCCGCCGCCCACGTCGTCTACGAACACGCCGACGACCACGACAACGGCTACCCCTTCGACCTGCTCGGCGTCTAAGACGCACCTGTACCTTTTGCTGCAGTCGCGCGCCTACGGCGCGCTCCCTGGCAAAAGCTACGCCAAAAGCGCGTCGTCCTCCCTTCGGTCGTCCTCGCGCCCGCGCTCCCTTCGGTCGCGCGGTGAACCGCTCGCTGTCGGCTATTCAGTCGCTGATTCTGCCGGTCGCCGCCCGAGTCACATCCCGCCCCTGGTCTGGCCGGCGAGGAACTCGAGTGTCTTCGAGATGAGCCAGACGACGGCGATGACCGGCAGAAAGGGCACCATCAGGAACAGGAGGGCGACGAACATCGCCCAGCCGATGGCCGACATCTCGGGGTCCGAGTGGCCGTGGGACGGACTGCTGACGGTGCGAAGCACGCGTTTGACGGGCTCGGGGGCGGCAGAGCTCATACTCGAACTACGCTCCCACTGCGAAAAAGCGTTGCTGCGGTGACCATTCCGGGCGACGCGCTTCACGACCGCCCCAGGTCCGCGTTCGGACAGGCGGGGCTGTCGTAATGAAAGGCATTTGGCCCTCGGTCCCGCAGTGTCGCCCAAGAGCTACGCATGGGCGAACAAGTCACCTACGACCACCGAGATATCGAGCAGCGCTGGCAGCGCGAGTGGGACGACGCCGACGTCTTCCGGGTGCCCGACGACGCCGAGGACCCCGAGTACGTGCTGGCGATGTTCCCGTACACGTCCGGCCAGCTCCACATGGGACACGTCCGGAACTACGCCATCACCGACGCACTCGCCCGGTACCGCCGGATGGACGGCGAGGACGTGCTCCACCCGATGGGGTGGGACTCGTTCGGGCTGCCCGCCGAGAACGCCGCGGAGGAGCGCGACACCAACCCCCGGGAGTGGACCGAGCGCTGCATCGAACAGATGCGCGACCAGTTCGAGTCCCTGGGCTTCGGCTACGACTGGGAGCGCGAGGTCACGACCTGCGACCCCGACTACTACCGGTGGAACCAGTGGCTGTTCAACGAGTTCCGGGACGCCGGCCTGGTCGAGCGGCAGGCCGCGACCGTGAACTGGTGTCCGTCCTGCGAGACGGTGCTGGCCGACGAACAGGTCGAGGGCGACGACGAACTGTGCTGGCGGTGTGACACGCCCGTCACGGAGCGCGACCTGGACCAGTGGTTCTTCAAGACCACCGAGTACGCCGACGACCTGCTGGAGTCCATAGACGACCTGGACGGCTGGCCGACGAACGTCCGGGACATGCAGCGCAACTGGATCGGCCGCACCGACGGCGCGGAGGTGCCGTTCACGCTGCACACGCCCGACGGCGACAAGGACGTCGTCGCGTTCACGACGCGCATCGACACTATCTACGGCGCGACGTACTTCGCGCTGGCGCCCGACCACCCGCTGGCCGAGGCCGCCGCCGAGCGCGACGACGACGTCGCGCACTTCGTCGAGAACGTCGCCGACCCCGAGGGCGACGAGCCCCAGGGCGTCCGGACAGACGTCACGGCGACGAACCCCGCGACCGGCGAGGAGATTCCCGTCGTCGTCGCGGACTTCGTGCTCTCGGACGTCGGCACCGGCGCGCTGATGGCGGTGCCCGCTCACGACGAGCGCGACCACGAGTTCGCCCAGAGCCACGACCTCCCCATCCGGCAGGTCGTCGCGCCCGAGAGCGACGAGGACGAGGAGGTCGACGTCGAGGAGGCCGCGTTCACGGAGGACGGCGTGCTCGTGGACTCCGGTGACTACACGGGCCGCTCCAGCGAGGCCGCCCGCGAAGAACTGACCGCCGACGTCGACGGCGCCGAGTCCGCCGTCCAGTACCAGCTGCGGGACTGGGGCGTCTCCCGGCAGCGCTACTGGGGAACCCCCATCCCCATCGTCCACTGCGAGGACTGCGGGCCCGTCTCCGTCCCCGACGAGGACCTGCCCGTCGAACTGCCCGAGTTCGTCCACACGACCGGCAACCCCCTGGACGCCGCCGAGGACTGGAAGCACACCGAGTGCCCCGAGTGCGGCGGGCCGGCCGTCCGGGAGACAGACACGATGGACACGTTCGTCGACTCCTCGTGGTACTTCCTGCGGTTCACGTCCCCGGACCTCGACGATGCGCCGTTCGACGTCGAGCGCGCGAACGACTGGATGCCCGTCGACGAGTACGTCGGCGGCATCGAGCACGCCGTGATGCACCTGCTGTACTCGCGGTTCTTCACGAAGGTGCTCGCGGACCTGGACATGCTCGACCACCGCGAGCCCTTCGAGGCGCTCACCACGCAGGGCATGGTGCTCGGCGAGGACGGCACGAAGATGTCCAAATCGAAGGGCAACGGCGTCTCCCCCGAGCGCATCGTCGACGAATACGGCGCCGACACGGCCCGGCTGTTCACGCTGCGCGCGGCCCGCCCGGACAAGGACTTCCCGTGGAGCGAGGAGGGCGTCCGGTCCAGCCGCGCGTTCCTGGAGCGCCTGCTGACGATGGCCCGCGAGGTGGACGTCGACGCGACCGCAGACGACCTCGACCCCGCGGCCGAGTACGTCGCCCGAGAGGCGGCGGCGACCGTCGCAGAAGCCACCGAATACTTCGACGAGATGGAGTTCAACCGCGCGGTGCAGGCGGTCGACGAACTGGTGTCGCTGCTGGTGCGGTACCGCGACCGCGACGACGTCGAAGAGTCGGTCGTTGCGCGCGGCGTCGAGGTCGCCGTGAAACTGCTGGCGCCGGTCGCGCCCCACGTTGCCGAGGAGTGCTGGACGGCCCTGGACGGCGAGGGCTTCGTCGCGGAGGCCGACTGGCCGACGCCCGACCGGGACGTCAGCGACCACGAGCGCGCGACCCGCCTGGTCGAGCAGACCCGCGAGGACGTCCGTGACATCGTGGAGACCGCCGGCATCGAGGAGCCGACCGGCATCGACGTCGTCACGGCCCCCGAGTGGATGTACGACGTGCTCGAACTGGCCAAGGACGCCGACGGCAACGTCGTCGGCTCCGTGATGAGCGACGAGGACCTCCGGCAGCGCGGCGAGGACGCCGCGGACTACGCGAAGGACCTCGCCGCCAAGGCGCCCGCGTTCCCGGACGTCCTCGGCCCGGACGAGGAGCGCGCGACCCTGGGGCGCGCCGCCTGGCTCGTCGAGTCGGAGTTCGACGCGCCCGTCCGCGTGCTCGCCGCCGCGGACGCCGACGACGACGTCGCGAGCAAGGCCGAACCCGGCCGGCCAGCTATTCACGTCCACGAAGGCTGAAGTAGCGGCAGCGACCCGCCGGACGGCTGGCGGGGCGCCGCCGGCGCGCTGGCCGCAGAACTGCTGCGCTGACTACTCCACGTCGATGCTCGTCGACTCCTCGCCAGTGTGCGCCTTCGGTAGCGCCACCGTCAGCACGCCGTTCGAGAAGTCCGCGCTCGCCTCGGACTCGTCGACGTCCTCCGGGAGGGTGAGACTCCGGGTGACCGAGCGCTTGGTGCGCTCCTGGCGCACGTAGTCCGCGCCCTCTTCGTCGGTGGACTCCCGGTGGGTCGCGTCGATGCGGACGGTCCGGTCCTGTACCTCCACCTCGATGTCGTCGCTCTCGAAGCCCGGCAGGTCGACGACCACCTCGAACTGCGCGTCGGCGTCCCGCACGTCTACGGCCGGCCCGCCGCCGACGTCTCGCGCGGTGTCCAGGCGTTCGAGCAGCGACTCCAGTTCGTCGAAGGGACTCCGTCGGTCCATATCCGACCTTTCGACGGCGACAGAGGAAAAGGTATCGGCCAACCGACTCTTCTTCTCCGATGAGCGACGCGTCAGGCGACGTGTTCCGTATCGTACGACCCGAGCCGCCGCACCCACCCGTCCGAGGCGATCGCTTCGAGGTCGGCGACGGCGTCCTGCGTGCGCTGCTCGTAGAGCCCCGCGGCCACGTCGACGTGGAAGACGTAGTCGCCGAGGCGCTCGCCCGAGGGCCGGGACTCCACGCGCGAGAGGTTGATGTCGCGGTCCGCGAACGGCTCCAGTAGCTCCAGCAGCAGCCCAGGGTAGTTCGCGTTCGGGTAGACGACGAACGAGGACTTCCCCCCGGCCTCCGAGCGCTCGCTCGCGGGCGCGACGACGAAGAAGCGCGTGGTGTTGCTCGTCCGGTCCTGGACGTCCTCGGCGAGCACGCGCAGCGTCTCGTCGGCGTTGTCCGGGTGCCCGATGGCCGCCACGGAACTGTCCTCGCGCGCGAGTTCGACGCCACGGGCGGTCGACGCGACGGCCTTCCGGGTGGCGTTCGGGTGGTGCTCGTCGAGGTACTCGCGGCACTGCGCGAGCGCCTGCGAGTGGCTCGCCACCACGTCGAAGCTCGACTCCTGGGCGAGCAGCGCGTGGCGAATCGGCGTCACGACCTCCCGGACGACCGCCAGGTCCGTGTCGGCGAGCGCGTCCAGCGTCTCCGTCACCGACCCCTCGATGCTGTTCTCGATGGGGACGACGCCCCGGTCGGCGCGCCCGTCGGCCACCGCGTCCACGATGCCCCTGACGGACTCCGCGAACGAGATGTCGCCGTCGGCCACCGCCGTCGCCGCTCGGTGCGAGTACGTCCCCGCCGGTCCCAGCGTCACCGTCTCCATGGCTCCCGGTATCCGGGGCGGCGGGAAAAGCGCGTCGGGGGTGTGTCAGTCGAAGCGGTAGCCGCCGACCACGAAGAACGTCCCGACGGCTCCGAGCACGACGGCCGCGCGTTCGACCTGCCAGACCGACGCCAGCACCGCCAGCAGCGTCAGTTGGACGCCGAGCAGCATCGCTTTCGCACCGCCGGGGAGGGACATACCGGAGCCACGGAGCGACGAGAGAAAAGGGTGGGGGCGAACGAGGCTACCGATTCAGCGTGTGGATGGCGTGGCCGAGCGCGTGCTCGGCGGCCTCCATCGACGCTTCGGCGAGCGTCGGGTGCGTGTGGATGGTCGAGGCGACGTCCTCCAGCGTGGCGCCCATCTCGACGGCGAGGCCGAACTCTGCGATCAGTTCGCTGGCCTCCGGCCCCACAATCTGGGCGCCGAGGATGAATCCGGATTCCTCGTCGGCGACGACCTGCACGAAGCCGTCGGACTCACCGGTGGTGAGCGCGCGGCCGCTGGCGTTGAACGGGAACTTCCCGACCGCGGGCTCGAAGCCCTGCTCGGCGGCCTCGTCCTCGGTGAGGCCCACCGTCGCGATTTCGGGGTCGGTGAAGACGGCTGCCGGCACCGCCTGGTAGTCCATCGCGGCGGGTTCGCCGGCGATGACCTCGGCGACGACCTGGCCCTCCTTGCTCGCCTTGTGCGCGAGCATCGGACCGGGCGCGACGTCGCCGATGGCGAAGACGTTCTCGACGTCGGTCCGGCCCTCGTGGTCGGTCTCCAGGCGGCCGTCGTCGTTCGGTTCGAGGCCGACGGCCTCCAGGTTCAGGGTGTCGGTGACCGGCTGGCGGCCGACCGCCACGAGCACCTTGTCGGTCTCGAACTCCGTCGTGTCGCCGTCCTCGTCCTCGGCGGCGACGACGATACCGTCGCCGGACTCCTCCCAGGAGTCGGCCGCGAGGCCGTAGTGGACGTCGATGCCGAGTTCCTCGGCGCGCTTCCGGACCGGGCGCGTGAGGGCCTCGCCGTACTGCGGCAGCATGTCGTCGAGCATCTCGACGACGGTGACGTCGACACCGAGCTTCGCGAACACGGTCGACAGCTCCATGCCGATGTAGCCCGCGCCGACGACCACGATGGACTCCGGCAGGTCGTCCATCGCGAGCGCCTGCCGCGAGTCGATGACGTGCTCGCCGTCGAACTCGAAGCCCGGCACCTCGATGGGGCGCGAGCCGGTCGAGACCACGGCGTGCTCGTACTCGATGGTCTCCGAGCCCTGGCCGTCGCCGCCGTGGACGACCCGGAGCTTGTCGCCGCCCGCGAACTCCGCGCGGCCCTCGACGAGGTTCACGCCGTTGGCCTTGCAGAGCTTCTCCACGCCGCCAGTGAGCTGGTCGACGACGCCGTCCTTCCAGTCGACCATCTCCGCGACGTCGACCTCGGGATCGGCGTAGACGCCCATCTCCTCGGCGCTGCCCGCCTCGTGAGCGACGTCGCTGGCCGTGATCATCGCCTTCGACGGGATGCAGCCGTAGTTCAGGCAGGTGCCGCCGTAGGCGTCCTTCTCGACGAGCGTCACGTCGAGGCCGAGCTGTCCCGCGCGGATCGCCGCGACGTAGCCACCTGGGCCAGCGCCGACGATGGCGACCTCCGTACCGGTCGAGATGTCTCCGACAACCATTATTCGAGTAGTAGTAGTTCGGGGTCCGAGAGGTACTCCATGACGCGGTTCGTGAACTGCGCGGCCTCCGCGCCGTCGACGACGCGGTGGTCGATGGACAGCGACAGCGGCAGCGTCTTCGCCGCCCGCACCTCGCCGTCCTCGGCGACCGGCCGCTCGTCGATGGCGCCCAGCCCGAGGATGGCGGTCTCGGGGTAGTTGATGATGGGCGTCGCGTACTCGCCGCCGATGGCGCCGAAGTTCGTGATGCTGAACGTCCCGCCCTGCATCTCCTCGCGGGAGATGGAGCGGTCGCGGGCCTTCGCGACGAGTTCGTTCATGTCGTCGGCGATCTCCAGCATCGACTTCTGGTCGACGTGCTTCACGACGGGCACCATCAGGCCGGCGTCAGTCGCGACCGCGACGCCGATGTTGTAGTCCTGCTTGACGGCGATCTCGTCCTCGGCCTCGCGGAGTTCGGAGTTCAGAATCGGGAACTCCTTGAGCGCCGCGACGACCGCCTTCATCACGAACGGCATGTAGGTGAGTTTGACGTCCTCGGCCTCGGCGCGCGCCTTCAGCTTCGCGCGCGTCTTCACGAGGTTGTCGATGACGGCCGTGTCGTGGTGGGTGACGTGCGGGGCCGTGTACTTCGACTCGGCCATCGCCTCGCCGATGGTGCGGCGGATGCCCCGGTAGGGCTGGGTCGTCTCGCCGCCCTCGGCGAACTCGCGGTCGGGGCCGCCGGCGGCGGCCTCGCCCTGCGCGGCCTGCCCGCCCTCGGCGTACGCCTGAACGGCCTCCGCGGTGACGAACGCCTCGCCCTCGCGCTGCTCGACCGCCGGCACGTCGTTTATGTCGACACCGAGTTCGCGGGCGACCCCGCGGGTGGCGGGGGCCGCCAGCGTCTTCTCGCGGCCCGCTGCCTCCTGACCGCCGGCCGCGCCGCCCGCGCTCGCGGGCTCGTCGCCGCTCACGCGCTGGGTCGCGGACTTCGACTCGGATGCCGGCTCCGCGGCTTCCTCGCCGCCTTCCGCGGCGGCGCGCACGTCGCCCTCGGTGACGCGACCGGAGGGCCCGGTGCCCTCCACGCTGTCGAGGTCGACGCCCAGTTCGCGGGCGAGTTTGCGGACGCTCGGCGGTGCGAACGTCCGCCCGCTCGCCTCGCTGGTCGCCGACGCGGCCGCCTCGTCGCTCTCGCCTTCGTCTTCGGTCGCTTCCTCGTCGTCTGCCGGCTCGGGCGCCTCGCCCTCGACGTCGAACGTCACGAAGAGGTCGCCGACGGGGACGATGTCGCCCTCGTCCCAGTGGAGCGTCCGGACCGTGCCGTTCACGGGCGCGGGGACCTCCACCTGGGCCTTGTCCGTCTCGACCTCGGCGACCGGCTGGTCCTCGGTGACGGTGTCGCCCTCGTCGACGAGCCACCGCACCAGTTCGCCCTCGGCTACGCCCTCGCCGACGTCCGGGAGCTTGAATTCGCGTGCCATCTTAGAAGTCGAACGCCTCCTCGATGCCGGCCGCGATGCGCGCGGGCTCGGGCAGGTAGTAGTCCTCGAGCGCCGCCAGCGGGAACGGCACGTCGAACCCGGTGATACGCTCGACGGGAGCCTCCTGGTAGAGGAGGGCCTCCTCCTGGATGGTCGCCGCAATCTCGGCGCCCAGTCCGCCCGTGTTCGGGGCCTCGTGGACGATGGCCGCCCGGCCCGTCTTCTTGAACGACTCGACGATGGTGTCGAAGTCGATGGGGCTCAGGCTCCGCAGGTCGACGACCTCCACGTCGACCTCCTCCATCTTCTCCGCGGCCTCGATGGTCGGCCGGGTCATCGCGCCCCACGTGAACACGGAGACGTCGGTTCCCTCCTTGCGGACGGCGGCCTCCCCGAGTTCGACCTCGTAGGGGTCGTCCGGGACCTCCTCGCGGAACGCCCGGTAGATCTTCTTCGGCTCCAGGAACACGACCGGGTCGGGGTCGCGGATGGACGCGATGAGCATCCCCTTCGCGTCGTGGGGCGTGCTCGGCATCGCGACCTTCAGTCCGGCCTCGTGGGCGTAGAACGCCTCCTTCGACTCGGAGTGGTGTTCCGGCGCGCGGATGCCGCCGCCCATCGGGGCGCGCAGCACCATCGGGAGCGTGTACCGGCCCCGCGAGCGGGTCCGGAGCCGCGACATGTGGCTCACGATCTGGTCGAAGCCCGGGTACATGAACCCGGAGAACTGGATCTCCGGCACCGGCTTCAGGCCGTAGGCGGCCATCCCGACCGCGGAGCCGATGATGCCGGACTCCGCCAGGGGCGTGTCGATGACGCGCTCGTCACCGAACTCGTCGTAGAGCCCCTCGGTCGCGCGGAACACGCCACCGTTCTTCCCGACGTCCTGGCCCATCACCAGGACGTCGTCGTCTTCGGCCATCCCGTCGCGGAGGCCGTCCCGTACTGCCTGCACTAGCGTCAAGTTCTCGCTCATGTCTTAGTCCTCCAGTAGCGCCTCGTCACCGTACTCGTCTCGAATCGACTGGAAGTACGCCAGTTGCTGTTCCAGGCGCTTCGGCATCTCCGCGTACACGTTCTCGAACATCGACGCCGGGTCCGGCCGGGGCGTCTCCTCGGCCGCCTCGATGGCCTCGGCGACATCGTCCTCGACGTCTGCCTCGATGGCCTCGATGTCGTCGTCGTCCAGCCTGTCGGTGTTCTTGAGGAACGCCTCCAGGCGCGGAATCGGGTCCTTGGCCTTCCACTTCTCGACCTCCGCCTCCTCGCGGTAGACCGAGGGGTCGTCGGCCGTCGTGTGCGCGCCGAAGCGGTACTGCACCGCCTCGATCATCGTCGGGCGCAGTTCGTCCTCGTCCGGGTCCTTGGCCTTCTCGACGGCGTCCTTCGTCACCTTGTAGACGGCGAGCGGGTCCATGCCGTCGACCTGGACGCCCTCGAAGCCGTACGCCTCGGCCTTCTGCGCGAGCGTCTCCGCGGCCGTCTGGCGCTCGCGGGGCACCGAAATCGCCCACTGGTTGTTGTTACAGAAGAAGACGTTCGGCGTGTCGAAGACGCCGGCGAAGTTCATGCCCTCGTGGAAGTCGCCCTCCGAGGTGGCGCCGTCGCCGAAGTAGCAGAGGAACGCCTTGTCCTGTTCGTCCTTGAGCTTCGACGCCCACCCCATCCCGGTCGCGTGCGGGAGCTGGCTGGCGATGGGGACGGCGACGGTGAAGATGTTCTCGTCTTCCGGAATCTGGTTCCCGCGCTCGTCGCCCATCCAGTACAGCAGGGTGTCCTTCAGCGGGAGGCCGCGAACGAGGCCGGCGCCGTGCTCGCGGTAGCTGGGGATCATCCAGTCGTCCTCGTCCAGGGCCATCGCGGAGGCGATCTGGGCGCCCTCCTGGCCGGACAGCGGCGGGTAGGTGCCGATGCGGCCCTGGCGCTGGAGGCTCACCGCGCGCTCGTCGAACCGGCGCGCGAGCTTCATGTGGCGGTACATCTCGACGAGCTCGTCGTCGGAGAGGTCCGGTACCTCTGCGCCGTCGACCAGCTCGCCGTCCTCGTCGAGCACCCGGTACATGTCGTCGGGTTCTCGATGAACGGTCTCGGTCACGGGTACCCCCGTCCTGACATGTGCGAACCGTCTACCCCGGCGACCATATGGTTTTCGTAACAATCTTTGCCAAGGGTCTCCGAGGCCGCGAATTCCCGGACTCCCGTCCAGAACCAGTCCGACGAATCGAGCGAACGAACAACGAGACGTGAGAAAACCCACGAATCGAAATAAACTCCGAGCGGAATCGGCCGGTGTTGGACGCCCGTCCAGCCCGGCTACGGCGTCGAACTGTCGGCCTTTTTACGTGCCGCCGTCCCGCTAGAATCACGTCAGCAGACAGGGGGACTCCGCCGATTTGGTCAGTCCGAGGCCGCCCTCCAGGCGTCCTCGCGGGTCACGCTGTTCCCCGCTCGCTCAATCGGACGCCGCTCTCCGAGCGTCTTCCCGTGCCTCCTCCACGCTCTTGCCCTCCCGCAGCACCGCGTCGACGAACAGTTCGCCCGCCTTGTACGACGACCGCACCATCGGGCCCGACGCGCAGTAGAGGAAGCCGAACTCCTCCTCGGCGACCCGGCGCCACGTCTCGAACTTCTGGGGGTGGACGTAGTCTGCGACGTCGAGGTGCGACCGCGACGGCTGGAGGTACTGGCCGAGGGTCACCACGTCCACGTCGGCCTCCCGGAGGTCGCCGAGCGTCTGGTACACCTCGTGGTCGTACTCCCCCACACCGAGCATGATGCTCGTCTTCGTGTAGATGTCGGACTCCCTACTAACCTGGTCGAGCACCGAGAGGGACTGCTCGTAGCCCGCGCGGCGATCCCGCACCGGGAACTGCCGGCGATCGACCGTCTCGATGTTGTGCGCGATGACGTCCGGCCCCGCGTCGATGATCTTCCGAACCAGCCGTTCCTCGCCCTGGAAGTCCGGAATCAGCACTTCCACCAGGATGCCCGGGTCGCGGTCCTTGATCTCTCGGATCGTCTGCGCGAAGTGGCCCGCACCCTGGTCGTCGAGGTCGTCGCGGTCGACGGACGTGAGCACGACGTAGTCCAGCCCGATCTCCGCGACCGAGTCCGCCACGTTCGCCGGTTCGTCGGGGTCCAGGTCCTCCATGCCGCCGGTCTCCACGTCGCAGAAGTTACAGCCACGCGAGCACCGGTCGCCCATCAGCATGAACGTCGCCGTCCCCGGCCCGTTCCGGCCGCTCCAGCATTCCCCCATGTTCGGGCAGGACGCCTCCTCGCAGACCGTGTGGAGGTCGTGGTCGCGGAGCGTCTCCTTGATGTCCGCGAACCGTTGCCCGGACGGCGGCCGCATCTTCAGCCAGTCCGGCTTCCGGCGGCTACTCATGGGTCCACCTTCGGCAGCCAGCGCAAAAACGGTGCGGATTGTGGCCCCGCTCGCTGTCCACGCGCCCGAAGCGACGTGCGCCAACGTATCCCGTATGTTAAAGAGGGGCGGGCAGACAATTAACGAGACAGAAACTGAGAAAATGTTTGACGTGTCCAGCGAGGAGATAACCGAGGGGTCGCTGTCGCGAGCTCTCGCGCTCCTCGCCGCTCCGCTCGTCGCCCAGCAGGTCGTCGTTGCGCTCGGCTCCGTCGTCGACATCTTCTGGCTCGGCCGCCTCAACGAGGCCGCCGTCGCCGCTGTCGGCCTCGTCATTCCCGTGCACGCGCTCATCTCGCTGCCCGTCATCGCGGCGTTCACCGGCGGCCAGATCCTCACCTCCCAGAGCGTCGGCGCCGACCAGCCGGACCGCGCCACCCGCCTCCCGGTCCACGCCTCGCTCGCTGGCGCCGCGCTCGCGCTCGCGCTCGCCGTGCTCACCGTCTTCGTCGCGCCCACCGTGGTCGGCCTGCTCGGCGCCGAGGGCGACGTCTTCCCCTACGCCGTCACCTACCTCTCGACGTACATGTTCGCGTACGTCCCGATGGCCATCAGCGACGGCCTCGAGGGCGGTTTCGTCGGCTGGGGCGACTCCGGCACCGCGTTCGCGCTGAACGCCGTGAGCATCGGCGTCAACGTCGCCCTCGACCCCTTCCTCATCTTCGGCTACGGGCCGTTCCCCGAGTGGGGCGTCTTCGGCGCGGCGGTGGCGAGCGTCGCCGGCGTCACCGTCGCCGCCGTCGCCGCCGTCGTCGTCGCCGCGAGCGGCCGCCGCGAGTTCTCGCTGTCCCTCGACGCGCTCTCGCTGCGCCCGTCGCTGTTCCGCGAGGTGCTGGCCGTCGGCGGCCCCGTCGGCCTCCAGAACGCCGGCCGCCAGCTCGCCCGCCTCGGGATGGTCGCCGTCGTCTCCATCGCGGGCTCGACGGCCGCGCTCGCCGCCTACAACGTCGGCGCGCAGCTCGCGACAATCGCGTTCGTCCCAGCGGGCGGCCTCGCGAGCGCGGCGACCACCGTCGTCGGCCAGAACCTCGGCGCCGACCGGCCCGACCGCGCCCGGCGCGCCACCTGGCTGAGCGTCGCCGTCGCCGTCGGCGGACTCGCGCTGCTCGGCGCCGGTCAGTGGCTCGTCCCGGAGCTCGTCGCGAACACCTTCGCGCCCGCGCTCGACGGCGAGGCGCTCCGGCTCACCGTCGAGTACCTCCAGATCCTCGCGGTCGGCTACTGGGCGCTCGGCGCCATCTACACCGTCGAGTCCGGATTCAACGGCGCCAGCCGCACGAACGTCAGCATGTACTCGACGCTCGTGCAGTACTGGGGGGTGCGGCTCCCCATCGCGGTGCTGGGCGTGTTCGTGTTCAACTACACCGTGCTCGCGGCATTCTGGGCGGTGACGCTGTCGAACGTCGCGGCCGCCGTCGGACTCGGCGTCTACTTCTACTACTCCGCGGACCGCGGGATGCTGAAGCGCGCGGCGTCGTCGGCCGCGGCGGACTAGAAACGCCTATCCGGGCCCCTGTCTTCCCATCCCTCGATGGAAGTCGCCGAGGTCGTTCCGGAGTTCGCCGAGGCCTTTCCCTTCGACGAGTTCAACGAGATGCAGCGCGAGGCCGTCCCCGCGCTCCTGAACTCGGACGCGAACGTCGTGGCGTCGGCGCCGACGGGCAGCGGGAAGACCGCGCTCGCGGAACTCGCGATCTGCCAGACCCTCGAAGCCGGCGGGACGGCGCTGTTCGTCGCGCCGCTGCGCGCGCTCACCAACGAGAAGGAGGACGAGTGGGAGCGCTTCGAGGACCTGGGGTACTCGGTGTACGTCGTGACCGGGGAGCGCGACCTGAACCCCCGGCGGGCCGAGCGCGCGGACGTGCTCGTGATGACACCGGAGAAGGCCGACTCCGCCACCCGCAAGCACGACTCGCCGCGGTACTCGTTCGTGACCGACGTGGACTGCGTGGTCATCGACGAGGTTCACCTCCTGGACTCGGAGAAGCGCGGGAGCGTGCTGGAGGTCGTGGTCTCGCGGCTGCGCCGGCTCTGCGACCCGCGCGTGGTCGCGCTGTCGGCGACGATGCCGAACATCGAGGACGTCGCGGACTGGCTGGACGCCGCGCCCGAGACCACCTTCGAGTTCGGCGACGAGTACCGGCCCGTGGACCTGCACGCGGGCGTGCGAACGTACACGCACGGGGACAACCCCTTCGCCGACAAGTACCGGCGGCTGTTCACCGCGCTCGACCTGGCGGAACCCCACTTGCGGGAGGACGGCCAGTCGCTCGTCTTCGTCTCCTCGCGGCAGGACACCGTGCAGGCCGCCAAGAAGACCAGAGACGAGATCGCCGAGCGCGACATCCCGGTGAGCTCCCGGGGGGACTACGAGTTCCACACGGCGGCCGAGGAACTGGACAACGCGACCCTGCGGAAGAGCGTGCTGGACGGCGTCGCGTTCCACCACGCCGGGCTCTCGACGAGCGACAAGAGCCGGGTCGAGCAGTGGTTCCGTGAGGGCAAGATACGGGTGCTGTTCTCGACGTCGACGCTCGCGTGGGGCGTGAACCTCCCCGCGCGCTGCGTCGTCATCCGGGACACGAAGCTCCACGACCCCCTGGAGGGCGAAGTGGACATGAGTCCCCTGGACGTCCTCCAGATGCTCGGCCGGGCGGGCCGCCCGGGCTACGACGACGTGGGGTATGGCTGGGTCGTCTGCGACACCGAGGACGCCGACAAGTACCGCAGCCTGCTCGACGAGGGCCACGAGATCGAATCCAGGCTGGCGGGCAATCTCGCGGAACACCTGAACGCCGAAATCGCGATGGGCACCATCCGCGGCCTCGGCGACGTGATGGACTGGCTGGAGACGACGTTCTACTACCGGCGCGCGCAGTCCGCGCCCGAGGACTACGACTTCCCGAACGTCCGGGACCGCGTCCGCGACACCCTCGACGACCTCGTCGAGGACGGCTTCGTGGAGACCGACGAGGACCTCGGGCTCTCGGCGACCCGCCTGGGCGTGCTCGCGTCGACGTACTACCTCCGCCTGGACACCGCCCGCGAGTTCCGGGACGTGGCGGACGGCGACCCCGACGACCGCGAGATTCTCCGAGCCGTCGCGAGCGCGGGCGAGTTCGACTCCGTGAGCGCCCGGCAGTCCGAGCAGGACGCGATTCACAAAGTGCTCGGCCACAGCGCCGAGGAGATGGAGAACGGCCCCCGGAAGGTGTACGCCATCCTCCGCGCGGGCATGCGCGGCGCCGTTCCGGCCGAACTCCGGTCGGACGCCTGGGTCATCAAGCAGAACGCGCTCCGCCTGCTCGCCGCGCTCGGCGCGTTCTTCGACCGCTACGACCACCCCGCGGGAGCGAACGCCGCCGCCCGCCTCGAAGCCCGCATCGACACGGGCGTCCCCGAGACAGCGGTCGGCCTCACCGCCATCGACGGCGTCGCCGCCGGCCGCGCGCACAAACTCCACGAGGAGGGCATCGACACCCCCGAGGACGTCCGGACGGCGGGCGTCTCGGGGCTCGTGGACGCCGGACTCGCCGAGGGCGTCGCCGAGAGCGTCCACGAGCAGGCCGGCGGCCTCCCCGAGGTGACCGTCGACTGGGGGGACTTCCCGGACTCGATTCCTGCTGGTGACAACCAGATGTGCGAGGTCGCGGTCGGCAACGACGGCGGCGGCGCGAAGGTCGGCGTCGAGGTGACCGTCAACGGCGTCGAGATGAGCGAGGAGACCGGCTACCTCGACGACGACGTGACGGTCCCGGTCGGCGTCTTCGGTGCGGACGCCGAGGACCTCACCTACGAGGTCACCGTGGCGTTCGCGGACCTCCCGCTGCTCCCCGTGTCCGAGACGCGGACCGTCGACGTGACGTAGGCCGTCCGGCTGGTGCGCTTCTCTCACCGGAACGACTGGAACTGCCTCGCGACGTCCGGGAACACGTCGCGGCCGACGACGACGATGGTGATGAGGATGATGGGTCCGAGGAACACGCCGTACCAGCCGAAGGCGATGGAGCCGACGACGTACGCGAACAGCACCAGCCCTATGTGGAGGTCGCCCGCGGCGAAGTACGACCGCAGGAAGATGTCGGGAATCACGTCGACGACGATCTGTGTGACGGCGAGGAAGACGAAGGGGAACCACAGCGGCGCGTCGGTGGTGAGCCCGACGGCGAACAGGAACAGCGTCAGCGGGTAGTAGACGACCTTGATGCCGACGCCGGGGATGATGGTCCCCACGCCCGTCAGCAGGCCGAGCAGGAGCGGGTACGGGATGGAGTAGCCGGCTGGCGCGATGTAGTCCATGCCGTTGTAGACGGCGATGGCGAACGCCCCCAGCACGAGGATGCTGACGACGTTCCCGACGAAGACGGTCTCGAGGTGGTCGTCCACGTCTTCCAGGACCGACACCACGCGGGCGTCGGCCCCGACGCTCCCCCGGAACCAGCCCGAGAGCTTGTGGTCGTCCCGCAGCAGGTAGAACACGAACACCAGCATCAGGAACACGCGGACGAGGACGGAGAAGAGGAACCCGGCGGCGGTCGTGACCTGGCCGAACGCGCCCGACAGGAGGTTCCGGAGCTGCTGGTCGAACGCCTCTTGCGGATTCTGGCGGAGCTGTTCGACGATGCGTCCCGGCCCCATCTGCGAGATGTCGACGTACGGCTGGAGCGTCGACTGGTACTGTTCGAGGTCCGAGTGCGCGAGCACGTCGCCGAGCTCCTTGACGGCCGTCCACGCGGCGAACCCGACGATCAGCAATACGGGCAGCAACACCAGCAGGACGGTGGCCGTCGCCGCGACGTTCGGGTGGCCGACGACTCCGGTCAGCCGCCCGTACACCCGCCGCGTCGCGTAGTACACCCAGATGGCGAACACGAGCGAGCCGAACACCGGCTGTATCGCGACGGCGAGGACGACGACAAGCGCGGCGACGACCCCGATCCAGCCGACCGTCCGCCACTCCTCGGGCCACGGCAGATTCATGTCGGCAATTAGACTCGTGTTCGCAAAAGGTTCCGGCTGGCCACGGCCGAGGGTTGAAACCGGAGGCCGGGACCAACCGGGGATATGCAGGACGCGATACGCGTGTTGGCAGGCGAGTGCGCCGTGCGCTACGAGACCGGCGGCGAGACGGAGCGAGTGCTGCGGGGGGACGTAGTGGTCGTCGTGAAGCCCGACGACACCGTGCTCGTCCACGACGCCGACGGCTACCAGCCGGCGGCCTGGCTCACCAGACCCGGTGTCGTCCGGTACACGCGGGACGCCGGCGGCTTCCGCATCGACGCGGCGGACGGCGACGAGCGCCTCGTCGTCGAGAGCGCGACCGAGCACGGGGACGCCCACTACCCGGCGTCGCCCGCCGGCCCGCCGGTCGGCACCTGCGACTGCGGCGGCGCGCTCGTGCGCGACGGCGCCCGAGTGGTCTGCGTGGACTGCCGCAGCGAGTACGCCATCCCGCGGGACGCCGCCGTCGTCGACGAGACCTGCGAGGACTGCGGGCTCCCGCGCATCCGCGTTGAGCGCGGCGTCGCCGTGACCGCCTGTCTCGACCGGGACTGCGAGCCGATTGCCGACGTCGTGGCGGAGCGTCTCGACTGGACGTGCCGGTGCGGAGACGCCCTGGCCGTCGAGTCCGACCGGGGGCTGCACGCGGTCTGCGAAGGCTGCGGGAGCCGGTTCCGACTCCCGACCGGGACTCGGGACGGCGACTGCGACTGTGGGCTGCCGCGAATCGACGCGGACGACGGGTCACCGGGTACCCGTGTCTCCCGCTGTCTCGACCCGGACTGCGATGAGACGCCGAAGACAGAACCCCGATTCGACGGAGGGTGAGAAGTCGGAGTGTGAGGACGGACCGCGTCAGCGCTCGGCCGGGTCGGCGCTGACGGCCAGTCGGTCGGCGGCCGTCCAGACGACGAAACCGACCGCAGTCGCAGCGAGTGCGGCCCCAGTCTTCGTTGTCCCGGTCGTGGCGAACGCGAGGCCGCCGAGGACCGTCGAAAGCGCCAGGGCTCGCGCGGGCCGCTGGTCGGTGAGGCGAACCGTCACGGCGAGAAAGCCGACGCCGACGAGCATACCGGCGACCACGTCCACCGTGTAGTGAACACCGAGGAAGACCCGTGACGCCGCGACGAGCGCAATCAGCACTCCAGCGACAGCGAGTCGGCGGGCCCGGTCCCACACGTCCAGCGCGAACGCCGCGCCGCCGTAAACGACGGTCGTCTTCAGCGCGTGACCGCTCGGGAAGCCGAATCCGTCGCCGGTCACCATCGACTCGTACGCAGCGTGTCCGAGTGCGGGAATCCACGACGGCGGGGTCGCAGTCGCCGCTCCGGGTGGTCGCGGGAGTCCGAAACTGTGCTTGAGGATTGCCGTCAGCGAGTACGCGCCGACGGCGAGTGCTAGCAGGTAGACGCTGTCTTGCGCGGGAGAATCCGTGAGTGAGTGGTACTTCGTCCCGAGTACGTAGATGAGCGCGATTCCGGCCACTACGAACCACATATCGCCGAGTTGCGTCACGAGTCCGGCGACGGCAACGACGACGTCCGGAAGCCGAGACGCGAATTCCGCTCCGCCGAATCCTCTGGTCATGTATACGGGCCGAAACAGCAAGCACTTATTTATTACTACTATGACCTTTCGGCGATGGAACGACGTCGATTCTTGGCTCTATCGGGGCTGGGTATCGCCTCGCTGAGTGGCTGTACGAGCACCGAGAGTCTGACAGCAGCGCCCGACGATACCGAGAGCGAAGAAGGAACGAAGACCGCGGTGGAGGACGCGACAGTCGACACAGATAGCTTCGACTATCCTACGGGGATTTCCGCGGAGGGCGTCTCAGACGTCGAGGGTCTGAGTGATCAGGTGATCGACAACGTCGCGACCACCAGTTTCACCCTCGACTACGGACTCGAAACGACGGGCGGCGACGGCTACGAGGTGAGCGAGACGGCCCTGTACGACCCCGAATCGGAGGAAGGGCTGACGCGAGTGCAGGCGTCTACCGACGAACGGTCGGTCAATTACGCCACCTACCAGTCCGGTAGCATGGTGTACATGGCCGAGCAAATCGGCGGGAACCCCGAATACAGCACCTACGACTTGAGCACCGACGAGAATCGGTTCAGCAGGCGAACGGCACTGCATTCCGCAAAGGAGGACGTAGAGTTCATCGATACCTTCACGTATGCCGTAGACGGCGTGGAGGCGCGTGATGGACGCGCAATCGCGGCACTGACGATTACGGGCGCTATCGAGGGCGACGACGCGTGGCTGAGCGACCCTGAGGGGGAGTTGTACCTCAGCGAGGCTGCGTGGCCGGTCGAGTTCCGCTGGGCGGGGACCAACAGCCAGGGGACCTTCGACGCGAACGGGGAGTTCAGCGACATCGGGAGCACGACCATCGAGAGACCGGACTGGGTACAGGACGCCAAAGATTCGTAGGTCCCACCGACGACGCCGCGTGACTGCGGAAATACACCGGAAGCCGTTTGACGCCGCGAACCGGAACGGCTCGCATGAACGGCGACCTTCGCGGGGACGAAGTGCACGTCGGCGGGGACGCCCGCCAGCGGTTCCACGACGCCCGCGGGTACGGCTACCCGCTGGGCGGCAACGACGTCGCGCTGTCGCTCGTGGAGGCAGCCCACCTCCTGTTCCGGGGGGATGTCGATTCGGTCGACGGCCAGGGGTTCCGCGAGTTCCTCGCGGACCGCGAGGCCGGATTCGTCGCGCGGTTCCTGGTGTACGTCGACCTCCGGGACCGGGGGTTCTACCTCGTGCCCGACCGGGAGCCGTGGTGGCACGACCCCGGAGACGGTGACTTCGTGGTGTTCCCGCGGGGGAACACGCGCCGGGACGGCGTCGTGAAACACCGGGTGCGGGTCGTCGACGAGCGCACGACGCTGCCAGCCGACGGCCTGGGCGACGAGGTGCTGGCGGTCGTCGACGAGGAGAGCGAAATCACGTACCTCGGCGTGTCGCCGGAGACGCCCGACGGCGACACCGCGTTCGACCGGTCGATCGACGTGCCGGCCGTGCTGCTGGACGACCGCGTGCTCGTCTGGGAACCCCCGGCTGAACTCCACGGGTCGGGGTTCTACGGCCAGCCACTCGGCGGTCGCGCCGCCGACCACGACGCCCTCCAGCTATCCCTGCTGGAAGCCGCGTACCTCACTGAGGCGGGCGTGCTGACTTTCGACGACGCCGGCCTCGACGACGTGCTGGCGCGCGGCCGCGTCGGCGAGGGCGAGCGCTTCGACCGCCGGCTGGCGGTCTACCGCGTGCTCCGGGACGCTGACATGGTGCCGAAGACCGGGTTCAAGTTCGGCGCCGACTTCCGGGTGTACTCCGAGGTGTCGTCGGTCGACGACCTCGGACACTCCGAACTGCTGGTGCGCGTCATCGAGGACGCCCACGAGTTCGTCCCGCGGGACCTCTCGCTGGACGTGCGGCTCGCCCACGGCGTCCGCAAGCGAATGGTTTTTGCAGTCACCGGCGACACAGACGACACGATTCGCTGGCTCTCCGTCAGTCGACTGACGCCATGACCGACGACAACACATCCACGGCCGGCGCCGACGACCTGGCACTCGACCCATGGGGGTCCTCGACCGTCTCGGACTACCGCAAGCTCTTCGAGGAGTTCGGCATCGAGGCCTTCGAGGACGTCTTAGCGGAGGTGCCGGCGCCCCACTACCTGATGCGGCGGGCCATCATCTTCGGCCACCGCGACTACCGCCGGGTGGCCGACGCGATGCGCAACGACGAGCCGTTCGCCGCGCTCTCGGGGTTCATGCCGACCGGCGACCCCCACATCGGCCACAAGATGGTCTTCGACGAGATTGTTTGGCACCAGCAGCAGGGCGCCGACGCGTACGCGCTCATCGCCGACCTGGAAGCCCACTCCGCCCGCGGCCTGGACTGGGACGAAATCGACGAGCACGCCGAGGACTACCTCCTGAGCCTGCTCGCGCTCGGCTTCGACGCCGAGGAGGGCGAGCTCTACCGGCAGTCCACGAACCGCGAGCTCCAGGACCTCGCGTTCGAACTCGGCATCGAGGCGAACTTCTCGGAGTTCGAGGCCATCTACGGGTTCGGCGGCGACACCGACGTCTCCCACATGCAGAGCGTCGTCACCCAGATGGCGGACATCCTCTACCCGCAGCTCGAGGAGCCGAAGCCGACCGTCATCCCGGTCGGCCCCGACCAGGACCCCCACGTGCGGTTCGCCCGCGACCTCGCGGAGCGCACGCGGTACTTCAAGGTGACCGAGGCGTTCGCGAGCGTCGCGTTCGACGACGACGAGCGCCCGCTCGTCCGCGCTGCCTTCGACGCCCGCGACGAGTACGCCGAGGACGCCGACCAGCCGCGCTGCACGGAGGCTGCCGACTGGCTCGAAGGGGAACCCGAGGCCGCCGCCGGCTTCGATAACGGCCCCGTCGAGTCGGCCGTCCAGAAGCTGGAGAACGCGGGAATGGAGCCGCTTCGCCCCCGAATCCGGTTCTTCGACCGGCAGGCGACCGACGAGGCGTTCGAGGCGCTCATCGACGAGATTGCGGGCGAGAAACGCGTCTTCGAGGGGCACGTCGACGCCTTCGAGCTGGAGATGGCGACCGCCGAGGACCTCGCGCTCGCCGTCGAGGTCGACCACGGCGGCTACGGCTTCGTCCCGCCGTCCTCGGTCTACCACCGCTTCATGACCGGGCTGACGGGCGGGAAGATGTCCTCGTCGGTTCCCGCGAGCCACATCAGCCTGCTCGACGACCCCGAGGAGGGCTACGACAAGGTCAAAGCCGCGACGACGGGCGGCCGCGACACCGCCGAAGAGCAGCGCGAACTCGGCGGCGAGGCCGACGAGTGCCCGGTCTACGAGCTCTACGCCTACCTGCTCGCTGGCGACGACGACGAGTTCGCCGAGGAGGTCTACGCGGAGTGCGTGAACGGCGAGCGGCTCTGCGGCGGCTGCAAGGAGCAGGCCGCCGAACTGATGGCGGAGTTCCTCGAAGACCACCAGGAGAAACGCGGGGAGGCCCGCGAGGTCCTCGCCGACCTCGACATCGAACTGGACTCCGCGCGAGCCTGACCGGGCTGTCGGGGACTCGCTTCGTCTCGATTGCTGCAGTGCGACAGAAGGCCTATCCGGGAGTCCGACCACCTTCTGGGTATGTCTGACGCGCAGGCCAGCCAGGCCCGCGACCGCGACCCCGACACGCTCGTCGCCGCCCTCCGGGACGCCCGCCGGGCCGCCGCCGACGCGGAGGCGGCCGTCGACGAACACGGCGAGAACCACCTGGAGGCACTCCGGGTGGCGCTCCGGGACCTCGACGTACTGTTCGAACAGTACGAGGAGGACGCCACCGGCACCGGCGACTTCCAGTCCTACCTCTCCTTCCAGGACGACCTCGTGGCGCTCGTCGAGGAGTTCGACGACGACCTCCCCGAGCGCGAGTCCTTCGAGTCCCTCCTGGACCTCTTCAAGAAGCGCCGGCTCTCCGAGAGCGACTTCGCCGAGGCCCGCGACCGGCTCCGGGACGCCCGCGACCTCGCCGGGCGCCTGGACACCCTCGAAGCGGCCCGCGAGGAGCACCGCGAGACCCGAAAGCGCGTGGCCGCCGCCGCCGACGAGTACGCCGCCGACGTCCAGCATCTCGAACGCCTCCGACGGCTGGGGAACGCCGACCTCGACGCACCCGTCGAGGACCTCTGGGACCCCATCCGCGAGTACGACGACGCCGTCACCAACGCCTTCCAGGCGTTCCGGCGGGAGGCGCCCGCGCGGGAGTTTCTGAGCTTCGTCGAGACGACCGAATCCTACCCGCTGGTCGGCTTCGAGCCCGTACCCGAGGACCTCGCGGACTTCGTCGCGAGCCAGTCGGCGGGCGAGGAGCCGATTCCCTCGCTGCTCGACTACGCCGGCTACTCGCCGTCGAAACTCGAGCACTACGTCGACGCCCCCAGGACGCTGAAGCGCGCGGTCGGCGGGAACCGAACCTACCTCGACCGCCTCGACGCCGACCCCCTGACCGTCGGGTGGCCGCCCGCGCCCGCCGACGAACTCGCCTACCGACTGGACGCACTCGTCTCGGTCGTCGCGCGGTTCGCCGACGGCGACGCCCTCGAACCCCTCCACGAGGTCCGGCGGTGGGTGCGTGACGACGACTACGACCGCCTCCGGGACGCGGCCGTCGCCACCCACGAACTCACCGACGAGGAGAAACGCCGCATCGAGTCGGGCGTCGAAGACGAGTTACGGAGCGCGAGAGAGAACGAGCAGCAACTGCGGGACGCGCTCGACGAGGCTTAGGCGTTGGCCCGCGCGGCGCGCAGGTCGGCGGCGAACGCCTCTGCGAGCTCTTCTGCGTGCTCGCGGTCCGTGGACTCCGCGTAGATGCGGACGACCGGTTCCGTGCCCGACGGTCGGACGAGCACCCAGGCGTCGCCGTAGTCGAGCCGGTAGCCGTCGATGGTGGTGCGGTTCGCGTCGGCGTCCAGCGCCCGGCTCTCGGCCGCGTCGAGCAGCGCGTCGCGCTCGGCGTCGTCCTCGTAGCCGACGTTCACGCGGACGTTGTGGTAGTCGCTGTACGGCGCGACGACCTCGCTGGCCGACTGGTCGCCGCCCGCCAGCAGTTCCAGGAATCGGGCGCCCGTGTACGCGCCGTCCCTGGTGGTTCGGTAGCCCGGGAAGATGATGCCGCCGTTGCCCTCGCCGGCGACCGGGACGCGCTCGCCCTCGGCCTCCAGCTGGCGGATGCGGGTCATGATCTGGGTGGAGCCGATGGGCGTCAGTTCGAGCTCCGCGCCCGTGCGCTCGCAGACGTCCACGAGACGCTGACTGACGTTCACCGCGGAGACGGTCGTGTCGCCGTCACCGAGTTCGGCCTCCGCGAGCGCGGCGAGCGCGGCGTCGCCCTCCACGTACTCGCCGGTCTCGTCGAAGAAGATGGCGCGGTCGGCGTCCCCGTCGTGGGCGATGCCGACGTCGGCGCCCGCGGCCTCCACGAGCCGACCGAGGTCTTCGAGGTGCTCGCGGACCGGCTCGGGCTCCCGGCCGGGGAAGTGGCCGTCGGGCTGGCTGTTCACGGTGACGACCTCGCAGCCGAGTTCGCGGTAGAACTCGGGGCTGGTGAGCGAGCCGGCGCCGTGGCCCGGGTCGAGGGCGACGGTGAGGTCGGCGTCCGCGATCGCCTCGCGGTCGACGGCCTCGTAGAGCTGGTCGAGGTAGGTGCGGCTCGCGGACTCGACGACCCGGTCGTCGCCGACGCCGTCCCAGGCCGCGTCGTCGAACTGCTCGGTGGAGAACTTCCGCTCGACGCGCTCCAGGTCGTCGACGGCGAGCTCCACGCCGTCGCTACCGATCAGCTTCACGCCGTTGTACTCGGCGGGGTTGTGGCTCGCCGTCACCATCACCGCCGGTACCTCCTCGCGCTCGGCGTACGCCTGCGTCCCCGGCGTCGGCAGCACGCCCAGTCGGTCCACGTCCGCTCCGATGCTCTGCAGGCCGGCGACCGCCGCGTTCTCCAGCATCCGGCCCGTGGTCCTGGTGTCCCGGGCGACGGCGACGCGGTCGGCGCGCCACACCGACCCTGCCGCCTTCGCCACCCGCAACACGAACCCCGGTGTGAGCTCCTCGTTGGCCACGCCCCGCGTCCCACTCGACCCGAACACCTTCATGGGCGTCTCTCGGGGTGGACGCCCCTAATCGCTTCCGACCCGGTGGTGGTGCCCGGGAACAGCGGCTCGCCGTCTTCGGTCACCTCCACCACGAACGACGCGCCGTCGTAGTGGTAGACGCCGCCGACCGCGCTGCAGTGCTCGTGGAGCGCCTCCGCCAGCGCCCGCCCGGTCTCGCCGTCGACGTCCTCGGTCACCCACTCGTCGTGGGGCGCGTCGGCCGCGGCCGTCGCCACGCGCTCTAGTGTCGGGTGGTCGGCCACGAACGACGCGCCGAGCGCGCAGTGGCGGTCGGCCTCGGCAGCGTACCCCTCGGGCGGCCGCTTCGCCCGCACCCGGACGGTCTCGTCGGCGACGAGCCTGAAACAGCCCGCAGTCGAGGCCAGGCCCGCGAGCCCTGCGAGCACCGTCCGTCGTCGCATACCGTACACGTTCGGTGCGCCCGGCAAAGTGTTTTCGAGAGAACCGCAACCACTTAGCCTGGCGCCGACCGCTCTCTACGCATGCCCACCGTCCGCGAAGACCGCGTGTTCGTCGAACAGGGCGAGACCCTCGTGGCGTACGTCGCCGCCGGCCTCGGTGTCACCGCCGCCCACATCTCGGGCAGCAAAGTCGGCGAGTTCGCGCTCGAGGTCCGGTGTGACGCACGCGACGTCGCTGCGACGAGCGAGGGCGTCGCCGTCGCCACCGCCGAGGACGTCCTGCTGTCCGACGGCGGCGACTTCGCGGAGACCGGCTTCGGCCCCGCTGTCGCCGTCACGGGCTTCGACGGCGGCGTGCTCGCGGCCGGCGAGGACGGCAGAATCGCCCACTACGACGGCGACTGGTCCGACCGCGGCAGCATCGACGCCGATGTCCGCGCGCTCGACGCCGACCTCGTCGCCGCCAGCGACGGCGTCCACCGCCTCACTGACGACGGCGTCACCCACGCCGGCCTCGACGACGCCCGCGACGTCGCCGCCCCCGGCGTCCCGCAGGCCGCCACCGCAGACGGCCTCTTCTCGCTCGGCAACGGCTGGCTGGAGGACGTCGCGGGGGACTTCCGCGCTGTCGCCGCCGACCCAGCCACCGCCACCCCCGGCGAGGTCTGTCTCGCCCACGCCGCCACCCCCGACGCCTGCTTCGAGCACGCCGACGGCGCCTGGGCCGAGCGCGACCTCCCGGTCGACGAACCGGTCGTCGACGCCGCCCACGCCGTCGACACCACCATCCTTCTCACCGCCACCGGCACCCTCGTCGTCGACGACGCGGATGGCGACACCCGCCACCGCAGCCTCGGTCTCCCCGACGCCGCCGCCGTCGCTGTCGTCGGCGACGAACACGTCGACTCGGTGTAACTGGACGTCGCTGTCCCCCCGGACGGCCACGCTGCTCACGTATCGCGGTTCTCACTCGCTGCGCTCGTTCCGAACCGCGCTCGGCCACGCTGCTCACGGCGCTATCGCGCCGTTCGCATTGACGTGGTCTCGCTTCGCTCGACCACGCTGTTCGCGGCTCCCGCTGGTCGCCGCTCACTTTCCCCGTGGCTCTCGCTCACTTCGTTCGCTCCGAGCCACGCAAAGGAAACGCGTAAGCCGCCGGCCCGAGTCCACTCGCGTATGTTACTCAGCGGGTCCTCGAGCCAGGCGCTCGCGGCCGCGCTCGCCACCGAGACCGGCGAGCGGCTCGGCCGGGTGACCTACGACTCGTTCCCCGACGGCGAGCAGCTGGTCACCGTCCCCGAGGGCGTGGCCGGCGAGCGAGCGGTCGTGGTGGCGTCGACGCCGACGAGCGACGCGCACGTCGAAGTGCTCCAGCTCCAGGACGCCGCCCGCGAGGCCGGCGCGAGCGAGGTCGTCACCGTCCTCCCCTACATGGGGTACGCGCGCCAGGACGAGGCCTTCGAGGCGGGCCAGCCGGTGTCGGCGCGAGCCGTCGCCCGCGCAATCTCCCCGGGTGCCGACCGCGTGATCACCGTGAATCCCCACGAGGCCGGCGTGCTCGACTTCTTCGACGTGCCCGCAGTCGGCGTCGACGCCGCGCCGCAACTCGCCGAGCCGCTGCCCGCGGAACTCGCGGACCCCGTCTTCCTCGCGCCCGACTCCGGCGCCACCGCGCTCGCCGAGAGCGTCCGGGACGCCTACGGCGACGGCGTCACCGACCACTTCGAGAAGGTCCGGCACTCCGGTAGCGACGTCACCGTCGAGCCAAGCGACGTCGAGACGGCCGGCCGAGACGTCGTCGTCACCGACGACATCGTCGCCACCGGCACTACGATGAGCGAGGCCATCGGCGCCCTGAATGACCCCCGCCGGGTGTTCGTCGCCTGCGTCCACCCGCTGCTCGCGGGCAACGCCCAGCTCAAGCTCGCGGACGCCGGCGTCGACGCCGTCTACGGCACCGACACGATCGAACGCGCCGTCTCCGAGGTCTCCGCCGCGCCCGCCGTCGCCGACGAACTCTGACCTGGCTCTCGCTTCTCGCCGCCGTCCTCACCGCAGCCGAGCGAGCAGCGCGGCGTCCGGCCGCCACGCGAGCAGCGCAACTGCGAGCAGGAAGACGGCCGTCGAGAGGTCGTAGGAGAGCGCTGACGCCGATCCGAACGCGACCGCGCCGCCCGCCAGCGAGGAGACGACGGCCGCGAGCAGCGGGAGCGTGCAGCTCACGCAGGAGAACAGCCCGACGACGCTGCCGACGAGCGATGACTCGGCGTCCGCGAGCGTGGCGTAGACGAGGTAGGCGAGCGCGAGGTAGCCGGCCACCTGGTAGGGCGCGGCCGCGACCCGAACGGGGCCGACGTTCGCGAGCACCATCGGCCCCCAGCCGGGCGGGAGCGCCCAGTGGACGGTGACGCCGGTCGCCGTCGACTCCGCCAGGACGCCGCCGACGGTCGCCAGGCCCAGGAAGTACGCGACGCCGACGCCGGCCGCGAGCCAGCGGCGGCGTCCGGTCGCCGGCCGGGGCGAGACCCGCCAGACCGCGAGCACGCTGGCGTTCAGCCAGAGGAACGGGTAGAGGAGGTACCGGACCTCGGTGACGGCGACCGGCATCGTGGCGAGGTAGACGCCGAGCACGGCGAGTTCGGCGAGTACGAGCGCGCCGATCACGCCGACCGTCTCGGGCCGGGGGCGCAGTCGGGCGAGCGCGGTGCTCACGACCCGTCCCCCTCCGTGGCGGTCCCCGACGTCGCGCGGTCGTCGTCCCAGTCCAGCAGCGACCGCGCCGAGTTCCCGACGACGAGCAGGCTGGACGCCGCCATCGCGGCCGCCGCGAACAGCGGATTCAGGGTGCCCGCGACGGCCAGCGGCACCGCGATGGCGTTGTAGAGGAACGCCCAGCCGAGGTTCTGCCGGATGCGGCCGTTCGTCGCCGCGGTCAACTCGAAGACGCGCGGGACGGCGGCGAGGTCGTCGGTGGTGACGACGGCGTCCGCGGCGTCCGCGGCGAGCGCGGCGTGGTCGAGCGCGACGCCGATGTCGGCCGCCGCGAGCGCGGGCGCGTCGTTCACGCCGTCGCCGACCATCGCGACCGTTCCCTCGCGCCGGAGCGAGCGCACGACCTCGGTCTTCCCCTCGGGCGGCACGCCCGCGAAGACCTCGGAGACGGCGTCGTGCTCGCGGAAGCGCTGAGCCGCTTCCGGGGCGTCGCCCGTCAGGACGACCACGTCGCGGCCGCCCTCGGCGAGGTCCGAGACGACGGCCTGCCACTCGTCCCGCGGCCGGTCGCCCGCGACGACGACGCCCCGGGCCTCGCCGTCCCAGCCGACGAGCACCGGGACGTTCCCGCTGGCTCGCGCCCCGCTCGCCCGGTCTGCGTACTCGTCGGGGACCCGGTAGTCGCGGTCAGTGAACAGGTCGCGGTTCCCCGCGAGCACCTCGGTCCCGGACGACTCTGGCGGCTCCACCGTGCTCGCTCCGTCCGCCCTGACGGCGAGCGTCCCGACCACGCCCCTGCCGGGTACGCGCTCGAAGTCTTCGACGTCGCCCGCGGGTGCGGCCTCGTCGGTGAGGGCGTCCGCCACCGGGTGGTCGGCGTACTGCTCGACGGCCGCCGCCCGCGCGAGCACGCGGTCGTCGCCGACGACGTCCAGCACCCGCATCTCGCCCGTGGTGAGCGTCCCGGTCTTGTCGAAGACGACCGTGTCGGCCTCGGGCGCGGCCTCGAACGTCGACGCGTCGGTGACGACGACTCCGGCGTCCAGCGCCTCGCGGACGCCCCGGGCCGTCGCCAGCGGCGTCGCCAGCCCGAGCGCGCACGGACACGACACGACGAGCACCGAGAGCCCGATCAGGAGCGCCTCGCGAACTCCGGCGTCCGCGAAGAGGTGCCAGCCGGCCGCGACCCCCGCGAGCACGAACACGAGCGGGACGAAGACGGCGGCGATCCGGTCGACGAGCCGCTGGACGCCCGGGCGCGCGCTCTGGACGTCCCAGAGCACCTCGACCACGCGGTCGAGCGTGCTCGCGGCGTCCTCGCCGACCGCGACGACGAGTCGGCCGTCCGTGACGACCGCGCCGCCGACGGCGTCGTCTTCGGGTTCGCGCCGGACGGGCGTCGACTCGCCCGTGACGAGTGACTCGTCGACGGTCGCCGCGCCCTCGACGACCGGGCCGTCGACCGGGACGCGGTCGCCGGCGGTGACGACCACTTCGTCCCCCGGCTGGAGGTCCCCGACTGCGACGGACTCCAGGCCGTCACCGGTGCGGCGCGTGGCCTCGTCGACGCGCTCCTCGGTGAGGTCGGCGAGCCGACCGGCGGCCGCGCGCTTCACGCGCCCCTCGTAGTAGTCGCCGATGGTCACCGCGAGCACGACGACGATGGCGACGTCGAAGTACACCTCGCGGCCGCCGGTCAGCGCGACGAACGTGCTGAAGAGGTAGGCGGCGCCCGACGCGATGCCGACCAGGAGGTCCATGTTCGGGTGGCCGGCGCGCAGGCTCACGTACGCCCCCCGGAACAGGGGGTAGCCGGTGTACGCCAGCACCACGGTCGCCATCAGCCAGACGTTCGCCAGCAGGTAGCTGCCGGCCGGGCCGCCGAGGTCGAGGAACCGGGCGGCCGACGGCAGGTCGAGGTACGCCGGGTAGAGGAAGAGGACGTACCACAGCATCGTCATCATCCCGAAGAAGCCGCCGACGAGCAGCCGTCCGACCTCGGCCTGGTCGTCCTCGCTGTCGGCGTCGCGCGCGTTCGCCGAGTACCCCAGGCCCTCGATGGCCGCCACCAGGTCCTCGTGGTCCGCGACGTCGGAATCGTAGGTGACCTTCACCGTCTCCGTCGGGTAGCTCGCGGCGGCGGCGCGGACGCCGTCGGCGTCGGTCGCCTGTGACTCCACGAACGCCTCGCAGGTCGCGCAGTGCATCCCCGACACGGAGAGGTACGCCTCCTCGCCGTCCACGCGCTCGTCCTCGGGGCCGGTGTCGAGGCTGTCGGCGGCGCGGTCGGCGTCTGCGCTCTCGGGGTCGTCGAGCGTGCGCGCGACCTCCAGGCAGCCCCGACAGCAGAACGCGCCGTCGACGCCGTCGCTGGTGACGGGCGGGTCGGGCGTCGGTAGGCCACAGAGCGTGCACTCGTCGGTCATGTTAGCCAGGCATCGGCGGCATCGGCAGCGGCAGGTGCGGGACGGGGTACCCGAGCGTGGTCAGGCCCTTCGCCAGCGGGATGGTGCCCGCGACGAGGAACGCGACGCCGAGTCCCCGGTGGACGCGGCGCCGGGTCGTCGCGCTCACGGCGTCGACGGCGGTGCCGTACGCGAACAGCGTCGGGAACGTCCCGAGGCCGAGCGCAGCCAGCGCCAGCCCGCCCTCCACCGGCGACCCGGTCGCGAGTGCGTACACGAACGCCGGGTAGAGCAGCGGACACGGCAGGATGCCGTGGACGGCGCCGAGTGCGACGACGCCCGGGCCGGTCGCCCAGTCGTCGACGCGGTCGGCGAGTCGGTCGGTGACGGCGGCGAACGCTCGCCCCAGGCCGGGGACGGCGCCCGTCGCGAGCCGGGACTGGGCGCCCGTGACGTAGCCGATGCCGGCCACGACGATGACGACGCCCGCGACCACACCGGCGACGCCACGGACGAGGTCGCCGGCCGACAGGAGCGCGCCGGCGTCCACGAGCACGGCACCCACGCCCCCCATCAGCGCGCCGATGGCGGCGTAGCTGACCGTTCGTCCGGCGTTGAACAGTGCGTGCTGGCGGAGCGCACGCGTCGACGGACCGCGCTCGTCGGTCCCGATGCGGTCGGCGTACATCGTCACGAGCGGCCCGCACATCCCGAGGCAGTGCGCGCCGCCGAACAGGCCGACCACGAAGAACGCGACCACGCCGGCGTCGGGCGCACTCACGCCACCGGTCGCTGGGAGTGCGCCGCCGAGAACGGACATCGCGACGGTCAGTGGGCGGCCGACCCGTGTTGTTCGCCCTCCGACGCAGAGAACATGAGGTACAGGGAGCCGGTGACGATGAGCACGTTCACGAGTGCCACTGCCGAGATGATCTCGTGGCCGGTGACGTACAGTGCCACCGGCACCAGCGACAGCAGCGGCATCAGTGTGGCGATTACCTGTGGGCGCACGTTCATACCCGCGAGTTGGCTGTTTTCCCCCTAAACCTTTTGACGGATTCCTACGGGCTTGGAATCACCGAGCGTTGCTAATGGTACTCCCGGGAACACGGGGGTGTGAACGGCCACGGGGATTCCGGCACACGACGGCGGACTCGGGGCCGGCTTCACTCACGCTACCGTCGCGGGACGGTGGCGAGAACCGAAGCGAGGTGTACACCATGACCAGACTGGACGAAACTCTATCGCGCCGCGGCCTGATGCGCGCCGCCGCCGGCACCGCGACTGCGGTCGCGGCCGGCGCGGCGGCGACTGGCACGGCCGCGGCTCAGGACTATGGCGGCTGGTTCACCGGCGACGCCAAGGGTGGCGACGTCGGCAACTACGACGGGACGACCGTCGACCAGACGGGACAGGACGAAGTGACTGTGGAGGTCGGCGTGGACGCGAACGGCGGCACGTTCGGGTACGGGCCCGCGGCGGTGCGGGTCTCGCCGGGCACCACGGTGAACTTCGAGTGGGTGTCGAACACCCACAACATCGTCGTCGAGGACCAGCCGGAGGGCGCCGACTGGAGCGGCGACGAGGAGATCAACAACGAGGGCTACTCCTACAGCCACACCTTCGAGACCGAGGGCATCTACAAGTACTACTGCCAGCCCCACCTCTCGCTGGGGATGAAGGCCGCTGTCGTCGTCGGCGGTGGCGACGGGGGCGGCGGAGGCGGGGGTGGCAGTGACCAGCCGACCGTCGAAGCCGAGTACGGCAACTGGTTCACCGCGGACGCCGACGGCGGCGCCACCGACAACTTCGACGGGACGACCGTTGACGAGACCGGCAGCGACGACGTGACAGTGGAGGTCGGCACGAATGCGAACGGCGGTACGTTCGGGTTCGGGCCCGCGGCGGTGCGGGTTTCGCCGGGCACGACGGTGAACTTCGAGTGGGTGTCGAACACCCACAACGTCGTCGTCCAGAGCCAGCCGGAGGGCGCCGGCTGGAGCGGCAGCGAGGATATCAACAACGAGGGCTACTCCTACAGCCACACGTTCGAGACGCCCGGCGTCTACACGTACTACTGCCAGCCCCACCTCTCCGTGGGGATGAAAGGCGCCATCGTCGTCGGCGCGGCGCCAGGTGGCGGCGGCGACGGAGGCGGGCCGACGGGCCAGCGCGCGGTCCCCGGCAGCACGCTCTGGACGTCCGCGTTCGCGGGCAGCGTCCTGCTCGCGATGCTCGCGCCGATCGTCGCGAGCTACTACCGGAACCGGCCGGTGCCCGAGGCCGACCGCCTCGACACTGGCGACGAACAGCAGGCGGCAGCGACTCCCGAGGCCGACCCCTACGAGCCCGAGACCGAACTCGGGCACGACGAGTACGACCCGGTCGGCACGCTGGCGTCGGTCGCCATCTACTTCCTCATCCTGGTCGGGATGTGGGTGTTCATGTACTTCGTGGAGTTCCTCGGGAACGGTCCGACCATCATCGGGTGATTGAATGGAGATACACAGATTCGAGAAACTCTGGCTCGTCGCGGCGTTCGTGCTCATCGCCGCGTTCATCGCCACCATCGTCTACGGCTCGCTCGTCGCGGGCGTCTCGATGGTGAGCGACGACGGTGGTACAGTCGACCCGGACGACATCACGGCCTCGGAGAACTTCCGGGAGCCCGGCGTCTACCAGGCCGGTGACGGCGAGTACGACGTCTACGTCGAGGCCCGGCAGTTCGCGTTCGTGCCCGGCACGAACTCGCCCATCCGCGTCCCGGCGAACACCGAAGTGACGTTCTACATCACCAGCTCCGACGTCACGCACGGCTTCGACCTCGTCGGCACGAACGTCAACACGATGGTCATCCCCGGGCAGGTCGCCCAGTTGACCGTCGAGTTCGACGAGACGGGGACACACCACATCGTCTGCCACGAGTACTGTGGCGCGGCCCACCACGACATGGAGGGAACGGTGGAAGTCGTCGCACAGGAGAACTTCGACACCGAGGAGGTGACTGAGGCGTGACGTTCATCGACAAGTACCCGAATGAGGCGAAACTCGTCCGCTGGCACTTCGGCGTGGGTTTCATCGCGCTCGCGATCGGCGGCCTGTTCGGGCTGGTGCAGGCGCTGTACCGGACCGGATTCTTCCGGTCGGCGCTCCCGATCAACGCCACCGACTACTATACCGTGTTGACCGGCCACGGCGTGCTGCTCGCGCTGGTGTTCACTACCTTCCTCATCTGCGGGTTCTTCGTGTGGGCAGTCACGCGCAGCCTCGGCCGGCCGCTCGCCCACCAGCGGGTCGCGTGGGTCGGCTTCCTGTCGATGCTCGTCGGCACCGTGCTCGCGACGCTCACCATCCTGAACGGGTTCGCGCCCGCGCTGCCGTTCGAGTCCGCCGACGTGCTGTACACGTTCTACGCGCCCCTGAAGGGCCACCCGGCGTTCTACGTCGGCGCGGCGCTGCTCATCGTCGGGTCGTGGGTCGTCGGCGCCGAGTACTTCCTCACGTACCGGGAGTGGCGCGCCGACAACCCCGGCGAGCGCATCCCCCTGCAGACGTTCATGGTGCTGGCGACGTTCATCATGTGGTACCTCTCCACGCTCGGCGTCGCCGTCGAGGTGCTCGTCTTCCTCGTGCCGTGGTCGCTGGGCTGGATCAGCCAAGTCGACCCGCTGCTGACGCGCACGCTGTTCTGGTACTTCGGCCACCCTGTCGTGTACTTCTGGCTGCTGCCCGCCTACGTGGCGTGGTACACCATCCTGCCGAAGCTCGCGGGCGGCCGGCTGCTCAGCGACCCGCTGGCACGCGTCGTCTTCGTGCTGTTCGTGTTGCTGTCGACGCCGGTCGGCTTCCACCACCAGTACCTAGACCCCGGCATCGCTGACGGCTTCAAGTTCATCGCGATGACGAACACGATGATGCTGCTGTTGCCGTCGTTCCTGACGGCGTTCACTGTGGTCGCCTCCCTCGAACACGGCGCCCGGCAGCGCGGCGGCGGCGGCTACTTCGGCTGGCTGCGCGCGCTCCCGTGGGGCGAGCCCGCGTTCTCCGCGATGGCGCTCGCCGGCCTCGTGTTCGCTGCGGGCGGCTTCTCCGGCATGATCAACGCCGGGATGAACATCAACTACCTCATCCACAACACGCTCTGGGTGCCCGGGCACTTCCACCTCACCGTCGGCACCGCGTTCGGGCTGACGATGATGGGGGTGTCGTACTGGCTGGTGCCCCAGATCACGGGCAAGCGCCTCCAGCACAAGACGATCGCCGCGATCCAGCCGTACATCTGGTTCGTCGGCATGACGCTGATGTCGAACGCGATGCACCGCGGCGGCCTCGCCGGCCTGCCGCGCCGCACCGCCGAGCCGCTGTTCCGCGGGGAGGGCGCGGCGCCCTTCGACCCCGTGTTCGGCACCATCGCCGAGATGCAACTCCAGATTGCGGTCGGCGGGACGCTGCTGTTCGTCTCGCTCGCCCTGTTCCTCGTCGTGATGGCGGGGACGTGGCTGACCCAGTCGGGCGTCGCTCGGCTCTCCGTCAACGGCGCCATCCCGGCGCCGCTGTCGGGCCCCGAGGACAGCCCGCGCATCCTCGACAACCTCAAGGTCTGGACCGCCATCGCGGTGCTGCTGGTGGTCATCGCGTACGGCCTGCCGCTGTGGAGCATGATCGCCGACGGCGTCCTCCTGCCCGGGTCCGGACCGTTCCCGGTGTAGGCGGAGCGCCAGACCGACTACCCCTTCTCGGGGGCCGACCTAGGAGACGCATACGAGATGACTGACACCGACGAAGACGACGACGTGACCCGCCGGTGGCTGATTCGCGCCCTCATCGGGCTCGGGTTCGGCATCCCGATCGCCATCGAGGGCGCGACCCTCCTCGGGATGCTGGACAGCCAGCTGTTCGGTGGGGGTGGCGACGACAGCGACGGCAACGAGAGCGACGAGACGGCGACGCCGACCGAGCCTGTCGTCGCGGTCGGCGACGAACTCCTGCCGGGGACGGCGCCGGCGGAGACGCTCACCGACGCCGCCGTCGTCACTGGCGACGACGGCCGACGCTTCGAGGTCACTGTCGCCGTCGAGAACACGGGCGAGCGCGCCTACGAACTCCGGCTCGGCGTCGTCCGTACCGCGGACGGGACGCGGGTCGACGGCGGCGCGTCGACCGACAGTCTCGAACCGGGGGCGTCGACGGCGCTGACGGCGACCTACGACCTCCCCGACGGCGAGACGCCCGCGACGCTGTCCGTCGTCGGCGCCGAGTCCGTCGGGACGGGCGAACGCATCACGCAGCGCACCGTCCGGTTCGAGGACGTCCCCGTCCGGGACTAGCTCGCCGCTGCCCCCTCTCGCCAGCCCTCGACGAACAGCGCGACGACGAGCGCGACTGCGACGACGCTCCCGACCGCTGCGACGAGTGCGACGAGGTACTGTTGCTTCGAGAACGCGTCCGTGGCCACGCCGTAGCCCGTCATCCCGAGGAACGCGATCAGGACGCCGAGCACGACGCGCTGGAGCGAGTGGAAGGCCTCGACGAGCGGTGACTCAGTCACGACCGGACATCGACGCGCGGCGACAAAAAACGGCTGGCCGGTGTTCGCGGGCTGCGACCGCTACAGTTCCTCGATTTCGAGGGCGACCGTGATGCCCTCGACGTCCCACTCCTCGCGGTGACCGTCCTCGACCTCGCCGAGTTCGCGGGCGCGAGTCTCCTCCTTGACGAGGTCCTCGTGGCGCGCGACGAGTTCGCCGACGCGCTCGTCGAAGACGAGGACGTCGAGGCGGATCTCGGCGTCCATCTCGAGGTCCATCTCCTTGCGCATCTCCTGGACGCGGCGCACGACTTCGCGGGCGTACCCCTCGCTCTCGACGTCCTCGTTCAGCTCCGTGTCGACGTAGACCGTTCCGTCGCCGAAGTCGGCGCCGGCGACGTGCTCGGGCGTGGTTTCGACGAACTCCACCATCTCCTCGGTGAGCTCGACGTCCATCCCGAGGTCCTCGGAGACCTGTTCGGCGAGCGCGTCGAGGTCCGTGTCCGTGACCTCGGCGTCGTTGAGCGCGTTCATCACGCGACCGGCGTCGTCGCCGAACGCGGGGCCGAGTTCGCTCATGTCGGCGCGGGCGCTGTACGCGAGTTCGCCCCAGGACTCGCCCGGCTCGACGACCTCGACCGTGCGGGTGTTGAGGCGGTCGGCGAGCAGGTCGCCGTGAGCGTCGAGGGCGTCGACGACGCGCTCGTCGTCGGTGTCGACGACGATTCGCGTGACGGGCCAGCGGAGCTTCCGGCCGGCCTGCTGGCGGGCGTGACTGCCCGCTTCCTCGGCGTCCCGGAGCACCTCGATGTGCTCCTCGAGCGCGGGCTGGCGCAGCGCCTCCTCGACCTCCGGCCAGTCGCACATGTGGACGGTGTCGTGGGCAGCCTCGTCCGTGAGGTGGGCGTACAGCTCCTCCGTGACGAATGGCGCGAACGGCGCGAGCAGCGCGGTCACTTCGAGGAGGACGCGCTGCATCGTGGCGTAGGCCGCCGTCTTCGACGCGGAGTCGCCGTCCTCCCACATGCGCTCGCGGACGACCTGCACGTAGTACCGGGAGAGGTCCTCGACGACGAACTCCAGGACCCCCTCCAGGGCGCGGTGCTGCTCGTAGGCCTCCCAGTGCTCGGTCGCGTCGGCCTTGACGCGCTGGAGCGTGGACAGCAGCCACTCGTCGACGGCCTCCAGGTCGACGTCCTCGACGCCGACGCCGTCGCCCTCGCCGCCGAACGCCTCGGGGACGTTCGCGTCGAAGTCGTCCAGGGCCATGTACGGCCGCGGGAACCGGAAGACGTTCCAGAGGATGTTGAGGTCGGCCTGCAGGTTCCCGACCTCGTCCTCGGAGACGCGCATGTCGTCGCCCTGCGGCGTCACCGAGAGCACGAACATCCGCATCGGGTCGGCGCCGAACTCCTCGATGAGGTCGTGTGGGTCGATGCGGATGTCCCGGCTCTTGGACATCGCGCGGCCGTCCGGCATCAGCGCGTGGCCGTGCATCAGGACGTTCTTGTATGGCGTCTGGCCGACCGCCGCGGTGCCCATGCCGAGCTGGCTCCAGAACCAGCCCCGGGTCTGGTCGTGGGCCTCGATGATGAGGTCCGCGGGCCAGAGTTCGTCGTGGGCCTCGGTCTCCGCGGGGTAGTTCAGGGTGGCCCAGGAGGCGACCGAGGAGTCGATCCAGACGTCGAAGACGTCCGGGACGCGCGTGTACGTCGTGCCGTCCTCGGTGATGGTGAGGTCGTCGACGGTGTCCTTGTGGAGGTCGACCGTCTCGGGGTCGACGTCCTGGTCGACGCGCTCGGCGAGCTCCTCGCGGTCGCCGACGACGACCACGTCCTCGATGTCGCCGCTCCAGCTCTCGGGAACCCAGATGGGCAGCGGGGTCCCCCAGTAGCGCTGCCGGCTGACGTTCCAGTCCGGCGCGTCCTCGACGAAGTCGCGGAAGCGGTTCTCCCGGGCCCAGTCCGGGTACCACTCCGCGTCCTCGATGTTGTCGAGGAGTTCGTCCTTGACGTCGGTGACCGTGATGAACCACTGGTCGGTGACGATCTGGACGATGCCGGTGTCACAGCGCCAGCAGTGCCCGTAGCTGTGTTGGACGGTCTCGCTGGCGAGCATCGCGCCGTGGGCTTCCAGGTCCGCGATGATGCCGTCGTTGGCGTCCCGGACGAACTGGCCCTCGTACTCGCCGCCCTCCTCGGTGTAGACGCCGTCCTCGCCGACCGGGCAGAACACGGGGAGGCCGAGTTCCTCGCCGCGTTCGAAGTCCTCCTCGCCGTGTCCGGGCGCGGAGTGCACGAGGCCGGTGCGGTCGGCCTCCACCCAGTCGCCGTGGTAGACCTCGTGGACGCCGTCGGCGTCGGTGGGGCTCGCGGGCACCTCTTCGGTCAGCGGCGGCGTGTACGACCAGCCGACGAGGTCGCTGCCCGAGAGGTCTTCTTCGACCTCGTAGTCGTCGTAACGGCCCACCGAGAGCACGTCCTCGACGCACTCCGTCGCGACGTACAGCACCTCCTCCTCGCCGTGCTCGGTCGTCGCCCGCACTCGCTGATAGTCGCCGTCCTCGTCGACGGCGACGAACTCGTTGGCGGGGATGGTCCACGGCGTCGTCGTCCACACGACGAGGCTGCCCTCGCGGTCGTCGAGGTCGAACTTCACGTAGATGGAGGGGTCGCTGACGTCCTCGTACTCGACCTCGTTGTTCGCGATAGCGGTCTCGCAGCGCGGACACTGGCTGATGGAGCGCTTGCCGCGCTCCACCAGGTCGTTGTCGTACACCTCGCTGAACGCCCACCAGATGGACTCCATGTACTCCGGCGTGACCGTCTTGTAGGGGTCGTCGAAGTCCATCCAGACGCCGAAGCTCTGGAAGTCCGACTGGAGCTGCTGGAGGCTGTCCTCGGCGAACTCCCGGCAGGCGTCGAGGAAGTTCTGGACGCCGAACTCCTCGATGTCCTTCTTGTTCGCGAACTCCATCTCCTCCTCGACTTTCGTCTCGATGGGGAGGCCGTGCATGTCGTAGCCCGGCCGGTCCGGCACGTGGTGGCCCTGCATCCGGTGGTAGCGGATGTAGGCGTCCTTGAGACTCTTGTTCCACGCGTGGCCCATGTGCGCCGCGCCGCTCGTGTACGGCGGGCCGTCCACGAAGAAGAACGGCTCCCCGTCCGCCCGGTGCTCGACCGTCTGCTCGTAGGCGTCGACGTCGTCCCAGTACGAGAACACCCTGTCCTCGACGTCCTCGGGGTCGTACTGATCGGGCGCGTCGCCGAATCCACTCATACGGGTACCGTCCCGCTCGCACCTAAAAGGGTAATCGGTTGTACAGCCGCCGGCAGTCCCGCTACGCCAGCCGACCGGTCAGCGCGTCCCGGAACACCTTCACGCCCATCGCGACCGCCGCCGCGCCCATCACGGCGAGCCACGCGCCGAACACGAGGTCGCCACCGCCGCCGAGCGTGGAGACGCTCCGCAGTTCGGCGAGCAGACCGCCGCCGACCAGGGTCGCGCCGACGAGCGCGAACAGGGCCGTCACGGCGAGGTCGAACAGTTCCGGCAGTGAGTCGAGCATACACTCCGTCAGTCACCTCGCCGTTGTAGGCTTTCCGTTCGACGCAGCCCTGAGCCCCCCGACACAGAAGATTTACGACGGGTCACGGGCCACCGCAGGTATGGGTCACGGCGCGAACATCGACTACCCCGACCTCGCGAAGTACGGTACGCTGGCTAGCCTCGCCCTCCTCGTCGTCGGCGCCGCCGGTACGACGCTCGGCGCGGGTCGGCTGCCGGACTGGGAACTGACGCTGCTGCTCGACCTCGAGATTCTCGGCGTGCTCGGCATCGTCGTCTGTCCGTTCCTCTTCGGAATCGCCCTCCCGCTGACCGAGTGAGATGCCCGCCCCGCGGCTGCCACGCTCGGGGCTGGTCACGCCGACAGGACTAACTCGGGGTCTGCCGTCTCCCCGCGCATGCCCGACGCGTTCGACGCGCTCGCGGACGCCAACGTGCGCCACGACGCGACGTTCACGCTCGACGGCCACCACGCGACGCCCGTGTTCGGCCGCCAGGACGACCCGCCCAGCGAGCCCGCCGCGACCGACGCCACCCCCGGGGAGGCCGTCGACGTGCTCGGTACCTCTTACCTGCTCGCGCAGTTCGGCGCCGTCGCCCGCGAGGCGCTCCGCGGTCACCTCCCCGACGGCCACGGCGCCGTCGAACGCGGTGCCTCCATCTCCCACCTCGCACCCGTCGGCGTCGACGGCGAGGTGACGGTGACCGCCACGCTCGTGCGCGTGAGCCGACCGGACGTGCGGTTCGCCGTGCGCGCCGAACGCGACTCCGACGGCGCCGCCGTCGCCACCGGCGACCTCACCTTCCGCGTCGTCGACCGCGAGCGCTTCCGGGGCTCGGTCCCCGAGTAGGCTTAAGGGCGGCGCGTGCGTCCCCCAACCCATGACCGAGGACTGCATCTTCTGCCAGATCGTCGACGGCGACATCCCGGCCCGCGTCGTCTACGAAGACGACGACGTGCTCGCGTTCCTCGACGCGAACCCGATGGCGCCCGGCCACACGCTCGTCGTCCCGAAGCACCACTACGAGACGCTCGGCGACCTGCCCGACGACGAGGGCAGCGCCGTCTTCGCGGCACTCCACCGGCTCACCCCGCTCGTCGAAGACGCCGTCGACGCCGACGCCAGCACCGTTGCGTTCAACAACGGCGAGGTCGCCGGCCAGGAGATTCCCCACGTCCACGGCCACGTCATCCCGCGCTTCGAGGGCGACGGCGGTGGCCCCATCCACGCCGTCGCCGGCAGCCGCCCCGACCTCTCGGAGGACGAACTCGACGACATCGCCGACGACGTCGCGAGCCGGGTGGAGTGAACCACTCGTCGGCGGCGACGGCGACGGCACCGGAGCCGAGGCGAGCACCGGGTGAGCAGGCGTGGCCGTAGGCCCGGTCTTCGCGGCCTACGTCGCGGGCTTCTCGCTCGCCGCAGTCGCCTGCTTCGCCAGCCTGGCGCGCGTCGACCGCATCGACAGCGCCGACACCCGCCGCGGGGTCGCCGCGCTGCTGGTCACCAGCGGGCTCTGGGCGGCGACCGGCGTCGGCTACCTCCTCGCGCCGACCGCGGCGTGGGCTCGGGCTTTCCACATCGCGGGGCTCGTCGTCGGCTTCAGCACGCCCGGCGCCTGGCTGTACTTCACCTCGGCGTACACCGGCCGCACGTTCCACCGCGACCCGCGCTACCGCAGGGCCGCCCTCGCGGTCTTCCTCGCCGTCGTCGCCGTGAAGGCCACGAACCCCCTCCACGGTGCTTACTTCACGACGGTCGCCGTGTCGACGCCGTTCCCCCACGTCGCGGTCCAGAGCGGGGCGCTGCACTGGGTCGCCGCCGGCCTGGCGTACGCCGTTTCCGCCGTCGGCTACTTCATGCTCCTCGAACTGTTCGACCAGACCAGTCTCGACACCCGGCCGCTCGTCGGTCTGGCGGGACTGAGCGCGCTCCCCGTCGCCGCCACAATTGCCGGCGCCCGCCTGCCGTGGCTCGTCGACATGTCCTACGAGCCACTCGGCGTCGCGGCGTTCGCGGTCGGCGCGCTCACGATCTTCACAGGTGCCTTCGAGAGCGTGCGCGTCACCGGCCAGATCGACGACCCCGTCGTGTTCGTCGACGGCGACGGCGCTCTCAGGGACTACAACGACGCCGCCCGGCGGCTGTTCCCCGAACTCGCCGGCGCCGCCGGTCGCCCGTTCGACGCCGTGCTCCCCTGCGTCGCGGCCGCCGTCACCAAGGAGGGCGCCGTTCTCGAACGCGAGGTTGACGGCGAACGCCGGTCGCTACTCGTGAGCGCCAACAAGCTCGGGGCCGGCCGCACCAGAGCCGGCCGTCTGCTGTTGTTCTCGGACGTCACGGAGAGCGAGCGCCACCGCCGCGAACTCGAACGCCAGAACGAGCGCTTAGAGCAGTTCGCGAGCGTCGTCAGCCACGACCTCCGGAACCCCCTGAACGTCGCACAGGGCCGCCTCACACTCGCCCGGGACGGCCGCGAGGACGAGGACCTCGCGACGGTCGAGCGCGCCCTCGACCGCATGGAGGCACTGGTCACGGACCTGCTCACGCTCGCCCGGCAGGGCGAAACCATCGGCGACACCGAACCCTGCGGCCTCCGGTCCGTCGCCGAGGAGGCCTGGGGGAACGTCGACACCGACGCCGCCGACCTCCAGGTGGTCGACGACCGGACGTTCGCCGCCGACCGTACCCGCCTCGTCCAGCTGTTCGAGAACGTCTTCCGGAACGCGATGGAGTACGCTGGCCCGACCGCCACCGTCACGGTCGGCGCCACCGAGGACGGGTTCTTCGTGGAGGACGACGGCCCCGGCATCCCCGTCGGCGAGCGCGAGCACGTCTTCGAACCCGGCGTGACGACGACCGACGGCGGCACGGGGTTCGGGCTCGCTATCGTCGCGAGCATCGCCAGGGCCCACGACTGGACGGTCCGCGCCACCGAGAGCGCGTCCAGCGGCGCGCGCTTCGAGGTCAGCGGCGTCGCGCCCGCGGAACTCACACCGGAAACGCCTAAATT